>Ga0308157_10007610_pt1 | contig 12574 bp, 9 predicted proteins | sample PhyBR1_FD_201035 | JGI IMG/M metagenome (GOLD analysis project Ga0308157, IMG submission 201035) | Phyllosphere microbial communities from UC Gill Tract Community Farm, Albany, California, United States - DLSLB.R1 | ecosystem: Host-associated > Plants > Phyllosphere > Unclassified | place: USA...
CACAAGGTGTTGATGCCACCCAGTGGGTCGATCACGCCCTGGTACAGCAGGTAACCCCACATGGCCACGCAACCGGCCGTCGCGATCAGGTTGGCGGTCCAGGACTCGGTGCGTTTGAGCGCAGGCACGAACGAACCGAGCAGGTCTTGCAGCATGAAACGACCGGCACGGGTACCGGCATCCACTGCGGTGAGGATGAACAGCGCTTCGAACAGGATCGCAAAGTGGTACCAGAACGCCATGGTGTTTTCACCCGGCAGCACACTGTGCAGGATCTGTGCGATACCGACCGCCAGCGTCGGCGCACCGCCGGCACGCGCCAGAATGGTGGTTTCACCGATATCGTGGGCAACGGCCGACAGCGCTTCAGGGGTAATTGCAAAGCCCCAGCTGCTGACGGTTTGCGCCACGGTGACCACGTCAGTACCGACAATCGCCGCCGGGCTGTTCATGGCGAAGTACACACCCGGCTCGATCACCGAAGCGGCAACCATCGCCATGATGGCCACGAACGACTCCATCAACATGCCGCCGTATCCGATGTAACGGGCGTGGCTTTCACTGGCGAGCAACTTGGGCGTGGTGCCCGAAGAGATCAGCGCGTGGAAGCCCGAGACCGCGCCACAGGCAATGGTGATGAACAGGAACGGGAACAGGCCGCCCTTCCACACCGGGCCAGTGCCGTCGATGAACTGGGTCAGTGCCGGCATTTTCAGGTCAGGCATGGTGACCAGGATGCCGATCGCCAGAGCGATAATGGTGCCGATTTTCAGGAACGTCGACAGGTAGTCACGCGGTGCCAGGATCAGCCATACCGGCAACACAGCGGCAACGAAGCCGTAGCCGATCAGCATCCAGGTGATCTGGATCCCGGTGAAGGTAAAGGCCTTGGCCCAGACCGGGTCGGCGGCAATCTGCCCGCCCAGCCAGATCGAGCCCAGCAGCAACAGCACGCCAATGACCGAAATTTCACCGATGCGGCCCGGACGGATGTAGCGCATGTAGATGCCCATGAACATCGCAATCGGGATGGTCGCCATCACCGTAAAGATGCCCCACGGGCTCTCGGCCAGGGCCTTGACCACGATCAGGGCCAGCACCGCGAGGATGATGATCATGATCAAAAAACAGCCGAACAGTGCAATGGTCCCGGGAATGCGGCCCATCTCTTCGCGAACCATATCACCCAGGGAACGCCCGTTGCGACGAGTGGACAGGAACAGGATCATGAAGTCCTGCACCGCACCCGCCAGCACCACACCGGCAATCAGCCACAGAGTGCCGGGCAGGTAGCCCATCTGCGCCGCCAGCACCGGACCGACCAACGGACCTGCACCGGCAATCGCCGCAAAGTGGTGACCGAAAAGAATATGTTTGTTGGTCGGCACATAGTCCAGACCGTCGTTATTGACCACTGCGGGGGTGGCCCGCCGAGGGTCGAGTTGCATCACGTTATTGGCGATGAACAGACTGTAGTAACGGTACGCAACCAGATAGATGGCCACAGCAGCGACCACAATCCACAAGGCGTTGATCGCCTCGCCGCGGCGCAAGGCCACTACGCCCAGGGCGCACGCTCCTACGATTGCCAGCACCAGCCAGGGTAGGTGGCGTAGCAGGCTATTATTATTTTTCATTTTTGTATTCCAGCCAGGGTGGACAGAAAGGACAGCCAGCCCGAGTTTAGCGCTGTTGGCCTCAAAGACCAGCCCCCTACGTTGGTCTAGAGCCTTCTATGCGGCAAAAAAACGAAATAAATGCCAAATGATGGCGCAAGGCTACAATCCTCCTATCCACCGAGGGCTTCACCATGACTGAGCAACCGTCTGATCGCCGCCGTTTTCGCCGGATTGCTTTTGATGCCAAAACCGAAATTCGGCAAAACGGATGGGATTTTCCGGTGAAACTGGTGGATCTCTCGCTAAAGGGTCTACTGGTCGAGCGCCCCGAAGACTGGAAGGGGAACAAGGCGCTGCCGTTCGACGTAGACATACGCCTGGATCCGAAAGCGCATATAAAGATGCAAGTGAAGCTGAGCCACGAGGATCGGGGGCAGTTGGGCTTCGTGTGCCAACATATCGACCTGGATTCGATCAGCCATTTGCGGCGACTGATTGAGTTGAACCTGGGGGATGAGGAAGAGCTACACAGAGAGCTGGCGGCATTGCTGGAAATCTAGAAGCCCCCTCCCACATTGGATCTGCAGTGCTGGTGATTATTCGAACAGGGCATCCAACGCCTGCTCCAGGCGCGTCACCCCAATCACCTGCAAACCTGCCGGCATTTCCTTCGGCGCATTGCCCTTGGGCACGATCGCCCGCTTGAACCCATGCTTGGCCGCCTCCTTCAATCGCTCCTGCCCGCTCGGCACCGGGCGGACTTCGCCCGACAAGCCCACTTCACCGAACACCAGCAGATCGTGAGGTAATGGCCGATTGCGCAAGCTTGACATCACCGCCGCCATCAGCGCCAGGTCGGAGGCGGTCTCCAGCACCTTGACGCCGCCCACTACGTTAAGGAAAACATCCTGGTCATGGGTCGGAATGCCGCCGTGACGGTGCAATACCGCCAGCAACATCGCCAGACGGTTCTGGTCCAGGCCAAGCGTGACCCGCCGCGGGTTGGCCAAATGGCTGTCATCCACCAGCGCCTGGACTTCCACCAGCATGGGCCGGGTACCCTCCCACGTCGCCATCACCACACTGCCCGGGACTTCTTCCTGGGCGCGAGTGAGAAAAATCGCCGAGGGGTTGGAGACTTCTTTCAGTCCACGGTCAGTCATGGCGAACACACCCAGCTCGTTCACGGCGCCAAAGCGGTTTTTTACCGCCCGCAGCAAACGCAGGCGGCCATCGGACTCACCTTCGAAATACAGCACGGTATCCACCATGTGCTCCAACACCCGTGGCCCGGCCAGCGCGCCTTCCTTGGTCACGTGGCCGACCAGGAAGATCGCCGTGCCACTTTGCTTGGCGTAGCGCACCAACAGCGCCGCACTCTCGCGCACCTGGGACACACCGCCCGGTGCCGATTGCAGTTGCTCGGTGAAAATCGTCTGGATCGAGTCAATCACCATGACCTTGGGCTTTTCGATCCGCGCCGTGGCGATGATGCTTTCGATGCAGGTTTCGGTCATGACCCGCAGTTGGTCCTGGGGCAGGCCCAAACGGCGGGCGCGCATGGCCACTTGCTGTTGGGATTCTTCGCCGGTGACGTACAGCGCCGGCATACGGCTGGCGATGCTGCACAGGGTTTGCAAGAGGATGGTCGACTTGCCGATGCCCGGGTCACCGCCGATCAGCACCACCGAACCATCGACCAGGCCACCGCCAAGTACGCGGTCCAGTTCGCCGGACGCGGTGGAGAAACGCGGGATCTCTTCGACGCTGACCTCGGCCAGGGTCTTGATCTGTGCCTGTTGCCCGGTCCAGCCGGCGCGGCCGGTAGGGGCTGCGGCACCACCGCTTTCGATCATGGTTTCAGTCAGGGTGTTCCACGCACCGCATTCGGAGCACTGGCCCGCCCATTTGGGAAAGGTCGCGCCGCACTCCGTGCAGCCGTACATGCGCTTGGCCTTTGCCATGTGAGAACCTCCAACCGAAAAACCGCGATGATAGCTCAGCGCGACGCCGGGGTCCGGATTTCGCCACTGGCCAAACGTGAAGCACTGTTACCGACGGGGTCCTCGGCGTTCAGGTCTGCGCCTTTGGCTTGCAGTTCACCCAGCAACTCGACGCGTTTGAACAGCCCGGCGTACATGGCGGCGGTCTGTCCCGCGCCATTGCGTTGGTCCGGGTTGCAGTCGGTGGCCAGCAGGCGCTGGGCGATTTTCAGCTCACCCTTGAAGATCGCGCCCATCAGCGCCGTGTTGCCGCGTTTGTCCTGTACGCAGGCGTTGGCACCCGCGTCGAGCAGACGCTCCACGTACGAGCCCTGGCCGTGATAAGCGGCGAGAATCAGTGCGGTGTAGCCTTTGTCATCCTGGGTGTTGAGGCTGTAGCCGGAGTCGATAAAAGTGTTGAGCATGTCGAGGTCGCCACGGCGAGCGGCGTCGAAGTAGTAATCCTGCAACTGGGCTTTGAGCGCCACCGGGTCGGGAGACTCCGCATGGGCGACAAAGGCCAGCATGGCCATCAGTAAACCGATAGAGATACGCATAGGGGCTTCTCCTGCCAAAGGTCGACGCCCGTAGAGGCGCCGACCGCAACCAACGAATCAGTCAGTCAGTTTTTGCGCCAGCGCCTTCACGCGAGCCAGATCACCTTTGGCCACCTTGGTCACGCCGGTGCCGTATTCCGGATCAGCCTTGTAAAGGAACGACAGGATGATGTGCTTGCTCTCGTCATCGGTGGTGGCCAGCGAGCCGCCGAAATTGTCGATCAAGTCCTGACGCTCTTTCTTGGTGTAGGAGCGGTACAGGTCACCGGCCTGTTTGAAGTTCTGCTCGCGCTGGATCTTCGCCTGCTGGGTGCTGCCCGATAGCGGCGACTGGCTGTAGCGCGCAGTTTGCGGCTCTTCGCGTGGCAACAGCCGGCTTGGCTGGTAGTTCACGCCGGTGGTGGTCTTGCCGAAGTTCATCGCACCGTCCTGATTACCGTTGTTGACGGTGACCCGTGGAGCGTTGATCGGCAGTTGCAGGGCGTTCGCACCCAGGCGGTACATTTGCGTGTCGGCATAGGAGAACACCCGGCCTTGCAGCAGACGGTCTTCCGACGGCTCGATGCCCGGCACCAGGTTGGCAGGCGCCATCGCGACTTGCTCGGTTTCCTGGAAGACATTGGCCGGGTTGCGATTGAGCACCATCTGCCCGACTTTACGCTCCGGCACATCCGGCCAGATCTTGGTGGCATCCAGGGGGTCGAAATCAAACTTGGCCAAGTCTTCGGGCTTGAGCACTTGCACATACAAGTCCCACTTGGGGAAGTCGCCCTTGTTGATATGGGTGACCAAGTCGTTGGTCATATGACTGTAGTCACGACCCTGTACTTCGGTGACTTGCTTGGGATCAAGGTTCTTGATGCCTTGCAGGCTCTTCCAGTGGAACTTGACGTAGTGCACTTCGCCCTTGGCGTTGATCAACTTGTAGGCATGTACGCCATTACCGTCCATCTCGCGGTAACTGGCCGGGGTACCGGAGTCCGAGTACAACTCGGTCAAAGTACGCGTGGCTTCGGGAACATGGGAGAAGAAGTCGAAACGGCGCGAGTCGTCATCCAGGTTGGTGCGTGGGTCGGGTTTGAAGGCATGGACCATATCCGGGAACTTGATGGCATCGCGGATAAAGAAGGTCGGGAAGTTATTGCCGACCAGGTCCCAGTTACCTTCGGCGGTGTAGAACTTGGTGGCAAAACCCCGTGGGTCACGCAGGGTTTCAGGGGAATGGTTGCCGTGGACGACCGCCGAAAAGCGAACGAACACTGGCGTGGTTTCACCGGCGGCGAACACCTTGGCCTTGGTCAGGTCGCTGAGGTTGTCGGTCACCGTGAAGGTGCCATGGGCGCCAGTACCGCGGGCATGTACCACACGCTCGGGGATACGTTCGCGGTCAAAGCGCTGCAACTTCTGGATCAGCTGAACGTCCTGCAACAATACCGGGCCGTTCGCTCCGGCCGTTTGGGAGTTCTGGTTATCACCGACGTTGGCCCCGTTATCGCGGGTCAGGTTGGCGGCCTGCACGGAGAGGGACAGCAGGCTGGCGGTCACCAGTGCCAGCGCGTGACGCGCGGACACGGGCCTGCGGCGGATTGGAGTGTTCATCGAGGTTTCCTCTGGTTTTTTTAGCGCACATTCTGTTGTGCTTGTCAGAGGCTAGTGACCTGCGAGTCAGAAGATAAATAGAAAAACACCACAGGCCCGATTAATAAAATAATCTGGTAACTGGCTGAAATGACGGGTAATTCGCGCGCGACTGGTGGCACTTTGCAAACTATTTGCGTTTTAATGTGTCGATAAAAATCGACAGTGTTAACAGTTGTGTCGAGCAAGCCTTGTACGACTGAATTACACTGACCTCCACCCTTCTCAACTGTAACAAGGAATAACCTATGGGCGTGATCAGTGAGTTCAAGGCCTTCGCGGTCAAAGGTAATGTGGTCGACATGGCCGTCGGTATCATCATCGGCGCCGCCTTCGGCAAAATTGTTTCCTCGTTTGTAGGCGACGTGATTATGCCGCCTATCGGTCTGCTGATCGGGGGTGTGGACTTTGCCGACCTGGCGATAACGCTCAAGGCCGCGCAGGGTGACGTACCGGCGGTGGTGTTGGCTTATGGCAAGTTTATCCAGAGCATCATCGACTTCGTGATCGTCGCTTTTGCGATCTTCATGGGTGTGAAAGCCATCAACCGCCTGAAGCGAGAAGAGGCCGTAGCCCCTAGCTTGCCACCGACGCCGACCAAGGAAGAAGTGCTGCTGGGCGAGATTCGCGATCTGCTCAAGGCTCAAAATAACAACAAACCGCTTTAATAAGCGGATGCAAAAAGGCGCCTCGTGAGGCTAATGCCGTTCAGTCAAGGCTTTTTGTAGGAGCGAGCTTGCTCGCGAAAAACTCACAGGCGCCGCGTTCAATCCGGAAACACGCGTTATCGTTGACGTTTTTCGCGAGCAAGCTCGCTCCTACAGAGGGCGATATACGCTTAACTGAACGGCACTACCTCGTGAGGCGCCTTTTTGCTACCAGTAGTTTTCTACTGCAACCTGACCAGGGCGTCGACTCAAGCTCAGTTGCATGTCCCGTTGCTTGAGTAGCTGGCGGGTGTCATCGACCATCTGCGGGTTGCCGCAAATCAATACACGGGAGTGTTCCGGCGTTAACTCAAGGCCGGCCGCACGCTCCAGTTCGCCATTTTCGATCAACGTGGTAATGCGCCCGTTGAGCGCACCCGGATGTTGCTCGCGAGTGACGATGGGGATGTAGGTGAGTTTATGCGCGTACTCGGCCAAGTATTCGCGCTCTCCCAGTTCCTTGATCAGCGCCTGGTAAGCCAGCTCTTTCGCTTCCCGCGCGCTGTACACCAGAATGATGCGTTCGAATTTTTCCCAGACCTCAAAGTCCTGCAGGATCGACAGGAACGGCGCAACCCCTGTGCCGGTTCCCAGCAGCCACAGGTCGCGCCCGTCGACAAAGCGATTAAGGGTCAGGAAGCCGGTGGCCTGGCGCTCTACCAACAAGGTGTCGCCAACCCGCAGCCGGCTGAGTTCGCTGGTGAACTCCCCGCCAGGGACAACGATGGAAAAAAAGTCGAGATGCTCATCAAAAGGCGATGACACTACAGAGTAGGCACGCCACACGGTGCTGCCATCGGCCTTGGTCACACCCAGGCGCACGAACTGGCCGGCGGTAAAGCGAAAGCCTGGGTCGCGAGTGGTGCGCAGGGTGAAGAGGCTGGGGGTCAGCGATTGCACGTCGAGCAAGGTCTGGCGGGTAAATTTCTCAGCACTGGCCGTCATGGGAGGCTCCGTTTTGCACAGGCCGTTAGTGTCTCTCAAAGCGGATGACGCAAACACCGTTGATTTGTACTGGCATTGCATTTACCCATGACGCACGGCCTGTCAGTGACGCAAGTGAGCCAGCGGTTCACCGGCAATCCGAAGGGAACAACGCGCCGCACCCTCATACTAATCATTTGGCTATTAACCCAACCGGAATACGCCAAAAGATGAAACTACGCCGCCCGAAGATTTCATTTTGATATCACCTGCAAGTCATTAAAACCAGTGCAAAAAAAATGTCCAATCGGTTTTTTCATACAAACCAACAACACTTGTACATATCTGAAACCTTTAGACCAACCACCTGATGAAATTTTTTTCAGACTAGCTTGTACGACGTGTCCTACACTTGTTTTCGTGCTGGATTGGGGATCAGGAAGTACCCAAGTCACAACGAAACCCATGGAGAGTTACCGATGGTCAATTGGCGCAATTCACGGCTGCCCAAGCTGGAAGGCGAGAGCGAAATCACCACCGTGTATGAAATGGTGATCAACCGCACTCAGGAAATGGGGTTCAAATATTGCTCGTTCACAATGAGTACTCAATCCGAAAATACCCAAGCAAAGCCTTTCAACTGCAACAACTACCCAAATGAATGGAACAGAATCTATCAACAAGCAGGTTTCTTCGACAAAGATCCGGCTGTAGTTCACTGCAAGCACTCTGTACTGCCCATCCTCTGGGAGAAGCAAGCCTTCGGTAACGCACCTGAACTGTGGGACTTGGCTGAGTCATTTGGGGTGCATATGGGCTGGTCCCAGGCGGTGCATGATTTCAAGGGTGTATTCAGTATGCTGACCCTGGTGCGTGACAAGGGTGAGGTCAGCCCTGAAGAGCTTTACGAAAAGGCCGGTCAAGTATTGTGGCTCTGCCATGCGATGCATGCGGTAGTCGCACTTCAATACACCTGCGAGCCCATCGACGAGGTGCCGTTCAAGTTAACGGCCCGCGAAACGGAAATTCTCAGATGGTGTGCCATGGGCAAGACCGCCGCGGAGATCGCTCGCATTCTGTGCCTGTCCGAGCGCACGGTGGGTTTTCATGTCGGCAGAGTACTCAGCAAATTGAAGGTCACCAGTAAGATCCAGGCTGTGCTCTGCCTCGCCAAAGCCGGAATGCTCTAACCGTCAATTAAACACCCCATGTCATTGCGTAAAAAAAAACGTAACATTTACGGCCAATTCTGAGTGTTGATGCCACCCCCTTCAGCGGGTCGCGTCGCCTTTCACTCAGACGGTTCCGTCGATTACCCAGAGCATTCTTCCCCCATGCCCCTGCTTGACAGCCCCTTCGCCCAGCTCGATCTGATTCGTCAGCCAGAGCAACACAATGATCCGCTGCAAGCCTTCGATGCCGCCGACGAGTACCTGCTCAACCACCTTGGCGCACAGCAACCCAATGCGCTGACCCGCGTGCTGGTACTCAATGACAGCTTCGGTGCCCTCGCGGCCAGCCTTGCGGGCCAGATGCCGGTGGTCTCCAGCGGCGACTCGTTCCTCGCCGCCCAAGCCCTGGAGAAAAACCTGGTGCGTAACGGCAAGGCGTTTGATGCCGTGCCATTCGTACCCGCCAGCATCTCGCCGGTGGGGCCCTTCGATCGGGTGCTGATCCGTGTGCCAAAAACCCTGGCGCTGCTGGAAGAACAGTTGATCCGCCTGCAAGGGCAATTGGCGCCGGGCGCCGAGGTGATCGCCGGGGCGATGGTCAAGCACTTGCCCCGCGCCGCCGGTGAACTGCTGGAGCGTTACATCGGGCCTATGCACGCGACGCTTGCGGTCAAAAAGGCGCGATTGCTGATCGCCACCGTGGCGGATCGCCCTGTCGCAGTCTCGCCCTACCCCACCCGCTACACGCTGGACGCCCCAGCGATCGAGTTGCTCAATCACGCCAACGTTTTCTGCCGCGAAGGCCTGGACATCGGCACCCGCGCCTTCCTGCCGCACCTGCCGAAAAACCTTGGCAGCGCCCGCGTGGCAGACCTGGGCTGCGGCAATGGCGTATTGGCGATTGCCAGCGCTTTGCAAAACCCCGGCGCGCAGTACACGCTGGTGGATGAGTCCTATATGGCCGTGCAATCGGCGGCTGAAAACTGGCAAGCCGCTCTGGGCAATCGCGACGTTATTGTACGTGCCGATGACGGCCTGGCCGGTCAGGAGGCGCAATCGCTGGACGTGGTGCTGTGCAACCCACCGTTTCATCAACAACAAGTGGTGGGTGACTTCCTCGCCTGGCGCATGTTCCAGCAGGCACGCGAAGCCCTGGTAGTGGGCGGCGCGTTGTATATCGTGGGTAATCGCCACCTGGGCTACCACAGCAAGTTGGCGCGATTGTTCCGTGGTGTCGAGCAAGTGGCGGCCACACCGAAGTTCGTGATCCTCAAGGCGCGCAAATAAAAAAGCCCTGCATTTCGATCAAGAAAAGCAGGGCTTTTTTGTAGGAGCCAGCTTGCTCGCGAAACACTCACAGACACCGCGTCTATTCAGGAAGCACGCGTTATCGTTGACGTTTTCGCGAGCAAGCTCGCTCCTACAGCATCAGTGCGTGGTCAGGCCCGCCGCATTCATGAACATGCGCATCAGGCTGGCCACCACGAACAGGGCCAGCACGCTGCCGACCCAGATCATCGCCAGCCATCCCAGGCGCCGCCACAGTGGCTGCTTCTCGGCCTGTTCAATCTCGTGCAGTGAAGGTTTACCGGACATGTTTCAACCCTCCTAGTGGTAGCCGTCTTCGTGGGTGACCTTGCCGCGGAACACGTAGTAGCTCCAGAAGGTATAACCCAGGATGAACGGGATGATGAACAACGTGCCCACCAGCATGAAGCCCTGGCTTTGCGGCGGTGCCGCAGCGTCCCAGATCGACACGGACGGCGGGATGATATTGGGCCACAGGCTGATGCCAAGGCCGCTGTAGCCAAGGAAGATCAGCACCAGCGTCAGCAGGAACGGCGTGTAGTGCGCATGACGGGCCACGGCGCGGAACAGTCCGTACATCGTGACCAATACCAGAACCGGCACCGGCAGGAACCAGAACAGGTTCGGCAAGGTGAACCAGCGCGAAGCGATTTCCGGGTGGGTCAGAGGCGTCCAGATACTGACGATACCGATCACCGCCAACACCACGAAAGCCAACGGCCGCGCCAGGTTATGCATCTGCTCCTGCAACTTGCCCTCGGTCTTCATGATCAGCCAGGTGCAGCCGAGCAAGGCATAGGCCACGATCAGCGCCACGCCGCAGAACATCGTGAACGGTGTGAGCCAGTCCAGTGAGCCACCGGCAAACTGGCGGTCCACCACCGGGATGCCGTCGATAAAGGCGCCCAACGCCACGCCCTGGAAGAAGGTCGCTGCCAGCGAGCCACCGATAAACGCCTTGTCCCACAGGTGACGCTTGTGGTCCTTGGCCTTGAAGCGGAACTCAAAGGCCACGCCGCGAAAGATCAACCCGATCAGCATCAGGATCAGCGGCAGATACAACGCCGACAACACCACCGAATACGCCAGCGGGAAGGCGCCAAACAACGCCGCACCGCCGAGTACCAGCCAGGTTTCGTTGCCGTCCCATACAGGGGCCACGGTGTTCATCATCACGTCACGGTCGACTTTGCCGGGGATAAACGGAAAGAGGATGCCGATACCCAGGTCGAAGCCGTCCATGACCACATACATCATGATGCCGAAGATGATGATCACGGCCCAGATCAGCGGAAGATCAATACCCATCTCAATTCCCCTTGTGCTGGATGTGGTCGTGGTCGTTATCGCTGCCATCGTCGGCGGCAGACAACGGACGCGCCGGGGTGCGTTTCTGACCAGGGCCACCATGGGTAGGCTCGGAACCTTCGTGAGTCTGAGGCCCTTTGCGCACCAGGCGCATCATGTAACCCAAACCGGCACCGAACAGCGCGAAGTACACCACCACGAACAACACCAGGGTAATAGTCATCTGCGCCAGGCTATGCCCGGACGAGGCATCCGCCGTGCGCATCAGCCCGTATACCACCCAAGGCTGGCGACCGATTTCAGTGGTAAACCAACCAGCAAGAATCGCAATCAAGCCCGACGGGCCCATCCACAGCGCCAGGTACAGGAACGGTTTGGAGGTGTACATCTTGTCGCCACGGCGCAGCCACAGGCTGAACAGACCGGTGAAGATCATCAGGAAACCCAGGCCGACCATGACCCGGAACGACCAGAACACAATGGTTGAGTTGGGGCGGTCCTCAGGCGGGAACTCCTTGAGGGCCGGCACCTGCTTGTCCAGAGAGTGGGTCAGGATCAGGCTGCCCAGATACGGAATCTCGACCGCGTATTTGGTCTTCTCGGCTTTCATGTCCGGCCAGCCGAACAGGATCAGCGGCGTCGGCTCGTTGCCGATGTTTTCCCAGTGGCCTTCAATCGCGGCGATTTTTGCCGGTTGATGCTTGAGAGTATTGAGGCCATGGAAGTCACCGATCACCGCCTGGATAGGCGCAACGATCAGCGCCATCCACATCGCCATGGAGAGCATTTTGCGGATCGCCGGGTTGTCCTTGCCGCGCAGCAAATGCCAGGCCGCCGACGAGCCGACGAAGAATGCCGTGGCAACAAATGCAGCCGTGGCCATGTGCATCAGGCGATAGGGGAACGAAGGGTTGAAGATCACCGCCAGCCAATCGGTGGGAATCACCCGGCCATCAATGATTTCAAAGCCCTGTGGCGTTTGCATCCAGCTGTTGGAGGCGAGAATCCAGAACGTGGAGATCAACGTCCCCACGGCCACCATTACCGTGGAGAAAAAGTGCAGCTTGCGCCCCACCTTGTTCCAGCCGAACAGCATCACACCGAGGAAACCGGCCTCAAGGAAGAAGGCCGTGAGCACTTCGTACGTCAGCAATGGCCCGGTGACAGCACCGGCGAAGTCCGAGAAACGGCTCCAGTTGGTGCCGAACTGATAGGCCATGACCAAGCCGGAGACCACACCCATGCCGAAGTTGACGGCAAAGATCTTCGACCAGAAATGGTAGAGGTCACGGTAGGTATCGTTATGAGTCTTGAGCCACAAGCCCTCCAGCACCGCAAGGTAACTGGCCAGGCCGATGG
>Ga0308157_10007611_pt1 | contig 12572 bp, 9 predicted proteins | sample PhyBR1_FD_201035 | JGI IMG/M metagenome (GOLD analysis project Ga0308157, IMG submission 201035) | Phyllosphere microbial communities from UC Gill Tract Community Farm, Albany, California, United States - DLSLB.R1 | ecosystem: Host-associated > Plants > Phyllosphere > Unclassified | place: USA...
TCGGCAGCATCCATACGGCGGGTCGGATCAACTGCGGCAGCGTTTTTCGCTACCAGCGCAGGATCCAGTGCTACATCTTGTTGTGCCTGCACGCGTTGTGCGGCTGCATCACGCACTTGCTGCAAAGCCGGTTGCAATGCTGGTTGCGCGGTCGGCGCAGGTGCTGCCGGAGTTACTTCTTCATCCCAACTTAGCATGACTTATTTCCTTATTCGTATTCTGCGGGTGTCGTTACACCGTCATTGCAGAACAAAAGCTCATAGTCCTTTGTCTGCTTTCCTTACATCTAGTTCAATCTTGCGCTGATAAGCCGGTTTCAGTCCAGCTTATCAGCGGCTCACTTACCGCTTATTGGCAAGCTTCGCATTCTTCAAATCCTGCATCACCAGGACGCAACATGCAAGCAGGACCGTCTGTTTCTGCTGCAGCTTGTGGGCTAGCAGATGGAGCTCCGGAATCGACTGCGTTCAGGGCGCCAGTTTTGGACGTCGATTTTTCAGTATGTGTTGCACCCATGGTACGCAGGTAGTAAGTGGTTTTCAGGCCACGCAACCATGCCAGTTTGTAGGTGTCATCCAGTTTTTTGCCGGATGCGCCAGCCATATAGATGTTCAGGGATTGCGCCTGATCGATCCATTTTTGACGACGCGATGCTGCTTCAACCAGCCACTTAGGCTCAACTTCAAATGCTGTCGAGTAGATGTCGCGCAGGTCTTGCGGGATGCGGTCGATCTTGGCCAGGCTGCCGTCGAAGTATTTGAGGTCGGAAATCATGACTTCATCCCACAGGCCACGTGCTTTCAGGTCACGAACCAGGTATTCGTTGATCTCGGTGAACTCACCCGACAGGTTCGATTTAACGTACAGGTTCTGGTAAGTCGGTTCGATACATGCCGAAACGCCGATGATGTTCGAAATGGTTGCGGTTGGTGCAATCGCCACGCAGTTCGAGTTACGCATACCGTATTGCTTGATGCGTTCACGCAACGGTGCCCAGTCCATGGTTTCGGTCAGGTCGGCTTCGAGGTAACCGCCGCGCTCTTCTGCCAGCAGCTTCAGCGAGTCTTGCGGCAGGATGCCACGATCCCACAGCGAACCGCGGTAGGAGCTGTAACGGCCACGTTCTTCAGCCAGTTCGGTCGATGCGTAGTAAGCGTAGTAGCAAACGGCTTCCATCGAACGATCAGCAAACTGTACCGCTTCATCCGAAGCGTAAGGAATACGCATCATGTGCAAGCAATCCTGGAAACCCATGATGCCGAGGCCGACCGGACGGTGACGCAGGTTGGAATCACGTGCTTTTTTGACAGCGTAATAGTTGATGTCGATCACGTTATCGAGCATGCGCATCGCGGTACGGATGGTCTTTTGCAACTTGACGTGGTCCAGCTGGCCGTCCTTCATGTGCGCCGGCATATTGACCGAACCCAGGTTACAGACCGCGATTTCCGAATCGTTGGTGTTGAGGGTGATCTCGGTGCACAGGTTCGAGCTGTGAACCACGCCCACGTGTTGCTGTGGCGAACGGATGTTGCAAGGATCTTTGAATGTGATCCATGGATGGCCGGTTTCGAACAGCATGGACAGCATTTTGCGCCACAGATCCAGGGCCTGAACTTTCTTGAACAGTTTCAGTTCGCCACGTGCTGCTTTGGCTTCGTAGCCGGTATAAGCCTCTTCGAAGGCTTTGCCGACTTTGTCGTGCAGGTCCGGCGCATCGGATGGCGAGAACAAGGTCCATTCGCCTTTTTCCATGACGCGTTTCATGAACAAGTCAGGAATCCAGTTAGCGGTATTCATGTCATGCGTACGACGGCGGTCATCGCCGGTGTTTTTACGCAGGTCGAGGAATTCCTCGATATCCATGTGCCAGGTTTCCAGGTAAGCGCAGACTGCGCCTTTGCGTTTGCCGCCCTGATTCACCGCAACCGCGGTGTCATTGACTACTTTCAGGAATGGAACCACGCCTTGCGAACGGCCATTGGTACCTTTGATATGCGCGCCCAGCGAGCGGACCGGGGTCCAGTCATTGCCCAGGCCGCCAGCATATTTAGCCAGTAATGCGTTTTCCTTGATGGCTTCGTAGATGCCGTCCAGATCATCTGCAACGGTGGTCAGGTAGCACGACGACAATTGCGAACGTTGGGTACCGGAGTTAAACAGGGTTGGTGTCGAGCTCATGAAGTCGAAGCTGGACAGCAGGTTGTAAAACTCGATCGCGCGTTCTTCGCGGTTGATTTCGTTCAGTGCCAGGCCCATCGCTACACGCATGTAGAAAGCTTGCGGCATTTCAATACGGGTGTCACGGATGTGCAGGAAGTAGCGGTCATACAGGGTTTGCAGGCCGAGGTAGCCGAACTGCAGGTCACGCTCAGGAACCAGTGCATCGCCCAGCTTCTTCAGGTCGAATTGGCCGAGTTTGGAATCCAGCAATTCTGCTTCGATACCTTTTTTGATGAATTTCGGGAAGTATTCGACGTACTGCGCAGGTGCATCAGCTTGTGCCACTTCCTGGCCGAATACCTCTTTACGAATTGTGTGCATCAGCAAACGTGCGGTTACGGTGCTGTATGCGGGGTCTTTTTCCATCAGCGCGCGGGCAGCCAGGATGGCAGACTTGTGTAACTCTTCAACCGGCACACCGTCGTACAGGTTTTTAACTGTTTCATGCAGGATCGCTTCGGCATCCACGTGCTTTTCCAGACCCAGGCAGGCGGCATTGATCAGGTCACGCACTTGATTCATGTCCAGCGGACGACGCTGACCGTCTTCGGTCACGTGCAATTGATTTGTTTCTGCGACTGGCTTGGCGGCTTGCTGCTGCGCACGCTCTTCCATACGCTTGGCGCGATACAGCACGTAAGCGCGGGCCACATCGTGTTCACCGGAACGCATCAGCGCCAGTTCAACCTGATCCTGGATGTCTTCGATATGGAAGGTACCACCGGCTGGCTGGCGACGTACCAAAGCATTGACGACGTTCGAAGTCAGTTGCTCTACCAGCTCACGCACGCGCGCCGATGCCGCACCCTGGCCACCGTTGACAGCCAAAAACGCTTTGGTTACTGCGATAGAAATCTTCGATGGCTCAAAACCGACAACTGCGCCATTACGACGGATGATGCGATGTTCGCCCAGACCAACGGTCTGAGTATTAGAAGTCGACGGTGCCACCGCGAGGGACGCGACGTTACCAATTTCTGTCGGTGACTTGGCTGAAATTTCTTGCGTAGAGAGCATTACGACTCCTTCAATAGGGATTGCTGGCAATATTGCCGTACTTTTTTTAAGAGGGAAAACCGACTACTGTCGGTTTCACGAAATTGTTTTGGCTGGATAACGGTGACAAATTAATACCAAGATCACAGCTTAAAACGCAGCTATCTGCGTTGAACGCCCATGCCGACACTATTTTTTTACTTATATATGGCATCTGCCCAGAGCCCTTACTTCATATGAATTAACAAATTGCTTGAAGGTGCATCTACCTGAACAAACTTGAGGCGAGACCGAAAAACTCACTACATCTAGTGCTGAAATCACGATCTGCACTAATTCTAGTGCGCGAAACGCGAGTATGCAATGAATATTTCAGCTGTTTTGGATATATTTTTTTATAAGAATATATGGGATTGCACAGCTGTATTTTTTACATTAAGCGGAAAGCCAAATCTGGCGCGGCCTCCCCTGTATTTGCCAGCTTTTGTTGCATACGATAGCGCGCCTGATATTCCGACCAATCAAAAAATGGGCCCGGATCAGTTTTACGGCCGGGTGCTATATCTTCATGTCCGCTTACATTCTTCAGCGGATAAGCTGCTTTGAGTGCCACCGTCAATGCTGCCAGCACGGAATACTGCACATCCGCAAAAGCATGAAAGTCAGTGCCTTCCAATTCGATCCCGATCGAAAAGTCGTTGCAACGCTCCCGCCCGCAAAACGACGACACCCCGGCATGCCATGCCCTGTCATGTGCCGAAACGAATTGCAGCACCGAGCCATCGCGCCGGATCAGGAAGTGCGCCGAAACATGCAAAGGTCGCAACTGATCAAAATAAGGGTCGGCATCATAATCCAATTTGTTCAGGAACAGATCAGCAATGTACGGACCGCCAAACTGCGCCGGTGGCAAGCTGATGTTATGTATCACCAGCAATGCAATTTCTGTTCCTTCTGCGCGTGCGTCAAAATTGGGCGAAGGCAGATGCTGCGCGCCGACGGCCCATCCTGAGGCATCGATTTGAAACTGGGGCGATGATGTAGCCAAAGTCTTATTCCGGTGCATTAATGTCCAGCCGCTGCATCCGATAACGCAGCTGGCGGAAGCTAATGCCGAGCAATTCGGCAGCCTGGGTACGGTTGAATTGGGTCTTGCTCAAGGCGCGCCGGATGATTTCGCGCTCGACATCATCCAGGTGATCTGGCAAAGAACCGGGTATATCGTTTATGCCTGTCAACGGCTGCACATCCTGAATATTCTGTACAGCAGCCTTAGGTGCGGCCAATTCAGTAGCCGACTCAGCTACCAGCGGTACGACCGCAGCTTTCGGTGTAAGCGCAGCTTTCAGCACCAGATCCGTTGCTTCGATCAAACCATCGTTGGCAAAGGCCAGTGCACGTTCCAGTATATTTTCCAGTTCACGCACATTGCCGGGGAAGGAGTATTCCAGCAAAGCGTCGAGCGCCGCCGGTGCCAGCTTGACCTGCCCGGCATCGAGGCGAGTCAGGATGGCTTGTGCCAGCAAGGCAATGTCGTCGAGGCGCTCGCGCAACGGCGGCAAATTCAATTCGATGACATTCAGGCGGTAATACAAATCCTGGCGGAAGGTACCGCGCCCCACGCAATCGAGCAGGTTTTGATGGGTCGCACTAATAATACGCACATCGACGGGTTCCTCTACCGTCGCACCGACCTTGCGTACACGACGTTCCTGGATCGCGCGCAGCAACTTCACCTGCATCGCCAGCGGCAAGTCAGCCACTTCGTCCAGCAACAGGGTGCCGCCGTTCGCTGCCTGGAAGAAGCCATCCCGGTCATCAACCGCACCGGTAAACGCCCCTTTGCGGTAACCAAAGAATTCCGCTTCCATCAGCGCCTCCGGGATCGCACCGCAATTAACTGCGACAAACGGCTTGTCGCTGCGCCCACTTTGCGCATGGATGTCGCGCGCAGCCAATTCCTTACCGCTGCCAGATTCGCCACTAATGGCAACCGGTGCCATGCTGCGTGCCAGGCGCGCAATTTGTGCCCGTAATGCCTGCATCGCTTCCGACTGCCCCATCAAACGCAGCGCCGGCGACGCCGCCACCTTGACGCTCGGCGGTTCATCGGCCTGATTAATACTCAAGGCGGAACGCACCATGACACGCAACTGCTCCAGCCCGACTGGTTTCGACAAATAGTCGAAGGCTCCCGCTTTCAAGGCCACCACCGCATTGTCGGCGCTGCCAAAAGCAGTAATGACAGCGACCGGAGTATTTTTATACTGCGCAGTAATTTCCTGTACCAACTCAATACCGAGGCCATCCGGCAAACGCATATCGGTCAATACCAACGCATATTCATGCTGCTTCAGATAGTCGCGGGCGGCAGCCAGATCGGATGCACTATCGATATCCAGCCCCATTTTGACGAGTGTAATTTCCAGCAACTCGCGCAGGTCAGCCTCATCATCGACGATAAGAATACGAGGAGAAGTCATGGTGCGCAGTTTCCAGGGTAGAAGGACATTTAAACAGCTTCGTTATTGGCAAAAGTAATCACAAACCGACCGGATGGCGAACCTTGCCCTTCATCCATCCGGTACTCATAGTTCAGCATCGCACTGTTATTGAGGCACAGTTCCCGCGCCAGATACAGGCCAAGACCGGTCCCCCTGTTGGAGGTCGTATAAAACGGCTCGAACAAATGGGCTCGTACCGCCGAAGAAATCTGTGCACCGTCATCCTGTACATGCAACTCCAGACGATGCCCGGGTATCGCGACTATATATACACGTATGCTGGCAACTGCCCCACTGGCGTAGCGTAACGCATTTGTCAGTAAGTTCAAGACGATTTCGCGCAAATGCAACGGATCGAAACGGACTTTATACGGCGTCATATCTGACACCGCGATCATGCCATCCTTGATGTCGTGCAGTTCATTCAACTCGCTCAGTAAATCTTCGAATAACAAGGACAGGGATAGCGGCTCATGGTACTGATGCGCCTTGCGCGACAGCTTCAGGATGTCTTCTATCATCCGGTTCAGGCGCGTCACATTGTCGCTAATGATGGCGAGCAGGCGCTGCTGGCTGGAACTGAGCTCATCCTCCTTCAGCAAGGAAGTCGCATGACCTATTGCCGACAAGGGATTGCGCACCTCATGCGCGATACTGGCGGTAAGCCGCCCCATCGATGCCAGCTTGAGTTGCTGCGCCTGGTTTTCAATTTCACTGACATCCTGCAGGAAAATCACGACCCGGTCTTCCTGTAAACCGTCGGCATCAACACGGGCAAAGCGCAGTTTCAAATGCGTCATCAATTCACGACGTCCGCCCATGATGGTGCTGCCGCCCTGTAGCGTATTTTCTTCCGTGTGTTTAATGAAGACAAAGGTGGGAGCCTGCTGCTGCGCATTCGGCTGGGTCGGTGCGCGCAAACCGGAACGCGCACCCCAGGCCGAATAAGCAGCAGCTATCGGTGCCAGCCACACCATATCGGACAACTTGCCGTAGTCACCGACGTGCGGAAAAGTCAGGCCGAGCATACGTGCTGCCGCCGGGTTGCTGGTAAGTACACGACCTTTGCGGTCTACCACCAAAATGCCATCCTCCATATCGGCGATCACCAGGCGATTGATCGCCTGCTGCACATGCAAGGCACGACCACGGCCGCGTGCCAGCGTTTCCTGTTTGATCAGGCGCGCTGCCAGCCGGTTGATAGCAAAGATGATGATGAAAAACGCAGCGCCATACAGACCGACTTGCGAAGACGAAATGTCGGCGTTGTCATTCAATAATTGATAGCCATTTTCTGCCAACAGAACCAGTGTCGCCGCAGAAACAAAGAATAAGGCCAGCACCAGCGGCGTCAGAATTGCACCACCAGCCAACGGGAATAAATAGAGGATGGCCAGACCGCTCTTGATCCCACCCGCGGCCAGGTAGAGCATGGAGATGGCAACGATATCTACCGATATCTGCACCACGACCTGCAACAGGAAGCGTCGTTGCCAGTACAGTGACAACAAGACGAACACTAAACCCAACACCAGGTACACCACGCAGGCGCCCCAGAAATTTTCCTTGTGCAGCCACAGCTTGGAAGAGCCCATGCCGAAGTAACCGAACAAGACTGCAGCGATCAGGGTGCGCGTCAGCGCAAAAGCCTGCAAAGTACGCCAGAAGGTATCCCGCGTATCCACTGCCACCGGTTTGGTATTCACCATGTATCAGCGCGCCAGATGCTGACGGCGATGTTCATCGCTGCAAAAAGCCTGGCTAGAGCTCCCCAACACTGCTTCGGAAGCCGGGAAATGAGTACCGCAATGCGCACAGCTAAGCATAGTCTCGGCCTCGCCGCTCGCGGCTGGCGGGCGAGTTTGCGCTTTTGGCGGCTCGGCCTTATTGGACTTTTTACTGCGCAGTATCCAAATCACCGCGACGATCACACCAGCCCATAGCAACAACTTCATGCCACGCTCCGGTGCAGTATTACTTCAAATACAAACCGACTGCCGACATAAGCGAGGAACAAGGTGGTAAAACCTGTCAGAGTAAAGCTGAGTGCCGTCTTGCCACGCCAGCCACGCCACCTGCGCCCGGCCAGCAAAACACCGAACAAAATCCACGACAACATCGTGAAAATGGTTTTATGTTCCCACTTGAAGGCCTTGCCGAATAATTCTTCGGAAAAAATCACGCCCGACAATACCGTCAGCGTCAACAAGAAGAAGCCGATGCCTATCAGGCGGAACAGCAATTTCTCCATCGTCAGTAAAGCCGGTAATCTGTCGATAGCCAATGCAAACCATCCGGTCTTTTGCACAGTCAGGCGGGTGTGCAACTTGGATTCTTGCAAAGCCATCAGGACGGCGTGGAAAGCAGCAATAGTCAAAGTGCTGTAAGCCAGCATCGCAATCGCAATATGCCAGGGGAAAAGTGCGGACTTGCCATCCAGCGGAATCATGCTACCGGGGAAAACTGTCGGTAGTAATACGCCGATCGCCGCGCTCGGCAAAACCAGGACACGCAATCCATCCAGACTGAAATTGCGGTTCTCCAGCCAGTAAATCGCAACCGAAATCCACAATGCGCCAGACAGCATGATGGCAAAACCCATACGCAAAGCACCGTGTCCGATCACATCGACCCACAGCGCAGCCCCGTGCAGCAGCCAGCCGACCAGGGTGCCGGTAGAAATTGCCGTGCGTTGCTTAGCCGGCAAAAATGCGCAAGCTGCGTAGAACAATGCAGCCAAGACAAAGAAGTATGTGTACATCGCTTAAGTTTACACCATGTAAGGCCTGCGCCCGGTCAGCACAACCGGCGCGCGCCGCTTTTGCAGGATCATCTGCAGCAGCTTTGTGTCTGCGGTGAAATTGCTTCCGAGACATTACCACTAGCCGGGCAAAAACGCGCATACAAGATGCGTTTGCACGATAAAAATTTGGCTAGCGCCGCCCTTACTGGCCGGGCACAGCCGTGGCGCACTATATATAGATAGCAGGCCAGCAACTATGTCAGCCATCCCGGTGCATCCGGCAGCGCATCGGTTAAAATGGGGACTTATCGCTGCGAGGCACCGGATGTACTTTCACCGCTGTAGCCTGTTGCACCACCCTTTAGTTTGACTCAAACCAGCCATTATTCATGCTCGACAATCTCACTCAACGCCTAGCCAAAGCCGTCAAAACCATGCGCGGAGAAGCGCGTCTGACGGAAACCAACACTGCAGAAATGCTGCGCGAAGTCCGTCTGGCCCTGCTCGAAGCCGACGTCGCCTTGCCCGCCGTACGCGAGTTCATTAGCCGCGTCAAAGAAAAAGCGATGGGCGAAGACGTGGTCGGCTCGCTCACACCTGGCCAGGCACTGGTCGGTGTCGTGCAGCGCGAACTGGCTGCCATCATGGGTGGCGATCTGGGCCCGGAAGCATCGCAACTGAATTTCGCCACCCAGCCACCAGCCATCATTCTGATGGCTGGTCTGCAAGGTGCAGGTAAAACTACGACCGTCGGTAAGCTGGCTAAATACCTGCGCGAACAAAAGAAGAAAAAAGTCCTGACCGTTTCCGCCGACGTCTATCGTCCGGCCGCTATCGGCCAGCTGGAAACCGTCACCGCGCAAGTCGGCGCTGACTTCTTCCCGTCGCAAGCCAGCGATAAGCCTGTCGATATCGCACTGGCTGCGCTGGATTATGCCAAACGCCATTACCACGATGTACTGATCATCGATACCGCTGGTCGCCTCGGCATAGACGAAGCAATGATGCAGGAAATCAAAGCCCTGCACACGGCCGTCAAGCCAATAGAAACCCTGTTCGTGGTCGATGCGATGCTGGGGCAGGACGCGATCAATACAGCAAAAGCCTTTAGCGATGCACTGCCGCTGACCGGTATCGTCCTCACCAAACTGGACGGTGACTCACGCGGCGGTGCTGCGCTGTCGGTACGTCACATCACCGGCAAACCGATCAAGTTCGCCGGTGTCGCGGAAAAACTCGACGGCCTGGAAGCCTTCGATCCGGCGCGTATGGCGGACCGCATCCTTGGTATGGGCGACATCCTGGCGCTGGTGGAAGAAGCACGCAAGGGCGTGGACATGGAAGCCGCGCAGGGTTTGGCGCAAAAAATCAAGGTTGGCGGCAAGTTCGATTTGAATGACTTTAAATCGCAACTGGCGCAAATGAAGAAAATGGGCGGCATGTCCAACCTGATGGATAAACTGCCGGCGCAACTGCAGCAGGCTGCCGCCGGTGCCAATATGGGCATGGCCGACAAACAGGTCGTTCGTATGGAAGGCATCATCAACTCGATGACACCGCAAGAACGTGCCAAACCCGAATTGATCAAGGCTTCGCGCAAACGCCGCATCGCCACCGGCGCGGGCGTCCAGGTGCAGGAAGTCAACCGCATGCTGACCCAATTCGAGCAAATGCAGAGCATGATGAAGAAGCTCAAAGGCGGCAATATGATGAAAATGATGCGCGGCATGAAGGGCATGCTGCCCGGCATGCGCTGATTTCTCTTCCGTTTATCGCTTAAGCCCGGCTCGTGAGACCGGGCTTTTTCTTATTCGGCCCGGCTCTTTGCTATAGCACGCACAAAAACGGGCTGATGCAGCATCATTTTTCCTCCGATTACGATGCAAAAATCTGCCGATTTCAGGTCGCATGCAGAAACCAAAAAGCGGCGCTGCAGAATCGAATAAACCATCCGTACTTCCGACACTAAGCCATACGTGGCTTGCAGCCTACAAATACAGAGGGAAACGCATAAAAAACACTTGCGTAGCAAGAAAAACCACACCACTATTGACGGTGCGTGAATTGGCGCAATTTCCCAACACAATGTGAAGGAGGTTTGAAGATGGCAACAGCCAAAAAACCAGCGGCCACTAAACCGGCCGCCAAGAAACCAGCTGCGAAAAAACCCGTAGCGAAAAAAGCAGCACCAGCAAAAAAAGCAGCGCCGGCAAAAAAAGCCGCTCCTGCTAAAAAAGTAGCCGCTAAAAAGCCAGCAGCGAAAAAAGTTGCAGCGAAAAAGCCAGCAGCCGCACGCAAGCCTAACGCCGCATTCATGAAACCAGTAACACCGTCGGCAGTTCTCGCCGCTGTTATCGGTGCATCGCCAGCTCCACGCACTGAAGTCACCAAAAAAGTGTGGGACTACATCAAGAAGTTCAAACTGCAAAATGAAGCTAACAAACGCATGATCGATGCGGATGAAAAGCTGAAAGCTGTCTTTGGCGGTAAAAAACAAGTGTCCATGTTTGAGATGACCAAACTCATCTCGGGTCACCTGAAATAATTTGCCTCTGTGCCAAACGAAAACGCCCGCATCGCGCGGGCGTTTTTGTATCTGCCTGTTTAATTTATGACGCGGGCTTACTTCCGTGCCGAACCGGTTTCAGCCACCACGTCTGTGATCGGAGCACGCTGATGTTCCCATTTCTTCCATGCCGCCAGCACTGCATTCGGATATTCCGGACGACCGCGACTACCGTTATACCGACCGAGGGCCAGATATAAATCGCCGCGCTCCATATCCAGATACATGCGCAGGATAGAACAGCCAAAGCGCAAATTGGTTTGCATATGAAACAGCTTGCTACGATCACCGTCGCCTATGACGCGCGTCCAGAACGGCATCACCTGCATATAACCATGCGCGCCGACCGGCGATACCGCATATTTCCGGAAGGCGGATTCCACTTGTATCAAACCAAGTACTAAAGCCGGATCAAGTCCAGCACGCCGCGCTTCATACCAGGTCGTGCGCAGGAACTCGAGTCTAACCTGACGATCCGGCAGCTTCTTGTACAAGCGATCCGACATTTCACCCAGCCAGTGCAGATACTCGATACGCTCATCAATGCTCGCAAACTGCGGTATCGGCGGCCGTGGATCGGTAATCGCACGCGACAAGGCGATGCGGACACCATCCGCCATCGCCTCTTCTTTCTGGTTACCGGCATCTGCAGTATTAGCCAGCAAAGCGAACAAAACGGCACAAACCAGACCCGACCAGTATTTACCGGGCCTTGCCAACGCTGCTTCAGGCATCACGCATACCGGAGGAGTGACTTGATTGGTACTCAAGTTCCGCCCTACCGTATACACGCCAGCCTGAAACATCGTCACGTTCACTCAGCCAGTTTGGTTTTAATAAAAGCCAGCATTTCTTCCAGCGCAACCGGTGTCGCTGCCGCATCACGACGGCCCTGGTATTCCAGCTTGCCTTCTTTCAGACCACGATCACCGACTACGATGCGATGCGGCACACCGATCAACTCCCAGTCTGCAAACATGGCGCCCGGACGCTCGCCACGATCATCCAGAATCACATCGACACCAGCGGCTTGCAATGCTGCGTACAACTTGTCGGTTTCTGCCTTGACGCCTTCGCTGCGGTCATAACCCATAGGACACAGCACGACTTCGAACGGAGCCAGTGCGGTCGGCCAGATAATGCCCTTATCGTCAAAATTCTGTTCGATCGCCGCACCCAGGATACGGGTCACACCGATGCCGTAGCAGCCCATTTGTATCAACTGCGGCTTGCCGTTTTCATCGAGGTAAGTCGCTTTCATCGATTCAGAATAGGCAGTACCAAGTTGGAACACGTGGCCGACTTCGATGCCGCGCTGAATTGCCAGTGCGCCCTTACCATCCGGTGACGGATCACCCTCGACCACATTACGAATATCGAATACCTGCGCTTCCGGCAAATCGCGGCCCCAGTTCACACCCGTAAAGTGGAAATCAACTTCATTCGCACCGCAAACGAAGTCATGCATGTTGGCAACGGTACGATCCGCCACGACATGGACTGGCTTCTTCGTATTAATAGGTCCGAGGTAGCCCGGTGG
>Ga0308157_10007613_pt1 | contig 12570 bp, 9 predicted proteins | sample PhyBR1_FD_201035 | JGI IMG/M metagenome (GOLD analysis project Ga0308157, IMG submission 201035) | Phyllosphere microbial communities from UC Gill Tract Community Farm, Albany, California, United States - DLSLB.R1 | ecosystem: Host-associated > Plants > Phyllosphere > Unclassified | place: USA...
ACTCGCAGGTATTCCGCGACAACTTCTTCCACGCCGATGCGCACGCCGGCAACATCTGGGTCGACATCGATCCGGCGCGCCGCGACAACCCGCGCTTCATCGCGTTGGACTTCGGCATCATGGGCCAGCTGTCGGAAGAGGATCAGTTCTACCTCGCCGAAAACTTCATGGCCATCTTCAACCGTGATTACCGCCGCATCGCCGAGCTGCACCTGCAGGCGCAGTGGATGCCGAACACGGTACGCATCGACGAGCTGGAAGCCGCCGTGCGCGCGGTCTGCGAACCGTACTTCACCCGGCCGCTGTCGCAGATTTCGCTGGCCGAAGTGTTGATGAAGCTGTTCCGCACCGCCCAGCGCTACCAGCTGACCCTGCAGCCGCAGTTGATCCTGCTGCAGAAGACGCTGCTGAACATCGAAGGTGTGGGTCGCCAGCTCGACCCCAACCTGGATATCTGGGAAGTGGCCAAGCCGGTGCTGGAGCGCATCCTGCGCGAGCGTTACAGCCCACGCCGCGCGCTGAAGGAGCTGCGCAAGCGCCTGCCGGAAATCATGACCCAGGCCCCGGACATGCCGGCGCTGCTGCACAGCTGGCTGCGCCAGCAGGTAGAAGGCAAGCATGAGCTGGCGATGCGCTCGCAGGACATCGTCAACCTCGAAGGCACGTTGCAGCGCATGCAGCGGCGTGTGGTTACTGCCGTTGCCGGTGTCGGTTTGATGGTGGTGTCGGCGCTGCTGTATGGCCTGCAAGCGGGTGGCCCGCAGTTCGCCTCGGTGCCGCTGTGGTCGTGGGTGACCGGCGCGGTCGGTGCGATTGCCGTGGCTTCGGCGTGGTTGCGTCGATGAGTGATGTTGTTGATGAGGCAGTGGAAGCAGCGGTAGTTTTTGAACCGTTGCCGCTGTTGTACGAAGACCAGTGGTTGGCGGTGGTCAACAAGCCTGCGGGCTTGATGGTCCACGATAGCAAGCTGGCGCGGGACGAGGATGACTTCCTCGCTGACCGCCTGCGCGAGCAGCTGGGCAAGCCGATTTTCCTCGTGCACCGGCTCGACCGTGCAACCAGTGGCTGTCTGCTGCTGGCCTTCGATCGCGAAAGCGCCAGCACCTTGGGCAAGACGCTGATGGGCGGCGAGGTGGAGAAGGATTACCTCGCGGTATGCCGCGGCTGGCCGGCCGAAGATGCGTTCACCGTCGATCACGACCTGGACGGCGGCCCCGGCAAGCCGGTCAAGAAGCAGGCCATCACTCACTTCCAGAAGCTGCTGGAAGGCGAGTTGCCGATTCCGTCGACGGGCTTCCCGACCTCGCGTTACGCGCTGCTGCGTTGCCAGCCGCAGACCGGCCGTTTCCGGCAGATCCGCCGGCACCTGAAGCACATGTTCCACCACATGATCGGCGACACCAGCCACGGTGATGGTCGCCACAACCGCAGCTTTCGCATGCAGGGGGTGCATCGCATGCTGCTGCACGCCGAGCGCCTGGCCTTCCCGCACCCGCAGGACGGCCGCCGCATCGAAGCCCGCGCACCGCTGGACCGCGAGTTCCAGAAGGCGATGGATCTGTTCGGCTGGAAGCTGCCGGACTGAGGTAGTGTCGAGCCACGCTCGGCAGCGGCTTTGCTGATGCCGCTTTGACAAACACAGCACCGGGAACGCCCATTGCCGAGCGTGGCTCGGCACTACAGGTAAAGCAGGGATAGTACCGAGCCCTGCTCGGCAGCGGCTCTCACCGCAACCCATCAAGACTTGCGGTAATGCCGGTGATTCCTGCATTGCCAGCTTCGTGGCTCATACCGCTTCCACAGACGCAGCACTGGGGACGCCCCAATTGCCGAGCATGGCTCGGCACTACAGCAGGGGCTTAATTCACCGGTTCGTTGGTGATCTGTTCCAGGTCCTTCTGCAGATCGGCCAGCAGTGGCGTCATTTTCTGCTGGATCGCCACCATCAGGTTCTGCATCAGCGTCGGCGTCTTGTCCAGCAGGCTCTGGCCGGCGGCGCTTTCATAGAACTCTGCCATTGCCAGCACGTCCTCCTTCGAGAACGATTGCTTGTACAGCTCGACGTACATCGGCCGCATCTGCGACCACGACAGTGCCTCGCGCATGGTCTGCGAGGTTCGCTGCTGGATGCGCTGCACCCGTGCCTTCTGCTCGGCATCCAGCTGCTGGTTGGCGGTGAGCTGGGCGAATTGCTGGGCCTGCATCGCCTCCATCTGCGGCAGCATGGAATCGAGCATGTTCTGCGCCCGCGAGGCGGCCAGCAGTCGATTGATGTCGCTGTCCGAGGGCGGTGCCGCCAAGGCGGGAAGCGCGCTGGCCAGCGCCAGTCCGGCGGCCAGGAGCAGGCGCGACAGGCGCTTGTGAAGGAAGGGGCGGGGCATGTGGCTGTCCTCGATGTGCAGGGCGAAACCCGAGCATAACGGCGTTTGGCGTTCCGCTGCGTGGCCGGCCTGATCCTGCCGCTGGTCGTCTCGGGGGCGGTGCGGATCTGCCATGCCGGTCACGTAAACCCTTGTTTTTATTTGGCAGTGTGCTAGCCGGGCATGCCGTTTATCAGAAACTCATGACAAATGGGTGACTGTGCCCCTGAAAAGTGGGACCAGTGTCACGTTTCTGGCTATCCTGTGCCCGCGTGGAAGCAGGGGGCATGGCCGGAGCGCCATGGAGTTCGGTTCTGGGGGAAGGATGATGTACAGATTGCATGATCAATCCACGATGCTGGTCGTGGCGTTCTGGGTCGCCGTGCTGACCCTGTTGCTGTCCTTGGTGCTGCTGTCGGTGATCGTCGTGCTGCGGGTACGCGCGCAGCAGCGCGAGCGCCGCGACCGTCTTGCCTGCGAACATTGGGCGAGCGTGCTGCAGCAGCAACTGGCCGGTCTCGATCCACCGGTGCAGCGGCTGCAGCGAAGTGAAGTGGCCGGCTTCGTCGAGGCATGGAACAGCACCTGCGAAACCCTGCCGGAGAGCTCGGTGCGGCAGTTGGCTCCGCTCGGGCAGAAGGTCGGGTTGGAGGAGATGTCGCAGCGCATGCTGCGTGGCAGCTACCACGATCGAGCGATGACCATCATCGCCCTCGGCCACCTGCACGACCGGCGCATGTTCGATGTGCTGGCGCCGTTCCTGGCCGATCGCAGTCCGATCGTATCGCTGTGCGCGGCGCGGGCACTGGCGCAGGTGGATCCACCGCGTGCCATGGCCATGTTCGTGCCCATGATCGTCGAGCGCGAGGACTGGGTGCCCGGCAGTGTGGCCCGCATCCTGGCCGAGAACGGTGATGGCAGCGCCGCCCGCGAGCTTGGCAATGCACTGCTGCGCGCCAATGCCGGCACCACGGTGAAGCTGGTGCGCTTCCTTGCCGACATCGACGCCGCACGCGCGGCGGTGGTGGTTCGCCAGTTGCTCGACGGTCATGTCGATGACCACATCATTTCGGTATGCCTGCAGCTGGTCAACGATCCAGGCGATCGTGAGCGCGTAACCCGCTTCCTCAGCGCCTCGCGCTGGCATGTACGCATGCATGCCGCGTCCGCGCTGGGGCGCATTGGAGAGAACGGCGACGGCAAGCGGCTGGAGCCGCTGCTGGCCGACAGCGTGTGGTGGGTGCGCTACCGCGCCGCACAGGCCTTGCTGGCGCTGCCAGGCATGGGCGCACAGGCGCTGCGCCAGTTGCAGCACCAGCAGAGTGACGCCTACGGCCGCGACATCATCGCCCAGGTGTTGTCCGAGCACGACATGAGGAGCATGGCATGAACGCCTACTGGCAGCTGTTCTCCGACTACATGCAGGGCGTGCCGTGGATCCGGCTGATGGTGTCGCTGCAATGGTTCTTCATGATCTATTTCGTCGCCATCAACCTGGCCTACCTGATCCTGAACTATGTTTCGGCGTACCAGATCGTGCGCTACATGCGCGAGTACCGTGCCAACTACCTGCCGGCTGGCCTGCGCGAATACCAGCCACCGGTGAGCATCGTGCTGCCTGCCTACAACGAGGCGACCTCGGTGGTGTCCTCGGTGCGTTCGCTGCTCAAGACCAGCTATCCGGAATTCGAGGTGGTGGTGGTCAACGACGGCTCCAGTGACGCCACCCGGCAAGCACTGATCGATGCGTTCGGGTTGGTGCAGGTGCCGGAGGCATATCGCGCGCGCCTGAAGACCGAGCCGGTCAAGGGCGTGTATGCCTCGGCACGCTACCCGCGGGTGCGCATGGTGGACAAGGACAACGGCGGCAAGTCCGATGCGATCAACGCTGGCGTCAACTGCGCGCGCTACCCGTTGTTCTGTGTGATCGATGCCGACAGCATCCTGCAGCCGGAGAGCTTGAGCCGGGTGGTACGGCCATTCCTGGAAGACCGGCGTGTGGTGGCCAGCGGCGGCGTGGTGCGCGTGCTCAATGGCTGTGAAGTGACCGACGGCATGCTCTCCAAGGTCGGCCTCCCACGCACCCTGCTGCCCAGTTTCCAGTTGGTGGAATACCTGCGCGCGTTCCTGTTCGGACGCATGGGCTGGTCACCGATGAACGCGCTGCTGATCATCTCCGGTGCGTTCGGCGTGTTCTACAAGGAGCGCGTGATCGCCATCGGCGGTTACCGCACCGATACCGTCGGTGAGGACATGGACCTGGTGATCCGCCTGCACCGCAACCTGCGCGAAGAAGAGCGCGATTACCGCATCGTGTTCGTCCCCGATCCGGTCTGTTGGACCGAAGCGCCCACCGACCTGGCATCGCTGCGCAACCAGCGCATGCGCTGGCAACGTGGCCTGGCCGAGAGCCTGTGGACCAACATCCGCTTGATGTTCAGCCGCAAGGGCGGCACGCCCGGGTGGTTGGCGATGCCGTTCATGGTGGTGTTCGAGTTCCTCGGGCCGATCATCGAGGTGGTGGGCTACGTCACCATGGTGGTGCTGGCCATCGTCGGCCTGGTGCACCTGGAGGTGTTCCTGGTGTTCCTGGCCGCTGCGGTGGGCATGGGCATCCTGTTGTCGGTCAATGCGATGTTGCTGGAGGAATTGTCCTTCGGCCTGTACGCACGCCCGATGCAGCAGCTGCGCCTGTTTGGCGTGGCCGTGCTGGAAAACTTCGGCTACCGCCAGCTCAGCTCGATCTGGCGCTTCAGCGGCACCATCAGCTGGTTGTTCACCCGCCGCAAGCGCCACAGCTGGGGCCAGATCAACCGTGACGGTTCGTGGCAGCACGCAACCCCGCAACCCATCCCTGAAACCGACGTCGCTTCCGCAGCCGGGCGCAACGCTGTCGACGGGAGCACGCATCCATGACCTCCAGGAGCTTCACCGTGGCCAAGCACCGGCACCCAACCCACACCACCCGCCGCCTTGGCTCACCGTTGCTGGTGGCGCTGTTGCTGCTGCCGTCTGCCGCCTGGGCGCAGGACGCAGCCGATGCATTGAGCGTGCAGATGCAGGAGGTGCGCACGCTGGCCACCAGCGGCCAGCGCGAACAAGCACTGCAGCGCTACACCGCACTGTTGGCCGAGCATCCCGGCAATGGCGATCTGCTGCTGGCACGTGGCCGCACCTATGCCTGGGATGGCCAGTACGCCGCCGCCGAGGCGGACCTGCAGCAGGTGGTTGCCAACAGCCCCGGATACGCTGATGCATGGTCGGCCCTGGGCGATGTCTATCGCTGGAGCGACCGGCCGCAATTGGCCGCCGATGCCTACAGCCATTGGGTAGCACTGGCAGCACAGGATCCGGCAGCGTATATCGCGCGCGGTCGTGCCTTGCGCGATGCCGGCCAAGCCGGTGCGGCGCGCGCTGATTTCGATGCCGCCGCTGGTCTTGGCGCGGATGCTTCCGAGGTTTCCAGCTTGCGCGACAGCCTGTTGCCGCGCGTTTCCAACCCTGACGTGGTGGCTGGCGAAGGCTATCGCTGGAGCGCCAGCGCAGGGTGGGACCACACGCGATTCAGCGGTGACCGGGAAAGCTGGAATGACGTCGACCTGACCTTGCGCCGCCATTTCAGCCGTGGTTCGCTGGGGCTCGAATTCCTGAACGCCGACCACTTCGGTACCCGCGACAGTGCGTGGGCGCTGGACGGCTACGTGCCGCTGTGGTCACGCGCCTACGCCAACCTGCGCTACCAGCGTGGTCCATCGAGTGGCGTGCTGCCCAGGCAAGGTTGGCGCGCCGAGGTGTTCCAGGGGGTCGGCAATGGCTGGGAGCTTTCGGCCAGCGTCGACCACCTGCGTTTCTCCGACGACACCGAGTTCTACGGTGTTGGCGTTGGCCGCTATGTCGGCAACTGGTACGGACGCTACAAATTGCAGCATGTGCCAGGCGTGGGCTCCGGCAGTTGGAGCCATCGCCTGCTGCTGCGCAACTATTACGCGGGCGATGCCGACAACTACCTGGAAGTAAGCGTAAGCAGTGGCCGCAGTACCGACATGGACCGCTTCGGCAGTGTCGTGCGCGACAGCAACGCTGCCATTGGCGTTGCCTGGCGGCACCAGGTCAGCCCGCGTTGGGGCTTCAAGCTCGGTGCCGGTTACGCCGACGATGATGGCGGCTACGACGAGCAGCGCTTGTCGGGCTCGATCTACACGCGCTGGTAAGGACGGTCGATGATGGCTATCGCGCATGAAGACAGTGCATGGTCGCGCTTCGCGGCTGCGTTTCCAGTATTGCTGCTGGCCCAGCTGCTGTTGCTGACAGGCAGCGTGGCCAATGCGCTGGCAGGCGCGGACGTCGCCGCCGGCAGCCGTGGTGCGGTGGCCGGCATGGCACTGCTGCAATCACTGCTGGTGTTGTTGCGCAGCCTGCCGCTGCTGCTGCTGTTGTCACTGCCGCTGCTGGCCTTGAAGCGCCCGCGGTTGCGTGCAGTGGCACTGGCATTGCTGTGGAGTATTTTCATCGCTGGGCAGGCACTGCTGGACCAGTACTACCAGGTCGCACATGTTCCACTCGGCGCCGATCTGTTCGGCTACAGCCTGGCCGAGATACGCACGACGGTCGCTGATGCCGCCCCGCTGAACCTGCGCAGCGTGCTGGCGCTTGCTTTGCCGCTGCTGGTGATCTGGTGCGGCCTGCTGTGGTTGGCGCGCCGCAGCTGGCTGGGCTCCAATGTCTGGACCGGGGTGCTGCTGGTGACCGGACTGGTGGCCTGGCTGCTGCCGCTGCCCACCGCTGGGCTCGGCAGCGATAGCGCGCGCGAGCTCGCTGCCAACAAGCTGGCCTGGTTCAGTGCCGACGTGTGGCGCTGGAGTGGTGGTGGCGCCGGTGCCGCCAGTGCCGGCACTGCGCTGGCGGCGACACCGGTTGCAGGCACCGATCCGCATGAAGCCGCGCTGGACCCGAAATACCCGTTCCTCCGCCAGGAACAGACCGCCGACACGCTGGGGCCGTACTTCGCGGCCACCAGCGATGGGCGTGCTCCCAACGTGGTGTTCATCGTGGTGGAGGGCCTGGGGCGCTCGTTCTCGGGCCCGCAGGCAACGCTGGGCAGCTTCACCCCTTTCCTCGATGAGTTGGCGACGCGCAGCCTGTACTTCGACAACTTCCTCGCCAACCAGGGCCGTACCTTCGGCGTGCTGCCGACCTTGTTCGGCTCGGCACCGTTCGCCGCGGAAGGCTTCACTGCCTTGGGCGAGGGCATGCCGGCACACCCGGGACTGTTCAATGTACTGGGCCAGCAGGGCTACCACACCGCGTTCTACAACGGCACCGATACCAGCTTCGACAACGAGCGCGCCTACATGCAACTGCAGCAGGTGCAGTCGCTGGTGGACATGAAGAATTTCGGCGAGGGCTACCAGCGCAACCCGTTCAGCAGTTGGGGTTACCCGGACAAGGAGCTGGTGTCACGTGTGCTGGCGGACAGTGACAAGCTGCAGCAGCCGTTCCTGCTGGCGGTGCAGACCATCTCGATGCACACCGCCTACCAGTTCCCGGGCCAGGACAGCTACAAGCAGCGTTTCGAACAGCGGATGCAGCAGCTGCAGGTGCCCGAGGCCAAGCGCGCCGGGTACCGCGCCAACGCTGACATCTACAGCACCATCGTCTATACCGACGACCAGTTGCGGCGCTACTTCGAGGAAGTGTCCAAGGCACCGTGGTACGCGAACACGATCTTCGTCGTCACCGGCGACCATCGCCTGCCGGAAATCCCGATGGGTGAACATGTCGACCGGTACCACGTGCCCTTGATCGTGTTCTCGCCCCTGCTCAAGCAGCCGAAGCGCATCCGCGCCGTGTCCTCGCAGCTGGACGTGACTCCTTCGCTGATGGCGCTGCTGTCCAATACCTATGGGCTGAAGCGGCCGGCACAGGTGGCATGGCTGGGCACTGGTCTGGACATGGCTGACAGTTTCCGCAACCAGCACCAGTTGCCATTGCAGCAGACCAAGACCAGCGCGCCGGAATACCTGGCCGACCGCTGGTGGCTGCGCGAGGGCAAGCTGTACGAACTGCAGGATGGCATGCACCTGGCCGAGGCTGATGATGCCGGCGTGCGCGACTGGGTGAACCAGCGACTGCAGCGCTACCAGCAGGCAAATGCGACCTTCATGCAACAGGCCGCGCTGTTGCCGGGTGGTGCCGCACAAACCCTGGTGGCTTATCAGGCGCCTGCCGTGACAACGCCGCCGACGGCTGGTGCGGCGCCATCGGCACACGGTGTCTCGATGGCGTCGGCCGAGCTCAGCGTGGGCGCCGACGGGGTGCAGTTGCTGGCGGTGTTCGGCAATGGTGATGCTGCCCCCAGTCGCATGTTCGTGCCGCTCGCGGTGATGTCCAGCGAGGATGGGCGCGAGCTGCAGGAAGTCTATGGACAGGCGTTGCAACTGCCGCCGAACGGGAACCAACAGGTGCGCCTCCTGTTGCAACAGCCTGCGCAATGCAATGGCCGTTGCTTTGTCTCGGTGTTTCCGTCCGATCCGGACACCGGCAAGGCCGTGGGCCAAGGCCGCTACCATCTGCCGGTCAGCCCGGCCCCGACAGGTACCGGTCCATGAAGTGCCATGCCCGGTGGTTGTGCCTGTGGTTGATGTTGTCGGCGCTGCCGGCGGGTGCGGCCAGCCGCGCCATCTGGACCTGGGAAGCGGAGTCCTACGCGATGCTGGAGGATCCGCAGGTGGCCGAGGAAGCCGCGGCCTACCTGGAGTCTCAGCGCATCGACACCGTGTACCTGTACGCCGACGCTTACCAGGACCGCAACCTGATCGTCGAGCAGCCACAGTTGTATCGTGCCTTCATCGAGCGCCTGCATGGCAGGAAAATGAAGGTGTACGCGTTGCTGGGCTCCTGGTACCTGAGCACGCAGAAGTACGTGTTGCCGGAGCACCGCAAAGAGGCTGAAGCGATGTTCCGCCGCGTGGTGGACTACAACGCATCGGTACCGGAGGCAGCACGTTTTGATGGCGCGAACCTCGACATCGAGCCGCATATCCTCGACGAATGGGATGACGACACGCGAGCGGATCTGCTGATTGGCTTCCTCGACATGAGCGCGGCGGTGATGCGTATCAAGCAGGAGAGTGGTGCGACCCTGGCGGTGGGGCCGGCGATTCCGTTCTGGCTGGACGGCATCGAGGTGGACTGGAATGGCCGCCACCGTCCGGTGAGCGAACACACCATCAATCTCTACGACTACGTTGCCTTGATGGACTACCGCGACAAGGCCGAGGGCAGGGACAGCATCCTGTCGCACGCGGCCAGCGAGATCGCCTATGCCAATGAAGTTGGCAAGAAGGTGGTGATCGGGTTGGAGGTGTCATCAAACGACATCGACAAGGTCACTTTCCATGAAGAAGGGCCCAAGGTATTCGAGCAGGAAGTGCGCAAGGTGGAACGTGCGCTGCGCAACGAGCCCTCGTTTGATGGCTTCGCGATCCATCATTACCGCGCCTACCGGCGTTGGGCTGGGCAGTACTGGGAATGAATGGAACCCTCCCTTCTGCGCAGCAAAGAGGAGGGCAGGGAGCGGTGCTGTTGCTTGAGCCCCCTCCCTTTTGCGCAGCAAAGGGGAGGGTCGGGGAGGGGTGCTTCTAAAGCCTCAGCCGCCCAGCAAAGCTCAGCCACAAGCCGCTGTAGTCAGAACAAGCGCAAGCACTCAATCACAGTCGCGAAAGGCACCCCTCCACAACCCGTCCGGCCCGAACGCGCAGCCTTCGGTCGTTCATCGGGCCGCGCGCCAGTGGCGCGCAAGCAGGCCCTCTTAACCCCATGCGCTCCGCGCAAGGGAGGGGGCAACAACGGTGCTTTGTCAGGGAGGCGGCTAAAACCGCCGCAGCCCTTACAATGCGCCGATGGCGACGGAGCAGATTGAAATCTCGGAACGATTGGCGATACCGGAAACGGAGATCGTCGAGCGTTTCGTGCGCGCGTCCGGCGCGGGCGGGCAGAACGTCAACAAGGTCTCCACCGCGGTGGAACTGCGTTTCGACATCGCCAGCTCGCCGTCCCTGCCTGAGCCGCTGCGCGAGCGCCTGCTGGCGCGTCGCGACCGCCGGGTGACCAGTGAAGGCGTGCTGGTGATCGATGCGCAGCGCTTCCGCACCCAGGACCGTAACCGCCAGGATGCGCGCGAACGTCTTGCCTGCTTCATCCAGGCCAGCCTGAGCGTGCCCAAGCCACGGGTGGCGACCAAGCCCTCGTACGGCTCCAAGCTGCGCCGGCTGGATCAGAAAAAAGAACGCGCGCAGGTCAAGCGCGGCCGTTCAACACGTAATTGGGAGTAGTGCTTGAGCAACCCGCCGCCGACCATTCCGGCTATTCCCGCTGCCATGCCGCAGCGCAAAGGCGCCGCCTTCAGCCGCTGGCTTGGGCGCAGCGTGCTGCGTCTGGGCGGCTGGCATATCCGTGGGCCGGTTCCGGACCTGGCCAAGGCGGTGGTGATCGCCGCACCGCATTCGTCCAACTGGGATGGCCTGTGGGGGCTGGCGGCAAAGATGGCGCTGGGTCTGGAAGCGCGCATTCTCGGCAAGGACAAGCTGTTCTGGTGGCCCTTGAGCCTGGTACTGCGGCGCATGGGCGTGGTGCCGTTGGACCGCAGTTCGCCGCAGGGCACGGTGGGCCAGGCGGTAGCGATGATCCGTGACAGCGAGCAGATCTGGTATGCGCTGGCGCCGGAAGGCACGCGCAAGCCGGTGACTGAATGGAAGGGTGGTTTCCTGAAAATCGCGCGCATGGCCGATGTGCCCATCATCCCCGCCTATTTCCATTACCCGGAGAAGGTCATCGGCTTCGGTCCGGTGTTCCATACGACCGGTGACGACGTGGCCGACATGGCTGCCGTTCGCCAGTGGTACCGGCAATGGATGGGCCGTAACCGCGGCACCGGCTGAGCCGCCGCGTCCGGCGCGGCTTGGCGCCACCATCGGCACATGCCGCTCACAGGGGAACGGAGTAGGGTGATGGGCTGTTCGAAGCCCGTTCCCAAGGAGCCGTTTCATGTCGCGTACCGTTGTTCTGGCCGCCGCCATCAGCCTTGCGCTGGCCGCCTGTTCTGGCAAGGAGTCCACTGCCCCCGTGACCGCCAATGCACCTGCGGAGGCCGCCAAGCCGGGCGATGCCTCCACCAACCCGTTCATGACTGTCAGCTCGCTGCCGTTCCAGGCGCCGGCCTTCGACAAGATCAAGGACAGCGATTACCTGCCGGCCTTCGAAGAAGGCATGCGCCAGCAGCTGGCCGAGATCAAGCAGATCACCGACAACACCCAGCCGGCCACCTTCGACAACACCTTGCTGCCGATGGAAAAATCCGGCGCCATCCTGGACCGCGTCAGCCGCGTGTTCTTCAGCGTGGTGCAGGCCGATACCAACCCGGAGCGGCAGAAGATCCAGGAAGACGTGGTGCCCAAGCTGGCCGCGCATGGTGATGCCATCCACCTCGATGCCAAGCTGTTCGCACGCATCAAGAGCATCTATGACGGCCGCGCCGAAGCCGGCCTGGATGCCGAGCAGCTGCGCGTGGTCGAGGAAACCTACAAGGGCTTCGTCAAGGCCGGTGCCGAGCTCAGCGATACCGACAAGGACACGCTGAAGCAGTACAACGCCGAAGAAGCCACCCTGTCCAACGACTTCCACAACAAGCTGGTCGCGGCCACCGCCGCCGGTGCGGTGGTCATCGATGACAAGGCGCAGCTGGCTGGCCTGTCCGATGGCGACATCGCTGCCGCCGAAGACGCTGCCAAGGGCCGCAAGCTGGACGGCAAGTGGGTGCTGAGCCTGCAGAACACCACCCAGCAGCCGGCGCTCGGCTCGCTGCAGGACCGCGACGTGCGCGCCAAGGTGCTGCAGGCCTCGGAAACCCGCACCGAGCACGGTGATGCCAACGACACCCGCGCCATCATCCAGCGCCTGGCCCAGCTGCGTGCGGCCAAGGCCAAGCTGCTTGGCTTCCCGAACTACGCCGCCTACAACCTCACCGACCAGATGGCGCAGACGCCGGAGCATGCGCTCAAGCTGCTGACCGACACCGTGCCGGCGGCCACCGCCAAGGCACGCGGTGAGCTGGCCGAGATCCAGAAGGTGATCGACGCGCAGAAGGGCGGCTTCAAGGCCTCCGCATCGGACTGGGACTTCTACGCCGAGCAGGTGCGCAAGGCCAAGTACG
>Ga0308157_10007615_pt1 | contig 12568 bp, 9 predicted proteins | sample PhyBR1_FD_201035 | JGI IMG/M metagenome (GOLD analysis project Ga0308157, IMG submission 201035) | Phyllosphere microbial communities from UC Gill Tract Community Farm, Albany, California, United States - DLSLB.R1 | ecosystem: Host-associated > Plants > Phyllosphere > Unclassified | place: USA...
CCTGCTTGCCTGCCAGCCGGGGGAACACCAGTTCGGCGAAGCGGATGGCCTCTTCCAGGTGCGGGTAGCCCGACAGCACGAAGCTGTCCACGCCCACGTCCACGTATTCCTGCAGCCGCGCGGCCACCTCCTCTGCATTGCCCACCAGCGAGGTGCCGGCGCCGCCGCGCACCAGCCCGACGCCGGCCCACAGGTTGGGGCCCACCACCAGCCGGTCGCGCCGGCCGCCGTGCAGCGCGGCCATGCGCTGCTGGCCGTGCGAATCCATGCGCGCGTAGTTCTGCTGGGCACGGGCGATGTCGTCGTCGGTCAGGCGGCTGATGAGCCGGTCGGCATCGGCCCAGGCTTCCTCGCTCGTCTCGCGCACGATGACGTGCAGGCGCACGCCGAAGCGCAGCGGGTGCCGGGCCAGGTCGCGGCCCTGGCGCGCGGCGTGCCCGCGCACGTCGGCGATCTTCTCGGCCACGGCGGCGGGCGGCTCGCCCCAGGTCAGGTAGGCATCCACGTGCCGAGCCGCCAGCGCGTGCGCGGCCGGTGACGAGCCGCCGAAGTAAAGCGGCGGATAGGGCTGCGTCACGGGTGGGAAGAAGTTCTGCGCGCCCTGCACCTTGAGGTGACGGCCTTCGAAATCAACCTTTTCGCCCTGCAGCAGGCGGCGCCAGATGGCCAGGAATTCGTCGCTCGCGGCATAGCGCGCGTCGTGGTCGTAGAACACGCCATCGGCCGCCAGTTCGGTGGCGTCGCCGCCCGGCACCACGTTCAGCAGCAGCCGGCCCGGGCCGAGGGCCTGGTCCAGCGAGGCCGCCTGGCGCGCCGACGCGGTGGGGTGGCCCAGCGATGTGCGCAAGGCCACCAGCAGCTTGATGCGCTGGGTGACGGGCACGAGGCTGGCCGCAGTCACCCACGGGTCCAGGCACGAACTGCCGGTGGGGATGAGCAGGCCGTCGTAGCCGAGCTGTTCGGCCGTGACCGCGATCTGGCGCAGGTAGCCGTTGGTGGGCGCGCGGCCGAAGTCGGACGTGCCCAGGTAGCGGGTATCGCCCGAGGTGGGCAGGAACCAGAAGATGTCGGGGCGCAGGCTCATGGGAAGGAAAAGTTCGGATTCGGGTTCGGATTCGTTCTGCGCACGGCGTTCAGCGGCTGCGCAGCCAGCGCACCCAGCGGTCGCCGCTGAACTGCACCAGCGACACCAGGGCGATCAGCACCGCGATCACGATCAGCATCACCTGCGTGTCGAAGCGCTGGTAGCCGTAGCGGATCGCCAGGTCGCCCAGGCCGCCCGCCCCCACCGCGCCGGCCATGGCCGACGAACTGATCAGCGCCACCAGCGTGATGGTGAAGCCGCCGACGATGCCGGGCAGCGCCTCGGGCAGGTACACGTGCCAGACGATGTGCCACTTGCGGCAGCCCATCGCCTGGGCGGCCTCGATCAGGCCCGGGTCCACCTCGCGCAGGCTGACCTCGGCGATGCGCGCGAAGAACGGTGTGGCGCTGATGGCCAGCGGCACGATGGCCGCCCACACGCCGATGGTGGTGCCGGTGACCATCCGCGTGAACGGAATCAGCGCTACCAGCAGCACGATGAAGGGCGTGGCCCGAAAGCCGTTGACCACGCTGCCCAAGCTGCGGTGCACGCGCGGCGACGCCAGAAAGCCGCCCGGCGCCGTGACGATCAGCAGCACCGCCAGCGGAATGCCCGCCACGAAAGCGATGCCGGCGGAGGCTCCCACCATCGCCAGCGTGTCGGCGAACGCCTGGGTGTAGCGCTCAAAGGGAATGCTCAACGTCAGCGACATGGCCGATCACCTCGATGGAATGGGCAATGGCGCCAGGGCCTTGCACCAGGGATGAAAGCGGGGGCAGCGCCACCGCACCGGGAACGGACAGCAGCAGCCGCCCCTGCGCATGGCCGCGGATGCGGTCGATGCCGCCATGCACCAGGCGCACCGGGCTTTGCAGCGCGGTGGCGATGCGGGCGAAGTCGGGCTCCAGCCCGTCCGCGCCGGTGTAGCCCAGCCGCAGGATGCGTTGGTACGTGCCCGTGGCGGGCGGCTCGGGCCGCAGGCGCGCCTGCAGGTCGTCGGGCAGGCCGTGCTGCAGCGGCGCCAGCAGCGCGCGGGTGGCATCGTGCTGCGGCGCGCCGAACACCTGCCAGACCTCGCCCAGCTCGGCGATGCGGCCTTGCTCCAGCACCAGCACCTGGTCGGCGATCTCGCGGATCACGCTCATCTCGTGCGTGATGAGGATCACGGTGATCCCCAGGCGCCGGTTGATGTCCCGCAGCAGTTGCAGGATGGAATGCGTGGTCTCCGGGTCCAGCGCCGAGGTGGCCTCGTCGCACAGCAATATTTCGGGGCCGGTGGCCAGGGCGCGGGCAATGCCCACGCGCTGCTTCTGCCCGCCCGACAGGCGCGCGGGAAAGGTGCGGTGCTTGTCCTGCAGGCCCACCAGCGCCAGCAGTTCCTCGACGCGGCGGTGCACCTCGGCGGGCCGGACGCCGGCCACGCGCAGCGGCAGCGCCACGTTGTCGTACACCGTCTTGGCCGACAGCAGGTTGAAGTGCTGGAAGATCATGCCGATGCGCCGGCGCAGCGCCACCAGGCCGTCGTCGTCCAGCGCGGCGATGTCCACCCCGTCCACCAGCACCCGGCCGGACGTGGGCGATTCGAGCCGGTTGATGGTGCGCAGCAGGCTCGACTTGCCCGCGCCGCTGCGCCCGATGATCCCGAAGATGCTGCCGGCCGGAATGCCGAGGCTGATGCCCTCCAGCGCGGGCACGGGGCCGGCGGACGAGTCGTACACCTTGGCCACGCGGTCGAAGGCCACGGTGCCGGTGAGCCCGGTCGCGCCTTCTTGGCGTCTTGCAGGCTGGGTCGGCGGCAGATCGTGCACGGGTGTGCTGGGCGAGGCACCGGCGGTGGCGGGCCGCTGCGGCGCGGGTCCGGCCACGGTGCGCCACAGCGAGGGGCGGGGTGCGGCGGTCGTCATTGCGTTTTCCAGGGCAGGGTGTAGAGCTTGGCGTCGTTGTTGAACCGGCCGGCGATCACGTTGCGCACCTGGGCCGAGTTCTGGAACAACTGCACGAAGCGGGCGATCTTCGGGTCTTGTGCCTTGTCCTTGCGCGCGACGAAGCCCATCGCATAGAACGAATCGTCGATGCCCGAATACAGCAGCGCGCGGCTGGCCTGCTCTTTCTTGCCCGCGTTGACGAAGTAGCTGGGCCACACCACGGCCAGGTCCACGTCCTGCAGCGAATGGATGAGCTGCGGGCCTTCGATCTCATAAAAGCGCAGCTTCTTCGGGTTGCCGACCACATCGTTCACGCTGGCCCCCACGGCGTTGCCCTGGCGCAGCGTGATGAGGCCGGCCTTTTGCAGCAGCAGCAAGCCGCGGCCCTGGTTCACCGGGTCGTTGGCCACCGACACCTTGGCGCCGTCGGGCACGTCCTCCAGGCGCTGGATGCGGTTGGAATAGATGCCGATGTTCTGCAGCAGGCCCAGGCCCACCAGTTGCAGCGAATAGCCGCGTTCCTTGATCGCGTTGTTCAGGAATGCCTGGTGCTGGAAGAAGTTCAGGTCGATGTCGCCGTTGTTCACCGCCTCGTTGGGCAGCGTCCAGTCGGTGAACTCGACCAGCTTCACGTCCAGGCCCTGTGCGCGGGCGTCGGCCACCACGGCCTCGATGGCGTCGGACGTGACGCCCGGCGTGGAGCCGATGCGGATCACATCGGCAGCGTGCGCGGTGAAGGCGGCGGCCGCCAGCAGGCCACCCAGCACTGCACCAGCGGCGGCTTGGAGAAAGCGGTGCGCGCGCATCATTGCTGCGTCCAGGTCAGCACGTACAGGCGCTTGTCGCCCGCGAAGGCCCGGTCGATGGCGGCCTTGACCCCGTCGGAGTTCTGGAACACCTTCACGAACTTCTGGATCACCGGGTCCTGCGTGCGGCTGGCCTTGACCACGAACTGGATGGCGAAGCGCGCGTCTTCCACACCCGAATACGCCAGGCCGCTGGACGGGTCGAACGCCTTCGATGCCACGATGAAGTGCGGGTAGCCCTGCGCGATGTCCACGTCGCCCGTGATGCGCACGAGCTGCGGGCCTTCCACCTCGACGAAGCGCAGTTTCTTGGGGTTCTGGACGATGTCGTCCACCGTGCCCACGAAGCCCACGCCCGGCTTGAGCGTGATGAGCCCGACCTTTTGCAGCAGCAACAGGCCGCGCCCCTGGTTCACCGGGTCGTTGGCCAAGCCCACCTTGCCGCCCACGGGCACGTCGTTCACCGACTTGTGCTTGAGCGAATACAGGCCGATGTTCGCCAGAAAGCTCGTGCCGGCGCTGGCCAGCTTGAATCCGTTTTTCTGGATCGCGTTATCGAGGAAGGGCTGGTGCTGGAAGAAGTTGATGTCCAGGTCGCCGGAATCCACGGCCACGTTGGGCGTGGTCCAGTCGGTGAACTCGGTCACCGTCACGTCGATGCCCTGGGCCTTGGCATCCTTGGCCGCCGCCGCGATGGCATCGGCGTACACGCCCGGCAACACGCCGATGCGCAGCTTGTCGGCCGCATGGCCGGCGCTGGTGCCCAGCAGGGAAAGTGCGACGAGGGGCGCGAGAAGAAAGCGAGGGAAAGTCATGGATGGGGCGGCTCAGCGAGGCCGTAGAGGTGGAGGAAGGGGTTGAGAAAGGGAGGTCGAAGAAGCGGCATCACGGCGCCGGCCGGGCCAGCCACGGCAGGCTGTAAAGCCGGTCGTTGCCCGCGAAGGATTTGCCGATCTGCGCGCGCACGGCGGGCGAGTCCTGGTAGACCTTCACGAACCGCTCGATGCGCGGGTCCTGGGCCTTGTCCTTGCGCGCCACGAAGCGAATGGCATAGGCCAGGTCGTCGATGCCCGAGTACAGCAGCGCGCTGCCCGCCACCTGGGAGCGCCCGGCGTTCACATAGTGGGCGGGGTAGCCCTGGGCCAGGTCCAGGTCGTCCAGCGCGCGCACCAGTTGCGGCCCTTCGATCTCGGCGAAGCGCAGTTTCTTCGGGTTGGCGACGATGTCGTTCACGCTGCCGCGCGCACCCACGCCGGCTTTGAGTTGAATGAGCCCCGCCTTTTCCAGCAGCAGCAGGCCACGGCCTTGGTTCACCGGGTCGTTGGCCACGCCCACGCGCGCACCGTCCTTCAGGTCGGCGAAACGCTGCACCTTGAGCGAATACAACCCGATGTTGGGCAGCAGGCCCGTGGCCACGCTGACGAAGGCATAGCCCCGCTCGCGGATCGCGTTGTCCAGAAAGGCCTGGTGCTGGAAGTAGTTCAGGTCGATGTCGCCCGCCTCCAGCGCGGTGTTGGGCGTGGTCCAGTCGGTGAACTCGATGACCTTCACGTCCAGCCCTTGCTGGCGCGCCTCCTGTGCGGCCACCTGCACGGAGTCGGCCAGCGAGCCCGGCGTGACGCCGATGCGCAGCGGCGCGCCTGGCGCCGGGGTTTGCGCATGCAGCGCCGGGGCCAGGCCCGCGGCGGCGAGCACGGCAACGAAGGAAAGCAGATGCCGGGCAAGGCGTTTCATGGCTGGGCCTCCAGGACGGATGGGGAATGGCGGGCTGCGCCCTGCACATCCGTGCCATCTGTGCCGGCCGCGGCATTGGCGGCTTCGGCGGCGTCGGCGGTTTCAGTGGCATTCGCGGAGCGGACAGGGGTGCGGCGAAAGGCCTGTGCCGCGTGCCGCGCCGGCAGCCGGTCGCCCGCGCCGAAGAGCCGGTGGCGCAGGGTGCCTTCGGCGTACTCGGTCTTGTAGACGCCGCGGCTCTGCAGCTCAGGCACCACCAGGTCGATGAAGTCTTCGTAGCTTTCGGGCACCACGGTGCGGCTGAGGTTGAAGCCGTCCACGCCGGTCTCGGCCACCCACGTCTGCAGTTCGTCGGCCACCTGCTGCGCATCGCCCACGATGGCGGGGTAGCGGCCACCGAGCGCGAAGAGTTCGAGCAGTTTGCGGCGCGTCCAGCCGTGCTGCTGCGCCGTGCGGCTGGCCGACTCGATGGCGTTGCCGGGCGAATAGTCCACCGGCGCGTCGAGGTCGTACTGCGCGAAGTCGATGCCGGTGCTGGCGGCGAAGTGGGCGAGGCCCGCTTCGCGGCTGGCGTAGCGCAGGTAATCGGCATGCTTTTCGCGCGCCTCGGCCTCGGTGCGGCCCACCACCACCGCCGCGCCCACGAACACCTTCACGTCGTCCGGCCGGCGGCCGGCGCGCACGAGTTGCTCGCGCAGGGCCTGCACCGTCTTGCGGGCCGCTTCCTTGTTGGGCGGGGAGATGAACACGCATTCGGCATGGCGCGCCGCGAACTGCTGGCCCCGGCCCGAGCTGCCCGCCTGGAACAGCACCGGCGTGCGCTGCGGCGAAGGCTCGCTCAGGTGATGGCCCTCCACGTCGAAGTAGCGGCCGTGGTGCACCACCTTGTGCACCTTCGCCGGGTCGGCGAACACGCGCGCGGCCTTGTCGCGGCGCACGGCGCCGTCTTCCCAGCTGCCCTCCCACAATTGGTAGAGCACGTCCAGGTATTCGTCGGCGCGCTCGTAGCGCTCGTCGTGCGGCAACTGCTGCGGCTGGCCCATGGCGCGGGCGGCGCTGTCCAGGTAGCCGGTCACCACGTTCCAGCCGATGCGCCCGCCCGTCAGGTGGTCCAGCGTGGAAAAGCGCCGCGCCAGCAGGTAGGGCGCTTCGTACGACAGGTTCACCGTCACGCCGAAGCCCAGGTGGCGGGTGGCCGCCGCCATCGCTGGCACCAGCAGCAGCGGGTCGTTCACGGGCAACTGGATCGATTCCCGCAGCGGCGTGTCCACGTTGCCCTGGTACACGTCGTACGTGCCCACGATGTCGGCCAGGAACAGGCCGTCGAACAGCCCGCGCTCCAGCGTGCGCGCCAGGTCGGTCCAGTAGCCCAGCGTGCGGTAGTCGGTGGACCGGTCGCGCGGGTGCGTCCACAGGCCGTGGTTGATGTGGCCCACGCAGTTCATGTTGAACGCGTTGAGCAGGATGTGCTTGGGGTTCGGTGTCGTCATGTCAAAGGGCCCCGTGGCGCGGCGGAATGCGGCCGTTCAGGTGGAAATTGCCAATGGCGTGGTACTTCCAGCGCACCGGGTCGTGCAGCGTGTGGGTGCGGGCGTTGCGCCAGAAGCGGTCCAGCCCCTGCTGGCCGGTGGTGGCCGACGTGCCCGCCAGTTCGAAGAGTCGCGTGCCGGCGTCGAGCGACGCGGTGGTGGTGAGTGCCCGCGCTGCAGCGACGGCGATGGAAGCCTCGGCCACGCTCTGCTCGGTGGGGTCGGCCTGGGCCGCATCGACGAAGCGGCCGGCGCGGCGCACCAGGGCTTCGGCGGCTCGAATCCGCACGGCGGTTTCGCCCACCTGCTGAATGAGCAGCGGGTCGTCGGCGGCGCGCTCCACCCGCGCGTCGATCCAGGGCCGTGCGTGGTCGCGTACCTGGGGCAGCGTTGCGGCCAGCGCGCCGCGGGCCAACCCCAGGTCGATCGCCGCGTGAAGGAGCTGCGCCAGCGGGCCGATGGGCGTGGGCCGCTCGAACGATGCGAGAAACGGCACGACCCATTCGGCCTTTACCCGCACATCGTCGAACTGCACCGAGCCGCTGCCGGTGACCCGCTGGCCGAATCCGTCCCAGTCGTCGGTGATGTGCACGCCCTCGGCCGTGCGCGGCACGAAGGCGAGGTAGGTCACATCGCGGCCCGCGTCGTCGGCCACCACCAGCGTGGGAATCCAGTGCGCATAGAGCGCGCCGGTGCAGTAGAACTTGCGGCCCCGCACGCGAAAGCCATCGCCGTCCGGCACCAGCCGCGTGCGGCGCTGAAAGTCCTTGTGGCCGATTTCTGCCAGTGCGTTGCCGAAGCGCTCGCCGGCCAGCGCGCGGCCGTAGAAGAAGCGTTGCTGGGCTTCGGTGCCGCCCACGCGCAGCACCTCCAGCGCGTAGAAATGGTTCTGCGGAACCTGGCCGATCGAGCCGTCGGCCGCGCTGACGAGGGCGATCACCTCGGCCAGCGTGCCGGCGGACACGCCCGGGCCACCATGGGCGCGGGGCACGGTGATCGACCACAGGCCCGTGGCGACGAAGTCGTCGAGTTCGGCCCACGGCAGCAGACGTTCGCGGTCGCGCCGGGCAGCGCCCGGGGCAATACGCGCGGCATAGCGCTGCGCGGCGGCGATGGCCTCCGCATCGGTGGCGATGCGTTGCGGGGCATGCAGCGGGGGCGCTGCGGGTGGCGGCGCGGCAGCGGGAGCAGCCAGGGGGTCGAGCGGGGCTTGCAGCAGGGTCATGGGATGTGCGATGGATCGGTCAATCGGTCAGTCACTCACTTACTCAGTCATGGGCAGGCGCGGCATTGAGCCGATCAGTTCCACGAATGCCGGGCCGGCAGCGCGCCGTTCAGGCGGTGGTTGCCGATGAGGTGCAGCTTCCAGCGCACCGGGTCGTGCAGCGTGTGCACGCGGGCGTTGCGCCAGTGGCGGTCCAGGTTGGGCGCGGCGCGGGTGGAGGCCGAGCCCGCCAGCTCGAACAACTTCTCGCTGGCCTCCAGCGCGATGCGCGTGGTGAGCACCTTGGCCTCGGCCACCGCCACCGATGCGCGGGCGCTGTCCTCGGCGCTCAGGCCTGGTTGCGCGGCCAGGGCGTCGAACAGCTCGCCGGTTTCGCGCAGCACCTCGCGTGCCGCCTGCAGGTCGATCTGCAGGCGGCCCACGTCGGCGATCACGTAAGGGTCGTCATGGGCGTGCGCCACGCCGGAATCGATCCAGGGGCGCGAACGCTCGCGCACGTAGCGCATCGCATCGGCCACGGCGGCTTCGGCAATGCCCTGGTCGATGGCGGCCTGCAGCAACTGCGACGTGGGGCCGTACAGGCCGGGCCGGTCGGCCAACCGCCAGAGCGGCAGCACGTCGTCCTCCGTCACGGGCACGTCGTCGAACACCACCGTGCCGCTGGCGGTGGTGCGCTGGCCGAAGGCGTCCCAGTCGTCCACCACGGCCAGACCGGGCGCGTCGCGCGGCACCCAGGCCTGCACGGCGCGGCCCGCATCGTCGGTGGCGCGCACGGGAATGCGGTGCGCGAAGAGCGCGCCAGTGGAATAAAAGCGCTTGCCGGTCAGGCGCAGGCCGTCCGGCGTGGTGCGCAAGCGCGTGCCGCTGTGCAGGACGGTGGCAGCGCCATCGGTCTTGCGCTCGGGCCCTGCATTGCCCAGTCGGCGGCCGGCCAGCACCTCACCGTAGAAGCGCTGCTTCTGCGCATCGGTGCCCAGTTCGCGCAGCACGCCCAGCACGCCGAAGTGGTTCTGCGGAATCTGCCCGATGGACGGGTCGGCTGTGTTGAGGATCACGAACACCTCGGCCAGCGTGGCGTACGACACCTGGGCTCCGCCGTGCGTGCGCGGCACGGTGATGCCGCCCAGGCCGCTGGCAGACCAGCGGTCCAGCTCGTCCCACGGCAGGATGCGGCCCCGGTCGCGTTCGGCCGCGCCTTGGGCGAAGTCGGCCGCCAGCCGGTGGGCCGCGGCGATGGCTTCAGCGTCGGTGGCGATCCGCGCCACGTCGGCAGGAATTTCGGGGAGGTGTTGTTGCAGTGCCGGTCTTGCAGTCATGCCCCGATTGGAGAGCGGGAAGCCGCTGCGTGGTGCGAAGGAATCGGCGCATCGATATGCGGAATTCGTTGTGGGGATTCGCTGCGGGCCGCGCGCCGAAAGCGTTGCCGCTGATGGGCTTTGGGCTATGTTCGTTGATGTTCGCGCGCTTTAGAGCGCTGCGTATTCCGACTTGACTTCGGGATCTACCGGACCGTCCATTCAGATGCCCGGCTATTGGCTGGTGGACGGTATGTGCCTGCTGCTGTCGTTTAAAACTCTACCGCCTATTCCAGCTATGCAGCGGTTGCGGTCAATCGCCTTCTCCGTGTGAGTTCACGCTGATTGGGGCAAGCTGCCGTTGGCCCTGGAGATTGGGATACAGACCAAAGGCTGACCCGCGCAGTTGAGCGACCCGAAGGAGCCCCCTGTTCGCGCGCGGGTATAGCGATGAACTTGCCAGTTAATGTGGCTCTGCACAAAGAAAAACTCGCCGGCATGCCGGCGAGATCTGTGGAGGCGAAGGCCCTCAGGCCTGCCGCTTACTTCTTCGGCGGATGCTTGTGTATTGGCAGGGTCGGGTGCTTTGGCGCGTTCGGCTGATCGACATGGCGACGGCGGTCATCGGTACCGTCTTCCTTTTTCGGCTTAGGGCCGGGTTTAATTTGATAGGTCATTCTTCTTTCTCCTCCCAAGCAGCCAAGACGGCTGCAATGAAGCAGATTGGAGCTACTCGTTGAAATGCAAGGCCCGTCATTCAGCATTGGTGAGGGAGCTTCGAGTTCAAAGATAGTGCTATCCGTCGGTCGATTGCTGGACGAGCTCTCGATGGTTTGCTTACAGCATGGTGCTGACGTTTGACACCCAGTAGGCGAACTTGACGGGGGCGGCGGAAGGGATCGTGGCTTGGCTCATGGCGATGCTCCGTAAGCGGTGACGAGGAACGTGGAGGCGGCAGGCAGGCCGTCGCGCGCCGGCTCAGGCGGCCTGCGCCAGACGCAGCGCAGCGGCTGCCGCCGCCACGGCGGGCGATGCGTCGGTTTCCAGCCCGACCAGCGGCGCGGCGCGGCGTGCCGCCAGCGCGATGCGCTCTTGCAGGGCGCCGCTGGCAATGGCATAGCCCTGAAAGTCCTGCTCCGACGCATACACGCCCAGCGGCAGCGTGCGCGCCTGGAAGAAGCTGAACAGCGGGCGCAGCTGGTGGTCGATCACCAGTGCGTGCCGGTCGCTGCCCCCGGTGGCGGCAAGCAGCACGGGCACGTCGATGAGGGCCTCGTGGTGCACGAAGTCGAACAGGTGCTTGAACAGGCCCGTGTACGAGCCCCGGTACACCGGGCTGGCCACGATCAGCAGGTCTGCCGATTCGATGGCGGCCAGTTGCTCCTCCACCGCCGCGGGCAACTGGCTGCGGTACAGCGCACCGCCGATTTGCGGGGCGAGAGGGCCCAGTTCGATGGTGCGGGCTTCGATGGGCAGCACTTCGCTCAGCGCGGCGATCAGTTCTTCCACCAGCACCAGCGTGCGCGAGGGGCGCTGCACGTTGCCGGAAACCGCTACCACTTTGTATTGACGCGTCATGGGGTTCAACCTTTCCTTCGGTGCCCGGCGCGACCATCGCGGCGGGTGATGAAAGTGGATTGAAGACCTTGCGGCGCGTTGGCGCTGCAAATGAATTGGCGCATGCTTATGCGCAATTCGTGCGTAGCGGCAAGTGGTTGATTCCAAAGGAAAAATGGCGAACGCAGCAGCCACTGGCGGTGTGGCTGGCCGTTGCCCAAGCGCCCGTGCCGCGCTGCCCGCGTCGGCGCAGCGCTGGCAGGCATGCGCTGCCGACCTGGCTGCTGTGGCGCCGATCGCGCCTGCGCTGTTGCCTAGGTAATTGCTATTGTTTTGATAGCTGTCACCGCATGATTCCCTAGGGCGGTAGGCCTAAATGCCTTGAAATTCCCCCGGGGGCCCGTCAGGCGGCGAACACCGCCTGCCACAGCGCCAGCACGGCGGCCCGCTCGGTCTGCAAGGTTTCGGGGGCGACGCGCGTGGGCTGCTCGTTCAGGCGCGCACGGTGCTGCACCTGGCGCAGCGTGCGGTACGCCGTGGCGGCAGCGGTGCCCACGCCGTCGGGCAGAAAGCCCGCGGCCTCGGCGCGCTGCAGCAGGGTGATGTTGCCCCGGTTCTCGCGCAGGCTGGGATGGGTGGCGGACTGCGACAGCACCAGGTACTGCAGGGCGAATTCGACATCCACCATGCCGCCCACGCTGTGCTTCACGTCGAACTGCCCGGCGGGCACCGGGTGGGCCGCGCGCACGCGGTTGCGCATGGTGACGATTTCTTCGCGCAGCGCGGCGGGATCGCGCGGCGCGGTGATGACGGCCTCGCGCACGGCGTCGAACCGGGCGCGCAGGTGGCGGCCGCTGCCGGTCAGCGATTCGGGACTGCTGCCTTCGGGCACCGGGGGCAGCGCTCCGGGCGGTGCCAGGTCTTCGGTGCCCAGCAGGAAGCGAGCACGGGTCATGGCCTGGTGTTCCCAGGTCCATGCGGTGTTGCTGCCGCGCCGTTCCTGGTAGTTGGCGTACGCGGTGAAGCTGGTCACCAGCAGGCCGGAACTGCCGTTGGGCCGCAGGGCCGTGTCGATCTCGAACAGATCGCCCTCGGCCGTTTTCACGGTGAGCCAGTTGATCAGCTTGCGCACGAAAGCCGAATACACCTCGGGTGCGCGCTCGTCGTCGTCGTCGAACACGAAGACGATGTCCAGGTCGCTGCCGTAACCCAGCTCTTTGCCGCCCAGCTTGCCGTAGCCGATGATCGCGAACTGCGGCACGTCGCGGTGGCGGTTCTTCAGGCGGCTCCAGCACCACTGCGCCGTCACGCGCAGCACGCTGTCGGCCAGGGCCGAGAGGTCGTCGGCGACCTGTTCGACGGTGATGCGCCGCTCCACGTCGCGCGCCAGGGTGCGGAAGGTGTCGGCGTGGT
>Ga0308157_10007616_pt1 | contig 12566 bp, 13 predicted proteins | sample PhyBR1_FD_201035 | JGI IMG/M metagenome (GOLD analysis project Ga0308157, IMG submission 201035) | Phyllosphere microbial communities from UC Gill Tract Community Farm, Albany, California, United States - DLSLB.R1 | ecosystem: Host-associated > Plants > Phyllosphere > Unclassified | place: USA...
CATCTCGTGGTCGCCAGTGGCGCGCGCATTGGCCTCGGTGTCCTCGACCCAGTGGGTGCTTTCGATGTGCTTTTGCAGCGCCCGCGCCGCCATCAGTTGTCCGGGAAAGAAGGTATCGACGATGTCGCCTGCGATCGGCACCGTGCCGGTGGCGGTGTCGATGGCCATATAGGCCCCCATCCGCGCCAGGGTCGCCGGCGTCGCCTTGGCCCGCACGGCCTGAAGCATCAGCCAGCCGCCCGTCCCGACCGTGTAGGCTGTGCCGACGACCGGCACCCAGGTCAGCATGGCGTCCAGCCCCATGCCGAACGGGCCGATGCCGATGACCCGGTCGGACAGTTTCTTGACGCCCTCGACATTGGACCAGATGTTCTCGATATCCCGGATCGACCGTCTGGCCATGTCGCCCTCCAAAGCGTCGCCTTAACGCCGGGCGACGCTTCCTGTTCAATCCGAGAGATACGTCTTCGATGACCCTGATCAAGCTGGCGGCGAATATCACGGCGACCGCCCTGCTGTTGGGCTTGGCGGCGTTCGGCTCAGCGGCCCTCAGCGGCATCGGCCATCGCTGGGTGGATATTCTGGCGCAGTTCACATCGCCGGTGTTGCTGGCGGCCGTCGGCGTGACCGTGGTGTGTCTGCTCTTTCGCCTATGGCCGGCCTCGATCGTCGGTGGCCTGGCATGCGTGGTGCTGGCCCTGTCCGTCTGGCCGCAATGGGCGCCGATGAAGGGCGCGCCGGTTCCCGACCAGCCAATCGTGCGGGTCTATTCGGCCAATCTCTATGTGTTCAACACCGATGTCGCTGCCATGCGCCGGTCCATCGCGGCGGCCGACGCCGACATCCTGGTGCTGGTCGAATTGGGGCAGGCGCCAGCGTCGCGGCTGGACCAGTTGCTGCCGGACTATCCCCACCGCGTCCTGATCGGCCAGGCGCGCGCCGGCGACCACGCGCGCTCGATCATCGCCTCGCGCTATCCGATCCTGCAACGCCTGCCCGAACGCGCCGATGGCCTCAGCGCCGTGGGCGCGACGGTTCAGACGCCCATCGGCCCAATCAACGTCTTCGGCGTCCATCTGACCCGACCCTGGCCCTATCAGTATCAGTGGGGTCAGATCAGCCAGGTCATGGCCTTGGCCGAGCGGATGAAGGCCGCGCCAGCCCATCCCGTCATCGCCGCCGGAGACTTCAACAGCGTCTCCAGCGCCCGGATCGGCAAACAGATCCAGTCCGACCTGGGCCTGATCCCCGCGCCCGGCTGGCCCGGCACCTGGCACAGCCAGCTTCCCGCCTTCGCCGGCATCACCATCGACCAGGTCTATCGTTCACCGGATTTGGCTCTTATGACGCGTCGCCTGGGGGAGCCGACGGGATCCGACCACCGCCCCGTCATCACCGAGTTCACCCGCGCCCAGTCGCCGCGATAAGGGTCTTCAGCCGCCTCACATGCCCCTCGGCAGGGAAGTCGTCAGCAACCCAACCGTCCTCGAACGCCTTCAGCAACCGTCCTGTCTCCGGCCCCGGCTTCAGGCCCAGACGCGCCAGATCGCGCCCGCCGACCGGCATCTTGGGCGGGGTCCAGTCGGCGGCCAGCGCCCTAAGCCGCGCCCCATCGCCCCCGCCGGCCGCTTCGGCGCGTATCAGCCGATCTTCGAACGCCCTGCGTCCCAAACGATAGATCGCCGCCCGCGCCTCGGCGTCGCTCATCGTGGGCCAAACGGCAGGCCCGTCCGCCACCATCGCCGCCAGCCGATCACGCACCGCGTTCGACAATCTCAGACCACCTGCGATCTCCATCACACCTGCCGCATCGGCCGGCAGCAAGGCCGACAGCAGGATCACAGGATCGTCGGTGAGGTCACACATCGCCTCGAACAACGGCAAAGGCTGCGCTTGCGGCAGCACTTGCGCCAGCACGCCGGTCTCGGCCATCGCCCGCACCGCCGCACGCGGGTCGGGCGCCGCCAGCAGTTTCAACAGCTCCTTGGACACCCGCTCGGCCGACAGCTGCGCCATGCCGTCCTTCAGCGCCGCACTGGCGGCCAGCCCGACCGCGTCTGGCTCTCCCCGCCCGTACCAGGCGTAGAAGCGGAAGAAGCGCAGGATGCGTAGGTAGTCCTCGCGGATGCGCGTCTCCGCCACGCCGACGAAAACGATGCGTCCCGCCGCTGCATCCTCCAGCCCGCCGCCGGTCGGATCGAACACGGTCCCGGCCGCATCGGCGTAAAGGGCGTTCAGGCGGAAATCCCGCCGCGCCGCATCCTCGGCCCAGTCCTCTGTGAAGGCGACCACCGCGCGGCGTCCGTCCGTCTCCACATCGCGACGCAGGGTCGTGATCTCATAGGGACGCCGCTCCGACACGCCCGTCACCGTGCCATGCTCGACGCCCGTCGGCACAGCCTTCAACCCTGCCGCCTTCAGCGCCGCAATGGTCTGGTCGGGCCGCAGGCGCGTGGCGATGTCGATGTCGTCCACCGGCTGGCCCAGAAGACTGTTCCTCACGCAGCCGCCCACGAACCGCGCGCAGCCCGCACCGCCCGCCGCTTCCAGCGCCCGCATCACCGCCTGCGTCGACTGGCTTTCCAGCCAAGGCTGTCCCTTCACAGAGACGCTCATGCCGCGTCCTCGTCGGCCGCCGCCTCTGGCGCAGCCTCGTCGCCATAAAGCCGCACGTGCAACGCCTTGAGAATCCCCGCCGTTACGCCCCAGATGTAGCGCTCGCCCCAAGGCATGGCCCAGAACCAGCGCCGCAAGCCTTCATCCAGATCGTAAAAGTCGCGACGATGGTTGGCGGCGTCCATCAGAAAGTCCCAAGGCGTCTCGAACACCTCGGCGACCTCGTCCGGCGACGGCGTCGTCACCGGCGCCTCGCTCAGCCAGCCGATCACCGGCGTCACCAGAAAGCCGGTCCCTGTCTCATAGGCGTCTGACAACCCCAGCACCTCGACAGACGCCGGGTCCAGCGCCACCTCCTCGTCCGCCTCACGCAGCGCCGCCTGAACTGCGGTCTCACCCGGATCCAGACGTCCGCCCGGAAAGGCGATCTGCCCCGTGTGCCGCGCCAGGGTGTCCGCGCGCCGCGTCAGCAGCACGGTCGCACCTTCGGGCCGCGCCACGATGGGAATCAGCACCGCCGCCGGCCGCAACTCCTTAACCGTCCGCGCGGCCTGCGGATTCAGGTCGAAGTCCGACCGCGCCGCGACCAGTTCCGGCCGCCACGTCTCGACCGGGACCAGCTGATCGACCAGCCGCGCCCTCAAGGTCTCCAGGCTCACGTCACCGCGCCCAGCGAGAAGACCTGGCCGCCCGACCGAACGACCAGGCGTCCGTCAACCTCTTGGGCCATTTCGACCATTTCATAGAAGACCGACCGCGCGATGCGCGCCCACAGATCGCGGCGCACATGGATGCGCGGCGCCGGCTCACCCGTCGTTGGATCGGTTTCGACGACAATGGGATCGGCCTCGCTGGCCCTCACCTCGTCACCGACATCGGTGGTGAAAATCAGGGCGTCGCCTTCCCGCCGCATCGCGACAGCCCGGAATGGCAAATCTTCGACGGTGATCTTCAGCTTTTCGACCGGCGTGACCAGGTGATAGCCGTCCGGGTCCGTCCTCAGCACCGTCGAGAACAGCCGCACCAATTCCTTGCGGCCGATGGGCGAGCCTTCATGCATCCAGACGCCGTCCGCCCGGATAACGATATCAATGTCGCCGCAATGCTCGGGATGCCACAGGTGGACCGGCGGCAGCCCCTTGCCGGGCACCTGTTTGGCCGCCTCGGCGACGGCGTTCAGTCCTGACTTGGGATTGTCCATCCCTCTGACTTAGGCCCCGCGAACCGCGCGGGAAAGGGTCAGCCGATGCGAACCGAACCCGAAACCTGATCCACCCGGGTCGCCAGCCACAGGACGCGGCCACGATCCACAGGTCCAGGCAGGATCGCCTCGGGCGCAAGGGCGAATCCAAACCGCTCGAAGTAGGCCGCATCCCCGACCAGCAGCACGCCGCCGACGTCCAGCGTCCGTGCTTGATCCACGCACGCCTGAACCAGTTCGGCGCCCAGACCGTCGCTCCGGCGACCGGCGTCCACCGCGATCGGTCCCAAAAACAGAGCCGAGGTGTCTCCAACCACGACAGGCCACAGTCGCACCGAGCCCACGACTTCCCCGTCGCGCTTCACAACAAAGCCCGCGCTTGGCTGCGAGCCTTCACGCAGACGTTCGGCCGTCTTGGCGAACCGTCCGGGTCCGAAGGCGGCCATGACCAGCGCATCCACGCCTGTGGCGTCGGCCGGGCTCTCGGCTTCGATACGGCTTACGGCCGGAGGTATGGAAAGGGCGTGCGACATTGGCGCGCGCACCTAGAAGCAAAGCTGCGCCAAATCAAGGCAAGGCCTTGTGACGTCCGCTCAACCCGCCTTCGAAAAGTCTGGCGTCCGCTTCTGCGTAAAGGCCATGAAGGCCTCCATCGCCTCAGGACTACGCATCTGCGATCCGAAGGCTTCACCCTCGCGCTGCATCAGCGCCCACAGACCTTCGGCGTCACGCATCAACCGCTTGGTCTTGCGGATAGAGTTGGGCGCTCGGGCCGCCACCTTGGCCGCCAGTTCCGCCGCCGTCGCCTCGACCTGATCGGCCGGGACCGCGCGATTGGCGATACCCCACGCCAGGGCTGTCCGGCCATCCAGCGGCTCGCCCAGCGCGAACAGTTCAAAGGCCCGCTGATGACCGATCACGGCCGGCAACAGCAGACTGGACGCCGCCTCCGGCGCGAGGGCCAGATTGACGAAGGGCACGGACAGCAGCGCATCCTCGGCGACCACCACCAGATCGCAGTGCAGCAGCATGGTCAGGCCGATCCCGACCGCCCGCCCTTTCACGGCGGCCACAGCCGGCTTGTCCAGATCCGCCAGCGCCTTCAGGAAACGAAACACCGGCATGTCGCCCGGCCCCGCCCCTTGCGAGCCCAGGGCGATGAAGTCCTGAATGTCGTTGCCGGCCGAGAAGCTGTCGCCCTCGGCGCGCAGCAGCAGCACTCGCACCGCATCGTCGGTGCGCGCCCGCTCCGTCGCCTCGGCCAAGGCCGAATACATGGCCTGGGTGATGGCGTTCTTCTTGTCGGCCCGGTCCAGAGTGACCGTCAGGACGCCGTCGGCCAGTTCGCTGCGGATATGTTCGCTCACGTCGTTTCCTCATCCTGTTCGAAGGCGCTCCACCGATCGACGCCGTTCTCGTCCCGCGTCCGCGTCGCGCGGCCGCGTTTCTCCAGATAGTTCAGGTGCGCCTGGGCCTCGCCCGTGGCCATGCCCAGCACCTCGTCCCCGACCGCCCGACCGAAGACGGCGGGGAAGCCGTCGATCACCCTAGACGGTTGACGCAACGTCCGCTCAAGCCGTTTCAGCGCGACCTCATGCCCCCGCTTCAGGGCGTCGAGCCGCGCGTGGACGCCGTAGAAAGGCTCGCCATGCGCCGGCAGGACGAATGCGCCCTCCGGCAACTGCGCCCTCAGCTTGTCCAGCGAATCCATCCAGTCGCCCAGCGGATCGGCTTTAGGCTCCGTCGGCCAGACCGATACATTGGATGAAATGCGGGGCAGGATCTGATCCCCGGAGATGAAGACGTCGTCCGACCGCCGCCACAGGCAGACATGCTCCGGACTATGGCCCGACCCGACGACCACCGACCAATCGTCTCCATCGATCTGAAGGCTGTCGCCGTCGGACAGTCGCAGATAGCTGCGCGGCATCGTCGCCACGCCCTTGCCGAAACCGCCGTAGTCCGCACGCCAGCGCGCGATCTGATCATCGTTCCAACCCGCCGCACGATAGTAGCGCTCGCCGTCCTGCGGCGCATCGCCCGCCTCCTCGGCCATCAGCATCCGCGCAGTCACATATTCCAGTCGCGACATCAGCAGCGGCGCGCCCGACCGTTCGCAAAGCCAGCCCGCCAGTCCGATGTGATCGGGATGCATATGGGTGCAGATCAAGCGCGTCACCGGAAGACCGCTCAACGCGCCATCCAGCGCCGTCTCCCACGCCGCGACGGTCGCCGATGTCTTCAGACCCGTATCGACGACGACCCAGCCGTCGCCGTTCCGGATCACATAAACATTCACATGATCCAGTTGAAACGGCAGGGCGAACCGCAGCCACAGCACGCCGCGCGCGACCTCGATCGCCTCGCCCGCACCGGGCGCGGCGTCGAACGGATAGGTCAGCCCCCGCCCATCCTTCGCGGCCGTCGTCGGCGCCGTTCCATCAGCCAAGTCAGTCTCCAATCGAAACGCGCGGATACTTAGCCCGCGTCGCCCGCCGCCGTCCACACCCGCCTTGACCCCGCCCAAATACACCGCCACGAAGCAGCCATGCATTCAGAAACCCAAGGTGTTTCCATGAAGTCCCGCCTCGCCGCCGCCTTTGCGGCGCTTGTGTTCAGCGCCTTCGCCGTCGTCCCAGCCATGGCCCAAGAGCGCCAGCAACCTCGCAATAACGACACCGAGCCCGCGGTAACACAGGGCACATCGAGGGCCGCCGCTGGCCGCCAGCGCCGCGAACGCACGCCAGCAGCGCCGAGCGCTGAACAAGTTCAAGCTGCTGCCCAGCAACAAGCCACCCTCGCCAATACCAGTTGCCAAGTTAGTGAAGCCAAGTTGCTGGGGCAGACCGAAGCCAAGACCTCTGTTTATGAAGTGGCGTGCGCCGTTGGTCCGGGCTTTATCATCGAATCGAAGACACCGCCTTCAGCAATCAACTGCGTGTTGCTGGCCCACACTGCCGAGACATTGCGCGCGCGTGATCCGGCCGCCGATCCTGGTCCGCAGTGCACCATTGCCGCAAACACAGACACTCAGAAATTTTTGCGACAATACGCTGTTCAAGCTGGCGTCGCCTGCACCGTCGATCAAGTAAAAGTTCTGGGACAGTCGAACGACGGCGGCATTCTGTATGAAGCGGGCTGCTCGGATGCAGCGGGTTTCTGGTTCAAGCAACTGAACAACGCTTGGACTAATACCCCCTGCATTCAAGTTCTGGCCGAAAATGGAACCTGCACTTTCACCACTCCAGCCGAGAACGCCGGCTACGTGAAGACTCTGCTGGCCGGCTCGGAAGCCGCATCCTGCGACGTGACGGAGGCCCGACTGATGGGCCGCAACGCCAATGGCGTCTTCTATGAAGCCAAATGCAACGGCGCTGATGGCGTCATTGCTCGCTTGAACGCGGAAAATGTCGTTCAGCAGATCTATCCTTGCGCCACCGCTCAGCAGATCGGCGGCGGCTGCAAGTTGACAACAGCGCCGACCGCTGCTGCGGCGCCCGCCGGCGGTCGTCTGTAAGACGATCAATGAAATGATCGAAGGGCCGTCGGAGCGATCCGGCGGCCCTTTTCTTTTGCGCCCTCTTTTCCAAAACCGAGACGCAGCCTAGCGTCGCCGTCATGCGCATCGCCACCTGGAACGTGAACTCCGTCAACGCCCGCCTGCCCACCGTCCTGGCGTGGCTGGAGCAGGCCGCCCCCGACGTCGCCTGTTTCCAGGAGATCAAATGCGTGGACGAGAAGTTCCCGCGTGAGGCGTTCGAGAGCCTTGGCTACAATGTCGAGACCCACGGCCAGAAGAGCTACAACGGCGTCGCGCTGCTGTCGAAGTATCCGCTGTCCGACATCCGGCGCGGGCTGCCAGGCGACGAGACTGACGAGCAGGCGCGCTATATCGAAGCCCTGGTTGAGGCGCCCCGGCCCATTCGCGTCGGCGCCATTTATCTGCCGAACGGCAATCCGATCGGGACCGAGAAGTTCGATTACAAGCTGGCCTGGTTCGATCGGTTGAACCGCCATGCCCAAGATCTGCTGGCGTTCGAGGAGCCGCTGGCCCTCTGCGGTGACTACAACGTCATCCCGGAAGCCGAAGACGCCAGGAATCCGGCCGCCTGGACTGACGACGCCCTGTTCCAGCCGCAGAGCCGCCAGGCTTTCCGCGCGCTCAAGAACTTCGGTCTGGCCGATGCGCACGAGATCGGCGGCGAACCGGCGGGGACCTACACCTTCTGGGACTATCAGGCCGGTGCCTGGCAGCGGGACCATGGAATCCGCATCGATGTCGCCCTGCTTTCGCCCCAGGCCGCCGACCGGTTCCGGGCAATCGAGACCCACCGCGACGCCCGCGACATGGAAAAACCCAGCGACCACGTCCCCGTGGTGGTCGATCTCGATCTGGAGGCCTGACGACCATGGCCGACGTCTTGCGGGTGGTGTTGCTGATCGCCCTCGCGGCGGCCCTGCTGACGACCCTGGCCCTGGCGCTGTCGTGGTGGATGGAGCCGCCACGCCGCCTGCACCGCGCCATGCTCAAAACCCTGGGCGCCGCGCCAGAGGTCGAGGCCCTCTCGCCGGGCGAAGGTCGCGCCTGCGCCCTGAACTTCGACGTCGAACAGGTGGTCGTGCTGTGGGCCAACGGCGCCCATGGCCTGGTCTATGCCTTCGATGAGGTCGAGGGAGGCGAAATCATCGTCGACGGCCACGTCGTCGCCCGCATCCGCCGGGGCGAGGCGCGCAAGTCACTGGACGTGCTGGCCCCCGATGCCGAACAGGTCGTGCTGCGGCTGATGTTCGCCGACGCCCGACACCCTGAGTTCGAGCTGGCCCTTTGGGACGCCGCCCTGCCCGTCCAGACCGGCTCGCCGGGCGAGGCCTTGCGGTTGGGCCGCCGTTGGTTGTCGCATCTGGAGGCCCTGCTGAAGGGCTGAGGCGCCGCATGGGCCTTTCAGTCGCCGCGATGCGGCGTTAGAAGCCCGGCTCACTCCTAACCGACACGCCTTTATCAGGGAGGCCGCCTTGGCCCGCCTTTTCGACGCCTATATCGTCGCCGACTGGACCGCCGCCGAAACCAAGAAGCTCGGCGACACCTCGCTGTGGATCGGCGTGGCCAAGCGCGATGTGCGTTTCCGCCTCTATACCGAGACGCACAATGTCGCGACCCGGGCCGAAGGCGAAGCCCTGCTGGCCTCGATTCTGGCGGACCACAGAAAGCGCGGCGACCGGGTGTTGGTCGGGCTGGACTTCAACTTCGGTTATCCCGTTGGCACGGCCGCGCGGCTGAAGCTGGACGGAACCCCGTGGCAAGCCATGTGGAAATTCATCGCCTCCAACATCGTGGACAAGGCCGACAACACCAACAACCGCTATCAGGTCGCGGCCAAGATGAACCGGCTGATGACCGACGAGGCCTGGCCACTGTGGGGTGCGCCGGCCAAACAAGCCCAGCGCTGGTTGACCACGACGAAACCGCCCGCAGGCTCCGGTGCCGACATCCCCGAGTTCCGCGCCACCGAAAACGCCGCTCGCAAGGGCCGGCTTCAGCCCAAGAGCGTGTGGCAGATGCACGGCGCCGGCGCCGTCGGCGGCCAGACCCTGGTCGGCATACCGGCCGTGCGGCGGCTGCTGGAAAGCCTCGGCCCGTCAGGCGCCGTCTGGCCCTTCGGCACCGGCTGGCGCGCGCTGACCCCCGATGACGTGGAACCCTTGTCGGCCTTGGTTGTCGAGGTGTGGCCTTCGATGCACGAGACCAAGCCTCAACCCGGCGAGTTCAAGGACCAAGCCCAGGTCCGCTCAACGGCTGAAACCCTCGCCCGGATGGACGAGGCCGGCGACCTCGCCAAGGCGTTCGCTCCACCCAAGAACGCCACGCCGGAACTGATCGCCCAGGTCGAACAGGAAGAAGGCTGGATCCTGGGCGTTTAAAAAGTTCAGTCAGCCGATCAGGGCCCGCGCCGCCGCGCGGGCTTCATCGGTGATCTCGGCGCCGGACAGCATGCGGGCGATCTCCTCCTGACGGCGCTGGTCGTCCAGGGCGACGACGGTGGTGGTGGTCAGGCCGTCGCGGTCGGCCTTCATCACCTTCCAATGAGCATGGCCGCGCGCGGCGACTTGCGGACTGTGGGTCACGACCAGCACCTGCGCCCCGGTCGACAGGCGTTTCAGGCGAGAACCGACGGCCTCGGCCACCGCCCCGCCGACGCCCTGATCCACCTCGTCGAAGATCATCACCGGCTGTCGCATGTCCTCACGGCTCGCCAGAGCGGCCTTCATCGCCAAGGCGAAACGCGCCAGCTCGCCGCCCGAGGCGATGGCGTCCAGCGGGCCGAAGTCGGTTCCGGCGTTGGTGGCGATCTGGAAGCGCACCGTCTCGACGCCGTCCGGCCCGCGTCGGCCTTCGATCGGCTCCAGAGCCACGCGGAACCGCGCGCGCTCCAGCTTCAGCGGGCCCAGCTCTGCCATGACGGCGGCGGTCAGGCGTTCGGCGGCGGCTTCGCGCGCCGAGGTCAGGAAGGTGGCCGCCAGATCATAGGCTTCCGCCGCCTCGGCCGCCTCGCGCCCGGCATTGGTCAGCGCCTCCTCGCCATCCTCGATCAGCCGAAGCTGCTCGCGCAGGCGAATGCGCAGGGTCGGCAGGGCGTCGACGGTGGTGTGCAGCTTGCGGGCGGCGGCGCGCAGGGCGAACAATCGCTCCTCGGCCTTGTCCAGACGGCCGGGCTCATAGTCGAAGGCGTCGGCGGCGGCGTCCACGGCGGCGAGTGCTTCCGCCGCCTCGACCATGGTGCGGTCGATCGCCTCCACGGCGGCCGACAGTTTGACGATGACCGGATGATCGCCCTCGGCGCCCGCCTGCCCTGCCCTCTGACGCGCATGTTCGACGGCCCTCAGCGCCGCGCCCAGCTTTTGGCTCAGCTTGTCGCCGCCCAGTTGGGTGCGGGCGTCGCCCAGATCCGCGATGGCCTTTTCGGCGGCGCCCAGCAGGGCGCGTTCGCCTGCCAATTCCGTCTCTTCGTCGGCGCGCGGATCCAGCGCATCCAGTTCGGACAGGTTCAGGCTGATCTCTTCGCGCCGCGCATCGGCGTCCGCCGCCTGCGCCTTCAGCTCGGCCAGCTTGGCCTCGGCGGCCTTGAGCTTTGCGGAGGCCGATGCGACCGCCGACAACTGCGGCTGTAGCCCGCCATAGGCGTCCAGCGACGCCCGGTGGGTGCGCCAATCCAGCAGGCCCACCGTCTCATGCTGTCCGTGCACCTCGACTAGGGCCGCGCCGATCTCGCGCACAGCCGTCACCCCGGCCGGCTGATCGTTGACATAGGCCCGGCTGCGGCCGTCCGCGCCTAGGACGCGGCGAAGGATCAGATCCTCCCCCGGCTGCACATCGAATCCCTTTTCGGCAATCAGGGCCAGCAAATCGGGATCGTCGGGAGCCGAAAACACGGCGGTGGCCACGGCCTGTTTGGCGCCATTGCGCACCAGGCCTGCGTCGCCGCGCCCGCCGAGCGCCAGGCCGAGCGCGTCCAGGATGATCGACTTGCCGGCCCCAGTTTCGCCGGTCAGCACGGTCAGGCCGTTCTCGACCTCGAGATCGAGCACGTCCACCAGGACGACGTCACGAATGGAAAGGGCGGTCAGCATCGCGTCAGGCGCCGGGGGAACGAATCATGACCGACAGATTCCCGATCCCCGCCGGATTGCACAAGCCGTCGCGTGATCAGCCCGGAATGATCCGCTGCAGCCAGCTCTCGCGCTTGCCCTCGGGCGCCTTGTCCGGCGTCTGGCCGTTTTCGGTCAGCAGCGCATAGGCCTCGGCGTACCACGGGCTGCCCGGATAGTTGTAGCCCAGCACGGCGCCGTTACGCGTCGCCTCTTCCTTCAGACCCAGCTGAAGATTGACCTCGACCAGGCGATACAGGGCTTCGGGCGTGTGCGAGGTGCGCTGGAAGTCCGGGTTTGCGATCACGGCCTTGTAGCGGTTCAGCGCCGCCAGCGGCTGGTTGGCGCGCTGATAGTAGCGGCCGATGTTCATTTCCTTGCCGGCCAGCTGGTCGTTGACCATGTCGATCTTGACGGCGGCGTCCGACGCATAAGGCGTGCCCGGATAGCGGCGCGAGACATCCTTCAGCCCGGCCAGGGCGGCGGTGGCGTAACCCTGGTCGCGTCCCACATCCGTGATCTGCTCGAAGTTGCAGACGGCCTTCATGTAGAAGGCGTAGGACGCCGACGGATTGCCGGGAAACAGCTGGATGAACCGGTCCGCCGCCGCGATGGCGTCGGCATAGGCATTGTTCTGATAGTAGGCGTAGATCTGCATCAGGATCGAACGACGCGCCCAGTCCGAATAGGGGTGCTGGCGTTCGACTTCCTGGAAATAATCGACGGCGTCGGACCAGCGGCGCTGCTGCAGCCGATCATAGCCGGTGTTGTACAGCGCCTCGACCGGACGTTCCTCATAGGCCAGCTTGGGACGCTTGGTGCCCGAGCAGCCTGAAATCGTCACTGCGGCGAGCGCCGCGGCCATCAGCACCATGCCGGAACGGAACTTAGAAGCGGACAAGGACGACCCCATGACGTGTGAAGGACGGCCCTGAAGCCGTTCCCCGGAAACCAACGCGGCGACCTCTAGCACCCGCAACCGAGCCGCGCCATGCCGAGGAAAACTCAGCATACGACTTGCCCTGCCCGGCTCCACTGGTAAAGAGCGCGCCAACCGACCGCCGTTCATGGGGGGCGGATGACGGCGAAAGGATGACCGGCCGAT
>Ga0308157_10007617_pt1 | contig 12564 bp, 13 predicted proteins | sample PhyBR1_FD_201035 | JGI IMG/M metagenome (GOLD analysis project Ga0308157, IMG submission 201035) | Phyllosphere microbial communities from UC Gill Tract Community Farm, Albany, California, United States - DLSLB.R1 | ecosystem: Host-associated > Plants > Phyllosphere > Unclassified | place: USA...
TTTTCGACGTCCGGCGTCACCCCGGTTTTTGGCGCCCGCGTCGGCTTGGTCTTGCAGCGCCACAGTTGGAACTTCCATCGAGGCGCCCATGGGCGTCCCTGAGGAACGGCACCTTCGGGACAGTTCTGCGCTTATACACGCGGCTCGCTGGTGCGTATGACATTCGGATGGCCCAGCGCGCGCTCAACCAGATAAATGCAACGCGCGTTTTGAAAGTCTGGCGATCTTCCCCACGTGGAACAGGCCGCGATAGGAATTAAACAGATTATCAGACAATCTGTCAATCTACTATTGTGTCAATAGGCCAAATTCTTTGTAGAAGTTGGCGCGCGACCTTGGCGTCATGTCGATGTGGGAACTTCCGGTTATGCGAATGAAGCATGCGCTCGGAGCCGAAGCATAAGCGCCACGGAATATGACGTTCCACCGAGAGTGACTCGCTAGGGCGTCCAGTCCAGTATAAGGATTTATGATTTAGAATCAATCTATTCGCGGAAATCAGAAATTCAATTATGGAACAGCTGTGGTAGAATGGTGGTCAACACCAGATCGACCTGACCAAGCCAAAGCCGTCGCAGCACGGCTAGTCGGAAAACCCGAATGGCGCATCCGTGCGACGATAGTAATCCGGCAGAATCTGTCGGCCGATCGGCGGCTCCGATCGGTGTCTGCAATCATCGCGCTGACAGAGGCGACAGGTAATTCCAATTGGTGTCGGCGTGACGGGCTGACGATAATAGACGGGGCGCTCGGCATGCTTTACTTCACAAACCAATGCCACAGCCCGATCTACCCTCGGGAGCACAAAGGTCCTCCTCCAGAGCTGACCGTTCTAGCGATTGAGAAAAACTGCTGGCCGTCTGGCAGCTCGAGCCACTGCTTCACTACTGTTCTCGGCGTTGAAAAGACCTGGTGCAAGCTTCACACCGGGCACCCGCCGCCGTGCCGGGCAAACGGGAAATTGGGGCTGTCGAGACGTTTGGAAACATTGCCTGCAGCAACCACCCGGATAAAGAAGAACGGGATGCGTCCTGGCGGGGCTTTTGCAGCGTTGTCAGCCGATGAGCAGTCTGTTCGAAACTGGTTCCGAATTAACGGGCGATCGCCTCAACGTCGTAGCGGCGCGCCTCGACCGCTTTGGCAAAAGGCTTGTAGGGCATGACCACCCCCGCGGCGAAATAACCAGCAAGCGCCCGGCGGGCCAAACGTCGCGCGCTTTCCGTTGCGAAACTGCCCTCCTGAACTAGTTTGCGAATCTCCTCATCGAATTCGACGTAGGCGAGTTGCTGCGCGAGCTGGAAATTCTGGCTTGCCGTGTCCAGGCAATCGTCGAGCAGTACTTCGCGCCGGTGCCGGTCGAGCCTGACATGATCTCCACTGGAATTCGTCGGACACGAAGCGTGTGCCGCTGCATGAAATAACTCGGAAGACCGCCTAAGGTGTCCACCGCGCCTGCCAGCTTTTCGGGGGCCGCGTCGAGGCCAGGGAAACAGTTTCGCCTTGCGGCCAGAAACCGCCGCACATCCGCAACGAGAACTGACCCCTCGTCACTCCCTCGGCCGATCGCGACCTGCCGCTGATCGGCAAGGGCGAACTGCTCCTCCTTGTAGGCTGTGTAGAACCGGAGCATGGCTTCGGCGAAGCCTGGAAAGCTGCTCTCAGACAACTCCATCAGTTCTCATGTTTGGATGCTCCCTTTCGATGCTTTTTTTACCGCTGGAGCGAGCCGGAGGGCGCTTGCGAATATCGCCCTTGATACTCTGGAGCAGGCGCCTCATGATCTCGAAATTCTGCCTCGCCTCATTCGATATGGTCTCCGGTGCGCCGGTCGCAAGTTTTTCGGCAGACGCGCCAACCCTTCTTTCCATCAGGGCAGCAGAAACCAATGTTCTCCAGTACCGCAACGATTTGACAGCGGCCTAGAACTGCGGCAATTGTTTGGTACTTAAGTGATTTTGACTAGTTACCATCGTAGCCCGTTGTGTCAAACCGATGCCCTTGGCGCCACTGGGATGCACGGATGGGTTTCAATAGGAAGGCCCAATGCCCGACGTAGGCGATCATAGTCAGCCGCCCAACGGACGTTCCTTCTCTCCCCTCATCTTGGTTGTCTTGCTCGCGGCAGGACGATCCAATCGGATGGGAATGATCGGGGCATCCAAGTTACTCGCAGAATTCGACGGTATTGCTCTTGTACGACGTTCCGCCCAAGTCGCGCTCGGTTCGACCACCGACGCCGTGGTCGTGATAACAGGCCATCGCCGACTTGAGATTGAAGCGGCCCTCGGCGGCCTTGAGGTCGAGTGTGTCGAAAACCCGCTATACGAGTCGGGAATGGCAACCTCGCTTGCTACCGGGGTCTCCTACTGCAGAGCGCAAGGAGCGGACGCCATCCTGGTTATGCTCGCCGATATGCCGGGATTGACAAGCGGCAATCTGGATCAACTTATTGCTGCCTTCCGCTCCACCGATGGTGACGTTGTGGTTCGCGCAATGGGGGACGGTAAGCAGGGAAATCCCGTAATACTCCCAAAAACGTTATTCGAAGCCGTGGAGCAGTTGGAGGGCGACGTGGGAGCTCGACAAGTTATCGAAGCGTCCGGCCTTCCGGTCGTTTATGTAGAAATTGGCCAAGCGGCACTCCTGGACGTAGATACACCTGAAGCAGTACGTGCAGCAGGTGGAACACTGAACGCGTAACTTTATAGCTCTGTCAGGTGGTCGCGACGGCGCCCAACCCGAAACCTATTCAATGATGCACGTTATTTCGAACACATACTCTAACCATGCATGGCCGGGGCACCGAATGCTATCCGATATCGGGCGCCTGTTGACCGTGAGATCTGGCCGCAGCGATATCCGCGACAACGGAAAGCGCTATCGACGAAGCATCCCTGGCTTTGTCGAAAATGCCGATCGGCGCCTTGATCCTCGCAATATCCGCATCTTCAAAGCCATGCTCGCGAAGCAAAGCGATCCGTTTCTCGTGAGTTCGTCTGCTTCCGAGAGCCCCGATGTAGAACGGGTTTGAGCGCAACGCGGCCTGAAGCAATGGCAATTCCCGGTCGAGGTCGTGGAACAAGAATGCAACAGCGGAAAACTGGTCAATCTTTGAAGCGAACGCACTGCTGTCAACGTCCGGGTCGATCTGGTAGACCTCGTAGCCAGCCGCCCTTGCCACCGCGGCGGTGGCCGTCAACTCGACCGATCGACCACACAGGAGAACGCGAATGCGCGGTTGGTAATGCGTGGTAAACGTCCCGTCACACCATCCAACCTGGCTCCGACCGCCCTCGCCTCCGAACTCCATTGATTCCAATCGAGGCGTGTACCGAAGCGTGGCGGGGCGTCGGGAGGCCAACCTTGACAAGACCTCGCCCACCGGATCTGCACATTTGAGGATATGAATCGATAAATTAATCCCTCCCCCGCATGGAAGCACGATATCGAAGAACGGCGAACCTTCTCCGAGCCGCAGAAAACGATCATGCCCCTCGCGCAAAGCCTGGATGGCTTCCGCTGCTACTGCCGCCTCGGTACAGCCGCCAGAGACGAAGCCGCAGTAGCGCCCGTCTCCCCGCACTGCCATCTGTGCTCCAATCGCGCGCGCCGCGCCGCCACGAATCTCAACCAGAGTCACCAAGGCAACGGGAATGCCCCCACGAAAAGAGTTGTACGCGTAACGGAGGATTTCGCCCGGTTCGTCTGTCGCGAATGCAACCCTCGGCAAAACCATTTCGTCCTCATTAAAATCATGTAGGCTCATCCGTGACCTCCCGTTGACGCAGGCCAGAAGCTCCGGACCTGGCTTCGATCATCGTCTTAATAAACTGCAGATTTCAGTGGTGACCTGGTCTATAGCGGCCGCAGCGTCAATACGACAAAGCAACCGGCGCCGCTCATAGAACGGCGCTAGTGCCGCCGTGGCACGAGCAAACTCTTCGACTCTTTTCTTCAACACGTTCACATTATCGTCAGTCCGCGTTGAAGTGCCGGTGGCCCGCGACTGTTCGGCCCTCTTCGCAATTCGCTCTTCGAGAAAGTCGATCGGGATATCGAATATGATCACGTGATCGAGGGGGCTGTCCAAACTATAGAGCAGACGCTCGAGCGCCTCGGCCTGCGCGACTGTTCTCGGAAAACCGTCCAGGATGAAGCCCTGCTCCGGTTTTTTATCGGACAAACGTTCCTCAACGAGGCCTATTACAACTTCATCCGGAACAAGCACCCCGCTGTCGACAGCCGTCCTGGCCGCGCGGCCGAGAGGCGTCTCCGCCCTGATCGCCTCGCGCAGCAGGTCGCCAGTAGAGATATGCATGAGCCCATATTCCCGCACGAGACGCTCGGCCTGCGTTCCTTTCCCCGCTCCGGGTGGGCCAATGAGGACCAGATTGACCATCATGAAATCCCCATGCACATATATTTGATCTCGAGGTAATCATCCATGCCGTACTTCGACCCCTCGCGACCATTGCCGCTTTCCTTTACGCCGCCGAAGGGGGCAACCTCGGTCGAGATAAGCCCCTCATTGATGCCGACGATGCCGTATTCGAGCGCCTCAGCGACACGCCAGACACGGGCGATATCTCGGCCGTAAAAATAGGCCGCCAGCCCGAACTGCGTGTTGTTGGCAAGCCGGATAGCTTCGTCCTCTGTGTCGAAGCGGAAGACTGGCGCAACGGGCCCGAAGATCTCTTCAGCGAAAATCTGAGCATCGAGAGATGCGTCGGCAACGACGGTAGGCTCGTAGAAGCTATGACCGAGGGCGTGCCGGTGACCTCCTGTCAGGATGCGCCCGCCGCGGCTAACGGCATCCGACACCAGCTCCTCGACTTTGGCGACGGCCTTGTCGTCGATCAGAGGGCCGATCTGGACGCCTTCATCAAAACCGTTCCCGACCTTGAGAGCGGACACGACTTCGGCCAGCCGCTTGACGAAAGCGTCGTGGATCCCGGACTGGACAAGGAAACGGTTGGCGCAAACGCAGGTCTGTCCGGCATTTCGGTATTTTGAGGCGATCGCGCCTTTGACCGCCGCCTCGACATCGGCATCGTCGAAGACGATGAACGGCGCGTTGCCGCCAAGCTCCATCGACGTCCGCTTCACCGTCTGCGCGCATTGCGCCATCAGAACCTTGCCGATTTCCGTCGAGCCGGTGAAACTGAGCTTGCGCACGATCGGGTTGGATGTCAGTTCTCCGCCGATCTCGCTCGCAGAACCTGTCACGCAGGAAAGCACGCCCTTCGGCACGCCGGCGCGTTCCGCCAACACACAAAGAGCCAGCGCTGAAAGTGGTGTCTGGCTGGCTGGTTTTATGACTGTGGTGCAACCCGCGGCTAGCGCCGGCCCAACCTTCCGGGTGATCATCGCGGCCGGAAAGTTCCACGGCGTGATTGCGGCGCATACGCCGATCGGTTGCTTGATGACGACGATGCGCTTGTCGGACGTGGGGGCAGGAATGGTGTCGCCATAGACCCGCTTCGCCTCTTCGCCGAACCATTCAATATACGATGCCGCATAGATGATCTCGCCTTTGGCTTCGGCAAGCGGCTTGCCCTGTTCTGCTGTCATGATGGCGGCCAGATCGTCCTGGTTTTCGATCAGGAGATCAAACCATTTCCGCAGGATGGCCGCACGGTGCTTTCCAGAAAGCGCCTTCCATCCCGCCTGCGCCTCTTCGGCGGTTTCGATCGCTCGGCGCGTTTCACTGGCACCCATGCGTGGAACTGTCGCGACGACGGTACTGTTGGCGGGATTGGTGACCTCGATCACCCGGGTATCATCGGCATCACACCATTCGCCGCCGATAAAGCACTGGCTGCGTAGAAGAGATGGATCCTTGAGGATGGGAACTGCCATGGGACTATCCTTGTCTGAACAAATTCATGCCTGAACCAGAAGCGGCTCCAGCAACTCTCTTGCCTTGTTGCCAAACGGAACAGGCCGACGCGTGGTGCGGTTGATGTTAACGTGAATGAAAAAGCCTTCGGCCGAGGCGATATCCTCGTTATTGCGGAACAGGCCGATCTCGTAGCGCACGGAGGAACTGCCAAGCCTCGCAACACGGATGCCCGCCGTCACGCGATCCGGAAAGGACATTTCGGCATGGTAGCGGCAGCCCGTTTCAACCGCCAGAAACACCTCTGCACCGCCCTTGATATCGAGCACATCATGCTCGATCAGGTAGGCGTTCACCGCCGTGTCGAACAGGCTGTAATGCACGACATTGTTCACGTGACCGTAGGTGTCGTTGTCCGACCACCGCAGACCGATCTCCCGGAAAACCTTGTAGACAGCGCGGCGCGATGGGGTTGCGCGTTCCGCCATTACCAGGCCGCCCTGTAGATCGATAGCGCGTCCGCTTCGTTCACGTCACGCGGATTGTTCACGAGGAGGCGCGTCTGCTTCATCGCGTCGCTCGCCATGCCTGCCAGATGCTCTTCACCGATGCCGACATCACGCAGACGTGACTGCAATCCAAGCTTCGAGGAAAGACCGGCAAGCTTCTCGATGAAAGCGGCGCAGCGTCCCTGTACCCCCTGCTCCGCGGCAAGCTCCGGAAACGCATCCGCCGCGATTTCAGCGTAGACGGAAGCCGCGTCCGGGGCATTGAACCGCAGGACATGGGGCAAAACGAGGGCGTTGGACAGGCCATGCGGAATATGGAACGTGCCGCCGATCGGGTAAGCCAGCGCGTGGACGGCAGCAACCGGAGAGTTGGCAAAAGCCTGGCCAGCCAGCATCGATCCGAGAAGCATGGCGCCGCGGGCGTTGAGGTCCTTCCCGTCGAAAACAGCTTTTTCGATGTTCGCACCCAGAAGCTGGAGTGCCTGCTTCGCCAACATTTTCGAAAGGGGGTTGTTGTTCGCGCTTTTCGACGCGTAGGCTTCGATCGCATGCACCATGGCGTCAATACCGGTGGCCGCGGTGATATGGGCGGGAAGGCCGAGGGTCAGGTCCGCGTCGAGAATGGCGATATCGGGCAGGATGAGCGGCGACGACACACCGCGCTTCTCGTCGCCGCCGACGGTGATGATCGAGACGGAAGTAACTTCTGACCCGGTTCCCGCGGTAGTCGGCACGAGCACGAGCGGCAAGCGGGGGCCCTTGGCGTTGCCGACGCCCCACGCTCCGTCGATATCTTCACCAGAGCCGCACAGTAGTGCCACGACCTTGGCGACATCGAGAGACGATCCGCCACCGAAGCCTATGATTCCGGTCGCGCCTGCCGTCTTGGCCGCACCCACCGCCGCCATCACGGTGGCAAGCGACGGATCGGCCTCGACGCTGTCGAACACAGTTGCCTCGATCCCCGAGGTGGCAAGCGAGGCAAGCGCCGGATCGCACAGTCCGAGTTTCCGCAACCCCGGATCGGTCACGAAGACGATGCGCTGTCCGAGCTTCGCCTTGACGATATCGCCGATCTCAGCTGCCGCGCCTGGCCGGAAAACGATCTGTGCGGTCGTGTTGAAGATGAACGGGTTCATTACAATTCTCCTTAGTCATGTCCTTCAGGCGGGCAGGCTCTCGCGCAGCTTCACGCGCAGGATCTTGCCCGATCCCGTTCGGGGTATCTCTTGGACGACATAGATGCGGTCGGGTACCTTGTAGGCGGACAGCCGCTCCTTGCAGTGATTGAGAAGCACCGCTTGGTCGAAAGCATCGGCGTCCCTGAGAACGACGCAGGCGACCGGAACCTCGCCCAGCATCGTGTGCGGCATGCCGATGACGGCGCATTCCAACACCGCGTGGTCGAGCAGGATCGTTTCCTCGACCTCGGCCGGTGCTATATTTTGTCCGCCGCGGATAATCAGCTCCTTCAGGCGGCCGGTGATCGTCAGGAAACCGTTGGGATCGGACCTAGCGAGATCGCCGGTGCGGTACCAGCCGTCGACAATCGCCTTCTGCGTCTCCTGCGGCTTGTTGTGATAACCCTGCATCAGGTTCGGTCCCTTGCAGATCAGTTCGCCTTCCATACCGGCCGGAACGTCGAGGCCGGTCTTCGGATCGACAAGCCGGACCGCCAGCCCTGGGACAGGCAGACCGCAGGAACCGGGCAAACGCCAACGGCCGGGCCAGTTCATGGTCACCATGGTTGACGTCTCGGTGATCCCGTAACCGTCGAGCAGCGAAACGCCGAAAAACTGCTCGAAGTCGTTGTTCAGCGTACCGGGCAGGATCGCACCGGCGGATACGCAGAGCCGCACCGATGACAGCAACTTCTCGCCGCTCGCCTGGCAGGCGGAGAGAAAATAGTGGAAGACGGTCGGCACGCCTGGCATGAAGGTGAAGCGGCCTGTGCGGAGAAGTTCTGTTGCCTGCGTCGTGGAGAATTTCTCCATGATGTATTCGCTGGCGCCGGTCGCGATGATCGACAGCACTGCAATGTTCAACGCGTAGGAATGGTAGAGGGGCAACGTATTGAGGACGACATCATTCTCGTTCATGCCCGCAATGGGCGCCCAGCAGGCGGCGGTAACCCAGAGCATCGATCGTGTCGAAAGAAGCACGCCCTTCGGCTGGCCGGTCGTTCCCGACGTATAGACAATGTAGGCGGCACGATCGACATCCGCATCGTCTTCGAAACCGGCGGGTCGCATCTGCGTCACCGTTTCAAATCCCGAGGCGGGATCCGCCTCGACCACCGTGACAGGGCGATCGAGACGCGACAGCACCGCGTCCACCATCGACCGCTTTTCGGCGAGGCTGACGATCACCGTGCATCCGGCATCAGTGATGCGATAGGCAAGCTCGGCTTCGGTGGATTCGATGCTGACCGGGACGGAGATACCACCGGCGCGCACAACGGCAAGGCAGGCAACCACCCAGTTGACCGAGTTCGGCAGGAAGATCGCGACGGCCTCCCCCTTTTGGAATCCGGAAGCAACAATATGCGAGGCAAGACCTTCCGTTTCCTCGTCGAGTTCAGGATAGGTAACCGCTCGCCTCCGATCTTCGAAGGCCATTTTTTCCGGGTAGAGGCGCGTGTTCCGTCGAAGGATCTCTCCGACGGACGCGATTAGATCGAAGTGTATCATGTTGGACCCTCCCAATCCTCCGGTTAGACCATGCAAAAGCCGCCGTTGACACTGATCACCTGACCCGTCACCCAGGACGATGCGCCAGCGGCAAGGAACGTTACCATAGGCGCCACGTCACCCGGCTTGCCGATGCGGCGGAGCGGATAGGCCTTGATGATCTTCTCGCGGTTCTTCTCGATGAACTCTGGATCGGAGTGGGAGGTCTCGATAAGGCCGAGCGAGACCGTATTGACGGTAATGTTGTTGCGGCCGAATTCACGAGCGAGCGACTTACCGAGCGCGATCGTGCCGCCACGCGCTGCCGCCGCCAGAGCAAGGTTGGCTTCGCCGATGCGGGAGCTATCACCGACGAGATTGATGATCCTGCCCGAGTTTTGGGCGATCATCAAAGGTGCCACCTCGTGGCAGCAATTGATCGCGCCATAGAGGCACACATCGATCTGCTTTTTCCATTCGTCTGGCGTCGAATCCACAAAGCGTTGGTATTTGACGTAGCCGGCATTGTTGACGAGAATGTCAACCGTTCCAAAGTCCAACTTGATCGCGGCGACCATCGTCTTAACCTGAGCATTATCGCTGATATCGGCCTGATACGCCTTCGCCTTGCCGCCGCCTGCCTCGATTGATTGCACGACCGCTTGGGCTTCGTCTTTCGACCGGGCGTAGTTTACTGCAATGATGGCGCCTTCGGCCGCAAGAGCACGCGCGATATCGCCGCCGACATCGCGGCCGCCGCCCGTGACGAGCGCTACCTTGCCCTTGAGATTGGTTTCCATTGAATGTCTCCTTGGGATGAGATGCTGCCTTTGCAGCGGATTGATGGGTTGGTTGAAACCTGGCCGTCAGCGGCCCATAAATCGTGGCGACCGCTTTTCGGCGAAGGCTTTGCGTCCTTCGGCGTAGTCCTCGCTGGAACTCGCCTGGTCGATCAGCCCTTCAGCTTCGGTGCGGTCGAGATCACCCCGGGCACAGCCATTGAGGATGAACTTCGCGCCCTTGATCGTCAGGGGCGCATTCGCGACCATCGCATTGGCGCGCTCCGAGGCTGCCGCCGTGGCATCATCCACCAGCTCGTCGATGAAGCCGTTGCCAAGCGCCTGAGCGGCGGTAAAACGGTTAGCCGAATAGAGAATTCGCTTCGCCTCCGTGACACCAACGAGCGAGAACAGCTTGCGTGTCGCAGAGACGCCATAGACGATCGACAACCGGGCCGCTGGAATGCCGAACACAGCGCTTTCTTCCGCAATCCGGAAATCGCAAGACATGGCCAAATGCGCTGCACCACCAAGGCAATATCCACGCAACACCGCGATAGTGGGTTTCGAAACGTCGTAGATGGCATCGCCAGCAGCGTCGACGGCGACTTCGTAACGCGTACTTTCCTCAGCGCCGTCCCTTACCGCATCGAACTCGCTGATGTCGGCGCCGGCGGAGAAGTCCGCGCCCGCCCCGGTCAGCAGAATGGCGCGGACATCCGCATCCTTGTCGAATGCGCGGAACCGCTCGGCAAGCTCGCACCACATCGCATAGGTCACGGCATTGCGCTGGTTGGGCCTGTTTAGTGTAACGATGGCGACGCCATCCGTTTTCTCGACCTTAATGTCAGTCATGCCTGCTCGTCTCTTCCTGCCGACCGCGACCGCGTTCAGCGTTTAGGGTGCGCCCGGCGCGGGAGAGCCGGGCGCTTCTCTGGATCACTTCTTAACCAGCGGGCACTGGCTTTCGGAGAGAGGACGGAAGGCCTGGTCGCCTGGAATGGTGGTGACAAGCTTCAGAAGGTCCCATTCGCCCTTCGATTCAGCGGGCGTCTTGACCTGGTAGACATACATGTCATGCACCATGCGACCGTCCTCGCGGATTTTGCCGTCCTTGGCGAAGAAGTCATTGACGGGTGTTTCCTTCATCTTCGCCATGACCTGCTTCGTGTCAGTTGTGCCGGCGGCCTTCACAGCCTGCAGGTAATGCATCGTCGAGGAGTAGTCGCCCGCGTCGCCCATATGCGGCGGACGCCCTACCCGCGCCTCGAACTTCTTGGCGAATGCCCGGGTCTCTTCGTCGCGATCCCAGTAGAAGGCGTTGGTCAGGATCATGCCCTGCGCGGTATCAAGTCCCAGCGAATGGACGTCAGTATCCCAGACGAGCAGGCCGGCAACGGTTTTGCCCGAGGACGCGAGACCGAACTCGGCGGCGGATTTGACCGCGTTGACAAAAGTCGTTCCGGACCCTGCCATCGCAACGACATCGGCGGGCGACGCCTGCGCCTGCAGCATGAAGGCGCTATGGTCGGAGGTCTCGATGGGGTAGCGGACAGCACCGGAAACAGTGCCCCCGTTCGTTTTGACAATCTGGCTCGCATCCGCTTCCAGCGCATGGCCGAAGGCATAGTCGGCAGTCAGGAAGTACCAGTTCTTCTTGCCTTCCCGGATCAGTTCGTTAGCGGTGCCATTTGCCAGCGCATAGGTATCGTACGAGTAATGGATGCTGTTTGGCGTGCAGCCGTCGTTCGTTAAACGTGACGAACCGGAGCCGTTGACGATCGCGATCTTGTCCTCGTCCTTGGCAACCTGTGTGACAGCCAGCGCGATTCCGGAATTGATCAGGTTGTTGATCATCGTCACGCCTTGCGACTCGTACCACTCGCGGGCGGTGGAGACGGCGACCTCCGGCTTGTTCTGGTGGTCTGCTACGACCACTTCCAGCGGACGGTCGAGGACCTTGCCGCCGAAATCCTCAACGGCCATCTTCACCGCAGCGATCGCCCCCTCGCCCGCCTCATGCGAGAACTGACCGCTGACATCGGTCAGGACGCCAATCCGGATCGGCCCCGAATCCTGGGCTTGGGCACTCATCCCCATAGCGGTGAAAGCGGCCGTACACGACAGCAAAATTCGCAGATGCTTCATCAATCCATCCTCCCAGATGCGGCACCGAAGCTCCTCCTCAAGCGCCGACGTTAAACTTGCGCTATCATACTTACGGCCGGTTGTGAGCCAACATTATAACGCGCTGCACCAAGATGCCTAGATAAGATAAGCAGAGTTTTTGCCGTCATGCAAGCTTGCATTATTAGACTTTGTGTGTTTTTCTAAAACTGCCTTTTGTGAGGAGAGGCACGTGGCGATCATCACCCGACGCCACCGGAGGAGAAAATCGAGCCGGTAGGGAGGACTCGTGCCGGAGAACGTACCCATCATCGAGGCGCGCAACTTGACGCGCTCGTTTGGCGGCTTCATCGCCGTCAACAATGTCGACATCCAGATTCGACCCGGAACGATCCACGCGCTGATCGGGCCTAACGGCGCCGGGAAGAGCACGCTGTTCAATCTGCTGACCAAGTTTCTTTCACCGAGTTCCGGCCAGATTTTCTTCAAAGGTCGCGACATCACGCAAATGGCGCCGGCCGACATCGCGCGGCTCGGCCTCGTGCGATCGTTTCAGATCTCGTCGGTCTTCCCGCACCTGAGCGCACAGGAAAACGTGCGAGTGGCGCTGCAGGCCCGCGAGCGAGAAACCTTTTCATTCT
>Ga0308157_10007619_pt1 | contig 12562 bp, 7 predicted proteins | sample PhyBR1_FD_201035 | JGI IMG/M metagenome (GOLD analysis project Ga0308157, IMG submission 201035) | Phyllosphere microbial communities from UC Gill Tract Community Farm, Albany, California, United States - DLSLB.R1 | ecosystem: Host-associated > Plants > Phyllosphere > Unclassified | place: USA...
TCGCCGGTGTTAAAGGTGCAGCCTTCGACCAGCACATGGTCGCAGCCATCCGGATCAAAGCCGTCGCTGTTCGGGCCGAGGCTATTCATCTGCACATTGCGGAACCAGACATTGCGGCAGTTGACCGGATGATGCAGCCAGAACGGCGCGCCTTCCACGCGATAGCCCTGCAACTGCACGTTGGTGCAGCCGATGAACTGCACCATGCACGGCCGCAGGAAGTGGCCGATGCCAAACACGCGCCGCGCCACCGGCACGCCAGCCTCCGACAGCGCAGGCAGGAAGTAATGGTCCGAACGCCAGGTCTCGCGGCCACCTTCGATCTGCCGCCGCAGCGCCGGGTCCAGCGATGGCGCCAGCGCATCCAGCGTGGCCGGATTGCGCGGATTGACCACGCTCTGGCGATCATCGGGCGGCGCACCGTCCGCCTTGTGGCCGGCCCAGCCCCACCAGCAATCCTTGCTGTCCTTGAACGGCACGCCGCCCATGCCATCGATGACGCTGCCTTCATCGCCAGTGAGGGCGATGTTCTGCTGGCCATACGCATAGACCAGCGGCGAATAGTTCAGGCAATCGTTGCTCTGCCAGCGCGAGATGGTCAGCTTGCCATTCGCTCCGCAATCGACGTCGCCATCGCGTGCGTAATCGAGCGGATTATTGTTGAAGTACAGATGCGCGCCAGCCGCCAGGTGCACGTGCACATTCGAGCGTAGCACCATCGGGCCGCAGCACAGCCAGTTCCCCGCCGGGATCACCACCCTGCCGCCGCCCGCCGCGTGACAGGCGTTGATGGCGGCCTTGATGGCCCCATGGCTGTCCGGCGCACCGTCCACCGGCGCGTTGACCTTGCCCGGCTTGCGGTAGCCGGCGAAGCCGTCCACCTGCGCCACGTCGCAAGGCTTGGCGCCGTAAGCGGTGATGACAAAATCCTGCTGGAGGAAGGTGATCGGCTGCCTGCAGCGCGCGATGATCGCGTCTGCTTCGGCCCATGGATCACGCGCCGTCGCGGCAGCCTGGACGAAACCCAACGGCAAGCCGAAGCCGGCCATCACGCCGGCGCCTGCACGGACGAAATCACGCCGGCGCAGGTTGAAAACTGGTTCACGCAAGATAACTCCTTATGGCAATGGTTGTAAGCCTTCCGCCCGCACCGTCCAGCCCTGCTGCGGGAAACCGGGCGCTGGCCGCGATGGTGCGCCGTCCCAGCCGCCGGCCATCATGGCGACTGCGGCCAGCAGCGCGCCGTTACCGGGCAGGTAGACTGGCAGGCCGGTATTCGGATTATGCCCTGCGGCGGTGTAACTGTTGTTGGGACCGTCCGTCTTCAGCAGCACATCCACCGCCTGCTGCGGCGCGTCGAGGCGCGCGGCGGTCATGGCGATCATCGGATAATCCCAGCCCCAGATTTTTTTGTGGAAGTCCCAGTCGCTCAGCACCGCATCCAGCGTGCGGCGCATGACGGCGCGGTCGACACCAGCGCCCGGCAACTGGCCAAGCGCCATCAGGAACGATGGATGATCGTGACGGCTTTCCACGTTATCCCAGGTATCCGGCGTGGACTCGATGGCGACATACTTGCCATCCTTCTGCGGCAAGGCGGACAGGTTCAGCCGCTGCTTTTCCCATTCCGCATCCGGCGGCAGGCCGAGGCGCACGCGCCATTGCTGCGCCAGCGCCAGGCCGGTGGCCCAGTAGCTCAACTCATAGCCGGGATTCATGCTGGTGGACTGGTCGTAGATTTCCTGCGCAATCCACAGTGGTGGCCCGAGCACATAACGCTGGCCGTCCCAGTGCAGCATCGACGACATGGCGTCGGCCGTGGCGAATACCAGTTCGCTATAGCGTTCCAGCGTGGCCCGCGATGGCGCGCCGCGATACAGCAGCTCGGCCAGGTGAATCATATGCGGCTGGTTCCAGACGATCAGCGGATTGCCACCCGGGCTTTCACGGCCATAGGGGCCGGTCATCTTCGGCCAGCGCGCGCCCTTCAGGCCGCGTGACTGGGCGATCTGGCGCGCCACCGGCAGCGTCTTCTGATACCAGCGCAGTGCGTTTTCCAGGTATTGCGGCCGGCCCCACAACGCGAAATGCGCGGTGTGCCACCAGATCATTTCGGTGTGGTGCTTGCCGAACCAGGTGGCGGTGGTCAAGCCGCTTTCCTGCGGCGGGAAGTCGCCGCCGAACTGGATCGCCGTCAGGTATTGCGACAGCACCACGCGCCGTTCCAGTTCGGCCGCACGCGGATCGGTGCTGCCGCTGAAATCCACCGCCGCGCCGTTGCGCCAGAAGTCCTGCCAGTGTTGCGCACTTTGCGCGATGACGTCGGCCGCAATGGCTACCTTGGCGGCCTTGGCCACCTTGGCCGCTTCCAGTGCACCGACCTCCGGCGCATAGCGCAAGGTGAAGTCCAGCGTCTCGCCTTGCACCGGCGCGATCTGGAAGGCATGCGGCGCCGGCAACGTAATCCGCAGCGGCGCGGCGGCCTGCAAGCCCACCGCGTAGCGCGCCGCGTCGCGCGTGTGTTCCAGCACCAGCGAGCGCTCGCTCTGCGCCACCACGCGGGTGGTGTGCGATGCCGGCTGCGTCCAGTCCAGCGGCGGATTGTGTTTCACTGTCAGGTCATAGCCGCGCGGCAGCGCCAGCCGCAGCGCCAGCTTGCCGCTGGCGAGTAGCGGCGACTGGATGCGCACCGCCAGCGTATCCTGCGCCGGACTCACCGCCGTCATCACGCTGACCGGCTGGCCATCCACCGTGTAGCGGCTGGTCAGCACGCCCTTCCACATATCCAGTTTCTGGTCGATATTGCGGATATCTGCCATGGACAAGGCTGAGCCATCGCCGCGCCGCAGACCGAGCTGGCCCAGCGGCCAGGCGTGCGGATTGGCGCGCAGCCAGAGTCCGGCCGGGCTGGTCGCCTGCGTCGGGTAGCCGACCGTCTTGCCATGCGCGGTGTATTCGCGGTTGGCGTCGGACAGCTTGTAGCCATGTGGATTGGCGTCCTCGTGCCAGGACCAGCGGGCCTGGGTTTCCAGCGCAATGCCTTGGCTGCCGTAGTGATCGGGGAAGGTCTGCAAGCCGGTGACATCGGCGGTAAAACAGAACTGGCCGTTGCCCACGCTGAGCGGCGCCCAGGGATCAATCGCCTTCAACTGCGGATTGTGGCGCTGCACCAAAGCCGGCCGGTCGATCGGCGCCGCCAGCGCCACGCCGCTTGTCACGATGACTACCAGCGCCAGGATGCGCTTCGCATAGAGGTTCATATCGCTCATCAATCGCTCGGGAACGTCGATCATACCCACCAAACGCAACAGTTTTCGGCTCCAATTAATCAACTTGTTGACTATAGCGTTTTTTGTCGCGTGCAGGAATCGCCGGGCGATTGACGTGCGAATCGCAAGCTCCGACTATCGGCTGTGCCGCCTTGCGGTCACAACTAAAAACAGGAGACTCAATAATGAGAACGAAGCAAACCGCGATTACCCACGCCGTTCTGTTGTTTGTCACCAGCCTTGCCGCCAGCGCCCAGGAAGAGGCGCCTGTTCCACCACCACCATCCGAAGAAAACAAGGTCGTCATCACCGGCTCGCGCCTGGTGAACCGCGGCTTCCTGGCGCCCACGCCCGTCACCGTGGTCGACGCCCAGGAGCTGAAAGTGTCCGGCACGCAGAATCTGGAAAACCTGCTGAACGACACGCCGCAGTTCACCGCCAACCAATTGAACAGCCCCACCGCCAACACCATGCAGGCGGGCCAGCCGTCCGGCACCTCGACGCTGAACTTGCGTAACCTGGGACCGACGCGCAACCTGGTGCTGGTCAACGGCCGCCGCTTCGCCATCACCGGGCCGGACTTCACCACCGACATCAACACCATCCCCACCGCGCTGGTGAAGCGGATTGAAACCGTCACCGGTGGCTCGTCCGCCGTCTACGGCTCGGACGCCATCTCCGGCGTGGTCAACTTCATCCTGCGCGATAACTTTGAAGGCGTGGAGATCGGTGTCCAGGGCAACTGGGACCAGCCGACGCACACGCCGACCAAGAGCATCGACCTGACTGTCGGCGGCAACTTCGACAACAAAAAGGGCAATGCCGTCCTCTCCATCAACTACCAGGACCGCGAGGGAATGACGCGCGGCGACCTGGGTGGCTATTCGACACCGTCGCTGGGCGATGGCTGCGTCACCGCCGCCACGTGGTCGTCGACCCAGGCTGGCACGCCGCTCAGCGTGCCTTCGGGCCAGACCTGTCTGTCGGCCGGCGGCCGGCCGGGATTGGTGTACAGCGGCTCGTCCACCATTCCGAACGGCCGCATCGGCAACCTGCCGCTGTACGGTTCGTCCGGCTCCAACCCGGCACTCGATGCGGCCATGGCAGCCGCCGGGCTGCAAAGCATGAGCACATTGGGCGCGATGTTCGACGCCACCGGCAAGGTGATCCGCCCCTACACGACGGCGGACGCCTATGACCTGGCGCCGCTGTCCTACATCGTCACGCCACAGAAGCGCTGGGTAGCCAATGGCTTCGCACACTACGACTTCAACGAACATGCCACCGGCTATACCGAAGTCCACTTCAGCACCAACACCGCCAATGTGCAGATCGCGCCGACCAGTGCCAGCGGCAACTTCCTGGTCAACACCAATAATCCTTACCTGAGCCCGCAGATGCAGGAGGTGCTGCGCCAGCTGGACCTGAAGGAATCCGGCACCACGCGCGTCACCAACGGCACGCAGACGCTGTCGACCACGGCAGGCGATGGCCTTGCCGTGCTGAACCTGAACCGCCGCCTGAACGATATCGGCACGCGCAGCGCCTCGACAGAGCACCAGACCTTTCGCATCGCGCTCGGCGTCAAGGGCTATCTGAACGACCTGTCGGAAAAATACCTGACCGACCTGCGCTACGATGTCTACTACACCAACAGCCGCACCACGGAATCGCAATTCCAGGCCGGCTCGATTTCGCTGAGCCGCTTCCAGAATTCGATCCTGTCACAAAGTGGCGCGGCGCCGGTGCTGAATCCCTTCGGCCAGAACATCAACGAGACGGCGCGCAACGCGATTGCCATCTCGTCCAATTCCACCATCACCGCCGAGCAGCAAGGCCTGGCAGCCAACCTCTCCGGCAAGCTGCTGGAGCTGCCGATGGGGCCTGTGGACTTCTCCACTGGCGTCGAGCGCCGCCACGCGTACAGCCGCTATTCGCCTGACGCTTTCCTGTCGTCCGGCGACGTATCGGGCTGGAACGCGGCGCGGCCGACCGAAGGCGAATCGACCGTCAAGGAAATCTTCGGCGAGGCGCGCGTGCCGCTGCTGTCCAACCAGCCATTCGCCAAGAACCTCAGCCTGAGCGGCGCCTTCCGCCGCTCCGACTATGACATCGAATCGGTCGGCACCGTCTGGACCAACTCGGTCGGCACCGAGTGGACGCCGGTGGAAAGCCTGACCTTCCGTGCGCAAAAGCAGAAATCGATACGCGCACCTAACGTCGGCGAACTGTTCGGCGGCCAGGGCACCAACGGCCCGACCGCCACCGATCCATGCTCCAGCCGCCAGCCCGCCGCGCAGCAGACCGCCGCGGTGCGCGCGCTGTGCCAGGCCACCGGCGTGCCGGCCAACCTGGTATTCGACCAGTCGGTGCAGCCGACCAACTTCATCACGCAAATCGTTGGCGGCAATCCGAATCTGAAAGCCGAAACTTCACACACCACCACCGTCGGCGCCGTATTCTCACCGCGCGTGGTGCCTGGTCTGCAAATGAGCCTGGACTACTACAAGATCACGCTGGACGATGCCATCTCGACGCTGGGCGGCGGTGGCATCCAGTCGGTGCTGAACCTGTGCTACAACACCATCCAGAACGCCAACAGCGTGTACTGCAAGGCCATCAACCGCGATCCGATCACCGGCCAGATCGCTGCGCCAACCTATGTGATGACCACGGCCGCCAACATCGGTGGCATCAAGACCGAAGGCTACGACTTTGCCGGCAACTACAACTTCAAGACCTCATGGGGCTTGATGGGCGGCGACACGCGCTGGAACTTCAGCACCAACTGGACTTATGTGAAAGAGCTGACCTTCACGCCGATCCAGGATCTGCCGAGCATTACCAACCAGTGCGTCGGCAGCTTCGGCCAGACTTGCGGCCAGCCGGTGCCGAAGTGGAAAGGCACTGCCCGCCTGACCATGAACACGGGCAAGCTGATGCTGTCGGCACGTGCGCGCTACATCGGCAATGTCACGGTGGATACCTATGTGCTGCCGCAAGGCCAGGGCGGAACGCCGCCGGCACTGGAGTCGCTGACCAATCCGAAGATCAAGGCGTACACCTATCTGGACCTGACGGCGGGCTGGGAGTTCAGCAAGAACGTCAATCTGACGGCCGGCATCCGTAACGTGCTGGACAAAGATCCGCCGGTGCTGGGTTCGTCGCAACTGCCGGCAAATAACACCATCGCCGCGACCTATGATCCGCTGGGGCGCAATCTGTTCTTCAGCCTGAACGTCAAGCTATGAGGGGCCGTGATCTGCAACGCCGGCGCGTGACGCTGGCACTGGGCGCCGGCCTGCTCGGCGGCTGGGCTGCACAGCCAGCACGCGCGGCGCAGGCGTCCACCTCCTCAACCGCCAGCGCCGCGCCTGCCTCCGCCACCGCGATGGCAGGTGCAGCGGCGGCTGGCGCTACTGCGGCCGGCGCCTGCCCGGCCGATGTTGGCTGGGCCGACACGCTGCGGCGCGACCTGGATGCCATGGCGGCACAGCTGACACAAACGCTTACGCCGTGGCCGGTGCCGGCCCGCGTGCTCACCCCGGAGCAGCACGGCCTGGCGGCTGATGCACGTAGCGGTGCAGTCTCGCTGACTACCGCCGCCATCCAGCGCGCGGTGGACGCCTGCGCGGCAGCCGGTGGCGGCACCGTTCGACTATCGAAAGGCGACTATATCAGCGGCACCATCGTGCTGCGCTCCGGCGTCATGTTCGAAGTCGCCGAAGGCGCTCGCCTGCTGGCCAGCACCAATCTGAAGGACTATCCTGAACACCGCGCCAAGCGCCGCACGGTACAAGACACCAACATGGGCATGAACCAGTCGCTGATCTTCGCCGAAGGCTGCGAACGCATCGGCATCGGCGGCAAAGGCCTGATCGACGGACGCGGCACCAAGGCCAACTTCCCTGGCGAAGAAACCGTTGGCTCCACGCCGGGCAGGCCCTTCATCATCCGCATCATCGACTGCAAGCAGGTGGTGGTGCGCGATATCCACATGAAGGACTCTCCATGCTGGATGCAGAACTACCTGAACTGCGAAGACCTCATCGTTGACGGCATCCACGTCGAAAACCAGGCCAACCACAACAACGACGGTCTCGACATCGATAGCTGTCGGCGCGTCATCGTGCGCAACTGCTTCATCAACGCGCAGGACGATGCCATGTGCTTCAAGGGCGCAGGCCAGCGACTGGCGGAAAACATCCTGATCGAGAATTGCCAGTTCTACAGCACCTGCAACGCGCTCAAGTTCGGCACCGACTCGCAGGATGTATTCCGCAATGTCCTGGTACGCAACATCACGCTGGGCGGGCCATCCGACGACATGCGCGCCATCAATCGCCGCAAAGCGGACGGTGGCATCTCATGGGAAATCGTCGACGGCGGCACGCTGGAACGCGTGCTGGTGCACGACGCCCGCATCGTCCGTGCCGAAAGCCCGTTCTTCCTGCGGCTGGGTGATCGCGGGCGCGTGCAGCCCGGCACGAAGCGTCCGGGGCCGGGCGTGTTGCGCTACATCGTCTACGACCGCATCAGCGGCGATGACAACGGCGTGCGTGGCTCCTTCTTCACCGGCATCGAGCAAGCGCAGATCGAACACGTGCTGCTGCGTGATGTAGACCTGACCATGATGGCGACCAGCCAACCGGGCGCAGATCCTCGCACCATTCCCGATGCACCGGCCGAGTATCCCGATCCGCATATGTTTGAAAAAGTCATGCCGGCTTACGGACTGTGGGCGCGACACATCCGCCACCTGACCTTGCAACGGGTGCGCTTCCGCATCAGCGGCAAGGATGCGCGGCCGGAAGTGCTGGCGGCCGCCTGCCGTCAGTGAGCGACGCGGAACCAGTCGACGTCGATATAGCCGGCCACATCGCCTTTCACGTAAGTAAAAACGGCGGGCCGGCTGCCCTTCCACCATGAGAACTTCGCCAGCTCCGTGACCGGGCCGACCTTTGTGTACGGCCCTTGCTCATCCAGCGCGTAGGAGAACTGCACGGTCTGGTCCTCCCTGACCACAGCACGCAGGATCACGGCCGCCGCATCAATCTTCGCGCCGCGCGTTTCCTCGCCGGCGTTGGAATACGTGATGTAGCTGACGCCAGCGTCGCGCACCACGCCGGCCCAGGGCACCTTCACGCCGAACAGCGCGAGGCCGGCGCGCTGCGTGTCCACCATGCTCCCCAGCTCGATGCGCGTGGTGATTTCCGATTGCGGCCCTTGCAGAATCTGCGTCAGCGTATTGCGCGCGCCAACCAGGTACCCGGACTTGCTGGCCTGGATGCGCATGAAGCCGGGCCGCTGCGTCAGGCTCCAGCGTTGATTATCCGGATTGTGATTCCACGACCACTGCAAGCCCAGCTGTGCAGACGAGAACTCATCGCTGTCCTGAAGCTTGTAGTCGCGCGACTGCTGCGTGGTGTCCGGATACGCGTGCGTCGACACCGGTACAGTCTCATTGCCCATGATCGGCCAGCCGTCCCGCCACACCACCGGCTGCAAATGCGTGATGCGGCCGAACGCGCCAGTGCTATTGAAATGCATGAACCAGCCCTGCCCCGACGGCGTCTCCACGTAGCCACCCTGATGCGGCCCATTCAGGCCATTGCCAGGCTTCAGCGCCAGGTGCATTTCAAACGGCCCCTCAATGCTGCGCGAACGCAGCACCGCCTGCGGCCCGGTGCCCACGCCACCTATCGGCGCGAACACATAGTAGTAGCCGTTGCGCTTGTAGAGCTTGGGGCCTTCGAATACCGGCAGATTGACCTTGTCCTCAATGATGGTCTTTCCAGTGTCGAGCAATGTCTTGCCGTCCGGGCTCATCGCGTGCAGGATGCCGGGGCCGGCGCCAACCTTCGAGTGAATCAGATAGGCCTTGCCGTCATCGTCCCAGAACGGGCACGGATCTTCATAGCCTGCGCCGGCCAGTACCATCACCGGCTCGCTCCACTGGCCGGCGGGATCGCCGGCGCTGCTCATGAAGATGCCCTCGTTCGGCGTGGCCCAGTAGACGTAGAACAGGCCCCTGTGAAAGCGGATCGCCGGGGCCCACACACCGCCGGCATAGCGCAAGCCATCACCGACCGGCTTCGACACCGCATCGGTCAGCGGATACGCAGGTGACATATCGTAGGAAGGATGGAAGCTCAGCCGGGGCAGCACATGGCCGATGATCTTCCAGTTCACCAGGTCCTTCGACTTCAGGATCGGAATGCCCGGCGAAAAGTGGAAGCTGGACGCCACCATGAAGTAATCGTTATCGACGCGGATCACATCGGGATCAGAATAGTCCGCATACAGAACCGGGTTGGCGTACTCCGCTGCACCCGCCGAGCTACCGATCAGCGCCAACGCCAGTATCACATTGCGTATCTTCACGAGCCATCTCCAGCATTCCGATAGCTCCGCAGTAGACCACGAGCGCGCCAGCGCAAGCAATCAACATGGTGAGCAAAGGACGTAAAAAGTTTCTCTGGCTATTTTGATGCAAGTCAAAAATGTTGCAGAAAAATCAGATGGTGTTTTGACGCGGCGCAGCACTCGCCGCACAAGCGCGCTTGCTGCTGCAATGCAGCATGAAAAATCAGCTAAGCGATTGATTTTATGGAGAAACTTGGTGCGGCTGGCGGGGATCGAACCCACGACCCTTGGCTTCGGAGGCCCAAAATAGAGCCTTTATGTAAAGGCTCTATATAGAATCCTTCCTTTATTGGCACAATTTTGGCACACTGATGCTTCAAATCAACTACGCCAACAAGCATGCCAACCATCCGCAAAAAAGGCGAAGGCCAGTATCACGTTCAAATTCGCAAACGCGGCTACCCCACGCAAACCAAAACCTTTTCCAAGGAAGCAGACGCAAAACGCTGGGCGACCATTATCGAGTCGGAAATGGAGCGCGGAATATTCGTATCGCGCACCGAGGCCGAGGCAACGCTCATCAAGGATCTATTACAGCGTTACATGAATGAGGTGCTGCCAACTAAGCGAAGTGAACAGTCAGATAAGTCGCGGATCAAAACTCTCCTAGAAGCGTTCGGCGACTACCGCTTGGCCAGCCTCACTTCAACCCAAGTAGCAACGTTTCGCGACCGGCGATTGCAGGTCGTCGGCCCCCAATCAGTTATTCACGAAATCAATTTGCTGAATCGGGTACTCAAAACCGCAACTATGGACTGGGGCATCGCTTTACCAGGCGGCTTGCCGACGAGTCAAGTTCGGAAACCGACGAAACCTCGTGGCCGTGATCGTAGAGTGGAAGAGGAAGAGATTACCAAAATTCTAGCGGCTACGGAGTCGACAGAGCTACGTACTATTATCACTATCGCGGTGGAGGCTGGGATGCGCCGCAATGAGCTGGCCTCGCTTATGTGGGATGACATTGACCTTAAAAAACAAACGGCACATCTTCCGAAAACGAAAACTGATGTACCTCGTACTATCCCCCTTTCTAAGGCCGCAGTTGCCGCCTTAAAAAAACTCGGCCCCAAAAGTGAAGGCCGTGTCTTCTCGTTGCAAGCAGAGTCGATGAGTCAAGCTTTTGAACGAGCATGCGCAGCTCACCGGGCAAATATAGCAGGACTCCGCTTTCATGATCTACGCCATGAGGCAACTAGCCGACTTTTTGAAAAGGGCTTGAACGTAATGGAAGTAGCGGCCATCACAGGGCACAAAACCCTAGACATGCTTAAACGTTATACGCACTTACGAGCGGAAGATTTGGCAAAAAAACTAAGGTAGATTTCATCGGGTTAGTCGTCTATAGCAGCTGTGTCTACAGGCAGGGATGACAGCACAAAAAAAATAGGGCGACATATAGTCGCCCTACGCATTCTACAATTTCAGCGGTATGTTTCAGCTACGAGCCGAACGGCAATGCTCGCAAACATGCTCCAACTTCCCCTTACGGAAGCGCGTGTAAGCGATCACATGTACCGATTTTGGAAAGTGACAGGTTTTCATGTCTCTAACCCTTTCGTCTAAGTGATGGCCTCGACTGTAGAACTTGACGCTTGCAAAGCAGCGGTTTAAGTACTAAACTCCCGCTGCTACCCAATAGCATGCATTCAAGAGAAAACCAGAGACCGTTTGATTTTCTTTTACCTTAAAACGTGTAAAAAGCGCCAACTTTTTACACGTTTTTTCCTTTCCACTCTGAGCGTCTCGCGTAGGCGGCCTCAAAGCTCACTCCAAAAGCGTTCATCACTTCTTCAACTGTCCCATACCGCCCGATTAGAGGCGGCGGCATCATCAAATAAGATGCAAACGTATCTGCCTGCCACTCCGAGTTGCAGTAAATTTTAGGCGGCGATGTAGGATCAATACGAGATAGTGCTATGCCCCGGTGCATCATTAGATGCCCTAGTTCATGACACAACGTAAAACGGTCTCTAGCCTCGCCTTCACATGCCCGCTCATAGACATCATTGCGTATTTCTATCAACAACGAATCTGGATAGGTGCGGCCATGATCGTCGCCCATTTCGTGTTCTTCTAACACCTGAAAATCAGCTCCGTCAAACATCATTCCTAGCGTTTCGTACACCTTAGAAACCGGAAAGTAGTCCTGTTCTTCCAGTTTTAGGAACTTCCGCATCGCCCTGGCATTCGCCGCTATATCCTTCTTTGAGCGAGGCGGAACAACAATTCCATCTGTTCTTGTCCTGATAATTTGCGGAGGCATTTTTTACTCCATCGTCACCAAATTTCGAATTCGCTCTTTATCCTCAGCAGATAAACTGCCGAAGCGTCGGGCCAGAGCAGTTGCCAACAAAGCATCCTCATAACTTGCGTCTTTCAACGGCACGCTGACCTCCTTTCTCGCCTGATTCACCAAAACTTCAAATTTGTTCCGCTCACTCGCTATCGCCGGAAACGCTGCTGCCAAAACTTCCAAGGTTCCATCCGGAATACGCTTCCGACCAGTCTCAATTGCTGAAAGGAAAGCTGCCGACACATTTATCTTTTTGGCCATATCCATTAAGGTGATGCCAAGATCGATCCGCAGCTTCTTTAGTTCCTTTCCGAACTGGGTTGCCATTTTTCTCTCCTAGAGGTGTTGATCTGCTCTCATGAGCCCCAATGGGTGAACCCTCTTGGGTCCGCAGATAAGGTGAGGGGCTTCCCCTCACAATCATAATTACACAAGACGCAGGTGAACGCAACCACTTTGGTTAAAAAATGTTTTTGAATTTGAGAAAAATCTCTTTGTATTTGCATTTAAATGCTTTTTAATTAACTATTTTGCTTTATCAACGAGTGAGCCGAACATTCCGGTCTGAATAAGC
>Ga0308157_10007620_pt1 | contig 12559 bp, 9 predicted proteins | sample PhyBR1_FD_201035 | JGI IMG/M metagenome (GOLD analysis project Ga0308157, IMG submission 201035) | Phyllosphere microbial communities from UC Gill Tract Community Farm, Albany, California, United States - DLSLB.R1 | ecosystem: Host-associated > Plants > Phyllosphere > Unclassified | place: USA...
GGCCTGGGCTACCACCCGTTTCCCCAGCCCTCGTCCAACCTGAGCCAGAACTACACCAACCCCGAGGGCATGACGATCCGCACCTGCATGTTCTGCGGCTTCTGCGAGCGCTACGGCTGCGAGCACTACGCCAAGGCCTCGCCGCAGACGATGCTGCTGCCGGTGCTGCAAAAGGAGCCGAAATTCACCCTGCGCACCCAGTGCCAGGTGCTGCGAATCAACCTGGACAGCGACAAGAAGCGCGCCGTCAGCGTGACCTACGTGGACGCGGCCGGGCGCGAGTACGAGCAGCCGGCCGGGCTGATCGTCGTCGGCATGTTCGCCCTGAACAACGTGCGCATGCTGCTGTTATCTAGCATCGGCCAACCCTACGACCCGGCCACCGGCCGCGGCACCGTCGGGCGCAACTACGCCTACCAGACCATGGGCTCGGCGCAGGTGTTCTTCGACGAGAACGTCCATATCAACCCCTTCATGCGCTCGGGCGCCAACGGCACCGTCATTGCCGACTTCGTCAGCGACAACTTCGACCACGGCCCGCACGGCTTCATCGGCGGCGCCTACATCGGCGAGGTGATGTCGCACGGCCGGCCCATCGAGTTCCACCCCACGCCGCCGGGCACGCCGGCCTGGGGCGCGGGCTGGAAAAAGGCGATCAGGCAGCACTACAACCACACCTCGGTGCTCGGCGTGCACGGCAGTTCGATGGCCCACCGGCGCAACTACCTCGACCTGGACCCGACCTACCGCGACGCCTGGGGCCTGCCGCTGCTGCGCATGACGTTCGACTTTCCCGACAACGACCTGAAGATGTCGGCCTTCACCACCGACAAGGCGCTGCAGATCGCCCGGGCGATGGGCGGGCGGCAGGTTTCGGGGGCGCCGCGCAAGGGCCCCTACACCGTCACCCAGTACCAGACCACGCACAACACCGGCGGCACCGTCATGGGCATGGATCCAGCGACCAGCGTGGTCAACCGCTATTTGCAGAGCTGGGACGTGCCCAACGTGTTCGTGATCGGCGCGTCAAACTTTCCGCAAAACGCCTCGTACAACCCGACCGACACGGTCGGCGCGCTGGCTTTCTGGGCGGCCGATGCGATCGTCAACCGCTACCTTCGGGCGCCGGGTCCGTTGATGCCGGCCGGAAAGGTGGCTTGACATGCCCAAGCGCAACCTTTCCTGGCGTTTCCGTCCGTTGGGCGCGGTGGTGCCCGCACTGGTCTTGGGCCTGGGCTGCGCGGCCGGCACGGCAGGCGCCCAGCCGACAGCCGCCGTCGGCGCGCAGAAAGCGGCGCTTGGCGGCGCGAACACGCCCGGCGCCCTGGGCGCCCGCCTGGCCACGCAGGGCGCGCCGGCCCAGGGCGTTCCGGCCTGCGCCACCTGCCACGGCGCCCAGGGCGAAGGGATGGCCGGCAGCGGCTTTCCCCGGCTGGCTGGTCAGTCCGCGGCCTACCTGGGGCGCCAGATCGAGAGTTTTCAGCAGGACACGCGCAGCCACCCGGTCATGTCGCCGATCGCCAAGGCCATGACGGCCGAGCAGAACCGGGCCGCAGCGGCTTACTACGCCGGCCTGGGGACGGCTGCGGCTGGGGCCGCACCGGCACCGGCCGGCCAGCCGGCGGCGCCCGCCTCCGCAGCCCCGGTCGGGGGCGCGGAACAGCGCGGCCTGCGGCTGGCCCAAGTCGGCGACGATGCCGGGCAAGTGCAGGCCTGCGCCAATTGCCACGGCCCGGGCGGCGCGGGCGAGCCGCCGGCCTATCCCTACCTGGCCGGCCAGCACGCCGATTACCTCACCAGCGCGCTGGGCCAGTGGAAAAGCGGCAGCCGCAAGAACGACCCGAGCGGCCAGATGCCGGCGATTGCCGCGCGGCTGGCCGACGCGGACATCGCGGCCGTGGCGGCTTACTACGCCAGCCAGCCGGCGCCCGCGCCAGGCGCGCAGCCGTCGCCAGCCATGCCGGTGCGCAAAACCCCTGTGGGGCGCGGCGGTCCGCCGGCCGTTCAGCCCTCGCAAGGCCGCGGCACCGAACAAGGCGCGCCGCTCACCGGCGGCAGCCAGGGGCCCGGCGGGGGCGGCGGCACCACCGGCGTCAACCCGGCGCCAGGCGGCGACGCCTCGCCGGGCGGCAGGCGCCCTTGAAATCCGGCCGCAGGCCATTTTCAGTGCCAAACAGGCCACCAGCCCAATCCCCGCCTGGACATTTAGCTATTGATTTGATAGCAAACCCGTTGGAGGCTTGAAGTCATTTCTGGAAAGTCCCCCCGGCCCCCGCCCTGTGCTGCAGGCCCGCAATGGGCTGGGCGCCTTCAGAGAACCTCGTCGCGCAGCGCGTACCAGCGGTAAAGCATGGCCTGGCCCAGGCGGCGAAAAGGCGCGAAAGGGTGCGTGGGCAGCGGGCTGTTGTAGATCGGCAGGTCCAACGCCGGATCGGACAGACCGGCAATGCGCTCGGCCATGCGCCGCCCGGCATGGGCGGAAAACGACACGCCGTTGCCGCCGTAGCCGAGCGCGTAAAACACGCTTTCCCGCGCGTCGGGCTGCACGATGCGCGGCATCATGTCGTGGCTCACGTCCACCCAGCCCCACCAGGAGTAGTCGATCTGGATGCCGCGCAGCGGCGGGAACTTGCGGTACAGCCCTTCGAGCAGCAGCCGGTAATGGGCCTCGCGGCCGGCGTCGGCGCCGGTGATGGCGCTGCGGCTGCCGATCTGCACCCGGTTGTCGGGCAACAGGCGGTAGTAGTGGCGCAGCGTGCGGGTGTCGGTGATGGCCTCGTGGGTCAGGAAATTGGTATCGGCCAGCTCGGCCGGCGTTAAAGGCCGGGTGACGACGCTGTTGGAGAGGATGGGCATGTAGCGGTGCTTGAGCCCCGGGTGCAGGCCGGGCGCGGTGTAGCCGCCGGTGGCGATGCCCACGGCCCGCGCCCGCACCGTGCCGCCCGGCGTGCGCAGGTGGTGCACGCCGCCCTGCGTTTTCCAGCCCTGCACGGGGCTGGCGGTGTGCACGTTCGCGCCCAGCGCGCGCGCCAGCCGGTGGTAGCCATAGGCCAGCTTGAGCGGGTGCACGCAAATGCCCTCGGGCTCGTGCAGGGCGCCGGCCGCCTCGCGGTCGTTGCAGTAGTCGCGCCGCACCTCCTGTGCCGTCAGCAGCCGGGCGTCGTAGCCGAAGTGCTGGCGCATGACCTGGGCCTCGTTGCGCAGGAAGGCCATTTTCTTGTCCCGGTGCGCCACGTACAAGTGGCCGCCGGGCTGGGGGTCGCAGTCGATCCGGCCGACCAGCGACTTGAACGTCTCAAAGCCATAGCGCACCTCGGCGTCCAGCCGGCGGGCCGTCTCCAACCCCCAGCGCGCGATCCACTGCGAGCGGTACAGGCGGCCGGTGGCGTTCTGGCCCTGCCCGCCGTTGCGGCTGGTGCAGCCCCAGGCCACCTGGTTGGCCTCCAGCACGGTGGCCTTGATGCCGTGCTTTTCTGCCAGGAACAGGGCCGTGGCCAGCCCCGTGAAGCCCGAACCGATGATGACGACATCGGCGTCCACGTCGCCTTGGACCGGGCCGTCGTCCTGCGGCGCGGGGCCGGCCGTGTCCGCCCAGTAGGTGGGCGCGTAACCCTGGTTGTGCCCGGGCCCGTCGGCCACCAGCGGGTCGTAGCTCGGCACGTAAGGGCGCGGGGGTGCACCGAAGGCCTGAAAGGCAGCCAGGTTCGCTTTATTGACAGAAGTGACAGAAGGGTTCACGGTAACTCCATTGGCTCGAAATTTGCGGTGAGGACGGCTCGTACTGACGCTTTTGAGAATAGAGATGAACCTGACCGCACCCAAGAGCCAGCTGAGCACTATCGAGAACGCCAGAGCGCGCGCAGGGCGCACCAGCGCCGGCCCCGTGCACCTTGAAAGTGCATGGGCGTCAGCAGCGCCCCGCCGCATCGGGACAGGAAAGGCGCCATGAGCCAGTCGAACGCGTCAACCAGCCTCGGCGTGATCCAGTGGGCGCAGCTTTTCCAGGTGCAGGCCCAGCCCGGCCTGCCGCTGCATGCACGGCTGCGCCAGGCGGTGGTGCAGGCCATCCTGGAGGGGCGGCTGACCGCCGGCACCGCGCTGCCTTCCTCTCGGGACCTGGCCCGGGTGCTCGGGCTCAGCCGCAACACGGTGACGACCGCCTATTCGCAACTGATCGACGACGGCTATCTCGCCTCCCGCCAGCGCCAGGGGGTGTTCGTGGCCACGAACGCCCGGCCCACCTCGGTCAACCAGGCGGCCCACCTGGACAACCCGTTCGAGGGCAGCGCGCCAGCCATCGGGGCATCGACCGACTGGACGCAGCGCATGGTGCGCGCCGTGACGCGGCGCCGCACCCTGGCCAAGCCCGCGCGCTGGCGCGACTACCCCTACCCTTTTGTGTACGGCGCATCCGATACCAAGCTGTTTCCCGTCGAAGACTTCCGCGAGTGCTGCACGCTGAGCCTGGGGCGGGCGCAGGTGCCGCAATGGACCCCCGACCTGGAATGCAGCGACGTGCCCCACCTGGTCGAGCAGATCCGGCTGCGCCTGCTGCCCAAGCGGGGGGTGTTCGCGCTGGCCGACGAGATTCTCATCACCGTGGGTTCGCAGCATGCCTATTGCCTGCTGGCCGAAGCCTTGTTTGACGCCCGCACGAAAGTCGGGCTGGAAGAGCCCGGCCACCCCCATGCGCGCAACAGCTTTTCCATGCGCGGCAGCCATTTCATCGACATTCCCGTGGACGAGCAAGGGCTGGTGGTCGATGCCATGCCCGCGCTAGACTATGTGTTCGTCACGCCCTCGCACCAAAGTCCGACCACGCACGTCATGAGCCTGGAGCGCCGGCAATGGCTGCTGCGCAAGGCCGAGCTGCAGGACTTTGCGATCATCGAAGACGACTACGAGGCCGACACGCTGTACGACGGCAACCCGATGCCGGCGCTCAAGAGCCTGGACAAGGCCGGGCGGGTGATCTACATCGGCTCGCTGTCCAAGAGCCTGTCGCCGGCGCTGCGCCTGGGCTATATCGTGGCCTCGCGGGCGTTGATCGGCGAGCTGCGCCTGATACGCCATGCCATGCTGCGCCACCCCAGCGCTTTCCTGCAGCACGCCTATGCCATGTTCCTGTCGCTGGGGCACCATGAGTCGCATGCCAGGCGCGTCAACCAGGACATGCTGCAGCGCCTGGCCATGGTGGGCAACTCCATGGCGCGCCACCTTCCAGACTTCAGCTTTTCCATGCCGCAAGGGGGCGCCTCGGTCTGGGTGCGGGCGCCGGACGGCCTGGACGCCGGCGCGCTGGCCGACATGGCGCAGCAGCACGGCGTGCTGATCGAGGCGGGCGCGGTGTTTTTCGCCAACCCGCCCACGCCCTGCCCTTTCTTTCGCATGCGCCTGTCCTCCATTGCGCTGCCGCAGATCGATGCGGGCGTGGCCGCGCTGGCACGGGCGGTGCGCCAGCTGCGCGCCCGCGGCCCGCTGGCGCTGACCGCTGCTTTAGAGGGCAGGCTTGCGCCGGCTCACGCTGTCAGCCAGCACGCATAGGATCTCGAACATCAGCGTGGCGGCCACCAGCGCGGTCGAGCCGCTGGGGTCGAAGGGCGGCGAGACCTCCACCACATCGCCGCCAACCAGGTTCAGGCCCTGCAGCTGGCGGATCATGCGCTGCGCCTCCAGCGTCGTCAGCCCGCCGATCTCGGGGGTTCCGGTGCCCGGCGCGTACACCGGGTCCAGCGCATCGACATCAAAGCTGACATAGGTCAGGCCATCGCCCACCACCCGGCGGGCCTCGGCCATGACCGCGTCCACGCCGAGGCGGTGGAATTCGTCAATGTCGATCACCCGGATGCCTTGCGCCTGGCCCCAGGTGTCTTCGGCATCGTTGTAGAGCGCGCCCCGGATGCCGATCTGAACCGTGCGCTTGGGGTCGAGCAGTCCCTCTTCGATGGCGCGGCGAAAGGGCGTGCCGTGGGTGTACTTGAAATCGCCGAAGTAGCGGTCCCAGGTGTCGGTGTGTGCATCGAAATGCACCATGCCCACCGGGCCGCCCTTGCCCAGCGCCCGCAGGATCGGCAGGCTCACCAGATGGTCGCCACCCACGGACAGCGGGGCAATGCCCGCCTGGCACAGCCGGTCGAAAAACGCTTCGATGTGCGCCAGCGAATCCATCAGGTCCACCGGATTGACCGGCGAGTCGCCCAGGTCGGCGCAGTTGCACAAGGAAAACGGCTTGAGGCCGCTGGCCCGGTTCACGTTGCGCACCATGGTGGAAATATCGCGCACCTGCCGCGGCCCGTGGCGCGCGCCGGGCCGGTTGGTGGTGCCGCCGTCCCAGGGCACCCCGACCAGGCCGATGTCCACCTCGCTGAGCAGCGGATCGTCCAGCCCCATCCAGGGCAGCCGCATGAGCGTGGCCAGGCCCGCGTAGCGCGGCATGACGGAACCGGTGATGGGGTGAAACTTGGAATTGGACATGCTGACCTTTTGATTGACAAGATGCGCCGGGTGCATCAGCCCCGGCCTTTCCAGGGCACCAGCCGGTGTTCGGCCCAGCGCATGAGCAAGTCGAACAGGTAGGCCACCGTGCCGATCACGATGATGCCCATGACGACGATGTCGGTGCGCAGGAAATTGGAGGCGTTGAGCACCATCTGGCCCAGGCCCACATTGGCCGCCACCATCTCGGCAGCCACCAGCGTGCCCCAGCCAAAGCCCACGGCAATGCGCATGCCCACCAGGGTTTCGGGCAGCGCGCTGGGCAGCACCACGTGCCGGATGACCTGGGCGTAGCTGGCGCCCATGGAGTAGGCGGCATTGACCTGCTCGCTCGAGGCGCTGCGCATGCCGGAGCGGGCGGCCATGGCCAGCGGCGCAAAGCAGCTCAGGTAGATCAACAGCACCTTGGGCACCTCGCCGATGCCGAACCAGATGATGACCAGCGGCAGGTAGGCCAGCGGCGGCAGCGGCCGGTACAGCTCGATGAGAGGGTCGAAAATGCCGCGCATCACGCGCGACATGCCCATGGCAATGCCCAGGGGAATGGCGGTCAGGCAGGCCAGCGTGAACGCAGCAAACACGCGCCCCAGGCTGGCCAGCAAATGCTCCCACAGGGGGCGGTCGTTGGCCTGGCCGGACAGGTATTGGTAGAACTGCGCCGCGACCGCTTGCGGCGAAGGCAAAAAGAGCGGCTTGACCCAGCCCAAGCTGGTGACGGCCAGCCACAAAGACAGCAGCACGGCGATGGACACGGCGCTGATGGCTGCGCTCCGGCCTTCGCCGGGGCGCTTGAAGGCGCTGGTTTTCAGGGCCGGGGCGGCCCGGCCCGGCCTGGTCGGCGCGCCGGTGGGGTCGGTGGCGGCGGGCGGCAGCGCCACCGAACCGGCGGCAAGCGTGATCTCAGGCATGGACAGGCTCCCTTTGGTGAATGATGGACAGCACTTGCTCACGCATGCGGATGAACTCCGGCTCCGACTTCACCCGGCGTGCGTCGCCATGCTGGAGGAACTGGCGCGAGAAGGGCACCTGCTCGTAGACATGCGAGATGCGGCCCGGGCTGGGGCTCATCACGATCAGGCGCGTTGCCAGGAACAGCGCCTCCTCGACCGAGTGGGTGATGAAGAACACCATCTTGTGGGTGGCCGCCCAGGCGTGCAGCAGCGTTTCCTGCACCGTCTCGCGCGTGAAGGCATCGAGCGCCCCCATGGGTTCGTCCATCAGCAGGACCGCCGGGTCGCAGGCCAGCGCCCGGGCAATGCCCACGCGCTGCTGCATGCCGCCGGAGAGCTCGTACACCGCGTGGTGCAGGTATTTTTGCAGGCCCACCAGGGCCAGCTTCTCGGCGGCGACCTGCTCACGCTCGGCCCGGCCGACGCCGCGCAGGCGCAGGCCCAGGGCCACGTTGTCCAGCACCGTCAGCCAGGGCATGAGGGTGTGCTTTTGAAAGACGACGCCCCGGTCTGCGCCGGGGCCGAGGACGGGCCTTCCATCGAGCAGGATTTCGCCCGACGAGGGCGGCAAGAAGCCCGCGATGCAGTTGAGCAGCGTGGTCTTGCCGCAGCCCGAGGCCCCCAGCGCCACGACAAAGTCGCCGCCGTGCAGGGTGAGGTTCACCGGTGCCAGTGCCTGCAGCACGCCGCCCTTGACCGCGTAATTGACCGTCAGGTCCTTGATGTCCAGTGTTGGCATAGGTTGTTTCGCAAAACAGGATTGAGCAAAAATCGCGCCCGGCCGGGCGAGCGCGGGTTATTTCTTGACCGCTTCCTTGAGGTAGCTGGTGTCAATGAACGAGGCATAGTCGGGCTTGACTTCCTGCAGGCGCCCCTGCTCCTTGAGAAAGAGGGACGTGTTGGCCAGCGTCCTGGCGGCGCCGCCACCGAGCCAGGTGCTGGAGAGCTGGGCGCCGGTGTCGGGAAACACAAAGGCGGCCATGGCGTCGGGCACGTCCTTTTCGTCGGCCTTGGTCCATTTGGCAATCGCCTTGACTTGCGGCGAACCGGCCGTCCACTGCGCGGCATTGGCCCGGTACTCGGCGTCCGCCTTGGAAATGGCCTTGATCAACGCCACCACAAATACCTTGTTATCCGCGGCCCACTTGGCATTGACCACCAGGCCGTCAAAGGTGGGGTAGCCTTTTCTCCCCACGTCGCCGGAGGTGGCAATGGGCTTGCCCGTGCGGCGGATCTTGGACAGGACGGGGTCCCAGATGAAGGTGGCGTCAATGTCGCCGCGCTCCCAGGCAGCGGCAATCTCGGGCGGGCGCATGTTCATCACGTTGACCGTTTTGGCCTCCACGCCATCGAGCTTCATGCCCACCATCAGGGAGTAGTGCGCCGTGGACACAAAGGGCACGGCCACTTTCTTGCCCTTGAGGTCCTTCCAGCCGTTGATGCCGGCGCCATTGCGCGCAACCAGCACGTCCGAGCTGGCGATGTCATCCAGAATCCAGATCAGCTTGAGGTCCTGCCCCTGGCTCGCAGCCGCCGCCAGCGGGCTGGAGCCCACCTCGCCGATTTGCACGTCACCGGAGGCCATGGCCTTGATGACGTCCCCGCCGCCGCCGAACATGCGCCAGTTGATCTTGTAGCCGGTGGCTTTTTCCAGTTCTCCAGACTCCATCACCGTGCGGTAGGGAAACACCATGTCCTGGTGCGCAAACGTGACCTCCCGGGTCTGTGCATGGCCAAGTCCGCCGAAGGTCAAGGCGACAGCGGCAATCCATGGGGTCACGGGTTTGAAAAATCTCATTGAATCCTCCGTTGGGTGTCGAAAGTGGCTGGGTGCACGACGAAGTTTTTCGTCTGGACTTGACTATGCCGGCAAAAAAAATCGCTGAAAGTGCCAGCACCCCGCCAAATGGGGGGCCAAGACAGGCCGCATTGCCTCGCCACGGTGCAACCGGCGCGGTTGTGCACCGCAACCACGCAGCCCAGGCCTCTTTTCGGTGCCCATGAACCGTGAACCGGGGCCGGCCTTCCACGCATGCCGGCGCCGAAAGCAACGAACAGCCCGGACGGCCATCGACAGGAAAGGCGCGCCACCGCTGGCAATACACTGGGAACATTTGCGCGATTGCCCACAACCGTCCCTTTCTGGAGCCCCCCGATGATCGAAGCCTTGATATCCGGCAAGCTGCACGGCCAGCCGACTGAAAAAATGGCCAAGACCGGCAAGCCGTTCGTGACCGCCAAGGTGCGCGTCCATGCGGGCGAGTCTGATGTGTTCGTCAACGTCATTGCCTTCAGCGACTCGGCCTGCGCCGCCCTGCTGGCGCTCGGCGGCGGCGATGCCGTGGCGCTGGCCGGCAGCCTGACGCCCAAGGCATGGACAGACCGCGAAGGCATCGTTCGCCCGGCGCTGGACCTGGTGGCCAGCCAGGTGCTCACCGCCTACCATGTCACCCGCAAGCGCAGGGCGATGGAGCCCCGGGCACCTGAGCAGCACCCGCCCCGCCAGGCGCACGAGGCCCTGCCGGCAGGCCGGCCAGACGACCTGGACGATGGGGCGCCGCTGGACTTCTGACGGGCCTTGGCCGATGGGCGCCCAGGCATGTTCGCCGGGCACCGAGTGCGCAGGCCGTCAGCTTGAACCGGCTGGCGGTTCCAGGGTCAGTGCGAAACCTTTGCCAGCGCCGACTGCCTGAATTCACTTGGCGCAACGCCGGCATGCTCGCGAAACACGCGGCTGAAGTGCGCGCCGTTGTTGAATCCCCAGGAAAAGGCAATTTCGGTGATGGTGCGCTGCCGGCACGCCGGGCTTTTGAGCTCGCGCACGCAGGCCTGCAGCCGCTGGCGCAGGATGTACTGGCCCAGCGTGTCCTGCTCGTCGGCAAAGGCATTGTGCAGATGGCGCTTGCTGCAGTTGAGCGCCTGGGCAATGCGCTCGACCGACAGGCCCGGGTCGCGCAGCTGCTGGCTGATGAAGTCGCGGATGCGGTCCTTGAAGGCCTGCTGCTGCGTCACGGCGCTGGCGCGGCCGGCCAGTTCCTGAAGCGACAGTCGCACCAGTTCGGTCACCAGCTGGCCGGCCCCGTGCGCGGCCTCGGGCGTCATCAGGGGCAACTCCTGAAAGACGCTGCGCATCGTCTCCAGCGCCACGCGCGAGATGCCGCTGGCCCCGCCCACCTGGCGGCCCATCAGCGGCTCGATGCGCAGGCCGCGCTCACTCAGTTGCTCTTTGGGCAGCATCACGATCAGGTGGCTGGCGCGCTCGGGGTTGGCCACTTCGTAGCAGCCGGTGGTGTCGTAGATGGCCCAGCCGCCAGGGCGCACGCAGGTCTGGCGGCCCTGCTGCGCCAGCGCGGCATGGCCTTGCCAGGGCGCAATGATCTTGAGGTAGCTGGTCTCGCTGCTTCGCGCCAGGCGGCTGCTGCGCATCACGCGGTGGCGGTTGGCTTCGAGCCGCATCATGACCACCTCGCCGGCCCGCGAACTGGCAATGTGACCGTCAAAGACGGTGTCGCCATACAGGTCCGCGTCCAGCCCGCCAAAGACCTGCGACATCCAGTCGCGCCAGGCCAGCGCGCGTTCGGCACTTGCGAGGTCGTCGGTGCTGAGCAACTGGCTGTGAGACATGGGATGGATTATGGCCGGCTTGCAACACCCCTGTAATACCCGTGCAAACCCTTGACGGTCACGGGTAAACCCTAGGCCGGATGCACTCTCAGTCACACACGATGTGCCTTTCTGGAAAAGCCGCCCACCGCAGTGATTCCTAGAATTCTTGGAAACATTCATTCTGCGAGGACGATGACATGAGCGATATCCAGATGCTGATCGGCGGCCAGCACCGCGCCGCCGCCGACGGCGCCACCTTCGAGCGGCGCAACCCCCTGGACCAGACGGTGGCCACGCGTGCCCCGGCGGCCACGCCTGGCGATGCCGTGGCGGCGGTGGAAGCGGCGGCGGCGGCCTTCCCGGCCTGGGCCGCGATGGGGCCAGGCCAGCGCCGCGCGCTGCTGATGAAAGCCTCGCAGGCGCTGGAGGCCAAAGGCGAGGCGTTTGCCGCCGCGATGGCCACCGAAACCGGCGCCTCGGGCCTCTGGGCCGGCTTCAATGTGCACCTGGCCGCCGGCATGCTGCTCGAAGCGGCATCGCTGACCACGCACATCAACGGCGAGGTGATTCCTTCCGACGTGCCGGGCAGCCTGGCCATGGCGGTGCGCCAGCCCGCCGGCGTGGTGCTGGGCATCGCGCCGTGGAACGCGCCGGTGATCCTGGCGGTGCGCGCCATCGCCACGCCGCTCGCCTGCGGCAACACCGTGGTGCTCAAGGGCTCGGAGCTGTGCCCGGCCACGCACGGCCTGATCATCGAGGCGCTGCAGGAAGCCGGCCTGCCGCCCGGCGTGGTCAATTTCATCACCAACGCACCGGCCGACGCCGGCGCCGTGGTCGAGGCCATGGTGGCGCATCCGGCCGTGCGCCGGGTCAATTTCACCGGCTCGACGAAAGTGGGCAGGATCATCGCGCAGACCTGCGCCAAGTACCTCAAGCCCGCCATCCTGGAACTGGGCGGCAAGGCGCCCTTCCTGGTGCTGGACGACGCGGACATCGACGCGGCCGTGGCGGCAGCCGCCTTCGGCGCCTTTGCCAACTCGGGCCAGATCTGCATGTCCACCGAGCGCCTGGTGGTCGATGCGAGCGTGGCCGACGAGTTCGTTGCCAAGTTCGTGGCCAAGGCGCAGAGCCTGCCGCTGGGCGATCCGCGCCAGGGGGCGGTGGTGCTGGGCTCGGTGGTGGACATGGCCACGGTCGAGCGTTGCAACGCGCTGATCGACGACGCGCTGGCCCAAGGCGCCAAGCTGGTGTGCGGCGGCAAGGCCGAGAGCACTCTGATGCCTGCCACGCTGCTCGACCACGTCACGCCCGAGATGCGCATTTTTCGCGAGGAATCCTTTGCCCCGGTCAAGGCCATCGTGCGCGTGCAAGGCGTGGAAGCGGCGATTGCTACGGCCAACGACAACGAGTTCGGCCTGGCCTCTGCCGTCTTTGGCCGCGACATCGCACGCGCCTGGCAGGTTGCCGCGCGCATCGAGGCGGGCATCTGCCACATCAACGGCCCCACC
>Ga0308157_10007622_pt1 | contig 12557 bp, 10 predicted proteins | sample PhyBR1_FD_201035 | JGI IMG/M metagenome (GOLD analysis project Ga0308157, IMG submission 201035) | Phyllosphere microbial communities from UC Gill Tract Community Farm, Albany, California, United States - DLSLB.R1 | ecosystem: Host-associated > Plants > Phyllosphere > Unclassified | place: USA...
ACGGTAAAAATTATTTTAGAATGACTTTCCCCCTAGCCCGAGCGACCGCCATGAGTCTTCCCCTGTTCGATACCGCCCCCGATTTCAGCCAGCCGCTGGCCGTCCTAAAACATTGCCACGAGCGCATCCGCAAGCAGCTGCAGACGCTGCAAAAGCTGGTCGCCCACCTGCCCCAGCACGGCGCCGACGACGACGCCCGCAAGGCCGCCCAGGCGGTGCAAAAATATTTCAACATGGCGGCGCCGCTGCACCACGAGGACGAGGAGCAGAACCTGATGCCGATGCTGCAGGCCACCGCGCGCGACGCCGACGCCGTGCTGCTGGCCGGGCTGGTGCCCGGCATTCTGGCCGACCACCAGCAAATGGAACGGGACTGGCATATAATTAACGCACAACTTGATAAAATTGCAAATGGGCAAAGCAGCGAGCTGTCGGCCGACGATGTCCAGCGCTTTGGCGCGGTCTACGCCACCCATATGGCGATCGAGGAAGGCGACATCGCGCCGATGGCCAAGCGCCTGTTCAGCCCCGAGCAGATGGCGCAATTGGGCAGCGCGATGCAGGCGCGGCGCGGCATCGCCCCCGGCCTGCCGCAAAGCCAGGTGCCGGAACAGAAACAGGTGGCGGTCTCCGACACGGTGGCCGACGGCGTGGTGCTGGCGGACCTGCGCCTCGATTACGGCCGCGCCAGTTTGACGGAACACGATGTGCTGGACGATCCGATCGCCCAGTTCGGCAAATGGTTCGAGGAAGCGCTGCGCGCCAAGGTCAACGAGCCGAACGCGATGAGCGTGGCCACGGTGGACGCGCAGGGCAAGCCCAGTTCGCGCATCGTGCTGATCAAGCAGTACGACGCGCGCGGCTTCACCTGGTACACCAACTACGACAGCCAGAAGGGCCGGCAACTGGGCGACAACCCGCACGCCGCGCTGTTATTCTTCTGGAGCGAGTTGGAACGCCAGGTGCGCATCGAGGGCACGGTGGTCAAGACGTCCGCCGAGGAAAGCGACAAGTATTTTTACAGCCGGCCGGTGAAGAGCCAGATCGCCGCGATCGCCTCGCAACAGAGCGCGCGCATCGCCAACCGGGAGCAGCTGGAAGCCAACTACGATGCGGCGGCCGCCGTCAGCGGCGAGCATCCGGTGCGGCCGGAACACTGGGGCGGCTATCGCCTCGATCCGGTGCGCATCGAGTTCTGGCAGGGGCGCCGTTCGCGCTTCCACGACCGGATCGTGTATCTGAAACAAGCAGATGGTAGCTGGGTGAAGGAGCGCCTGCAGCCGTAAGCGGAGCGCCACGGGGACACACACCAGACCATCGCATGCGGTGGTCTTTTTTTTTGTGGACTCGGAGGTGTGATCGTGTTTGTACAAAACCGTCTCAGCAGCTGGATCGACGGCATCCGCCGGCAAATCGCCCTGCCCCTGCGCATCGAATTGTGGAACGGCCAGCATGTGGACTTTTCCAGCGAGGCGCCGCGCGTGACGATACGGCTGCCCAATGTGTCGGCCGCGCGCTACCTGCTCACGCCGTCGCTGTCCAACCTGGGCGCGGCCTATGTCGAGGGCGCGATCGAGGTCAAGGGCCGCGCGCACGACATGATCGCCGTGGTCAACGCGCTGGCGCGCACCACGCTCAAGGCCGAGGGCAAGTTCGCCCGCGTCGTGCGCGGCATCGCCCACAGCAAGCGCCAGGACGCCGAGGCGATCCGCTACCACTACGACGTCTCCAACGAGTTCTACCAGCAGTTCCTCGACCCGGCCATGGTGTATTCCTGCGCCTACTTCGAACACGGCGACGAGGACCTGGCCACCGCACAGGTCAAGAAGATCGACCACATCCTGCGCAAGATCGAGCTCAAGCCGAACCAGACGCTGCTCGACATCGGCTGCGGCTGGGGCGCGCTGGTGATCCGCGCGGCGCGCCAGTACCGGGCGCGCTGCGTCGGCGTGACCTTGTCGGAGAACCAGTTCGCGCTGGCCAAGGAGCGCGTGCGCCAGGCCGGGCTGGAGCACCTGGTCGAGATCCGCCTGCAGGACTACCGCGACGTGCGCGGCCAGTTCGACCGCATCACCAGCGTCGGCATGTTCGAGCACGTGGGCGTCAAGCACCTGCCGGAATATTTCGCCGCCATCCACAAGCTGCTGGCGCCGGACGGCGTGGTGATGAACCACGGCATCACCACCACCGACCCGGACAACGGCGAGACGCCCTACGGCGGCGGCGAGTTCATCGACAAGTATGTGTTCCCGCAGGGCGAGCTGGCGCACATCGGCCATGTGCTCAAGGCCATGCAACAAGGGAAGCTGGAGGTCAGCGACGTGGAAAACCTGCGCCGCCACTACGCCCGCACCTGCGCCATCTGGACCGACAATTTCGAGGCGCACACCGAGCGCGTGCGCACGCTGGCGGGGGACAAGCGCTACCGCATCTGGCACGTCTACCTGGCCGGCTGCTGCTACGCCTTCGAGCAGGACTGGATCAGCCTGTACCAGGTGGTCGGCCGCAAGGCGGGCCAGCGCAGCGCGGCGCTGCCGTGGTCGCGCCAGCACATGTATCCAGCCAGCGCCAGCCCCGCCGGCGCGCACTACGCGCTGACCGAAGACGGCCTGCCCGCGTTCTCGGTGCTTCAGGAAGACGGCGGGGCGCGCATGACGTCGGCGCCGCCGTCGATCAACTCCTTCAACGCCACGTAGACCTGGCGCAGCGCCTGCTCCAGCCGCCCGGCCGCCAGCTGGCACGGCTGGCCGGCGCGCAGCGCGGCCGACAGCTGCTCGGCCAGCGCCAGCGCGCGCGCCGCGCCGAAGTTGGCCAGCACGCCCTTCAGGCTGTGCACCGCGCGCGTGCTGCGCGGCACGTCGCCGGCGTCCAGCGCCTCGCCCAGTTCCCGCCACAGCTGCGGGCCGTCGTGCAGGAACAGCGCGGCCAGCTCCAGCAGCAGCTCGGCGTCGCCGTCCAGCCGCTTCAGCGCGCCGCGCCAGTCCAGCAGCAGGTGGCCGCTGTCGGGCTGGTAGCGCAGCAGCATCGCGCGCAGCTGCTGGCTGTCGACCGGCTTGGCCAGGTAGTCGTCCATGCCGGCCTCCAGGCAGCGCTCGCGGTCGCCGGCCATGGCGCGCGCGGTCATCGCGATGATGGGCACGTGGCCGCCCTGCGCCGCCTCGCGCTGGCGGATCTGGCGGGTGGCGGCCAGGCCGTCCAGGCCCGGCATCTGCACGTCCATCAGGATCAGGTCGTGGTCGCCGTGGCTGGCGCGCTCCAGCACGGCCAGGCCGCTGTCGACCAGCGTGACGCGGTGGCCCAGCTTCTCCAGCAGCCGCACCGCCAGCCGCTGGTTGACCGGATTATCCTCTGCCAGCAGCACGCGCAGGCCGCCGGGCGCGGACTCGCCGAGGCCCGTCTGCGGGCCGCCGGCCGGGGGCGTGGCGGGCATGACTTCGTCGGCGCCGGCCAGCAGGCCGTTGTCGGTGGCGCTCAGGTTCATGCCCTGGCCGGGCGCCAGCACCGCCAGCGGCGGCAGCGGCGCGGCCTGGGCGGCACCGGTGTGCCGCAGCGGCACGGTGAAGCCGAACACGCTGCCCTGCCCCGGCACGCTGCGCACGTCGATACGGCCCTGCATCAGGATCACCAGCCGGCGGCAGATCGCCAGCCCCAGGCCGGTGCCGCCGTACTCGCGGGTGGTCGAGCCGTCGACCTGGGCGAAGGCCTCGAAGATCAGGTGCTGCTTTTCCGGCGGCACGCCGATGCCGGTGTCGCGCACGGCGAAGGCGATCTCGCTGCGGCCGTCGCGCTCGGCGCCGACCGACAGCGCCACCGTCACGCCGCCGGCGTCGGTGAACTTGATGGCGTTGCCGACAAGGTTGAGCAGCACCTGGCGCAGCCGGCCCGGATCGCCCTTCATCAGGCGCGGCACGGCGGGCGGAATCTCGGCCGCCAACGCCAGCCCTTTCTGCCGCGCCCGCAGGCTCATGGCGCGCAGCGTGTCGGCCACCAACTGGCGCAGGTCGAACGGCACTTCCTCGATCTCCAGCTTGCCCGCCTCGATCTTGGAGAAATCCAGGATGTCGTCGACGATGTGCAGCAGCGCGTCGGCCGAGGCCTTCACCAGCGCCAGGTCGGCGCGCTGGCCGGCGTCGATATCGGATTCGAGCACCAGCTCGGTCATGCCGAGGATGCCGTTCATCGGCGTGCGGATCTCGTGGCTCATGTTGGCCAGGAACTCGCTCTTGGCGCGGCTGGCCGCCTCGGCCGATTCGACCGCGTGCTGCATGGCGGCGCGGGCCGCGCGCTGCTCGCTGATGTCGATGAAGTAGCCCAGCATGTAGGACAGCCCGCCGGTGCGGATCACCTTGCGGCTGACCAGCACGTCGAGCGGCGGATCGAAGGTGGCCATGCGGCGCTCGGTGGTGACCATGCGGCCGGTGGCCCAGGCCTGCTCGTCCTCGACGTGGGTGGCGGCGGCCCAGCGCGGCGAGGCGAAGTCGTCGACCGTACGGCCGAGGATTTCCGCCCGCGAGCGCTGGGTGAATTCCTCGAAGCGGCTGTTGAAGCGCAGGAAGCGGCCGTCGCGGTCCTTGAGGAAGATGGGGATGGGCAGCTGGTCGAGGATCTGCTCGGTGAGCTCCTGCTGGTCGCGCGCGGCGCGCTCGCCGGCCGGCGCCCTCGGCTGGCCGTGCAGGTCGGCGTGGAGGTCGTGCTGCAGGCCGGCCAGGCGCGCGGTGTGCGGATCGCGCCAGGTGCCGACGTTGCCGCGCTGCTGGCGGTTCTCCTTGCGCAGCAGCGCGTTGGCCGAGCGCAGCTGGCGCGCCTCGGCCTCCAGCTCGGCCAGCGCGGCCAGCTGCGGCTCCAGCAGCCGCGCCAGCTCGTGCGCGCCCTGCGCCGCCAGCGCGAGGCGGATCTGGTCGACCTGGCTGTCCTCGTCCATGGCGGGCTCAGGCCGTGATGGCGGCGGGGCCGCCGTGCTCGTCCTGGAAGCGTGCGCGGATGTCGAGCACCTCGTCCCAGCGCTGCAGCAGCGCGGCGACACAGCGCGGATCGAAATGCGCGCCGCTGTGGTCCAGCAGGTGCTGGCGCGCGGCCTCCATGCTCCACGCCGGCTTGTACGGGCGCACGCTGGTCAGCGCGTCGAACACGTCGGCCACGGCGACGATGCGGCCGGCCTGCGGAATGGCCTCGCCCGCCAGGCCGCGCGGATAGCCCTGGCCGTCGTAGCGCTCGTGGTGGGTCAGCGCGATCTCGGCGGCCAGCTTGTGCATGCGCGCCTTGCAATCCTTGAGGATGTTGTAGCCGATCTCCGCGTGCTGGCGCATCACGGCCATCTCCTCGGGCGTGAGGCGGCCCGGCTTGAGCAGGATGTGGTCGGGCGTGCCGACCTTGCCGATGTCGTGCATCGGCGCGGCGTTCAGCAGGTCGCTCTGCTGCTCGTCGGACAGGCCCAGGCCGGCCGCGATCAGCCGCGAGTAGCGCGCCATGCGCTGGATGTGGGCGCCGGTCTCGGGGTCGCGGTACTCGGAGGCGCGGCACAGCAGCATGATGGTCTCCTGCTCGCGCGCGCACAGCTCGGCGGTGGCCTTGGCCACCTCGTCGGCCAGCCAGCTGGCGCGGTGCTGCAGGCTCAGCGTGGCGCTGCGCAGCGCCAGCATGTTGCGGGTGCGCGCCAGGAACTCGACCTTGTCGATCGGCTTGATGAGGAAATCGCTGGCGCCGTTCTCCAGCGCGCGGTGGCGCACGTCGAGGTCGACGCTGGCGGTGACCATCAGCACCGGCGGGCGCTGGTCGGGCGGCGCCTGCAGCCGGGCGATCAGCTCCAGGCCGTTCATATCCGGCATCATGTAATCGACGATCAGCAGGTCGTAGGGATGGGCGTCGCACCAGGCCAGCGCCTCGCGCGCGGACTGGAAGCCGATCGTGCTCACGCCCTGCAGTTTGTCGACCAGGCGCGACATCAGCACCAGGTTGATGTGGGTGTCGTCGACCAGTACCACCTTCATCCGCGTTCTCCGGTCGTCATTTCAGGCGCTGCGCGTGGGTGCTCTTGAACTTGGCCACCTTGGGCGCCACCACGAAGGCGCAATAGCTTTGCAGCGGGTGCTGGGTGAAATAATCCTGGTGGTAGGGCTCGGCCGGATAGTAGGCCGTGGCCGGCGCCAGCTCGGTGACGATGGGCGCGTCCCACACCCCGGCCATCTGCGCGATCACCTGGCGCGCCGTGGCTTCCTGCTGCGGCGACTGGTGGAAGATGACCGAACGGTACTGGGTGCCGACATCGTTGCCCTGGCGGTTCAGCGTGGTCGGGTCGTGGATGGTGAAGAAGATTTCCAGCAGGTCGCGGAAACCGATGACGGAAGGATCAAATTGCAATTTCACCACTTCGGCGTGGCCGGTGCCGCCGGCGCAGACCTGCTCGTAGGTGGGGTCGGGCTGGTGGCCGCCGGCATAGCCGGACTCGACATCAACAACGCCCTTGACCCGCGCAAACACCGCCTCGGTGCACCAGAAGCAGCCGCCGCCCAGATACGCTGTTTCAAGCGCCGTGCCCGGCGCGGACTGACTCGTCATGATTCCCCCGCGTAGAAGAATGCCTATGGGGTCACTGTAACGCAAACCAGGGCAATCCGCTATGGCGCGGCAAACTTTGGCATAATGGCTGAAAGTTCACAGGTCCACCATGCACACTCGTTCCCCCCGCGCCGACCAGCGCCCCTTCGACACCAGCCATTTCCGCCAGGCGCTGGGCCAGTTCGCCACCGGCGTCACCGTCATCACCACCCGGCTGGCGGACGGCACCTTTCGCGGCCTGACAGCCAGTTCCTTCAATTCGGTGTCGCTCGATCCGCCGCTGGTGCTGTGGAGCCTGGCCACCACGGCCAACAGCATGCCCATCTTCACCGGCAATTCGCACTATGTCATCAACGTGCTGTCGGCCGGCCAGGCGCACCTGGCCAAGCAGTTCGCCACGCGCGGCATCGATCCGTGGGAAAACACCGAATACGAGCTGTCGCGCACCGGCCAGCCCATCCTCAAAGGCGCCTCGGCCTGGTTCGAATGCCACAACCGCAGCCGCTACCCGGAGGGCGACCACGTGATTTTCGTCGGCGAAGTCGAGCTGTGCGAGTTCTCGCCGTCGCCGCCGCTGATTTTCCACAGCGGCCAGTTCGGCAGCCTGGGCTAAAAACGGAAATTGGTGTCGCCATTTGAAAAGCCGTGACGGCGGCCGCGGCATAGAATGCCGGGCAGACTTCCCACATTTTCATAATGAGAGACCACACATGAGCCAAGCCCGCGCGCAATTCCACTGGGACGATCCCCTGCTGCTGGACCAGCAACTGACCGACGACGAACGCATGGTGCGCGACGCCGCCGCCGCGTATTGCCAGGACAAGCTGGCGCCGCGCATCCTGGAGGCGTTCCGCCACGAGAAGATGGACACCTCGATCTTCCGCGAGATGGGCGAACTGGGCCTGCTGGGCCCGACCATCCCGGAACAGTACGGCGGTCCCGGCCTGAACTACGTGGCCTACGGCCTGATCGCGCGCGAAGTCGAGCGCGTCGACTCCGGCTACCGCTCGATGATGAGCGTGCAGTCGTCGCTGGTGATGGTGCCGATCTACGAGTTCGGCACCGAGGCGCAGAAACAGAAGTACCTGCCCAAGCTGGCCACCGGCGAGTGGATCGGCTGCTTCGGCCTGACCGAACCCAACCACGGCTCCGACCCGGGCTCGATGATCACCCGCGCCAAGAAGGTGCCGGGCGGCTACGCGCTGACCGGCGCCAAGATGTGGATCACCAATTCGCCGGTGGCCGACGTGTTCGTGGTCTGGGCCAAGGACGATGAAGGCGCGATCCGCGGCTTCGTGCTGGAAAAAGGCATGGCCGGCCTGAGCGCCCCCGCCATCCACGGCAAGTTCGGCCTGCGCGCCTCGGTGACGGGCGAGATCGTGATGGACAATGTGTTCTGCCCGGAAGAGAACGCCTTCCCGGACGTGCGCGGCCTGAAGGGTCCGTTCACCTGCCTGAACTCGGCACGCTACGGCATCGCCTGGGGCGCGCTGGGCGCGGCCGAGGCCTGCTGGCACACCGCGCGCCAGTACGTGCTAGACCGCCATCAGTTCGGCCGTCCGCTGGCCGCCAACCAGCTGGTGCAGAAGAAGCTGGCCGACATGCAGACCGAGATCACGCTGGGCCTGCAAGGCTGCCTGCAGCTGGGCCGCATGAAGGACGCCGGCACGGCGGCGGTGGAAATCACCTCGATGATGAAGCGTAACTCCTGCGGCAAGTCGCTGGACATCGCCCGCGTCGCGCGCGACATGTTGGGTGGTAACGGCATCTCGGACGAGTTCGGCATCATCCGCCACATGGTCAACCTGGAGGTGGTCAACACCTACGAGGGCACGCACGACATCCACGCGCTGATCCTGGGCCGCGCCCAGACCGGCATCCAGGCCTTCCAGTAATCGGGACGGGCGTAAAAAAAAAAGACCGCCAGCCTGAACGCGCTCAAGATCGCGCTCAGTGCCGGCGGCCTTTTTTTACATCTCAAGCTTTTAGAAGCCCTTGAAGTTGTAGCCGACGCTGACGCTGACGGCCAGCGGATCGAGCCGCACGTCCTGGGTCTGGCCGGTGGAGAAATGCACCACGGTCTTGAGCTTGGTCTTGATGACGGTGGCGTCGATGAACCACTTCTCGTTGATCTTCATGGTGCCGCCGATCTGGTAGCTCATGGCCCACTTGTCGTCCAGCTTGAAGGTGGTGCCGGGACCGCCGGTGTTGAGCAGCGCGGTCAGCTGGCCGGAGCCGGTCTCCTTCTGGAACATCGCGTAGGTCAGGCCCAGGCCCACGTACGGACGGAACTTCGCGTTGGCCGGCAGGAAGCGGTACTGCACGAAGGCGGTCGGCGGCAACACCTCCGAGGTGCCCACCTTGCCCGTGCCCTGGATGGCGCCCGAGCCGATCAGGTCGTGCTTGTACGGCAGGCCCAGGTCCAGTTCGGCTGCGATGTTGTCGGTCACCATGTAGGCGATCGCAAAGCGCGGTTTGGTGTCCGAGCTGACGTCGGCCTTGGTGCCCGGCAGCGCGGGCGCCGAGACGTCGCCCGAATCCACTTTCGGCGTGATCTTGTTGATGCCCAGCGTGCCCAGCCAGGTGCCGGCGCTTTGTTGCGCCGATGCGGCCGATGCCACCGTCAATGCGGCGGCCAGCGCCAGCAGTTTTACCGTGTTCTTCATATCGTCTCCTGATGTTTTATGTTGTGAGTCCGGCGGCCGCCCGCCCGTGGGCGGCGGCCGCCTGCGACGACTGAATTACAGCCAGCCCTTGACCACCAGCTTCTCGGCCACGTAGCGCGCCAGCAGCAGGTTGTTGAACGGCGTTGGATGGACGTCGTCGGCGAAGGACCAGTGGCTGACGTCGCCCGACTTGAGGTTGCCGGCGTTGCACACCAGCGAGCTGGCCAGCGGATTCTTGGCAGCGCTCAGGTCGCACGCGGTCTCCGACACATTGGTCAGGCCGTACGGGCCGGGATTGGTGGCCTGGTCGTGGCTGACGGCGAACACGTCGACGATCAGCACCTTGGATTCCGACGCCAGTCCGGTGGACAGCGCGCCGTTGAAGGCGCTCACCATGGCGTTGATCAGCGCCTGGGTCGATGCCGGCAGGCTGCGGCCCTTCGGCGTGGTGGCCACGTCCGGCAGGTTGTTGACAGTGACGTAGTTGGCGCCGTTGGCGACGATCTGCGTCTTGACCAGGGTGGCCAGCTCGGTACCGGCGGTGGCCATGGCGGCGACCAGTTCGGGGCCATGGGCGGCGGCATAGTCGGCACCGGCCTTGGCGCCGGCGGCGGTGGCGTCGGCGCCGGCCTTGACGGTCATCGGTCCCCAGACGGCTTGCGACGCCACGGCCGAATTACCCGGCTGGATGGCGGCGGCGCCGACCGCCGCCATCGTGATCGAGGTCTGGGTGCTGCCAGGCTTGGCAGCTTCGGTCTGCGCGGCCAGGCCGATGGCGGCGGCGGCGCTCAGCGGATCGGTGGCGCCGGCGGCCAGCTGGCCGACCAGGCTGGTCACGTAGGCGGCGCCCCCGGCGGCGGTGCCGGCAGCCGTGGCGTCATCGCCCAGCTTGGTGAGCAGGAACAGCGCGTCGTTGCCGCCGGCCATGACGAACACCATTTCATCGCCCTTGAACTTGCCGCCGACGGCTTTCAGGTGGTTGGCGACCTGGGTCACCACCGGGATGGTCAGCGCGCCGAGCGGGCTGCCGGTCAGCTTGTTGCCGGGGCCGACCGGGTTGGTCACGCGCGAGCCGCCCTGGGCGTAGCCGTAGCAGCCGGCGTGCGCCACCTGCGGCACCGAGAAGCCCTTGGTGGCGTCGCCGTCGAGACCGGTCACGGCCGCGCACGGCGCGGCCACGCCCAGTTGGGCGGCGACCAGTTCGGTCCAGTTCTTGCCGGTCAGTGTGGACGCAACGGCGACGTTGTCGCCGTTGATGGTAAATTTGCCGCCCTTGAGCAGGGCCACCGTGCCGACGGCGTAGGAGCCGACGTCGGACAGGCTGTCGCCAAACGATACCTGGCTGCTGTATTTGACTTTGATGGTTTGGTCGCCGGGTTTGGGATCGGTTCCGCCGCAACCCGCAAGGACGGCCAGGGTCATTGCAGCAAGTGCAAATTTGGTATGACGCATGTTGTCTCCTAAGAAATTTTTATTTATTTGATACGAACGGCCGTGCTATTCGCAACCCAACTAATATGCCAGCGTTATTCCCGGCTGTATAGCGCAGCACAAGAAATCGTACAAGTTTGTGGCAAAAAAGAACGTTTGCTCGGCCGTATTATCTTAGGAGTTAATCTATGTCAAAGGGTTCTCACCTCGATGGTGCAGAATCGAAAAATCTGCGTGCTTCGCGCAGGCAGAACGGCGCCACCAGGCCGGCGTGATAGGCGTCGTTGACCGCCTTGTCGGCCTCCCCGCCCGAGCCGGTGTTGTGCAGCACGCTCAGGCGCAAGGTCTGCTTGGCCAGGCCGAATTCCACGCGGGTGTCGCGGTAGGCGCCCAACAGCGACGAGTCGTCCAGGTCCAGCACCGTCAACAGGCCCGGCGCCATGGAGTGGGCGCGGAAATAGGCGCCGGCGGCGTCGGTGTTGGAGAACGGCACCACCGGATCCCGGTTGCCGCCGCACAGGAACAGCGGCGCGCTCGGCGTGTAGGTGCGCAGGTCGTTCTTCAGCAGCCATTTGCGCAGCGGCTGGGCCGGCGCGCAGCCCAGCGGCGCGCTGTCGCTGAGGTTGCAGGGGTGGTCCTTGAGATCGGCCAGGTAGGTGTTGCGGTAGCTGGTCTTGATCAGGTGGTCGGCGCCGAAATAGGAAGCGTAGCCGGCGGCCTGCGGCAGCGAATCCTGGGCGAACAGCACGTCGTCGGGCAGCTTGCCGGCGCTCACCAGCGCGCCCAGGCTCTGCGTGCCCGGCAGCAGCGTGTCGATGCCGTTGGCGTACTTGGCCTCGTAGACGTCGCCCAGGCTGGCGTAGATGCCGGCGCCCGCGCGCTGGCCGGCGTTGATCAGCATCGGCATGAAGCCGCTGGAGCCGACCGTCGGCGCGCCGTTGAAGATGGCGTCGCCGAACTGCAGCAAGGCGTACGGGCCGGACATCGGCGCCGCCGCCGTGACCGTGAATTCCCCCGCGTATTTGGTCTGCATGGCCCGCTGGGTGGCCAGCGCCACGAAGCCGCCCTGAGAGTAACCACTCACCATCAGCCGGCTGGAAGCGCCCGCGCCGATGTTGGCGAACACGCTGCGGGCGGCGCGCAAGGCGTCGATCATGTCGTCGGCCTGCTGGCCGGCGTCGAGGTAGGCGTGGTAGGCCATCGAGGAACCGGCGTAGCCGGCGTAGTTCGGCGCCACCACGATGTAACCCTGGGCCGCGTACATGGCCGCCACCAGCCGCGCCTCGGTGCCGGACAGGTTGGCCATGTCGGTGGTCTTGAGCGCCGAGGTGCCGTGCGCGTACAGCATCACCGGGCGGCCGCCCTGGCACGCCGCATTGCTGCCGGACGGCACCATGATGGCGGTGCTGGCGTCGGTGTCGGCCGCCAGCGCATCGATGGTGTGGTACTTGAGCGTGTAGGTGGTGACGGCGCAGGTCGGCGTGCCGGTGACGGTGGTGCCGAGGGTGACGGAGGACTCCACCAGTTTCTGCATGGCGGCCGGTTCGAGCGTGCCGGCCGTGGCGCCGCCGTCGAGCACGGCCGGCACCAGCGTGGCGCCGCCGATGGGGATGCCGCGCAACTGGGTGGCCGGCGGCTGGACCACGATATCGCCGCCGGTGTGGTCGGCGGGCGAACCGCCACCGCCCCCGCAGGAGGCCAGCAGGACAGCAAGGGAAATCCATGGGTAACGAGCGGCGTGGTGCATAGCGCATCCTTGAGGAAGATGCAGGGCGCCGGAGCGGCCTCTGCTGAAAGGTCAAGGTTGCCGGGCGTTTCATAGCGGCCGGCAACACTCAATCTTAGCAGGGAGCGCCCCTCATCGCATCAGTCTGTTGCGATGCCGCATCGCCTATTTTTTCAGCA
>Ga0308157_10007623_pt1 | contig 12556 bp, 15 predicted proteins | sample PhyBR1_FD_201035 | JGI IMG/M metagenome (GOLD analysis project Ga0308157, IMG submission 201035) | Phyllosphere microbial communities from UC Gill Tract Community Farm, Albany, California, United States - DLSLB.R1 | ecosystem: Host-associated > Plants > Phyllosphere > Unclassified | place: USA...
TACTATGACCTGAACGTGCAGTATCACGGGCCGGATATGGTCGTGGATCAGGATATCGAGATGGAATGGGCACGTATCCCCCACTTCTACAACAGCTTCTACGTATACAAATACGCGACGGGCTTCTCGGCCGCGACCAGCTTCTCGAAGCAGATCCTGGAAGAAGGCACGCCTGCGGTCGAACGTTACCTCAGCTTCCTGAAAAGCGGCGGCAGCGACTACTCGATCAACATCTTGAAAAAAGCCGGCGTAGACATGTCTTCGCCTGAACCTGTTCGCGAAGCGATGAGCGTATTCGAAGCTTTGATCGAACAAATGGAACAGCTCTCCGAATAAGGGCAAAGCTTCCTGCGTCAAAACCGCCATGAGCGGCTAATGATGCTCAGAAGCAACAAAGCGAAAGGGGTTGTCCTTATTTATGAAAGCTCAATGGTCTTTGATTCTTATGCTGGTGTTCGCGGTCATCATCGCGATCTTCGCGGTCATTAACGTCAATCCCGTCGAAGTTAACTTTATCTTCGGTTACGCGGACGTGCCGCTCGTTCTGCTCATTCTCGGCAGCGCATTGTTCGGCGGTCTGGCGGTCGGCATGTTCGGCGTGTATCGGTTGTTCAAAACACAGCGCGAAGTCAAAAGACTCCGCGCGGAAAACGAGAAGTTGCGTACGCAGCCTGCTGCTCCTGCCGCTTCCGTGTCTGCTTCGACACCGCCGCCGGCTTACGACGAGCCTACCGTTTCCGCCGATCCGACGCCGCTTGAACCGATCTCGGATGATCTGGATTCCCGTTCCGAGTCGCGCGGGTTCCGTTCGGATAAGCTGAAAAAGTTGTAAAGGTAAAAGTTTCGCTTGCACCGTTCGATCCGCGATCACGGGAAGAATGAACCGTGATCGCATCCCGAATGAGTTCATACGAAAACCGCCGCTGTCATAGCGTGCGGTTTTTTTTCGGGTCGCGAAGCAGCGGAGGTTTTGTCGGAGCTTGCGATCGATTACAATAGAAAGTGGAGTGCAGCATAGGGGATAAGGATTAGCGGAACATGTACTCGAATTGAAACAAGTTACCGAAGGTACCGCCTGATTGTTGACCTTTTGCACGCATTTTACGGCTCAATATGCGTTTTTTTCAAAAATGCTGACGAAAGGTCAACAAAGTTGCGATCATTTCCGCTTTTTGATCCTTTTTGAGCAAAAATGTTGACTACACGTCAGCAATCGATGAGAAAAGAGCAGATCATGCATTTTTTGTTGACTTTTTGCACACATTTTCTGATTCGCATGATCTATGCAGAGTTTGATTTGACTTACTTGATTTCTACCTTACTGGAGGCTGGCCGATTATGACCGTAAACATTGACGAAAAATACGTGGTTTCCTTTTTAAAAAAGCTGTTGGATACGCCAAGCCCCACGGGATATACGCATCATATTATCGATATGATCCGCGAAGAAGCGGAATCGCTCGGTTTCCCGGTGACCTTTAACGAAAAAGGCGGCGCGATTATTAGTATGGAAGGCGAAAACGATTCCTATACCGTAGGTCTGAGCGGTCACGTGGATACGCTGGGCGCGATGGTCCGTTCGATCACGCCGCACGGCACGCTGAAAATCACGTCGCTCGGCGGTTTCGCGATGTCCAGCATCGAGAACGAATACTGTATCATCCATACCCGCGGCGGTAAAACGTACACGGGCACGATCCTCACGCAGCATCCTTCCGTTCACGTCTATGCGGATGCACGGGATTTCAAACGTTCGGAAGAACATATGGAAGTCCGGATCGACGAGCTGGTCTCTTCCCGCGAAGACGTGGAAGGCTTGGGCATTCGCACGGGCGACTATATCTCGTTCGACGCTCGCGCGGTGGTGACGGATAGCGGCTATATCAAATCTCGCCACTTGGACGACAAAGCCAGCGTGGCTGCATTGTTCGGCCTGCTGGAGTCGGCGAAGCGCGAAGGCTGGAAGCCGAAGCAAAACGTGAAGCTGCTCATCTCCAACTACGAGGAAGTCGGTCACGGCGCGGCTTATATTCCGTCTGACATCGCAGAGTTGATTGCGGTCGATATGGGCTGCATGGGTGAGGATTTGACGTGTAAAGAGACGGATGTCTCGATCTGCGCGAAAGATTCCTCCGGTCCGTACGATTACCATATGACCGGAAAACTGGTCGAATTATGCGAAGTGCAAGGGATTGAGCATGCGGTGGATATCTATCCGTTCTACGGCTCCGACGCGTCGGCGGCGCTGCGCGGCGGAAGCAATATCCGGGCGGCGTTGATCGGACCGGGCGTGCATGCGTCGCACTCGATGGAGCGGACGCATACGCGCGCGGTCATTGGGACGGCTCGGCTGCTCTGTGCTTATGTTCAAGGATAAGAAGGGAAAAAGCGAAAAGGTCTCGGAAGAAGCTTCGACGGTTGTCGAAGCTTTTTCCGGTTCGGGGACTGTTAGCGGTGCGGGTAAGTCGAACCGACGGAAGGCGCACAAGCGGTGGGTTATCGGCGCAGTCGTTCTTTTGGCTTGTTCGATTGCACTCGCCGCGTGGCTGCTTGTTCCGTCCAAGCCTGCGGAGGTGTTCGACGGACTGCCTCATCGCTATACGTATGCGGAAGCGGAAACCGACGGGCTGCCGAAGCTGCATATGATAGCCGTCGCGCCGGAGAATATCGAGCTGCGGGCGGACAAGCTTCCGCTGCGGCAGATTCCGGCTTACGGGATCAACGGCGGGTTCTTTTACGAAGATGCGCTGTTGTCGATTGCGGTCATGGACGATAAGCCCGTTAACGGAAAACGCGGCGATTACGGATCGGGTTGGTTTAACGCCAAATATGCACGGGGCACGCTGGTGTGGGACGGAGCGGCGAAGAAGTTTTCGGTACAGGTGCTTTCGTCCGCCGACGAGCTTCGGGTGAGCGATCGCGGAAACTATTTTGCTCAAGGCGGCGTGAGTTTGAACCTTGCGGACGACGCAGGCTGGGAAAAGCAGAGCGAGCGCGAGCATCTGCCTTTTGCCGAAGATCGGCGGATGCGTTCGGGGCTTGTGTATAATGACGCCGGGCAGCTGTGGTTGATCGTTGCGCCGGAGCCGAGCACGGCTGCGGCGTTCCGTTCGGCGCTGCTCGCGGGCGTTCCCGGCGAAGGACGCGAAGGCATTTTCCTGGACGGGGACGGGTCGTCGCAGATGAATGCGGACGAAGCGGTGCTGACCGGGGATGACCGGATGGTGGTGCAGATGATTGCGGTGTCGGCGAAACCATGAAGATTCAGGGTTAAAACGCGAAAAAGGAAAGAACCTTCACGGCCATTGCTGGTCGGTGAAGGTTCTTTTTCAATATTCGTTTTAAAAGTGGATAAGCGCAAACCATTTACGGTTTATAGCTCTTCTCCGTTCGTTGCGATCACGCGTTTATACCAGTCGAACGAATCTTTCTTCGATCGGTTCAGCGTGCCGTTTCCTTCGTCGTCTTGATCCACGTAAACGAATCCGTATCTTTTGGACATTTCCGAGGTCGACATGGAGATCAGATCGATTGGTCCCCAAGCGGTATACCCGATCAAGTCCACGCCGTCCAGCACCGCTTCTTTCATTTGCTCGATATGCTTTTTCAAATAGTCGATCCGGTACGTATCGTGAATCGAGCCGTCTTCTTCGACCTTATCGTAAGCGCCCAAGCCGTTTTCCACGACGAATAGCGGTTTACGGTATCGGTTGTACATATCGCGCAAAGTAATGCGAAGTCCTTTCGGATCGATCTGCCAGCCCCAATCGGAGGTATCCAAATATTGATTTTTGACGGCATAGGTGACGAGATTGCCGGATACGGCTTCGTAGTTCTCGGGATTTTTCGCGACCGATTTGCTCATGTAATAACTCAGCGATACATAATCAACCGGATACTGCTTCAGTATTTCGTCGTCCCCGATCTCTTTGTGGATCTCGATATCATTCTCGGCAAAGTAACGGTTCATATAAGACGGATATTCGCCATGAATATGAACATCCGTATGGAAAAGATTCAAATCGTTATAGTGCTGCGCCAAAAATACGTCGTCCGGATTGTTGGTCACCGGATACGTTTGCGTTCTGGCCAACATGCAGCCGACTTGGGCAGAAGGGTCGATCTCGTGCGCCAACTTCGTCACCAGCGCGCTTGCCACGAACTGATGATGCAGAGCTTGATACGCGATCTGTTCCTTCGTGCGGCCCGGAATCCGATCGATCAGAACGCCGCCGCCCGTATAAGGGCTATGTCCCATCATATTGATCTCGTTGAACGTGATCCAGTATTTGACCTGATGCCGATAGCGATCGACGACCGTTTCCGCGTACTTGACGAAAAGCGGAATCAATTCGCGGCTGTACCAACCGTTATGTTTGCGGGTCAATGCAAGCGGCGTCTCGTAATGCGACAAGGTCACGATCGGTTCGATCCCGTGCTTGTTCAAAGCCGCGAAGACGCGGTCGTAAAATTCCAAGCCTTCGAGATTCGGAGCCGCATCGTCGCCGTTCGGGAAAATTCGCGCCCAGTTGATCGACAAGCGGAATGCTTTGAATCCCATTTCCGCAAATAGTTCAATGTCTTCTTCGTAGCGGTTGTAAAAATCGACGCCGTCACGCTTCGGATAGCGATCTTCCACCTCGCCTTTCAACGCCCGCTCGATATAATCCGAGTTGACGTCGATCGCGAAATTCAAACCTCTTTGCGCTTTCGGCACGAAAGGCACCATATCCGCGGTCGACAATCCTTTGCCGCCTGCGTTGTATCCGCCTTCGACCTGATTGGCCGCAGTCGCGCCGCCCCATAAAAAGTCGGCAGGAAACCCGTTCATTTTTTTCGATAAGTTGTTTGTCATCTTAATCGCTCCTTATTTCATAATCGTCAATGCGCGTTCGCCTTCGAAAATGGCTCCCGTCTCATTGATCGTCAAAACGTTCAAATAATCGTTCGTATTGGTCACGATCATCATCGTTACCGTTTCCAGTCCCGCTTCGCGAATCGCCGTACGGTCGAATTCGATCAACGGCTGCCCGATTTCGATCCGATCGCCCGGCTTGACCAGACTCGTGAAATGCTTGCCTTTCAGCGATACGGTCTCGATCCCGATATGGATCAGCAGTTCTTCCCCGCCGTCGCCTTTGATGCCGATCGCATGTCCGGATTTCGGCAGAATGCTGACTTCTCCGTTGACCGGCGACACGATACGATTTTCTTCCGGTTCAATCGCGATGCCTTTGCCCATAGCCTCTTCCGAAAATGTAGGATCGGACACGGTTCTCAGGTCGACGATTTGCCCGTTCAGCGGCGAATGGATATTGATCGGCGATTTGGAGTCGGCGTTCGACGAAGCGACGGACGCCGATTTCGTTTCCGCTTTGACGGCCGGTTCGCCGGCTTTCGCTTCCTTGCCTTCGACCGGAATATCTTTGAATCCGAAGACCATGACCAGAATGAACGCACCCAGCAAAGATCCGGCGAACAAAACCGATACCATGATCAGGTTGAACGAATCACCGGAAGGATCGGCGAAGGTCGGCAGGACGAGAAGACCGGGCAATCCTCCCAAAACGAATTTTTTGATGCCCAACCAGGCCATAAGCGAACCCATCGCGCCCGAGGCAATCATCGCCAGATACAACGGTCTTTTCAACTTCATGTTGACGCCGTACATTGCAGGCTCGGTGATGCCCAGCAGGGCGGAAAACCCTGTCGAAGCGCCCAACTGCTTGAAATGAGGATTGCGGCTTCGCACCGCGACGGCAAGTGCCGCCCCGGCCTGCGCGACATTGCTCATCAGCATCATCGGACTGACGATCGGATCGAAGCCGTAGCTGGAAAAGTTCTGAAAAGCGATCGGGACGAGCGCGTAATGCATCCCCGTCATGATTAACAGCGGCATAAATCCGGCGATCAGCAGACCGGCCAGCGGTCCGGCTACGTCGAACAGCCAGACGAGTCCGCCCGCTACCGCGTTGCCTGCATAAGTGCCCAGCGGACCGATCAGCCACAGCATGATCGGAGCCACGATCAGCAGCGACAACAGCGGCGTGAACATCATCGTGATCACCTGCGGCATCCATGATTTGACGAAATTGCTGACGTACTTCAGCAAAATAACGCCGAGAATAATCGGAATGACGGATGAAGAATAGCTGATGACGGGAATCGAAATCACGCCGAATAGCGCAAAGTTCGTAACTTCCCCGCCGGAATTGACCGCGTTGACCATCGTCGGATACAACAGCGGCGTTGCCAGCGCGAGCGCGACATATTCATTCGTTTTGACTTTGCGGGCTGCCGTAACAGCCAAGAAGAACGGCAGGAAGTAGAACAGCCCGTCTCCGATCATGTTCAGAACCTGGTAAGTCTCGCTTTGATTGCTCAGCCAGCCGAACGTGACGAACATGGCGACGAAGCCTTTAAGCAGACCCGCGCCGGCCAAAGCCGGAATCAGCGGAGTGAATACGCCGGAAATAAAGTCGAAAACGGACGAAATCGGGCCTTTTTTATCCGCATTCTCCGATGGTTGTCCTTCGCCGGCTCCGATCAGCGGTTCGACCTCGGCGAAGACGTCCGCGACCTGATTGCCGATAATGACTTGAAATTGATCGCCGGAGAATTGCGCGCCCATAACGCCTTTCAGCTGTTTGATTTCCTCCAACTGCACCTTTTCCTTCTCGCTTACCAGAAAACGCAAACGCGTCACGCAATGCCAAGCCTGCTCGACGTTCGGCTTGCCTCCGATTTTTTCGACCACCTGCCGGGCCAGTTCCTGATGTTCTTTCATCAATCATTCACTCTCCGATCCTGTATGTATTTTTCAAAAAAAATACCCAAACAAAGTCGAGCGTTCGCTCTCCTTCGCTTGGGTAATGCCCGAATCTTCGATTCGGTAACAATCCGCAACGGACTATTCGGTTTCGGGCTGATTGGTCAAGCGCCAAATATGAAGAGCCAGATACAGCCTTTCATTCGGCGATAACGTCCACCCGTATTTTTGTTCCAACAAACGGCCGATCTTCTCGACGGCTTGATAGGAACGGGGATACTTGCTTTTCACCACTTCGACGATCGTAAGATCGACTTCCTGGTCTTCGATAGGATTTTGCTTGAATTGACGGATAAAAAAATGGCGTAAATGAGTAATGAACCGGGTGTAGCTCAACGACTCTTCATCCAAGCTGATTTGAAAATGGTACTGGATCACTTCGATGATTCGATTAATCACTTCGGTCATTTTCAGCGTCTCTTCGATTCTCGTCTTTTTATTCTGCTGCCCGTTCACGAAATGATACGTAAAGAAGGTTTCTTCGCTTTTCGGCAGCAAGACGTCGAGACGGTCGAACACGAGACGAATCGCTGCTTGAGCCGCAAGATACTCTTGCGGATACAGATTTTTGACTTCCCAGCGATTGGCTCCCACATAATCGACTTCCTCGATGGCGCGCTTGATAGCAAAGTTCAAATGATCGGCGACCGTTAAGTAAATATTGTTCTCGAATGTCGTGCCGAGCGACGCTTCCGCGTTTTTGACCACTTCCACCGCCACATCGAGAACCTCAGGCTCCATATGATCCAATACTTGAACCAGAGGCCTTTTGGCCGTCGAATCCTCTGCCGCAAACTTCCGGCGGATGCTCGCTTCGTCAATGGGATCGCCTTTTTTCTTTTGATACCCTACTCCGGTCCCCATTACGATCCATTCAAGCCCAGAGTGATCGTTAACTAAAGCCACGTTGTTATTAAAGGCTTTAATATACTTCACTGTGCTGACCCCATCTCTAGAAAACACAAAAATCCATCTTAAAAATACAATGAAGTATTTTTAACATGGTAATGCCTGATCGAATCAGTAACAACCCATTTAGCTTATGCTTTATAATTTATCATCAAATGAAAGCGGAGTCAAACTAAATTTTGAAAGTAAACACAAACCGATCATCCGCCCGCCACCTGTGATCCGCATCGCAGCGGTATCCGCGCAACCACAGCGTTCCGTCGATGTTGCGCAGGTAAAACCCTTTCGGAATTTCGTCGTCTGCGCTCAGCGGCTCCGAAGCGATCGTGATCGATCCGGCAGGTGCTTGATTCGAACCAGGCTTGCCGGCCGAACCTCCGTCATTTTGATCCTGATATTGCAGCCTTAGATACACAGCCAATTCGAGCGGAGCTAACGCCAATCCAAGCTTCGACGCTTGATGAAATACTTGCGGCAGCGTCGCCCCTTCACGGAACCCGAGATCGGTAACGGACACTTCGACGGCAAGCAGCGTGCGACGAATCTCCGAAGTCGTAAAACGAGGATCGGCAAAAAGCTGCTCCGCATAGGCGTTCAACGCAATGTGCTGCTCGTTCAGCCGCTGCATCAGTTCATTTTTAGATACCCCGCCAATCTGTACGTGCCAACGAGCCGTCGGAACTTTTGGATGCACTTTGCTTTCTTTTTCATTCATGATTCCGCCTCCTCTTTTTCGCGAAACTTCGCAGCCGGGTTGGTTCTCAACCAATTCACGATCTCGTCGAACAGTTCAAGCGAATACCGGTGATCGTTGTGCATGCCAGACAGCTTGTTCTCGATGATCCGAACATTTTCTTCGATCCGGTTCGAGCGAACAAATGTTACCAGTCCGGGCATGAATGCGTTCAGCGCTTCGAAATACCTTTTCTGCGGCTCGATAAACGTCAGGTTCATCTCGAAGCCTCTTCTCATTCGCGTAGCGTCGCCGGCTTTGCGCGTTCTTAACTGCTCTTCGTCCGTATGTAAAATGAAATACCGATCGGGAAAGCCCAGCTGGCGCTGCTCAATCAGCGGGCGGTAAAAGTTGGCGACGAAGTCCAGCGATTGCCCGTCGAACAAGGTGAAGCCGAACGACCAGTTGTACCAAAACGGCTGGAACAGATCGATGTCGATCACGGCGAGACCTTCTTTTTCCTTCTCCGTCGCAATGTTCCATCGATCCGCCTGCCGCTCGAAAAACCATTCGGGATATTCGCGCTGCGGCTTTTCCCAGGACATGGCGACTTCGGGGATATGAAAACCTACGGTTTTGGCGGCCAGTGCGGCGGAAGTGGTCGTTTTGCCTGCGGCGCTGGCGCCTTCGATGCTGATGATGGTCACTTGGTTTCCCTCCTTCCGTTATGATGAATCGAATGCGATGCATAAACTTTTTTCAAATGGGCGATGTTCGCGTAATGATGCCGACTATGATCCGCAATATGCCAGATCGCCCAACGGATCGACGCGGTATTTCCGTTTTCGAACGGAACGGTCTTTTCCAGATCGGAATCGACTAACCGTGCGCAAACTTGCTTCAACTGCCGCTGTACGTCGTCGTATTCGGCAAGCAGGATGTGCAGCGGCACATCTCTGACTGCTGGCAGTTTGCCTTCTTCGTCGTACATGGGGCCGAACTTTTGCAGCACTTCGCCCGGAACTTCCTTGCTTTGCAGCCGATACACCCAATGCATGTCCACGACCGCCATATGACGCAGAAGCTGAGCGATACTGTTGAGATCGACATCGGGGCCTTTATAGTCGATCAAGTCTTCCGTTCCTTGCACCAGCCGAAGAAGCCTGCGGTAATTGTAATCAATGGTGGCATGCAGCAGGCCGATCACGGGAGTCATGTCGGGTGCGGGATTCAAGTCGTAGCGTTTCATCAGCGTCATCCTTTTGGGGCTTTTTTAATCTTGTCTTCGCATGCAAATCGTTTATCCGAATATCAATATCCCTTCTGAAATAAGACGGTTGGGTTCGGCAAATCGTTTGCTCGGAAATGCGGTTAAACCCGATTATTTTTCATCATGGCTATAAGTCCCGGGAAACATCTTTTTGCGAACGACGTAAAGGGTTACCCGCCTACTTCGCTTGTCATTCCCGGTTCGTACGTGACGTTCAGCATTGCCTTTTCTTGTTTGGCGACGAATTGTTCCATGAAGGTTTGGACTTCTTTTTCGGTTTTGAGTTTTTGTTGATCGAATGCGTTGAATACGAAATTGACCTTTTGCTCGGAGACCTGTATGCCTAGATGCGTCATTTCGATGCCGGCTTCTTCGATGTCCTGCTGCTTGGATTGGATTTTCTCGAACACTTTGTTCAGATCGGCTCGCGAATACGTCACTTCAATGAATTAGACTTGATCCGGAAGATTTTGTCGAAGTTCATGCTTAAGCTTGCGGGTACGATCATTGTCTTGTTTGATTCCGACTATGATCTTGCCCGATTGCGAATCCGTGTAAAAGGTTCCGTCTTGCGAGAAGGGTACGTCGCGATACACCTGCTTGACGATACGGCTGTATGCCTGAATGTCTGCGGGATCGATACCGGTTTTCGGATGATCGGAAGAAGAACCGCAAGCGGTCGTCATGGTCAGGATCATCGCTAACAGGCATATCCGGATTCGGCTTAGGTTCATCGTTATCCTCCTTGGAATGAAGCGGTTGGATGATCAAAGATGGTTTGATTATCTAACGCAAAAGAAACGATGAAAGTTGCCCAACAAAAAAACGCCGATAACCGACTCGACGTTTGCATAAGATTTGAAAGCTGATGGTCATTCGCCGACTTCATCCAAATGGGATGCATAGTAGGCGAGCGGTCTGCTGAAATACTGAAGCTTTTCGTCCGAGGTTGTTTCCAACAGATTCGTCAGCAAAAGCTCGGTCGATTCTTGGTGTTTCCCCGTATTGTAAAGGGCGAGTGCCAAAAATGCTTGAAGCCCTCGATGATGCGGAAACTCTTTCACGCCTCGGCGCAGCGTCTTCTCCGCTTTCTCGTAAAAGCCCAAATAACGGTACGTGCTGCCCAAGCCGAGCAACGCTCTTTCCAGATCCGCTCCGGCCAGCCCTTGATCGATCGCTTGCACGTAAAAAGGAATCGCGTCGCGTCCCATGCCGGAGTTGTCGTGAGCGACGGCGGTCTGGTAGTTGATTTCGGCGTCCTGCGGATAAGCGGCTGCCAAATTCAACAGCATGGCCCGCACTTCGGCAAGCATCGCCTGATCCTGCTTGGCCCGTCCTTCTTCGCGAAGTTGTATAGCTTTGTCTAAAAGTTCTCTGTTCATGGGTGTGCCTTTCTTGTTCGGAGTGTTTTAAGCAATGATTTTGGCGCCTTTCGTTCTATTGAACTTCCAGCATAGCGTTTGCAAGTTGCTTTCGGTCGTTTCTCCGCCTTTTGACAAAGGAATCATATGATCGATCTCCAGCAATAAATGCTTCGTGTCATAAGCCGAGATGCCGCAACTCTGACAAGTATAATGATCGCGTATCTTGATTTTTTCCCGCAAAGCCGAAGTCATTAACGCTCTTTGGCCTGCAACACTTTTTTTGAATTTGACCAACGTACTCAAGTAACCCACAAACCGATTCAAATTATCGATGTCCAATGTAATGTCGCACTTAGCCCAACTGTTGCCGCCGGCGGAAACATATTGGAACGTATAGACCGGAAAATATAAGGTGCTAAAGTCGATCTGTTCAAAGCCAAGCTTTCTTTTTAGCTTTTCTTTGTTGAATCTGTAGATCATCGCCGGAATCGAGCTTTTAATATTTTCGACAATGGAATCATGTTCTTGTTTTAACAGCACTTTGCCTTGTTCAGCAGCGTCGAAATCGTTAAGCACGGCTTCGAAACTCGAAAGCAATGCCTCCGTCACTTTGATATCGAAATATTTGCAAAGATATTTAAACGGCTGATCGTTCGCGTTTTTACATACGGTTGCCGAGCAATTATGTACGTATCGGTTCTTGATTGGCATTTATATTTTCTTTTGCAAGGCTTGTTCTTCTTTCGGTGTTGCGCGATGCAGTTATTGTCTTTGAATTAACCTTCAAATCTGTATGTAGTCCCTTTTCCAAAGTGCTTCTAATACATCGAGTTGATAGTTATGAGAGATTCTATTCCCTTCAGTAACCTGATTCCAAAGTTCTTTTTTGTTATTCAAGAAATCAGGTTGTTCCTTAATTATGCTTGCGGCTTTTACTACATATCTTTTATTCTTTGAATCTCTTCTTGAATTATAAACCCCTGAAGAAATACCTTTTATATAACCTTCTTCGCATAAACCGAGGAACGCGTTTTTAGGGCATCCTTTTTTGGCTCCCCAAGTTCCTTCACCAAATACTTCTGCCGTGGCAATCTTCCAAGCTTCAATAGGTGAATGACAGAGATCCTTATGCATTAACTCTACAGCTTTGATAGCTGCTTGATTATACTTATTCATATAATTATTCTCCTTAGATGATCTCTAATTTGCTTCTATAAATGCTTCGCATAACTTCTTTCGCATTCACGAACCCTCACCACCTTAACGAGCCCTTTGAGAGTTAGATGACTCTTATCTTACTCTCAAATATTCTTTATCCAGTATCTCTTAATGACGTTGCCATCTTCTTCAATGAAATCAGAATCCGGCTTCCCGCCGTTTTTGACAATTGTTTTTTCGGATCCTATGTTGCCAGCATCACAAACAACTAAAACATCTTTTATACCTAGTCTCTTTGCCTCAATAAGAGAAAGTTCTAACAGCATTGTCGCGAGACCTTTTCGACGTTCAGAT
>Ga0308157_10007626_pt1 | contig 12551 bp, 8 predicted proteins | sample PhyBR1_FD_201035 | JGI IMG/M metagenome (GOLD analysis project Ga0308157, IMG submission 201035) | Phyllosphere microbial communities from UC Gill Tract Community Farm, Albany, California, United States - DLSLB.R1 | ecosystem: Host-associated > Plants > Phyllosphere > Unclassified | place: USA...
CGAACCGAACATCGATCCGAGAATGAACACCGCAACAAGCGAAATGATCACCCCGACAATCACCGTCATCACCATGTCAAAATAACTCGAAGCATGGGTCTGTTTGCTGATCTGCAGCAGCAACAGCACGGTGCCGTTATGGGGCAGGGCATCCAGCGTGCCGGCACTGATCACCGTGAGGCGATGCATCAGTGCCGGATCAATGCCATATTGGTGGGCAAGTTGCAGATATTGTTCGCCCAGCGCATTCAGCGCAATCGCCATGCCGCCCGAGGCCGTGCCGGTTAACGCCGCCAGCGCGTTCATGGCGACCACCAGCGAAACCAGCGGACCACCCGGGACCTGCAGCACCGCATCGCGCACCAGCGTGAAGGCCGGCATTGCCGCGACCACCGCCCCGAATCCGACCAGGCTGGCGATGGTCAGGATCGGCAGGACCGAGGAATTCGCGCCCGCATCCAGACTTTCGCGGATCGCCCGCAAACGCCTGAAATTGACCGCAATCAGCGTCAGGATCGCGGCAGCCAGCGCAATCAGTACCGCCCAGAGTCCGATCGCCGAAGACACATCAATCCCCCAGGGCGGTTGGCTCAGGAAGGAAAAATCAAGCCTTGGAAGAATGATCAGCGCCATCAAGAAATTGACGACGATGACCACCAGCAGTGGCAGCAAGGCCAAAAAGAACGGCGGCTTGTCAGTGGCGCGGACACCATGGTCAAGCTCGGCCGGATCGAAGTCTCCCGTCAGGGTGGATTGTTCCCTGAGCTTCTCGGTGATTTCCACCGCACTGGACGGATCGTCAGCCAACGCATCGACATAATTTTCGCCTGCCAGCCGCGCCCGTGCTTCCGCGCGCTGCAACCACCACATGCCAAAGGCCAGCGTGATGATCGAGGCGATGATCCCCAATCCCGGCGCGGCAAAGGTCGTGGTGCCGAAATAGGGCATCGGGATCGCGTTGTTGGTGGACGGTGTGCCGGGCATGGCGGACATGGTGAAGGTGAAGGCCCCCAGACCAATCGCTGCCGGCATCAGGCGCGCCGGAATATTGGCCGCCTTGAACATCTCGCGCGCCATTGGAACCAGCACGAAAAATGCCACAAACACACTGACCCCGCCATAGGTGACAACCGCCGAAGCCAGCACCACCGACAGCATGGTCCGCTTCACACCAAGCCGCTCGGTGAGCGAATGGGCAATCGCAGTGATCGATCCGCTGTCATCCATCAGTTTGCCGAAAATGCCGCCCAGCAAGAACAAAGGAAACCAGCGTGCCACGAAATTTGCCGTGCCTGACATGAAAGTCGAGGTCCAGTTCGCCAACAGCGGCTCACCGGAAATAAGGGCTGCCAACAAAGCCGCCGCCGGCGCAAGCAGCAACACGCTCCACCCGCGATAGGCAAACCACATAAGAAGAATGAGGCCGAGTAATATTCCGAGCAAACCCATATTATCTGACCCCTCAGTCGATATTGGTAAGAATGCCTGCGAAATTTCTCTCATAAAACAACTTTAATTTGCAGAATACAAGCATCATAATAAAGCGATCGCTGGCACAGGGCTGTTATGCTCGCAAGAACGCCAATCAACTGTCCGATCCAAAGTCATCACATGTGTTGGTGAACCCGGAGGACCCATGGATACTGATCCGCTGCCGTGCGCCGTCCGATGGCGTTGCTGTAAGCGCAAGTCGGTCAACGCGGCACCGGACAAGCCGCCCGCTTGCGGCTGCAGCAGCGCGGGGCGGATCATCAGGTGCCGGCCACCTGTTTTAAGAGGGACAGCATTTTGATGACGGAACTGATCGCATTGCAATCCATCATGCTCAATCTTTGCCTCGCCTTGCTGCTCGGATCGGCCATCGGACTGGAACGCCAGCTGCGACAACGCCATTCCGGCCTTGTCACCCACGGTCTGGTCGCACTGGGTGCTGCAGCTTACGCCTCTCTTCCCCATGCGCTGGGTGTGGTGGCCGATCCGCGCATGGGCGCGCAGGTGGTGACCGGTATCGGTTTCCTGGGCGCCGGTCTCATCATCAAGGACGGTGCCAGCGTCAAGGGTCTGAGCACGGCGGCAACCATCTGGAGTACCGGGGCCGTCGGCGTGCTGACGGGTTACGGTTTCTGGTTTCTCGCCATCGAAACAGCGTTTTTCATTCTCTGCCTCAATCTCTCTTTGCCCAAGATCGCCGCCTTGGTGGATCGCTATTCCTTTGTCACAGCGCAGAGCGAACAATATTATCGGGTGCGGTTTCGCTGTCCGCCCGAAAGCGAAATCGCGGTGCGCGCCTTGCTGCTTCAGGCGCTGGATCTGAAAAAATTGCGCTTCCATGCCATTCGCAGCCACCGTCTGGAAGGCAGTGATGATATGGAAGTCGAGGCAACTCTGTTCACCGGAAAAGAAGAAGATCGCGCGGTCGAGGCACTTGTGGCTCAGTTAAGTTTGCGCTCAAGCATAATTTCGACCAGTTGGGTAAAACTCGAAGAGAGTGAGTGGCCGCACCAGCATTAACTTTGCCAATATTTGGCTCTGTACTATCAAATTCAAACGTGCTCATATGAGCAAACCATCATATCTTGATCGCAAGCAGTCACACAGTCCATTTTCACCGCCGTGAGGATTGAGGGATGAATGTTCCCCAACTGCTGAAAGAGCAGCGCCGGACCATCGAACAGCGCAAATGGACGGGGTTCCTGCTGCTCGGCCTGTTGCTGTTGGCGGGCGGCGTGCTCTGCCTGTTATTGCCGGTGTTTTCGGAATTTGCCGCCAGTACCGTGTTCGGGCTGGTCCTGGTGGCAATCGGCGTCATCAAGATCATCCAGTCATTATGGGTGAAAAGCTGGGCCGGATTTGTCTGGCAGGAACTGTCCGGTGCCGTGGAGCTGGTCGGCGGTATCATGATCTGTCTCAATCCGCTCAAAGGCGCCCTGGCCATCACGCTGCTGATTGCCATTGTGGTTTTTGTACACGGCTTTCTTCAGATCGCCATGTCGTTGAAGATCCGGCCGGAGGGCGGGTGGTGGTGGTTTACCCTGTCGGGCATCATCGCCTGGGTGGCGAGTGCAGCGCTTGTTCTCAAATGGCCGCTGATCCGTGACCTGCCCTCGGGATCGATTGCTGGCATTGCCCTGCTGATCGCCGGACTTGCCTATGTCGGAATTGCCTTTACGACCAGAAATGCGTGACTGAACACCCACCATCTTGAGGGAGATACGGCGGTGAAAAGGGCTCTGGTTCATCAAAGTCTGCGGCAGGCCTTGCTGGCCACGGTCCTCATCGGCGCAACGGCTCACGCAGCCAGGGCGCAACAGCCGCCCGCCGTGCCGGCACCCGCTGTCGTCGTCGAGACCGTCACGCTCGCCCCGGCCGCAGCGCCGCGGCGTTTCAACGGACAGATCGAAGCCATTGAGGCGGTCGATATTCAGGCGCGCATTACCGGCTTTCTCAAGCGCAAGGCGTTTGAGCAGGGCGCCCGCATCAGGACCGGTGATCTGCTGTTTGAGATCGAACCCGATGCATTGCAGGCCGCCGTCACGCTGGCGCAGGCGCAGCTCGCGCGTGCAACCGCCAACCAGAACGCCACCCGCCAGACGCTGTCGCGAACCAGAACGCTTGCCAGTCGCAATACCGCTTCGCAGGCAGCGCTCGATGACGCGCAGGCGGCCTTCGATATCGCCAGCGCCGACGTCCAGGGCGCCGAGGCCAATCTCAGTACCGCTCGACTGAACCTCTCCTATACGCAGATCCGTTCGCCGATCGATGGAACCATTGGCCGCTCGCTGCTGACGGTCGGAAACCTGGTCGGTCCCGGCAGCGGCCCGCTCGCCCGCATTGTGCAGCTCGATCCGGTTCGGGTGGTGTTTTCGATCACCGACCGTGCCCTGATCAGCCTGCGCCAGCAGGAAGCAAAGGGACAGGCGATCAGCCCGCAACAGTTCAAGCTCAGCCTGATTCTGGCCAATGGGACGCCCTATCCGCAGCCCGGAACCATCCAGTTCATCGATAATGAAGTCAGTGCCCAGACCGGAACCGTGGCGATACGTGCGCTGTTCGCCAATCCCGATCAGATTCTCGTGCCGGGGCAGGTGGTGGCCGTTCAGCTGCTCGACGAAGCCATTGGTGAACTTCCGGTCGTGCCAATGTCGTCGGTGCTGCAGGATCGACAGGGCAAATATGTCTTCGTGCTGGGCGCGGATAACCGGGTGTCGCGACGGGCCATCGTCACCGGTGCGCGCATCGGCAATCAATGGGCGGTTGCAAGCGGCGTCACGCAAGGCGAGCAGATCGTCACCCAGGGCCTGCAGCGCATTGCCGATCAGCAGCTGGTCGACCCGCGCCAACCCACCCAGGACGAAGGGGCGGGACAATGATTTCCGAAACCTTCATCCGCCGCAGCCGCCTTGCCATTGTCATTTCAATTCTGATTTCCATTGCCGGTGCAATTGCCATCTTCGCGCTGCCGATCCAGCAATATCCGCAGATATCACCGCCCACCGTCACCGTCTCCGCCTTCTATCCCGGCGCCAGTGCCGAAGTCATTGCCGATGTGGTGGGCGGGCCGCTTGAAACCGCCATCAATGGGGTGGATGACATGATGTATATGTCATCCACCAGTTCCAACGCGGGCCAATACGCCCTTTCGGTGACGTTCGAAGTGGGCACCGATCCGGAGCTCGCCCAGATCAACGTGCAAAACCGGGCGCAGCTGGCGATTTCCCGTCTGCCTGCAGCCGTCGCCCAACAGGGTGTTTCGGTGCGCTCCCGCTCCCCGGATTTCGTGCTTGGTATCGCGTTTTACTCCCCCGATGACAGCCTGAACGCTCTTGAGATTACCAATTTTGCCACCACAACAATCGTCGATGCGGTTTCGCGTGTCGCCGGTGTCGGCGAGGCAAGCGTGGTCGGGGCCTCCGAATATTCGATGCGGGTGTGGCTCAATCCACAAAGAATGGATGCGCTTGGCATCTCGGTCGATGAGGTTTCAGCCGCCATTCAACGCCAGAATATCCAGGCGACGCTCGGTCAGGCCGGCGCGCCACCCATGCGCGAGGCCACCGAACTGCAATATACGCTGGTTGCGGAGGGCCGGCTGCGCGATGCCGAGGAATTCGGCGCCATCGTTATTCGCACCGGCGCCGATGGCGCCAAGGTCTTCCTGCGTGATATTGCACGGCTGGAACTGGGTGCCCGCAATTACGCGTCGAGCGCCAGTTTCGCCGGCCATCAATCAGCCATGCTGCAGATCAATCAGGCGCCCGGCGCCAACGCGATCGAAACCGCACAGGCGGTCGAGGCAGAGCTTGAGCGTCTGTCGACGCGCTTTCCCCCTGGCCTGCAATATCACGTGGTCTATGATGCAACACGCTTCGTCAAAGCCAGTCTGCAGCTCACCACCCGCACGCTTCTGGAAGCCTTTCTGATCGTTCTTGCCGTCACATTCGTGTTTCTGCAGGACTGGCGGGCCACTCTCATTTCTGCGCTCGCCATTCCCGTTTCCATGCTCGGGGCGATTGCGGTGCTGCTGGCGCTCGGCTATTCGCTCAATATGATATCCCTGCTCGCTCTGGTTCTGGCAATTGGACTGGTGGTGGACGACGCCATTCTGGTGGTCGAAAATGTCAAACATGTTCTGGATGACACGCCCGATATCAGTGTTGTCGACGCCACCCGTACGGCGATGCGCCAGATCACCGGCCCGATTATTTCCACCACGCTGGTGCTGCTGGCCGTCGTGACCCCGACCGCCTTTCTGGAGGGGATCGGTGGTCAGCTCTATCGCCAGTTTGCCGTCACCATTTCATCGGCCCTGATCATCTCCTCCTTTGTCGGGCTTACCCTCAGCCCGGCGCTTGCGGCGCTGCTGCTCAAACGTGATCAGACCGGCTTCAAACGCGGTCCGCTTGCCTGGTTCACCCGTTTCATGGAACGCACCCGCGATGGTTATGGTCATATTGTCGGTCTGACCGTCAGACATTGGTATGTGCCGCTTGCCGGTATCATTACCTGCTTTTTGGGGGCCTATCTGCTGTTTACCAATCTCCCGGCAACATTCCTGCCGGACGAAGATCAGGGCGCGCTGTTTGTCGATATTCAACTCCCCAGTGCCGCGTCGCTCGAACGCACCAATCGTATTGTCGAGGATGTGCGCAGGGTGCTGAGCGAAACGGCCGGCGTTGAGGACGTGATTACCGTCTCAGGCTTCAGTATCCTGCAATCGACCAGCACCCCCAATGGAGCCATGGCTGTGGCCGCCCTTGCGCCCTGGGAAGATCGCGAGACCCGCGCGCTGCAACTCAACAGCATCATTGCTGCCCTCCGCACCCAGTTCATGCAAATACCCGGAGCCAATGTCGCGGTCTTCGCACCCCCGGCCATTGCCGGCATCGGTTCCGTTGGCGGGCTCGATTTCCGCTTGCAGGCGCTGCAGGGGCAGCCGCCCGAAGAGATCGCGCAAGTCACCAGTGCCCTGCTCGGCTATATCAATCGACAGCCAGCCATCGGGGGTGCAGCCACAACCTTCAACGCCAATGTACCGCAAATCTATGTTGATGTGGACCGGACCCGTGCCGAGGCGCTGGGCTTGAGCGTGTCCGACATCTATGCCGCCATTGGCGCCAATTTCGGCTCTCGCTACGTCAATGATTTCACGCTCAATGGCCGGGTCTTTCAGGTCAATCTGCAGGCGGATTCCGACTTTCGTGCGCATGCGGAAGATATCCTCAAGCTCCATGTCAGAAATCGCAATGCGACCCTGGTCCCGTTACGCGGGGTGGTATCGCTGACCACCGTGTTGGCGCCTTTTGTCATCACACGCTACAATCTCTCGGTTTCCGCCCAGATCAATGCCGTGCCTGCCCCGGCAGCCAGCAGCGGCGAGGCGATGAGTGCGATGGCTGATGTTGCGGCAACCGCGCTTCCCGATGGCTATGGCTATGAATGGTCGGGCTTGTCGTTTCAGGAAAACCGCAGCAGCGGTCAGGAGGCCCTGGTCTTCGCGCTGGCTTTCCTGTTCGCCTATCTGTTTCTGGTGGCGCAATATGAAAGCTGGACCTTGCCGGTTGTGGTCATCGTGTCGCTGGGGGCTGCCCTGCTGGGCGCAGTCACCGCACTCACCCTGTTTGGTCTGCAAAACAGCCTCTATGTCCAGATTGCACTGGTGTTGCTGATCGGTCTTGCTGCCAAGAATGCCATCCTGATCGTCGAGTTTGCCAAGGAAAAGCGCGAGGCGGGTCTCAGTGCCCGCGACGCCGCCCGGCAGGGCGCCGAGCAGCGCTTCCGTGCCGTGATGATGACGGCGGTGTCGTTCATTCTCGGCATTCTGCCACTGATCCTGTCCTCGGGGGCCGGTGCTGGTGCGCGTCAGGCGGTCGGTGTCACGATTTTTGGTGGCATGCTGGCGGCAACCACCATTGGCCTGTTGTTGACACCGGGGCTTTATTTCCTTGTTCAAAAGCTGAGCGAAACGGTCACCAGAGCCGATCCTGCGGAAAAACCAGATCAGTCTTAGCGGGCCAGCCATCGCAATCAGGAAGAACGGGGTGCCTAAGCCAGGCGAATGACGTCTGCGGGTGAAGACTGGGGATGATGGCGTTGCGCAGGCAATGACCGGGGGCAACCCCATTGCACACGGCTTTGCATGCGGCTTGCCGCACCGCGCCCGACCGGCCAGTGGCAGCCGAGGCCTTCTGCAGAGGGTTCAAATGGCACAGCGATCAAAGCGCCGCGCTATCGATGAACGATAGTTATAAATAGAATAGTTCCAATCCACAGCAAGTATATTCAATATATCTTCTATTACGTCCAGATATGATCTTGATAAACTGAATTTATCTCTAGATGGTTTCAATGAAAACAAGGCTTGGAGAGACGAATGCACTGGCTTCATTCGATATTTCAGCAGGCGCCGGAAATAGCTCTGTTTCTGTCACTGGCCGGAGGCTATGCGATTGGCAAGATCAATTTCGGCAAATTCCAGCTTGGTGGGGTTGCCGGTGCTTTGCTCGTCGCAGTGCTCATCAGCCAGGTCGGGGTTGTGATGGATGATGGTGTGAAGGCCATTCTCTTTGCACTGTTCATTTATGCGGTCGGCTTCGAGAGTGGTCCGCAGTTCTTCCGTTCGCTGGGACGACAATCGATCCGTGAAATCGCAATGGCGGCGGTGCTTGCCATCAGCGGGCTTGCAACCGTGATCATCATGGCCAGGATCTTCGGTCTCGATAAAGGCCTTGCGGCCGGCATCGCTGCGGGAGGGCTCACGCAATCAGCCATCATCGGCACGGCAAGTGCGGCCATTTCCAAACTGGGGGTCGCCGCCGAAGAAGCGCAGCGCCTCCAGGCCAATGTCGCCGTGGGCTATGCGGTAACCTATATTTTTGGCTCCTTCGGCGCGATCATCATCTGCGTGAACCTGCTGCCCAGGATCATGGGACGAACCATTCGTGATGACGCGATCAAGGCGGAAGCGGCGCTGCTCTCCGGCCTTCGGGTTCTGGGACAGGGTGAAAGCGATGCGGCGCCCGATCTGGTGGGCCGTATCTACCGGGTTACCGCGGCGGCCGGGAAAACCGTGGCCCAGATCGAAGCGCTGGCCGGGCAGGATAATCCCATAACCATCGAGCGCGTGAAAAGAGCAGGCAAGATCATCGGGATCACAGCGGATCTGAATCTTGAGGAGGGCGATGTCGTCCTGGTGGTGGGGCGCCGCAAAGGGGTTGTTGCGTCGGGAGGCGGCATCGGAACCGAGTTGCAATCCTCCGATGGCATGGATGTGGTTGTTGCGCTTCATGACGTGACGATCACCACAGCCGACTATGTCGGCAAGACCGTTGCAGCGATCCGGGACGGGATCAGTCCCGATCTGCGTCACGGGGTCTATGTCGTTGGTGTCAAGCGCGCAGACAAGCCTTTGCCGCTGCGCCCGGAAACCGTCATCCAGGCCGGCGATGTGGTCACGCTTTATGGGACGCAACAGGACCTGCAACGCGCCGCCCAATCGATCGGTCCCATCCTGGTTGCAAGCGACAAGACCGATTTCGTGTTTCATGGCCTCGGCATTGCTCTGGGTCTGCTGATCGGGCTGGCGGTCGTTCGCATCGGCGCAATTCCGCTTACGCTGGGAAGCGGGGGCGGTGCATTGTTGTCGGGTCTGCTGTTCGGCTGGTACCGCAGTCGCAATATGACCATCGGCAATATGCCCGGCGCGGCGTCGACCCTGCTCCGCGATCTGGGACTGGCCGGTTTCGTCGCGGTCGTCGGTCTGCAGTCCGGCTTGCAGGCGGTCCAGACGATCATGAGCAGTGGATTGACGATCTTTTTCGTCGGTATGGTGGTCACCATCCTTCCGTTGATCATCACCCTGTTCTTTGGGCTCTATGTCCTCAGATACGACAATGTGGCGACATTTGCCGGGGCCCTGTCCGGATCGCGCAGTGCAAATCCTGCCTTTGGCGAAGTGCTCGACAAAGCAGGCAACTCCATCCCCACCACCCCGTTCGCAATCACCTATGCGCTGGCTAATGTCTTCCTGACATTGCTTGGGCCGCTGGTTGTGGCATTTTCCTGAGGAACAGATCATGGTCAAGACGGATTACAGCAAATTTGCCAAGCTCAGCCCGTTTGAGCTGAAAGACGCCCTTATCGCCGTTGCTTCGAGCAAGAAAAATCACGCCATGCTCAATGCCGGACGTGGCAATCCGAACTTTCTTGCGACCGTGCCACGACGCGCTTTCCTCAGGCTCGGTCTGTTTGCCGTCGCGGAAGCGGAACTGTCCTATTCCTATCTTTCCAATGGGATCGGAGGCCTGCCCAAAATAGAAGGAATCGAAGGTAGGTTCCAGCGCTTCATTTCCGATCACAGCGATCAGGAGGGGGTCAAATTCCTCGGCCGTACCCTGTCCTATGTGCGTGATCAACTCGGCCTGTCGCCCTCTGCGTTTCTTCATGAAATGGTGGAGGGCATTCTGGGCTGCAACTATCCCGTTCCACCGCGCATGCTCACAGTCAGTGAAGAAATCGTCAAACACTATCTGGTCCGCGAGATGATCGGTGGCTATTTGAGCTCTGAGACAATCGATCTGTTTGCAGTGGAGGGTGGCACCGCTGCTATGACCTATATTTTTGATAGCCTGAAACAGAACAAGATTCTTGAGGAAGGTGATACGGTGGCGATCGGAATGCCCACCTTTACGCCCTATATCGAAATTCCCGAACTCAACACCTATCGCTTGAAGGAAGTCCATATCAATGCTGACCCGAGCCAGGGTTGGCAATACCCGGAAGCCGAACTCGACAAGCTGCTCGACCCTGCGGTCAAAGTGTTCTTTCTGATCAATCCAAGCAATCCGCCTTCCGTCAAGGTGGATCAGCGCGGCCTCGAGCAGATTGGCCGGATCGTCAGGGAAAAGCGGCCCGACCTGATCATTCTGACGGATGACGTCTATGGGACCTTCGCCGATGAATTCAAGTCGATCTTCGCGATCTGTCCCTATAACACCATGCTTGTCTATTCCTTCTCCAAATATTTCGGTGCCACCGGCTGGCGGCTCGGGGCGATCGCGATGCATAAAGACAATGTGCTTGATGCGAAACTCAAAGCGCTTTCCGCAACCGCGCGGGCCGAACTGAGCGGGCGCTACGCCTCGCTTGTTCCCGATGTCGCCACCCTTAAATTTATCGATCGCCTGGTGGCGGACAGCCGCACGGTCGCGCTCAATCATACTGCCGGTCTGTCAACACCGCAGCAGGTGCAGATGGTGCTGTTTTCTCTGTTTGGTCTTATGGATGAGAAGGATGCCTATAAGACCCAGCTGAAGAAACTCATCCGCAATCGCGAGGCCGCTCTCTACCGCGAGCTGGGTCTGCCACCGCGATCAGGAGAGAATGACGTCGACTATTATACACTGCTGGATCTCGAAGATATTGCAAGGCGGCTTTATGGGGACGACTTCGCGGCATGGGTGAAAGAAAACATCTCACCGACCGAACTGTTGTTCCGGATCGCTGATGAGACCGGGATTGTGCTGTTGCCCGGCACTGGATTTGGGACCCTGCAGCCCGCAGGACGTGCTTCCCTCGCCAATCTCAATGAGTATGACTATGCCGCAATCGGTCGTGCCCTCAAGCGCATGGCCGAGCAGGTCCATGATAGCGACTATCAAAAGCACAAAAAAGCGCGCTAATTCCCTCATAAGCGATGAGCAGGCACCGGCAACCGTGTCCGCCCGCACGAAAATCAGGCAGCACGCTTTGGCAGGGACGCGTGCTCAGATGCTGACCGGGCACTCGCAAGGGATGAGGTATCAGTCGTGCCAAACAAGCAGGGCAGCCGGAAGACAAGAGGGTATTCCGGCCGCTCGCGCATGCCTGTATGCTTCAGTTCTGCGTCGGGACCGAGGTTTGAACGCTTGCCGTTGTCTGCGGCTTTTCCATCTTGGTCGATTGCGCGCTGTGGCCTGGGCAGTCCGCCATCGCAAATGTCACGGACAAAGCGAGCGCTGCTGCGGTCAAGAAAGCGACTTTCATAGCTGTCTCCTGGCTTCGGTTTGGTGCATTGACACCACCATCCTAGCAGTTTTTGCTGCGCGAGTCTGTTCACGTCTCGCCTTCGTCCGGCGTGAAAACGCGCGCAAGTTGCGAGGGAACGCTTAATCTTTCAGAAAATGAATATGCGGGCGCTGCGAATGCACAGACGTTTCCACCCGCGCATCGACCTGAAACACCTCTTTGAGGAGGTTTCGCTCAATCACCGCCTCCGGTGTGCCATAGGCCACAATCCTGCCCGCCTGCAACACCATCACATGATCACAGAACATGGCGGCGTGGTTGAGGTCGTGCAAGGCGATGATGCTGGTGATCGGCAGGCTGGAAATCAGTTTCAGCAAGCTCATCTGGTGCTGAATATCAAGATGATTGGTTGGCTCGTCCAGAATGAGTTCCTGTGGCTTCTGCGCCAGAGCCCTTGCGATATGCGCGCGCTGCTTCTCGCCCCCCGACAGGCTCTGCCAATGATCCTGTCGCTTGGCCTTCATGCCGGTGCGTTGCAATGCCTCCTCGACCGCAGTTTCATCGCCATCCGTCCACCCGGAAAACAACGAGCGGTGTGGAAAGCGGCCGAGTCTGACCACGTCGAGAACTTTCAGATTGGCATTGGTGGTGGCATGCTGCTCCACAAAGGCCACCCGCTGGGCGAGCTTGCGGCGGGATAAGGTGGTAACATCGGCCGCATCCAGCAGCACGCGCCCGCCTGTAGGACGTTTCAGTCCGGCAAGAAGCCGGAGCAGAGATGTCTTGCCGGAGCCATTGGGTCCCAGAAGCCCCAGCATCTGGCCAGGCTTTGCCGCAAATGACACGCCATCCAGCACGGTCTTGCCGCCAATTGTCCAGGTGATATTTTCGGCCGTGATGGTCATGATGCGCGCTGAAACCGGTATAGAATAATCGAGAAGAACGGCACGCCAACCAGGGCGGTCACCACGCCGATCGGAAGAACCTGCTGCGGGACCAGGGCCCGCGACGCAATATCGGCCAGAACCATGAATATCGCGCCGCCGATC
>Ga0308157_10007627_pt1 | contig 12549 bp, 6 predicted proteins | sample PhyBR1_FD_201035 | JGI IMG/M metagenome (GOLD analysis project Ga0308157, IMG submission 201035) | Phyllosphere microbial communities from UC Gill Tract Community Farm, Albany, California, United States - DLSLB.R1 | ecosystem: Host-associated > Plants > Phyllosphere > Unclassified | place: USA...
GTGACCAGAAAGGTTGCCCGACGGCATCCAGTGCGGAAAATCCACCTTCAGGAATAAGAAATCTGACTTCACCTGCACAGCGATTCAGTTTGGCAGCAATCCATTTTGCCAGCGCCACGTTCTCTTCCGGCGTGGTGCGCATCAGCGTTACCTGCGCATTGTGATGGTAAAACAGACGATCGGCATACTTCGCCGGTATCGTCGACGGATGACCAAAATTGACCATATCCAGTGCGCCACAGGAGACCACATACGGCACATGAGAGCGGGCAATAACATCGAAGCGATCCTCACCGCAAGCCAGCACGCCACCGGCCAGTAAATCGCACACTTCCGTAGTAGTCAGATCGAGCACGCCAGACAACATACCGCTGTCGGCCAGCTTCTCCATCGCTTTACCGCCGCTGCCGGTGGCATGAAATACCAGACAATCATATTCCGCTGCCAGCGCCTGACTCACGGCCTGAATACAAGGAGTAGTAACACCAAACATCGTCAGGCCAAGCGCAGGCTTGTCGGACGCGTCTGCGGCAACCTGAAACAGCACTGCGCCGGCGATCTGATGAGCAGCATTGCCAAGTACCTGACGGGAAATACGATTCAGTCCGGCCACATCGGTCACCGAATAGAGCATATTGATATCACTGGCACCGACATAACCGGAAACATCGCCGGAAGCCATGGTTGAGACCATCAGTTTGGGAATACCCACCGGCAAAGCTTGCATCGCCGGGGTAATCAGCGCGGTGCCACCCGATCCGCCAAGGCCAATTACCCCGGCAATATCGTCACGCTGACTAAGGAAAATCTCAAATGCAGTCGCCATCGCATCAATCGCCCGGCCACGGTCGCCGCAGAATACCGCGGACGCACCCTGGGGGTGAAAAGCGGCGACGCTTTCGGCACTGAAATCAGCCACAGAAGCGCGGCTAAGTGTCTGAGTGGACAGATCAACTGTGACGACTTTCGCTCCACAATTGGCAATCAAATCACGGACGAAATACAGTTCCATTCCTTTAGTATCTTCCGTAGCTACGGCATAGATAAAACCATCTTTCTTCTTCATTTCTTTGGCTCAATCCTGTTATTTGTCTGAATAAAGAGTTGATAAACCTGAAATAAAAACCACAATATCCTTTGTGATAGGAACTGTCACTTTACGCTGAGATAACAGTATCATCCATTAAATTGATAAATCAATAGAATGAAACTGATATCTCATTATCGATAATTAGCCTGGAATGACGCCTGAATGCTTACGCAATAGCGGGAAAATGTGTGCTTATCATGCTGTTTTTTGCTCGCTTACCCGCTCATCTTCAGGCAGATTTATACTGATACAGAGGTTATTGTGGTTCAAAAGGAAAACCAAGAAGGTATGTCATTGACATCAACTCGCGCACGAACGCGCCGCCTGCTAATCGATACTGCCATGCAAATGTTTGATGGTGGAGCATTTCCATCGATAAGCGAGGTGGCGCAGGCGGCACAATTGTCGCGCGCCACCGCTTATCGCTATTTTCCGACGCAAAGCGCGCTGGTGGCAGCTATCGTCAGTGAAACCCTGAGTCCAATAAACAGCTGGCAACCCACTCAGCAGGAAGCCACTGCCCGCATCGATGAGCTGCTGACATTTGCCTTTCCGCGTATGCTGCAACATGAAGGCACGCTGCGGGCTGCACTGCACCTGTCACTGACGCAGTGGGCGCAGTCGCAATCTCAGGATGCGGTACCAATCAAAGAGCGGCTGGTGCGCGGAAATCGTAAGCTGTTATTGCAGAAAGTGGTCGAGCCGCTGTCTGCCGAGCTGCCACCCGAACTGATGCAACGCGTGCTGCACTCACTGTCACTGGTTTACGGTTCAGAGATTTTTCTGGTAATGAAGGATATCTGGGGCTGTGATAATCAGGAACTACAGGACGTGGCGAAGTGGATGGCGAAAGCCATAGTACGCCAGGCTCGGGAAGATGCGCAGTCGAAAGCGGCTTCAGCATAAAACAAACGGGGCGGCATTGAATGCCGCCCCACACATTACATCATCACATAACCACACAGCCGCTTAACGCCGCTGGCGTCGGCTTCTGCATACACCCCCTGCAATTCCGGTGAGAAGCCCGGCAGCAAATTAATGCCCTCCTCCAGCGCGAGGAAATAGCGCTGCACCGCGCCACCCCACACTTCGCCCGGCACCACGCACAGCACGCCTGGTGGATACGGCAATGCGCCTTCGGCAGCGATACGTCCCTCCGCCTGTGCGATCGGCACCAACTCCACATTGCCGCGAATAAATTCAATATTGGCATCCTGTGGGTTCATCGCCACTTTCGGCAGGCTCTGCTGACGGAACATCGCCTTCTGCAGATCTTTCACGCCATAGCTGACATACAGATCGTGCATCTCCTGACACAGACGGCGCAGGGTATAGCCCTGATAACGCGCGGCATTCTTCCGATAAACCGTCGGCAATACCTCACACAGCAGCGCATCCTGTTTTACATGCTGCTCAAACTGCGCCAGCATTGCCACCAGATGCGCCATCTTCTCCGCGCTCTCCGCTGGCGTCAGCAGGAACAGGATCGAGTTAAGGTCGCATTTCTCCGGCACCACGCCATTTTCACGCAGATAGTTTGCCAGAATGGTCGCCGGAATACCGAATGCAGCATACTCCCCAGTGGCGGCATCAATACCCGGCGTGGTCAGCAGCAGCTTGCAAGGATCGATAATGTACTGATCGCGTGCATAACCGTCGAAGCCGTGCCACTGCGCACCCGGCGCAAAGCTGAAATAGCGCGCATCAGCAGCGATACTTTCGGTTGGCGCATCCTGCCACGGTTTACCGTCAACGCTGTCCGGCAGGAATGGCTTAATCATCTCGCACTTCGCCAGAATTGCCTTACGCGCATCAATCCCCAGCGTCACGCACTCATGCCACAGGCGACGCCCTGCTGCGCCCTGATGCATTTTGGCGTTAACGTCCAGCGCGGCAAACAGCGGATAAAACGGGCTGGTTGAAGCATGCAGCATAAAAGCATTATTAAGCCGTTTATGGCTACAAAAGCGCTGCTGGCCGCGAATATGGTTATCTTTCTTGTGGATCTGCGAAGTCTGCGAGAAGCCAGCCTGCTGTTTATGCACCGACTGGGTGACAAAAATACCCGGATCGTTCTCATTGAGATCGAGTAACAGCGGAGAACAGGCCTCCATCACCGGAATAAACTGCTCGTAACCAACCCAGGCGGAATCAAACAGAATGTAATCGCAGAGATGACCGATTCGGTCAACCACCTGACGCGCGTTATACACCGTGCCGTCATAGGTACCGAGCTGGATCACCGCCAGACGAAACGGACGCGCTTCGCTGGCGCGTTCCGGTGCAACCTGTTTAATCTGCTTACGTAAATAGCGCTCGTCGAAACAGTGAGCATCAATGCCGCCAATAAAGCCAAACGGATTGCGCGCAGTTTCCAGATAAACCGGGGTGGCACCCGCCTGAATCAGTGCTCCGTGATGATTGGATTTATGGTTGTTGCGGTCAAACAGCACCAGGTCTCCGCGCGTCAGCAGCGCGTTGGTCACCACTTTATTGGCGCTGGAAGTGCCATTCAGCACAAAGTAGGTTTTATCCGCATTAAACACTTTTGCCGCAAACTTTTGCGCATCCTTCGCCGAACCTTCGTGGATCAGCAAATCACCGAGCTTAACGTCGGCATTGCACATATCGGCACGAAATACATTTTCGCCGAAGAAATCAAAGAACTGACGGCCGGCCGGATGCTTTTTAAAGAAAGCTCCGCCCTGATGCCCAGGACAGGCAAAGGTGCTGTTGCCCATCGCCACATATTTGGTCAGAGTGTCAAAAAATGGCGGCAGCAGAGTCGCTTCATACTGCGCAGCTGCTGCCTCCAGCTGGCGATCCGACTCGGCATCGCCGTTCAGCAATCCGGTCACTTCAGGCAGTGGCTGCGCCGGTTCAGCGCCTTCCAGTGCGATAAACACCGGCAGATTAAAACCGGTATGACGTAATAACGCCAGCACGCCACTGCGCGAATCAGCAACAGAGACGACCACCGCCGCCACATCGGTAAAATCAGTACTGTCCAGCGTCACAATATCACGCTGGGTATGGAGGTTTGGCGCAGCGCAGGCGCTGGCAGCAATTTTTAGTGTTGTCATAGCACAAATCCCAGATTAAACAGGATGAGTGGGTGCCAAAGGCACGGCAATGGGAAATGGCTTCCCGGCGTAAGTGTCTTAAATCGAAAAAGCATTGGATTCAGCTTTAACCGCCAGACATCAGTAAAACCAGATCGCGTCTGTTTTTTACTCATGCCTGAAAGCAAGCATCAGAAAGCCTCACCGCATGATGAGAGCGTGTATCGATGGGGTCTGACAGAGGATCGTTCGCGCATGCTGCGACATCAAAAGATGGCGGGAACAAGTGCTCTGATTCAGCATTGAACCGTTCATAGCGGCGACCTCAGTTAAGTGAAATGATGGGGCATCAAAATTTGCGCAATAATCGCATTTTTTAATTTTCGCTACAACCCACATACTGAATTAATTGCAACTAAGGTATCATTTATAACATATTGATAATTAATGAATTATTGAAGCTCGAATAATTAAAAACTGTTTTATTATCCGATAGTTATGCGGATTTATGCAATATTGTAAGTTTTGCCGACATCATATTGAGTGCCATTTTTTCCCGAACAAAGCCTGAGGGTAAAGCCAGCCCCAGCCGACCAATTATTATCCGACAACTGGCTTTTTTCACCACAAACTGATGGAAAAGAGTGCAATCAGTCAGCATTCACAACAAAAGCATTTGACGCATTTCTCCCTTTACGGTTTAATGCGCCCCGTTGCCCGAATAGCTCAGTCGGTAGAGCAGGGGATTGAAAATCCCCGTGTCCTTGGTTCGATTCCGAGTTCGGGCACCACTATTCATAAGGCCTCGCTGCAAAGCGGGGCTTTTTCCTTTTCTGGCTACGGTAGATTTCTGGTCGTTGCAACACGTTATTTGTTTGCTGGATTTCTTGCCATTTTCGCAGATGTTCGTTACTTTTAGACACCTCAACATCCTCTGATGTACCATTTCCTAACCTCACTGCTACGGTCTTTCTACGGTCCTCTACGGTTCCTTTCTCTCAGATCATTCATAATGAAGTAGAAAATACGGGGAAAACGGGGGAATTATCATTTCGCCTTAATCCGCTGGTATTAACGTGATTTTGTCGCGGGGAATAAGGTGGGCTAATCCCCAATAGCAAGCTGGAAAACCTGGCAGCATACACCCTCCCCATGGGGATCTTCACCAGTCCGTCCACCTGCAACAAGCTCTTCTTCCCCTTTCACTTCTTACCGTTTTCAGAATCCCCCCGTTCTCCACGCCATCATAAAATGATTTATCCGTAAGCTAAACGTACTGGACTGTTAAACCTGAGTGTCCGCTGTGAGCGAGGAGCGGAAGTTCGTGATTGTTATCACCGAGAGCGAATTACTAACTGTACTCTGTGTTAATCAACGGGGAGTAGGTCAACCAATCCCCAAAAAGAATGAGGTATCAGTAGTACTAATGTTAATACTCGATTGAAAGTAAGGTGTTACAGTGTATATGCTTGAATTTGATGCTAAGGCAAGCAGGAGTACTCCTGCACCATTCCGCCAAGGAGTTAGTATGCGAATCGAAAAAGTTCGAGTCGAGGGATTCCGCCTCCTCCAGGATGTTGAAATCATGCTGGAAGATAGTTCCACAGTAATTGTGGGCCGCAATAACAGTGGAAAAACATCTTTCACTGAGATTTTTGAGAGATTTGCCAGTGATAACGGAGCACTATTCCGCCTTGAAGACTTCTCCCCTTTTCAGCGTGATAAGTTTCTCGCTGCAAAATTACTGAGGGAGCAAGGTAGCAAAGTGGAGGACGTACTTGCGGCACTTCCGACCTTATCTCTCACTCTAACCTTCCGTTACGATAGTACATCTACAAATCTTGGGCCGCTTTCCCCGTTTATAATTGATCTTGATACAGATTCGACAACTGCGATTGTATGTATCGAATACAAAACTTCTCCAGCGGATCTCCATATTTTGTTTGATGTCCAACCAGCACCTGAGGGTGTTGAACCAAGGGCTTATTTCTTCCGTTCATTGCGAGAAACATTGCCCAAGGCTTATTGTACCTACGTTTCAGCCATAGACCCCACCGATCAAAAAAATAGACGTAGCTTCGATGGTTCTACGAATTTAGCTTCACTGATGCAATGCAATTTCGTTCGGGCACAAAGAACTCTCGATCATGCGAAGCATGGTGATGCTGATGTGATAGGTAAATTACTCAATACACTGTTTAAGACAGCATCCACTCCGACTGCGGCCTCGAGAGATCAGGAACTTGCCGGAAAACTGAGAGAATCTGTTGAAGGTGTTGAGCGCAGTATGCAGGGCAGTTTCGATGAAATGTTGAAAAATCTGCTCCCCGCAATGGAGGTTTTGGGTTTTCCTAGTCTCAACGACACTGAACTTCGTCCTGAAACCTCCTTGAATGTTGAGGCTCTTCTCACTGGTCACACTAAGGTTGTCTACACAGGTACTGATGGCGTGCATCTCCCGGAAGGTTATAACGGATTAGGGACACGTAATCTCATTTACATGCTCTTACAGCTCGAAAGTTACCATAAGTTATACCGAGCAAGACCCGTCTGTCCGGCTACGCATCTTATTTTCATCGAAGAACCAGAAGCGCATTTGCACCCTCAGATGCAAGAGGTATTTATTGCTCAGCTAAATGCTGCGATAAAAAAACTATCGGAAGGTTATCCTAACGAGCCAGTGTGGAATGTTCAGTTCATTATCTCGACACATTCCCCCCACGTTGCAAATGCAGCATCCTTCGAGGCAGTAAGGTATTTTCTCAATGAAACGCCAACTCCTGAAAAGCCTCGCCAGACAAAAGTGAAAGATTTCAAAAAGGGATTAGGTTCCATTTCAGTTGAAGACCAAAACTTCCTGCATCAGTACATGACACTGACCAAATGTGATTTGTATTTTGCAGATAAAGCCATTTTGGTCGAAGGAACTACAGAACGGTTGCTAATGCCCAAACTATGTGAGTTAGTGGATGTATCGCTTGACGATAAACATAAGTTAGCCAGGCAGTACATAACTAATGTCGAAGTGGGTGGGGCTTTTGCGCATATTTTTTACCCATTATTGGATTTCCTCGAACTAAAAACGTTGGTGATAACGGATATAGACTCAACCAAGCCAGTGGAAAAACAAAATAAGCATGGGAAAACAATTACTACTTGGGAAAAATGTCCTGTCGCAGAGGGACAACGTACATCCAATGCAGCAATAAAACGCTGGTTTCGACCTGAAAAGGTCCCGGATGACGAACAATGGTATATCACTCCTGCTGAGCTGCTTTCAAAAAAGGTTACTGAGAAACTAAAAGGATTCCGCCGCATTGCTTATCAGATAGCAGAAAACCCGGAAACAGGAATCAGTGCACGAAGCTATGAAGATGCGCTTGTTTTGGCAAATCCTGAATTGTTTACATGGACTAAAGAGCAGGATGCAGCGACTGAAGCATGGGAAATAGCCAAGACTCTCGGAAAAGCGGATACAGCCTTGCAGTTCGCTATTCGTGAAAAAAAATGGGTGGTGCCGCGTTATATTCATGAGGGCCTGATCTGGCTTTCGGAAATACTTCCTATACCTGAACAGGCAAATGAAGTACAAGCCGCACAGGAGGCTGTATGACAATGGGCAACGATAATCCCGCGCTGAAAGCCGCAGAGGAAGCACAAAGAAAAATCAATGATGCCCTTGATGCGAGGCAAAGCTTTCGACTGGAGGCGGGGGCCGGGGCAGGCAAAACTTATTCGCTTGTAGCCGCACTCAAGCGTTTGATTGAAGAACAAGGAACGACACTCGTTCGACATGGTCAAAAGGTGGCCTGTATCACCTATACTGAAGTGGCTCGAAATGAAATAGCGCAGGAAATCGAAGAGCATCCAGCCATTTTGGTTAATACCATTCATGGTTTCTCATGGGCATTTCTGCGCCCATTCCAAAAAGCATTGCGTGAACTCATAGGAGAAATGGAGGATAAAAAAGAAAAAATTGAGCAATGTGGCGGTATTGGATCACAGTCGGTGGAATATGACATGGGCTTCTTTGGTGTCGATGAGCACAAAATTTCTCTGAGTCATGATGATATTCCAAATATTATGGCAATTTTTTTGCAAAGGGAAAAATTCCGACTTATTTTCAGTAAGCAGTTTCCTGTGATATTTATTGATGAATATCAGGATACTCATCGTAAATTTATGGAAGCAATTACTGAATATTTCCTGAAACCAGCTGCGGGTCCACTGGTGGGTATTTTTGGCGATCATTGGCAAACTATTTACAGGAGTGAGTACGAACTTGCCAAGTACCCAATTAAAGAGATCAGGAAGGGTTCTAATTTTCGTTCTACCCCAGCTATTGTCAATGTATTGAATAAGTTACGCCCTGAGTTGTACCAAGAAGTTCATAGCCCTGAAGCAAAAGGTGAAGCTCGATTCTTCCACTCGAATAACTATAAAGGAGAGCGGACTAATGACCGGCACTCCAAAGAGGACCTACTTCCCGATCTGGCTCGAAAAACACGATTATCTTTGATGACGCGACTACAGGCTGAAGGTTGGGACCTAAGCAAAACAAAAATTCTCATGCTCACCCATAACGTACTTGCTGCAGAGCAGGGATATCCAGGTATTGTCGAGATATTCAACGGAAGAAATGATCTCTTTACCAAAAAAGAAGACCCAGTTATAAAGTTTTTTGCTGAAAACCTAGAACCTATGTGTGAAGCTTATTTCTCATCTCGCTATGGAGACATGTTTAGAATATACGGGTCTGCACCAGCCATAACTAAACACCAGGATAAAGCCAGTTGGCGAAGAGATATGGACATGTTGAAGGCTTTACGTGAAGAAGGGACGATCGGACAAGTTATTGATCACCTAAAAACCACGAGACGTCCAGCCCCACCAGACCGTGTATTACGTCGAGACGAAGAATTAAATTCTCTGGATGGTGCTCCGGTTCCAGAAGGATCATCCGCGCTCAAGAGATACAGTAATCTTAGAGACGTTCCCTATAAAGAAGTTATTGAGATAGTTAGATTTATTGAAAAGCAGACGGCTTTTGCAACACAGCACAGTGTAAAAGGGGCTGAATTTGAGAACGTTCTGGTTGTTTTAGGAGGTGGATGGAACCATTACAACTGGCCACTACTTTTGGAACTCATCAAAACTAAAGCTCTGACTGAAAAAAATACCAAGGGCTTCTATCGCGCACGTAACCTATTCTACGTCTCACTCTCCCGACCGATGGTAAGGCTTGCCGTACTTGCTACACAAACTATCTCAGATAAAGCTTTAGAGTCAGTAGAAGAGCTTTTTGGAAGCGAAAATGTTGAAGGGCTGATTATCTCAATAATGTAAATAATTATGGCGCAATTAGTTTTAGAAAAAAATTAGTGGTCATGTAAGTAACCAAGTATACCATGAACTTTAAGATATCTTGCGTGCCGTTACGTTCACACTGTCCGCCCCTGGCACAGGGCAGACAGGATAACTGATCTAAAGGTCCGTTGTGAGCGAGGAGCGGAAATTAAATCTGCAATACAAAATTTATCGTTCAATGAAAAATACGCTCCGAAAATAGTTTACAACCCAACTGATACTTACTGTCAATTAGGAGGGAAATCCCAAGAACTCTCTTGGGATGTTTTATTCTCTCAAGTTGGACTCATGTAAAAATATAATCATAATGTGGCATGCTTTTATTTAGCTGCGCATTTTATGAGGTCCAAAATCGAGGGGATATAAAGTTTTTCTTCAACAACGTTAGTTTTATTAAAATGTGCAGAATGAAACTTCAAATGTTTTTTTAACGTTTTCTCCCAAGATTCATCTTTAAAATTACCTTCAACCTCAACTATTTTCTCGAAGCAGAATATCATTCTGGCCACGTACCAAACATATTGATCATACATAGGGTCTCGCTCATGTCTACCATCTGCAGTGTAACCCTTAGAGAAATGCGGGTTTTCCATAGCTAATTGCAAATATGCTTGATAAGCCGTGTCTGCAATAGTTTTTTTGGCAATTTCTTTGCTCTCACTGATGGTTGCTTTGGCAACTAAAATCGCCCAAATAGCCACTCCAGCACTTACCAACGGAGAAGCTATAGTAGCTAACTTAACTAATGTGTCCATATGAACTCTTAATATTTTCGATTAAATCCAGCAGGCTGGGACTTTGTCTTTCTGTATGAACTTAGCTTACGCCTAAAAGCTGCTAAATCTATATCAGCAGTGCTAATTGCTATTTGGCCAGTCCCATGAGCATGAGAGATCAGTTTATGATGCTTCTCTTTGTATGGGGCTTGCATACTTGAACCACCATACTCTCCCGTATTTGTAATAACAACATGTTGATACATATGCCACTGAAGCGCTGAAGCCATATTATCAAATGTGTCAATATCTTTATTGTACGCAACAATGACAAACATATCAGTTAAATCTCTCAGGTCTGCCGCAAGCTTTATATCTGTTGCATCGTAGCAAATCGCGCCAGTTATTTTAAATGGTCCTTCTGGATGCCCCTCAATAGAAATAATATGTTGGGATGGTCTATATCCTTGAACACCAAGAGTAACTTCATCTACTGTCATATGATATTTACCTTGGTCACGAATACGCCACTGAGTTCCTGACTCGGAAGAGTCAGGAATGATCCAGCGAGCTTTATTAACAATTTTGCCATCTTGTTCACAGAAGACAAATCCGCAAAATATGATGGCTTTAGTTTTAAATGCCAGAGCTTTTACTATGTCTTCGTCTTCTGGATGAACAGCCAATTCAGAAAAGACAATAAGATCAGCAGTACTGGTATGGTCTCTAGATTCCGTCTTAAGTTTAGTATTTAAAGTCTGCTCCGTTAGCTTACAAATTTCCGCGAGGTGTTCTCTATGCTTCCAACGCACATCGGAATTATCCAGTGTTACGTCAGAAGGATGAAAATGTTTATCCTTAGGAAACAACTGCTGCACAGTAACAATTCTAAATTGGTTAGATGCTAACTCAGGTCTACTGACAACAGTAGGTAATGTTGGAACATTGGATGAAGTGCATATTTGCTTTTCTAAAAAAATTAGCCTTTCTACCATACATTTTCTAAACTCATCAAGGCAGGTAATAGACAATATATCGTCTTGATTTATGTACGAAGAAGAAAAACCTGGCCATTGCAATCCATGCTGAAGAAAGCTTGCAAACCAATCAGTTATAGTTCCATATAAACCAACAATTGATTCTGGTGTATGTAACATTCCCATACGTCGCTTGTAAAACTGAGAACGTATACCATCATACTTTTCGCCATTAAACTTTAAATCATTTCGCTGGGTGTAATCCACATTACCCAAAGCAGCACTTCTTAGCACACTACACACCCAATATAATTTTTGTGCATCATGTTGTTGGAGGGGGGGAGAAGCTACTAACCACTCAGGGCTTGCATAGCGCGGGTCTGTAGGTATTTTTCCTATTTTATCTATCGAACATGAAATATTAACACCAGGACGCCATAGTTCTGTCCATGATGTTGATACATCTGGTAAGTTTACTTTTATTTCATGTGGAGAATACTGCTTACCATTAGATTTCCATGCTTTTTTCTCCTTATCATCTAGAAGATCAACTAATGCTATACCCAGTTTAAGAAGCGCATGTTCATATTTAAACGGGTTTTCCTTGAAGCTGATTACTGATGAAAGATTATGCTCCGAACCATTTGGTTTTGACTCATTTTTAGGTATGGCCCATCTAAATTCGTTAATCCTATTTTTATCTATATCACTATCTTTCATCCTAACTATTTCTTTCCAAATTGCGTTCCAAAATTCACCACCACGGAAAGCAAAATTTTTTATGATTGAATCTACTGCTTCTTTATTTTTTGTATGTGAAAGTAGAAAAACAGCATTTGCTTGGTAATCTTTGCTGATCTGAGCAGATAATTCAAATAGGTAACCATCACTAATATTCAATGGTTCTAAGTGTTTTTTAATCAAGACGTTTTGGAGTCTAGTAAGATCAGGAGAAGCTTTATTACTAGCTATAAACGGCTTGTTGATTACTGCAAGATAGAGTAGTGCTTGCTGATATGCGTAACTTGGAATGTCAGATTTACAAGAAAGTAGTTTTTGAGCAAATGATGTAACTTCACTCATCAACTTTTGATAATTAGATATGTACTCTGGCTGTATATTACGGTAGAGATCAACGACGCTACGAAATATATCAGAAAGAAGATATAGCATGATATATTTATCACACTTATCACGATTTGATTTTGTTCTTTCAAAAATATCATTAAGAATGATTTTATAAGCATCTAGATTAGGGTTTATGGCTATTGCCTTACGAAAGATAACCATAATCGATGGATCTTTAAGCCATGCCTTAAATAATTTCTTTGCAATCA
>Ga0308157_10007629_pt1 | contig 12547 bp, 9 predicted proteins | sample PhyBR1_FD_201035 | JGI IMG/M metagenome (GOLD analysis project Ga0308157, IMG submission 201035) | Phyllosphere microbial communities from UC Gill Tract Community Farm, Albany, California, United States - DLSLB.R1 | ecosystem: Host-associated > Plants > Phyllosphere > Unclassified | place: USA...
CGGGTCCGACCCCGCGTCGGCGTGCAGGGAGATGAACAGATCCGCTCCGGCGTCGCGGGCGATCTGCACCCGACGGCCGTGGATCACATAGACGTCGCCGTCGCGGGTCAGGCGCACGCGATAACGGCCTGTGCGCTCCAGCGCCGCCTTGAGATCCCGAGCGGCGGCCAAGGTGACGGCCTTTTCCTGAACATGCTGGCCCTGGGCGCCGGGATCGCGGCCGCCGTGTCCGGCGTCGATGACGATCAGGGGCTTCTCGGCGCGGGCCTGTTCGCGGCGCGGCGCGGCGACCGGGACCGCAGCGGCGGCGCCCGTAGCCTTCAGGTCGATGACGTAGCGATAGTGATCCACCCCGTCGCCGGGCGGCAGCAGGAAGCGACGCTCGATCTCGGCGCCGCGCGCCAGGTCCAGCCGCACGCGCGACGCGCCTGAGGCCGGGCTGACCTCATATCCGCGCACCAGGCCCGCGCCGCTGCCTTCCAGCCCCCGCGCCGGACTGACGCCCGCCAGGGACAGGATGACCCGTCCAGCCGAACCGTCCTCGATCACCTGACCGCGCGTCGAGCGTCCCAGATCCAGCACCACGCGGGTCCGCTGGGCGTCGCCGCCGAAGCGAAGACGCACGATCTCGCCGTCCGGACCGAAGGCCAGGCCCCGCGTCGCCGTGAACACGACAAGGCAGATGACGACGAACGCCAGGCCGGTCATCGACCATTCGCGCACGCCCCAACGGCTCAGATTGTCACGCCACCGACCCAACATCAGAGGGAAATCGCCCTGCAGTTTAGAGGCCAGCATGACCCCAGGGTTTAAGGATTTCGTTAAGACCTCTTACCGCCTCGGTTCTTTTATTTTCCGCAGCATATGCCTATTATCGGTTCCGCATGCGAACGATCGCGCCGCCCGTCATCTGTTCGGGATCAGGCGCGCCCTCCTCGCGGCGCTGAAACTTTCACCAATTCCGAGGATCGCGCGGCCTGGCCGTCGATCCGGAGATACGGGTTCGGGATGCAGCCTTGATCGGCGCGTTCGGACCCAGGACCGACAACCCAATGGGCCGACCCGCCTGCGCTCCCGAACGGCAAGATCATGCCGCTCTCGCTTTCAGCGAGGGGATGACGCGCGCCCTGGCCCCCATTTCCATTCGGCGAGCCGCCCCTATTTCCGCGACTGCGTTCGCGGCGCACGGCCTGGCGCGCCTGAGAGAGACCTTCAATGTCAAAAACCATGTTGATAGACGCGGCGCACGCGGAAGAAACCCGCGTCGCGATCGTGGACGGCCGCCAGGTTGAGGAATTCGATTTCGAATCCCGCGCGCGGCGCCAGCTTCGCGGCAACATCTATCTCGCCAAGGTCACCCGCGTAGAGCCCAGCCTGCAGGCCGCCTTCGTCGAATACGGCGGCAACCGCCACGGCTTCCTGGCCTTCAACGAAATCCACCCGGACTATTATCAGATCCCGGTCGCCGACCGCGAAGCCATCATGGCCGAAGCGCACGACGACGCGGACGAAGACGACCTGGGCCGTGAATCCGACGACGCCGATTCCGACGGCAAGCTGGCCGACGAGGAACGCCTGAAGCGTCGCCTGATGCGCCGCTACAAGATCCAGGACGTCATCAAGCGCCGCCAGATCCTGCTGGTGCAGGTCGTCAAGGACGAGCGCGGCGCCAAGGGCGCGGCCCTGACCACCTGGCTGTCGCTGGCCGGCCGCTACTGCGTGCTGATGCCGAACACCGGCAAGGGCGGCGGCATCAGCCGCAAGATCACCAACACCTCGGACCGTCGCCGGCTGAAGTCCGCCGCCGCCGCGCTGAAGGTGCCGCAGGGCATGGGCCTGATCATCCGCACGGCGGGCGCCAAGCGCACCCGCGCCGAGATCAAGCGCGACTATGAATATCTGCTGCGCCTGTGGGAGACGATCCGCGAACTGACCCTGCGTTCCAACGCGCCGGCGATGATCCACGAGGAAGAGAACCTGGTCCGCCGCGCCGTGCGCGACATGTACGACAAGGACTTCGACGGCATTCAGGTCGAGGGCGTCGAGGGCTTCAAGCAGGCCCGCGACTTCATGCGCGTGCTGATGCCGTCCCAAGCCAAGAAGATCCACCTCTATCAGGGCTCGCGCCCGCTGTTCGCCTCGAACGGCATCGAAGAGGTGCTGACCCAGATTCACCAGCCGGTCGTGCCGCTGAAGTCGGGCGGCTATCTGGTCATCAACCAGACCGAGGCCCTGGTGGCCATCGACGTGAACTCCGGCCGCGCCACCAAGGAGCGCAACGTCGAGGCCACGGCGACCAAGACCAACATGGAAGCCGCCGTCGAGGCCGCCCGCCAACTGCGCCTGCGCGACCTGGCCGGTCTGATCGTCATCGACTTCATCGACATGGACGAGGGCAAGAACAACCGCGCGGTCGAGAAGGCCCTCAAGGACGCCCTGGCCAAGGACCGCGCACGCATCCAGATGGGCCGCATCTCCGGCTTCGGCCTGATGGAGATCAGCCGTCAGCGCCGCCGCCTGGGCGTGATCGAGGGCGCGACCGAGGTCTGCGAATGCTGCCAGGGCGCCGGGCGCGTCCGCTCGGCCGAATCGGCGGCCCTGACCACCCTGCGCGCCGTCGACATCGAGGCCGGCAAGAACGGCGCGGGGTCGGTGAACCTGCGCGTCTCGACCGCCGTGGCGCTGTATATCCTGAACCACAAGCGCGAATATCTGCAGTTCCTGCTGGAGCAGCGCGGCCTGAACGTCATCATCCAGATCGACGACAGCCTGGCCCAGGGCGAGCACTCGATCGAGCGCACTGAAACGAACGAAGACTTCGTCGCGCCGGAAAGCCACATCGACCTGGCCGACCTGGACGACGGCTTCGACGACAGCGCCTATGACGACGAGGACGAGGACGCCGAGGACGAAGACGACTTCGGCGACGACGAGGACGAGGCCGATCTCGACCGCGAGGACGAGGACGACGACGAGGCTCGCGCCCGCTCCGAACAGGATGACGACAGCCGCGGCGGACGCCGCCGTCGCCGTCGCGGCGGACGTCGTGACGAGGAAGCCGAAGCCGCCGCTTCCGACGATGACGACGACAGCCGGGGCGGCCGCCGTCGCCGGGGTCGTCGCGGCGGTCGCCGGATGCGCGAGGAAGGCGAACGCGACGTCTACGCCTGGGTGCGCGGCCGCACGCCCTCGCTGCAGGACCCTTACGTCTGGTTCGATCCGATCAACCCGGCCGCAGCCCGCCCCGAACGCAAGGACGAGCGCCGGTCGGAGGCCGCCGGCGAGGAGACGGCTCAGGACATCAGCCTGGATCAGGTCGTCGCTTCCGAAGAGGGCCGCAACGGCCGTTCACGCCGTCGTCGCGGTCGCGGCCGGGGTCGCGGTCAGGGCGAAATGACCCACGAAACCAAGGTCGAGGACCGCGCGGTCAACGAGGGGCTGCCGCCCGTCGGCTCGCCCGACACGCCGATCGCCGTGGTGATCGAAGGCGAAACGGCCGAGGTTCCCGTCGCCGAAGCCGCGCCGGCGGTCGAACAGGCCGAAGCGCCCAAGCGTCGCCGCGTGCGCCGCAAGGTCAGCGCCGCCGCCGTGGAAGAGACGCCTGAAACCGCCCCGGCCGAGGTCGAAGCCGAGCCGGTCGCCGCCGAACAGCCGGTGGTGACTGAACTGCCGGTCGTTGCTGAACTGGATGTGCCGCCCGCCGTGGCCGCCCGCGTCGAACAGGCCATCGAGGAAGCCCTCGAAGAGGCCTTGGGCGAAGCGCCTCCGGCCGAAGCCCCGGTCGTCGTCGAAGAGGTCGTCCTGGCCGAGCCGGCTGCGGCGCCGACGCCCGAGGTCGACATCGCCGCGATCATCGCCGACGATCCGAACCAGATCGTCGCCCCGCCGGCCAAGCCCAAGCGGGGCTGGTGGCGCCGTTGATCGGACACGATTAAGCTGGAAGCTGCGGGGGAGACTATCGCTCTGGAGTTCGTCATGACCAGGACGCCCCCCGCCGCAACCCGCATCCGGCGCCATCTGGCCGCCGGGCTCGGCGCCCTTGCGGTGCTGGCCTCGGCCGCGTCAGCCCAGGCGCAGAGCCTGATCCGGGACACTGAGATTGAAGGCATCATCCATGAGTGGTCCGAGCCCGTGCTCGACGCCATGGGCCTGGACCCGAACGAGGTCGAGATCCTGCTGGTCAACGACAACGACCTGAACGCCTTCGCCACGCGTGGGCGGATCATGGGGTTGAACACCGGCCTGATCCTGCGGACCAAGAGCCCCAACCAGCTTCTAGGCGTGATCGCCCACGAAGCCGGCCATATCAAGAACCGCCACACCCTGCGCGACGGCGCCCAGAACGCCGGGATGCAGCCGATGATCATGACCATGGCCCTGGGCGCCCTGGCCGCGATCGCGGGCGCGCCGGACGCGGGCGCGGCCCTTTTGGCCTCCAGCCAGTATTTCGGCACGCTCGGCGCCCTGCGCTACATGCAGAGTCAGGAAGGCGAGGCCGACATCACCGGCGCGCGCGCCCTGGAGCGCGCCGGGGAATCCGGGCGCGGCATGGTCGAGTTCTTCGAGAATTTCCGCGCGCAGGAAATCTTCTCGGATCAGCGCCGCTATCCCTATTTCCGCAGCCACCCTCTGTCGTCGCAACGAATCGAGGCCCTGCGCCGCCCCGTCGAGGCCGCCTCCCACTACGACAAGCGCGACAGCGACGAGCGGATGGCCCAGCACGCCCTGGTCGTGGCCAAGATCCGCGCCTTCATGGACGCGCCCAACGCCACCTTGCGCGACTATCCGTCCAGCGACGTCACCCTGCCCGCCCGCTACGCCCGCGCCATCGCCTGGTATCGCGACGGCCAGACGCAGAAGGCGCTGGACGCGGTCGACGTCCTATTGGCCGAACAGTCCGAAAATCCCTATTTCTGGGAGCTGAAGGGCCAGATCCTGTTCGAGGAAGGCCGCCCGGCCGAAGCCCTGGGCGCGCATGAGAAGTCGGTCGAGCTGAAACCGGACGCCCCCCTGCTGCGCATCAACCTGGCCCACGCCCTGATCGAGACCAGCGACCCGACCCAGTTGGCCGAGGCCGAGAACCAGCTGAAGCGCGCCCTGGCGCTGGAGCCGGACAACACCATGGGCTGGCGTCTGCTGTCCCAGGCCTACGCCAGCCAGAACAAGGAGGGCGAGGCGCGTCTGGCCTCGGCCGAATACTGGTTCGCCCTGCGCCGCCCGGATCAGGCCGCCCAATTCGCCATGCGCGCCCGCGACATGCTGGACCGCAGTTCCATCGAATGGCGTCGCGCCACCGACATCGTCCTGGCTTCGGGCGCCACCGAAAAGGACATCATCGACGCCGAACGCCGTAACGAGCAGCGCAGCCGCTCCGGCGTCATCCCGCCCGGCGCCTGACGCCGAACCCGCCTTCTTTTTTCGCCTGACGAGACCTTGATGACCGACGACACCCCCCGATCTGGCCAGGAGCCCGGCCAGACGACCGATCAGCCTGCCGTAACGCCGCCTGCCGCCGCCAAGAGCCGGTTCGCTCTGTCAGGAACGGTGCTGGGCGGCGCCGCCGTGGCCATGTCGGCGCTGGCCCTGGCCCTGTCGGCCGCCCCCTATCTGAGCGGGGGTTTCGGCGGCAAGGTGCGCGACTATCTGATCAGCAACCCTCAGGTGCTGGACGAAGTCCTGGCCGCGCGCGAGACGATGGAATCCCAGTCGCGCGTCCAGACCATCAACGCCGCCGCCGCCGCCAATCCGGCCCTGCTGGCCGCCGATCCGCGCGATCCGGCCTTTGGTCCCGCGAACGCCAAGGTGACGGTGATCGAATTCTTCGACTTCCGCTGCCCCGGCTGCAAGGCGGTGGCTCATGATTATCGCGCCCTGATGGCCGCCCACCCCGAGGTGCGTTTCGTCTTCAAGGACTGGCCGATTCTGGATCGCGGCGACGACGTGACCTCGCAGTACGCCGCCCGCGCCGCCCTGGCCGCGCATCAGCAGGGCAAGTATCTGGCCGTCTATGACGCCCTGATGGCCGAACGGGCGCTGGATCGCGCCGCCATCGACCGCATCCTGGCCGACAACGGCGTCGACATGGCCAAGGCCAACGCCGCCATCTCGGCCCCCGAGATGACGCGTCACGTCACCGACATCCACGCCTCGGCGGCGGCCCTGGGCCTGCAGGGCACGCCGACCTTCTTCATCAACGGCGTCGCCAGCCCCGGCATCGACCCGCGCGAGGTCGGCGCCCTGATCGAAGCGGCCAAGAAAAAGGGCTGACCTTCCGGTCAGCCCCTGAGCCTTCTCAGATCAGCCCCGCCAGCGGCGAGGACGGGTCGGCGTAGAACCGCTTCTTCATCCGCCCCGCCAGATAGGATTCACGCCCGGCGATGACCGCGTGCTTCATGGCGCTGGCCATCAGCAGGGGATCGCGCGCCTCGGCGATGGCGGTGTTCATCAGCACGCCGTCGCAGCCCAATTCCATGGCGATGGCGGCGTCGGAGGCCGTGCCGACGCCCGCGTCGACCAGCACCGGCACCTTGGACTGCTCGACGATCAGGCGGATGTTGATCGGGTTCTGCACCCCCAGCCCCGAGCCGATCGGCGCGCCCAGCGGCATGATGGCCACGGCGCCCGCGTCCTCCAGCTTGCGCGCATAGACAGGGTCGTCGGTGCAATAGACCATGACCTCGAAGCCCTCGGCGGTCAGCAGCTTCAGCGACCGCAGCGTCTCCTCCATGTCGGGGAACAGGGTCTTGGGGTCCGCCAGAACCTCCAGCTTGACCAGGGTCCAGCCGCCCGCCTCGCGCGCCAGACGCAGGGTCCGCACCGCGTCCTCTCCCGTGAAGCAGCCCGCCGTGTTCGGCAGATAGGTGTATTTCTTCGGGTCGATGAAGTCCGTCAGCACCGGCTGGTTCGGATCGGTCAGGTTCACCCGGCGCACGGCCACGGTGACCATCTCGGCGCCCGAAGCCTCGGCCGCCGCCGCGTTCTGGGCGTAGTCGCGATACTTGCCGGTGCCCACGATCAGGCGCGAGTTAAAGGTGCGGCCGGCGACGGTCCAGCTGTCGGTGCGGGGAGCGGTGTCAGTCATGGTTTAGTGACCTAGCGCCGCCCGCCGCCGGGGGGAAGCGGCGTTGCGGGATTTGATCGCCCCCGCCCCTCTCTACCGCTCATCCCCGCGGAGGCGGGGACCCAGTGCTTTGGCTGCAAGCACGACGGGCTGAGGTTGAGCGCGGGGCTCTTACTGGGTCCCCGCCTCCGCGGGGATGAGCGGAAATATTGTCACCCGCCGCCCACGAACTGCACCAGTTCGATCTTGTCGCCCTCGGCCAGCGCCGTCTCGCCATGCAGCGAGCGCGGCACGATCTCCAGATTGCGCTCGACCGCCACCTTCTTGGGGTCCAGCGACAACTCCTGAACCAGACCCAGAATGGTCGTGGCTGCGGTGTCACGCGCCTCGCCGTTGACTTCGATACGCAAACTGTTCGCTCCAAGGGATGCTGGTGGAGAGGCGAGCCCTCCTATTCGACTTCGTCTCACATATGGATCCACGACCGTCAGAGATCAAATCATGCGTGGGCCAAGTTCAGACCGTTGCAGCCTGACAGTGCATCGGCAATGATAACGCCATGCACAACCTTGGCTTATACGTTCAGGCGCTTGCAGTCAGCTTCGGCCTATCTGATATCGGTCCTGCTTCGACGCCCGAGCCTTTAGCAAGCCTGTCAGTAAGCGGCGACGCCCACTACACCAGACCTCACAACATCGACATCTACGTCGACGCGCCGGCCGGTCTTCAGGGCCGCGAGACCAGCGAGCCGCGCCGATGGCGCGCCGTTAGAACCTCGGATGGTAGGGTAGATGTCCTCACTTCCGATGAGTGTCCGGCCTTGGTCCCGGCCGTGTCGGACTTCTCAGCTTTCAAGTCTGAAAAGCCAGACACCGGTCGCCGTCCACCAAACGCCCCAACGCTTCCCATCCCCCCGACCCTGAAAGACGGATTTTCGACCATCGTAAGCTATCCCACCTCACGCCCGGACGGGTCTATGGCCTTTGTCTATCGAAGCGGGCACGCATGGGGGCACCAACTGGTCTCGGCGCTCTTGCCTTGCTGGGGATCCTTATCCCCTACTTCGCAGTAGGATTTAGGCACCGACTTCGATTATCGCCTTCAGGCGGCGCGGATCTGGGCGGATCCAAGATAGCTAAGCACTTTCCGCCGCCGTAACGGGCAAGCGATTCCACCCTTTTTCCCCGCCCGCTTTGCGCCGCGCGCCACCTGGGCCACAACGCGCGCTCGATTCCGCGCGGCGGCGCGCCTGTTTTGCGAGCGAATGCCCGAAACTTTCACCCTGTATGTCCTGAACGGGCCGAACCTGAACCTGCTGGGGTCCGGGAGCGGGACATCAAATCAACGGCCTAAGCTCGCTGACGCCGAATAGTTGCGAGGCAGCGCTCTTGGTGACAACTTTGCGGACCATTGGAGATGTAGCCGATGATCCTTTTGCTGCTGACGCTGCTCACTGCCCAAACATCCCCTCCCTCGCCGTATCGCTCACTGGATCAGGCGAACCTGCTCGATTGTCAGGTGACAGACGACGAATGCCTCGGTCATGAGTTCGCACTTCGCAAGGATGCGGATCAGGTGGTTCGCAGGGCATCGGATGTCGACTTGGGTTGCCAGAATGGAGATCGATCCTGCCTCTCTGCAGCGTGGAAACGAGTTGATGACGACAATTTCTCTCGCCTACAGGCCATCGTCTCGGCTCGCGGATGGCCGCCATTGAAGGGCGAGGCAGCGCAGGGGGCATGGTTGATTGCTCAACACGCGAATCCCTCGCCCGGCACCGCCAGCCGCGCTTTTCGCGATTTGGTTCTGCCGATGGTGCTGAAATGAAGTCAGGGCTGGCTGGCTGATGCCGGAAGACTACGCACGAATGGTTGATCGAAACGCGCTCGCCCAAGGGGACTTTCAACCCTTCGGCACAATTAGGCATTGTCGCGACGGGAGGTTCGTCAGTCGAACATCGACACGGTTGATGCAGTAGATCAGCGACGCCGCGAGATCGGAATGGACATCTTGCTGTGGGAATCCATTCCGCTTTTTGACAGCCTCTGCGAACGGGAATCGCCGCCCGCCACGCTCCGCAGCCCGCCGCGACCCTGAAATTCAAGTTGTGCTGTGGGAGTTTCCAAATCCGCTTCCCACCCTTAGCTCCAAGACCCGCTCGCAGGCACCAACCTCCCCCTACGTCACCCTTTTTCCCCGCCCGCTTTGCGCTGCGCGCCACCTAGGCTACAACGCGCGCTCGATTCCGCGCGGCGGCGCGCCTGTTTTGCGAGCGAATGCCCGAAACTCTCACCCTGTATGTCCTGAACGGGCCGAACCTGAACCTGCTGGGGGTTCGGGAGCCGGATATCTATGGCCGCGAGACACTGGCCGACGTTCAAGCCATGTGCGAGGCGGCGGCCGAAGGCGCGCGCGTCGTTTTCCGTCAGTCGAACCATGAAGGCCAGCTGGTCGACTGGATCCAGGAGGCTAGGGCCGAGGCCGACGCCCTGGTCATCAATCCGGCCGCCTTCACCCACACCTCGGTGGCCCTGCTGGACGCGCTGAAGACGCTGAGCATCCCCGTGGTCGAGTGCCACCTGTCGAACCCCGCCGCGCGCGAGGCGTTTCGGAATCACTCCTATGTGTCCCTGGCCGCGACCGGCGTGATCGCCGGCTTCGGCCCCCGCAGCTATGAATTGGCCGTCCGGGCCGCTCTGGACCTGGCGCGTCGCGCCGGGGCCAAGGGCTGACCGCCGCGCGCCGTCTGAAGATCAAGTAGAAGAGACCCTCATGTCCGACGACAAGAACAAGAACATCGACGCCGATCTGGTCCGCAGCCTGGCCGACATCCTGAACGACACCGACCTGACCGAGATCGAAGTCGAGCGCGGCGATCTGAAGATCAAGGTGAAGCGCGAAGTCACCGTCGCCGCTGCTCCGATCCAGTACGCCGCCGCCCCGGCCCCGGTCGCCCACGCGGCTCCGGCGGCCGCCCCGGTCTCCATGCCGTCGGACCCGGCGACCATCGTCGCCCGCTCGGGCGAAGAGGTGAAGTCGCCGATGGTCGGCACCGCCTATCTGCAGCCCGCGCCGGGTTCGGACCCCTTCATCAAGACCGGCGACAAGGTCAAGAAGGGCCAGACCCTGCTGATCGTCGAGGCCATGAAGACGATGAACCCGATCCAGGCGCCGCGCGACGGCGTCGTGGCTGAAATCCTGGTAGGCGACGCCCAGCCGGTCGAGTTCGGCGAAGCCCTGGTCGTTCTGGAAGCCTGAGCCCCATGTTCACCAAGGTCCTGATCGCCAACCGGGGCGAGATCGCGCTGCGCATCCACCGCGCGTGCAAGGAGATGGGAATCTCCACCGTCGCCGTTCACTCCGAGGCCGACCGCGGCGCCATGTGGGTGCGTCTGGCCGATGAGAGCGTCTGCATCGGCCCGGCGCCGGCGGCCAAGTCCTATCTGAACATCCCCTCGATCATCGCGGCGGCGGAAATCACCGGCGCCCAGGCGATCCACCCCGGCTACGGCTTCCTGGCCGAGAACGCCCGCTTCGCCGAGATCATCGAAGCCCACGGCATGACCTTCATCGGTCCCAAGCCGGATCACATCCGCATCATGGGCGACAAGATCACCGCCAAACAGGCCGTGAAGGACGCGGGCATCCCCGTCGTCCCCGGGTCTGACGGCGAGGTCGAGACGGTCGAACAGGCCATTGAGGCGTCCAAGGCCATCGGCTTCCCGCTGATCGTCAAGGCGGCCGCCGGCGGCGGCGGTCGCGGCATGAAGGTGGCCCAGACGGCCGATGATCTGGTCGAGGCCGTGCAGACGGCCCAGGCCGAGGCCCTGGCCGCCTTCGGCAACGGCGCCGTCTATATGGAGCGCTATCTCCAGAAGCCGCGCCACATCGAGATCCAGGTCATCGCCGACAGCCACGGCAACGTCGTCCACCTGGGCGAACGCGATTGCTCGCTGCAGCGTCGCCACCAGAAGGTGCTGGAAGAGGCCCCCTCTCCCGCCCTGTCTGCCGAGGGCCGCAAGAAGATCGGCGAGACGGTCAACAAGGCCATCGCCGCCATCGGCTACCTGGGCGCCGGGACCATCGAGTTCCTGTGGGAGGACGGCGAGTTCTTCTTCATCGAGATGAACACCCGCCTGCAGGTCGAGCACCCGGTCACCGAAATGATCACCGGCGTCGATCTGGTGCGCGAACAGATCCGCATCGCCGCGGGCCTGCCGCTGTCGTTCACGCAGGAAGAGATCACCTTCGAGGGCCACGCCATCGAGGTGCGGATAAACGCCGAGAACCCAGACACCTTCACCCCTTCGCCGGGCACGATCACCGAGTTCCACGCGCCGGGCGGTCTGGGCGTGCGTCTGGATAGCGCCATCTTCGCGGGCTATTCGATCCCCCCCTATTACGACAGCTTGATCGGCAAGCTTATCGTCCACGGCCGCGACCGCGAGGAAGCGCTGGCGCGTCTCAAGCGCAGTCTGGGCGAGACGGTCATCAGCGGCGTCGACACCACCATCCCCCTGTTCCAGAAGCTGTTGCAGGAGCCGGACATCCTGTCGGGCGACTACGACATCCACTGGCTGGAGAAATGGGCGGCGGCGCAGAAAGCCAAGGCCTAAAGGCCCGCCTTGCCCAAGGCTCCCGACGAGCCCGGCTTCAGCGCGAGCGGCCCTTCCGACGTCTTCGGACCGGAGGCGCTGCTCGCCTGCTACGCTCGGGGCGTCTTTCCCATGGCCGAGGCGCGCGACGATCCGCGCGTTTTCCTGGTCGAGCCGGACCAGCGGGGCGTCATACCGCTGGATCGCTTCCACATTCCGGCACGCCTGCGCCGCACCGTTCGGAGCGATCCGTTTCAAGTGCGAGTGAACACGGCCTTCGCGGCTGTGCTGGACGCCTGCGCCGCCTCCGCGCCGGGCCGCGAAGACACCTGGATCAACGCCCCGATTCGCCGCCTCTACATCGAACTGCATCAACGTGGCTTCGCCCACAGCGTCGAGTGCTGGCGGGACGAGGCGCTGGTCGGCGGCCTCTATGGCGTCACCTTGGGCGGCGCCTTCTTCGGCGAAAGCATGTTCAGCCGAGCGACGGATGCGTCCAAGGTCGCCCTGGTCCACCTGGTCGCGCGACTGAAGACGGGAGGATGGCGACTGCTGGACGCCCAGTTCCTGACCGACCACCTCAGCCAGTTCGGCGCGGTCGAAACGGCCCAGGAGGCCTATCTGCGGATGCTGCCCTGGGCTCTGCAGGCAGAACCGGACATGGACGCCTTCACAGCCCCAATGAGCGGGACCGAGGCTGTGGCTTACGCCTTACAGCCGACCACCCAGGCGTCATAGACGGGGTGCTGCATCCCGCTGACGCTCGGCGATGAAGCGAACATCCAACCCCTGAAAACCTGCCGCGCCTCGGTCGGCGCCGCCAGACCGCGCGGCTGAACCCCGACCTCCATATAGGCGATGGCGTCCTCGGTCATTTCGTCGGAAGCCGAGA
>Ga0308157_10007630_pt1 | contig 12547 bp, 9 predicted proteins | sample PhyBR1_FD_201035 | JGI IMG/M metagenome (GOLD analysis project Ga0308157, IMG submission 201035) | Phyllosphere microbial communities from UC Gill Tract Community Farm, Albany, California, United States - DLSLB.R1 | ecosystem: Host-associated > Plants > Phyllosphere > Unclassified | place: USA...
TCACTTCAAGATTTGTTTATGATGGAAGTTACATTCGTCTAAAAAACATCTCTTTAGGATATAGTTTAGATGAAAAAATTGTTTCGAAAATGGGATTAAGCAAAGTTCGTTTTTACATCAGTGCGCAAAACCTTTGGACGATTACAAATTATCCCGGTACAGATCCAGAAACGAACTACTTAAACGATTCAAATGCTAGAAGTAATACTTATCTAGGATTGGATTATGGAGGATATCCAAACGTAAGAACGTTTACAGCAGGATTCAATTTAAAATTTTAATCTAAAACCACTATGAAAAAATATATAGCTCTTCTTTGCTTAGGAACAATGACTTTTTTCAGCTGTTCTGATCTAGAAGAAAAACCAGTAGGAATTATTCGTCCAGAGAACTTTTTCAATAATACAGACGATTTGCAAGCTGCTGTAAACGGAGCTTTTGCCAACATTGCCCATAACAATTATTGGGGAAGAGAATTTACAATTGCTTTAATGCTTCGTGACGACATGGCCGATATTGGCGATAGAACCACACAAGCTGCCCGTATCGATGTAAACGATATGTCTATGAACGATACAAACGCACTTGTTGCTAATTTTTGGCCTCAATCGTATGTTATTATAACGGCAGCAAATCAGGCGATTGAGGGCGCTAAAAAAACACCCGGAGATCCTGCTAAAGTAAATGCCATTGTGGCTCAAGCTTATTTTGCAAGAGCATTTGCCTATTATCATTTAGTGCGTCTTTTTGGCGATATTCCATACGTAGATTTTGTGGTGAATGATGTTAATCAGGTAAATTCTCTTGGCAAAACCAAAGAAGCAGATGTTTACCCAAAAATCATTGCCGATTTAGAATTTGCTAAACAATGGCTCGATGATAAACCAAAGGTAAAAGCCGTTCCAGGAAAAGGTACAGCTGCAGGATATTTGGCTTCTGTTTACCTGACTTTAGGAAACTTTCAAAAAGCGTATGACGAAGCAAAATTTGTTATTACAAACGAAGCAAAATTTGGTTTAGGTTTGGATGCCGATTTTCAGGATTTATTCAATGCAACTAAAACAGCTTCTTTAAAAGAGCCTTTGTTTACAATTGACTTTAATAACTTAACATCTGGAAACTACGGTCAGGATTATACCGCATTTTTTACAGGATCGTTAAAAGATGACAGTTACAGTTATGGGCAAGGTTTCTCGGTTGCGGTTCCTTCTTTAAAAGTATTCAACACTTGGGATCAGAGAGATTATAGAAGAGCGGTAAGTTTTGATACCATTATCAGAAAGAAAACAGGCCCAGGCGGATCATTGCAAGTTTATCCTTCAAGTGATAATGAGAAAGCGCCACGTCCGCATATTGCCAAATATTTCCGTTTTCCAGGGAAAGCTGGTGCTAACGGAAGAACTTCGCAGCACAATTACATCACAATGCGTTTCGCAGAAATTTTATTGACAGCCGCAGAAGCTTTAAATGAAATTAATCCAGGAACAACAGAAGCTGATGGTTATGTAAACCGTGTTCGCGCAAGAGCGAGAAATAAAGCAGGAAAATTGGTTTCTTTTCCAGCAAATGTAACTCCGGGCTTATCTCAGGCAGATTTCAGAAAAATGGTTATTGACGAAAGAAGATTAGAATTGGCTTTTGAATACGTAAGATGGTACGACATTAAGAGATTAAAAATCGGACCAGAAGTATTTGGCCCAAATGGTTTAGAGCCACATGCTAATTTTGATCCAAACAGAGATTATTTATGGCCATTGCCAGGAACAGAATTAGCAATTAATCCGAATCTAAAACCAAACAACCCTGGTTATTAATTTAGCACAATTAGTATTGAACGCCGATGAAACGGATTCGCTATCGCGAAAACGCTGATTGAAACGGATTTTTTAATCACGTCGTGTATAATTAGGTTTCACGCAGATTTAAAAAGATTTAAGCTGATTAAAATTGATTTTTTTTTAAAATCTGCTTTATCTGCCAAAATCTTTTTAAATCTGCGTGAAATAAAAAAATCCGCGCAAAATCAGCTCCCGACAGCTATCAGGAATGCAATAACGAATCCGTACAATCCGCGTCTAACATTTTAGTATAGAAACTAAAAATAAAGATTAATTAGTAATATGAATAAAATTAGTTTCATTTTAATCCTTGGGTTTGCATCGCTTGCTACAGCGTGCAAATCTGGGGTTAATTCTCAAACAAAAAGCACAACGGCAACAAATAATCTACTCGAAACGCGTTACAAAATGCTGCTCGATTATCCAGTAGATTCTCTATCTATGCCAAGAAGCATGAATGTAAAAACCCTTGAAATTCGCAAAGTTCCTTCCAGAGATTGGACAAGCGGTTTTTTTGCTGGAAATCTTTGGCAATTGTACCGATTAACTGGCGATTCAAAATTTAAAGAACAAGCTCAAAAATGGACTCCTTTCAGCAAAAAAGAAAGTGTCAACAGTAATTCGCATGACGTAGGTTTTAAAGTGTTTTGCAGTTTTGGAGAAGCGCTGAAAGTGGAAAACAAGAAAGAGTACGAAGCGGTAATTGTTAAAGGCGCCGAAACTTTATGCACCAGATTTAATCCAAAAGTGGGTTCTATTCGTTCATGGGATTTCAACAAAGAAATTTGGGATTATCCAGTAATCATAGACAATATGATGAATCTAGAGTTGCTTTTTGAAGCATCTAAAATATCAGGAAATCCAAAATATCGTGATATTGCCATCAAACACGCCAATACAACTTTGAAAAATCAGTTTAGAGCAGACAATTCGTGTTATCACGTTATCGATTATAATCCGAATACTGGTGAAGTTAGAAAGAAAACGACTCTTCAAGGATACAATGACGATTCGGTTTGGGCACGTGGCCAAGGATGGGCAGTTTACGGATTTACTATGTCTTATCGCTATACAAAAGATCCAGCTTACTTAAAACAAGCCGAAGCGACTGCAAAGTTTTTTATGACGAATAAAAATCTGCCAGAAGACGGAATTCCGTATTGGGATTTTAAAGATCCTAGTATTCCAAATGCAGCGCGAGATGTTTCTGCCGCAATGGTTATGGCTTCAGCATTATATGAGTTATACGGTTATACCAAAAACAACAGTTATTTGGCTTTCGCCGATAAACTGATGGCTTCAGTGCAAACAGATAAATATATTTTAGATGCAAAAATTAAAGCACCTTTCTTGTTTGATCACAGTACTGGAAACTGGCCAAAACACGACGAAATAGACGAACCAATAATTTATGCCGATTACTATTTTTTGGAAGCATTAATAAAGGTGCAAAGGCTCAAAGGTTCAAAGTAACAAAGGTTTTGAATCTTTAAACCTTTGAGCCAGAAAAACCTTTGAACCTTTGTAACTATGAACCTTTGTAACTATGAATAAAACGAATAAAACTTTTTCAATTTTTGCGCTTTTTGTTTTGTTTCAAATTTGTCTGAGCAGCAGTTTTGCTCAGACAAAGATGAACATTAACGACAACTGGCTTTATTTAGAAAATGACACTCAAAAATTAAACGAAGCACAAAAAGCATCCAACTGGGTTTCTCTAAACTTACCTCACACTTGGAATGCCGAAGATGCAACAGATCTGTATCCGGGTTATAGACGCGATGCAAGCTGGTATCAAAAAAAATTAAATATTCCCCAAATCGACAAAAACCGCGTTTATTCTTTATACTTTGAAGGTTCGAATGTAACTACAAATGTGTATGTAAACGGAAAAGAAGCTGGATTGCATATTGGCGGCTACATTGGCTTTTCAATAGATATTACCAATTTTATTAAAGAAGGAAACAACGATGTTTTTGTTCGTGTTGATAATAGTTATGATATTGAAATTATTCCGTCTCAAAAAAGCGATTTCTTTATCTATGGCGGAATCACACGCGATGTGTGGCTAGTTTCCAAATACAAAAATCATATTGACAATTTAAAAATTACAACTCCAGAAGTTTCGGCTAAAAAAGCTTCGGTACAAATTGTTTCTTCTTTTGTAAATCCAGATAATTCAAAGGATTTATCTTTAACTGTAACACTTAAAAATCCGAAAGGAAAAAAAGTAGTTAGCAAAACAATTCCGGTTACCGATAAAATTTCAACCATCACTTTTGAAAACATTAAAAATCCAGAACTTTGGGATACCGAAAAACCAAATTTATACCGACTTTCTGCTGTTTTATCAGAAAAAAATCAAATTAGAGATAGTGTTTCCGAAAAAGTAGGTTTTAGATGGTTTGAGTTTAAAGATCACGGTCCGTTTTACCTTAACGGAAAACGTCTATTGATTCGAGGTACACATCGTCATGAAGAACAAGCTGGAGTTGGCGCTGCAATGAGCAATGAACAGCATTGGGCAGATATGAAATCGATTAAAGAAATGGGCGCTAATTTTGTTCGTTTAGCACATTATCCGCAAGATCCTGAGGTTTATAAAGCTTGCGACGAACTTGGCCTTTTGGTGTGGGACGAACTTCCTTGGTGTCGTGGCGGAATTGGTAATGATGTTTGGAAAACAAATACCAAAAATATGCTAGAGGAAATTATCAATCAAAATTACAATCATCCGAGTATTATCATTTGGTCTTTAGGAAACGAAATTAATTGGCTTCCAGATTTTCCTGACGGAGATAATGCTGATAAAACCAATGTGTTTTTAAATGAATTAAATGATATCGCACATAAACTCGATCCTACCAGAAAAACGGCAATTAGAAAATATTATGAAGGATCGCATATAGTAGATGTCTTCTCTCCTTCTATCTGGTCGGGCTGGTATTCTGGAAGTTACAAAAGCTACCAGAAAGCAATTGATGTTTATAAAAAAGAATACAAACATTTTATTCATGCCGAATATGGCGGAGACAGCCACGTTGGGCGTCACAGTGAAAGTCCTGTTACTGGCGAAAATGTAATAAAAGCCGAAGGCTGGGAAGAAGCAATTGTGCAAACCAAAGTTGCCAATATTGCGCAAATTGGCGATTGGAGCGAAAACTATATAGTTGATTTGTTTGACTGGCATTTGCATATATCCGAGAATGACCCAACGTTTGTGGGAAATATTCAATGGGCATTCAAGGATTTTGCAACGCCATTACGTCCAGAAGACGATATTCCGTACATGAACCAAAAAGGATTAACAGACCGAAACGGAATTCCGAAAGATGCCTATTATGTTTTTAAAAGTTATTGGGCAAAAGAACCTTTTGCTTACATCGAATCGCACACTTGGACAGAGCGTCAAGGGCCTGAAAATACGCCAAGAATAATCAGTGTTTTCAGTAATTGCGAGAAAGTGACGTTATTTCACGACGGCAAATCATTAGGAGAAAAACAGCGAAATCTTTCTCTCTATCCGGCAAACGGTTTAACTTGGGATGTCAATTTTAAAAAAGGAGAAAACATACTAATTGCAATTGGTAAAAACAAGGAAGGAAAAACGGTTTCTGATACTATTAAAGTTAATTATCGTTTCACTAAAAATGATACCGCTTCTTCTTTACAATTATCATCAGAAAAACTGAAAAACGGTAATTATCTAGTAACGGCAATTGCAATTGACAACAATAATTTACGCTGTCTCGATTATGAAGCTAGTGTTTATTTTCAATGTTTAAAAGGAGGAAAAACATTAAAAAATCAAGGAACACCAACGGGCAGCGAATCTATTAAAATGGCAAACGGAAAAGCTTCTATTGAAGTGATTCCTGATGGTTCTGGCAAACCGATTGAAATGACGGCTCTGAACCAGAGCTTTAAGGGAGAATATTTGAAGATTCCAGTTGAGTGAAAAGATTCTAAGTTGCTAAGGGACTAAGATGCTAAGTTTTATCGCCTAGTTTGTCATCCTGACGAAGGAAGGATCACACTCGGAATTCTACAAAGATTGGCGACAAAGATTGCGGAGTTTCTAATGTGATCCTTCCTTCGTCAGGATGACAAAAAACTTCGTGACTTAATGCCTTTGAGGCAAAACATAAATACAATACAAATAAAGATTACAAAATGAAAAAAATTCTAACATTATTATTCCTAACATCATTCGCAATTGGACAATCTCAAGGTTTAATTTCTAACGTACCCAACCGAAACACCACTTCTTTAAACGGAGTTTGGAATTATATCATAGACCCCTATCAAACAGGATTTTACAGTTTTCACCTTGACCAATATGACAAAAGTGAAAAGCCAGCAAAAGGAGCTTTTTTCACCAATTATCATGCTCAAAACAAACAGGAACTAGTAGAATATGATTTTGATAAATCGCCTACCATCAATATTCCAGGCGATTGGAATTCGCAGGTTACAGAACTGAAATATTATGAAGGGAATGTTTGGTTTAAAAAGTCTTTCGATTATAATCTAGCGACTAATAAACGTCTGTTTTTATATTTAGGAGCTATAAACTATAAAGCTGATGTTTATTTAAACGGAAAAAAACTAGGAACTCACGAAGGCGGTTTTACTCCATTTAATTACGAAGTCACTTCGATTGTAAAACCAACAGGAAATTATTTGGTTATCAAAGTTGATAATACACGTCACAAAGAAGATGTTCCGACTGTAAATACCGATTGGTGGAATTATGGCGGCATCACACGCGATGTGACTTTAATTGAAGAAGAATCCTCTTTTGTAGAAGATTATAATATTCAGCTGAAAAAAGGCAATGCAAATGTGATTTCGGGGTTTATCAAAATCAATAATTTGGATGCATCAAAAAATCAGATTTCAATTTCTATTCCTGAATTAAAAATCAACTACAAAGGAAAAGCGGATAATAACGGAATTTTAAACTTCGAAATTCCAGCGAAAAAGATTTCTTATTGGTCCCCAGAAAATCCGAAATTATATGATGTTACCATTGACTTTAACGGAAAAAAATTAAACGATCAAATTGGTTTTAGAACTATCGAAACAAAAGAAGATAAAGTTCTGTTGAACGGAAAACCAGTCTTTTTGCACGGAATTTCGATTCACGAAGAAAATGCCAAAGGCGGACGTGCGAATTCTCAGGAAGATGCTTTACGTTTATTAAACTGGGCAAAAGAATTAGGTTGTAATTATGTTCGTCTGGCGCATTATCCACACAACGAAAACATGGTTAGAGAAGCTGATAAATTAGGTTTAATGGTTTGGGAAGAAATTCCGGTTTATTGGACAGTTGAATTTAAAAATGAAAACACATATCAAAATGCCCAAGATCAATTAACAGCTGCTATTACAAGAGATAAAAACAGAGCTAGTATTGTGATTTGGTCGATGGCAAATGAAACTCCAATTTCGGAAGCTAGAAATACTTTCATTAAAAATTTAGCATCTCACACCAGATCATTAGACAATACTAGATTAATTAGCGCTGCTTTATTAACCAAAAAAGAAACTATTGATGATCCTATTGGAGAAGTTTTGGATGTTGTGGCGTTCAACCAATATTTGGGCTGGTATGGCGGAAACTTGGAAGATGCTGAGAAAATAACATGGAAATCTAAATACAACAAACCTGTTTTCGTTTCTGAATTTGGAGGTGATGCCAAAGCTGGACTTCACGGAGAGAAAAACGAACGTTGGACTGAGGAATATCAGGAATATTTATATATTCAGAATTTAAAGATGATTGAAAAAATTCCTCACTTAAGCGGAACAAGTCCGTGGATTCTGGTTGATTTCAGATCGCCAAAAAGATTGCTTCCAGGAATTCAGGACGGTTACAATCGAAAAGGTTTAATTTCAAATGATGGCGAAAAGAAAAAAGCTTTCTACATTATGCAGGATTGGTATACTAAGAAGAAAAAGGAATATCAGAATTAATTCGTCATTACCAATTCATTAACAAAAAATAGGATGCAAATTATATGATTTTTCTTCATTATTAATTTACTTTGTAGTTAATCTAAAAATTGTAAACCATGAAAAAATTCTATTTACTAGCAGTTACTTTGTTTGCTGCTTTTACAGTTCAGGCTCAAGACATCGTAAAATTTGCTCCTCTTGATGCAAGTCCAGTTGATATTTCGTATTTCCCAAACAAAGCGGTGAAATTCAAAAAAACAGACAATCCTAATCCGGTTGTAAAAGTGCTTTACGCAAGACCTTCTGTAAAAGGAAGAACTATTTTTGGCGATGTTGTAAAGTTTGGTGAAGTTTGGAGAGTTGGTGCTAATGAAAACACAGAAGTTAAATTCTATAAAGATGTAACAATTGGCGGAAAAAAAGTTGCTGCAGGAACATACAGTTTATTTGCTATTCCAGAAAAAGACAAATGGACTATTATCATCAACAAAGAACTTGATTTATGGGGTTCTTATGCTTATGATGAAAGTAAAGATGTGGTAAGAGTTTCAGTTCCTGTAAAACCAGTTTCTGAAGTTATCGAAGCTTTATCTATTGCATTTACAGCTCAAGGTAATGTTGCAAATCTTGTTATTGGATGGGATAAAACAACTGTTGAATTACCAATTACGGTTAAATAATTAATCGTTTTTAAGATATAAAAAGAGGCATCTAACATGCCTCTTTTTTTGTTTAAATAATTGCATTTGCAAACACAATCGTATGCAAACATAACCCGTGGTTTCAACCACGGGGACGCTAAGCATATAACATTACGTATATTAAAATACGTTTCCCGTGGTTGAAACCACGGGCTATATTTAAAATTGGAACGTAAAACAAAAAGAGACATTTTTCAATGTCTCTTTTTGTTTTAAACTTTAACGGTTTCTATAATTTTATCCAATGTAATTGGCAAATCTCTAACACGTTTTCCCGTTGCATTAAAAACAGCATTTGCAATTGCAGGCGCCATTCCAACTAGAGCCGTTTCTCCAAGACCTTTTGTTCCCATTGGGTTACTTATCGGGTCTTTTTTGTTAACGAAGAAAACTTCTTGTTTTTCAATATCTGCATTTACAGGAACATGATAGTCAGCGAAATTATTATTGATTGGACGGCCAAAACGGTGATCGATTTCTAAAGCTTCCATTAATCCCATTCCGATTCCTCCTACTGCTCCACCAAACATTTGTCCCGCAGAAGTTTTTTGGCTTATTACGGTTCCAATATCGGCACAAGACACAACATGAGCCAATCTTATTTTACCCAAATTCGGATTCACTAATACTTTTACAAAATGAACCGAAAAGGAATAAATCGAGTATTTCTTCGCTTCTTCAGCAGCTTTAGAAACATTTTCTACTTCAAAATCTTCTAATTTATTACTGCTTAAAAGTGCTGCTAACGTAACCGATTTAGATTTGTCCTTTTTCGAAGAAACCGCACCATTTTCAAAAGTTAAATCTGTTAGAGCAATTCCTTTTAAAGCAGGATTTTTACTTCCTAATTCAATTATTTTATTCAATAATAAATTGCAAGCATCATGAACCGCAGAACCAACAGATGAAGTCGTTGCCGAACCACCTTGTGTTGGACCTTTTGGCAAACCACTTTTTCCCATTTCGATAATCACATTTTCTGATGGCAAACCTATTACTTCAGCTCCAATAGCAGTCATCATAGTAGCCGTTCCTGGTCCCATATCGTTTACGCTGCATTGTAGGACTAAATCGCCATTCGTTAAAAATTTTGCCTTTACAGAAGTTGCACTTCTATAACAGCCGAAAGTTCCTGTACCCATTCCGTAACCCACAAGCCAGTTGCCTTCTTTAACAGAGCCAGGTTCATTTTTGCGGTTTTTCCATCCAATACGTTCCATTCCGCCTTCGTAACATTCTAAAAGAAATTTACTGCTCCATGGTTTATTTTGTTCCTGATCTTTTTCGGCATAGTTCAGCTTGCGAAATTCAATCGGATCTAAGTTTAATTTATAAGCCATTTCATCCATTGCACTTTCTAAAGCAAAAGAACCTGTCGCCTCGCCTGGCCCACGCATCCAAATTGGTGTACATGTATCCAAAGGCACAATTCTGTAACGTGTAGAAACATTTGGACAGTCATAAATAAATCGAGACATATTTACGGTTCCTTCCATGAAATCTTCATAGCTCGAAGTCATTGCAACAGCCTCGTGCGTTAAACCTGTCAGTTTTCCATCTTTTGTTGCTCCAAGACCCATTTTCTGAATCGTGTAAGGTCTAAAACCAACATTGGTAAACATCTGCTCGCGATGCAGTACTAATTTCACTGGACGATTCAATTTTTTAGCTCCAATTAATGCTGCGATTTCATACGGCCAAGTGTGCAATCCCATTCCAAAAGCACCGCCAAGATATTCGGCATGAACCTCAACATCTTCAACAGGCACTCCAAAAACTCCAGCAACACTTCTACGCGTTCCTTCGACACCTTGACTTTTTGTATATAAAATAGGTTTGTTTCCGTCCCATTTCGCAATGATATTTGCTAGTTCCATTGGGTTATGCACCTCGGTCGGAATTGTATATTCGGTTTCTAAAACAACCTCAGCATTTTTATAACCGTCATGTTCACCACGATGATAGTCATTTCCTTTATCGGTTTCGACTTTCTTTTCTTTTTCAGCTGCTTTTTTAAGTTCTGTCGAATGTTCTTCTTTAAAATAATCGGCTTTAATTAAACTCGCCGCATATCGCATACGTTCAAAAGTATCCGCAATCACCAAAGCAATTGGCTGATCGTAATACAAAACCGAATCATCTTTGAAAATCTGCAACGGCTGACCAAAATTATGCTTGTCTTTTGCTTTTTCGTAGCCAGCAGGTTTATCTACGTTTAAATGCGTAATAACCGCCAAAACTCCTGGCGCCCATTCTGCTTTTTTGGTATCAATGGTTTTAATTCTTCCCTTTGCAATCGTACTTCCTACCAAACAGGCATAGACAACACCTGCTGTTTTATATTCTGCAGAATAAGTTGCTGAACCCGTTACTTTAGCAAATCCGTCAACTCTATTAATATTACTTGTCTTGCTCATAATTTAATTATTTTGATGCTGCTATTGTAAGTGCTTCTGCTACTGCATTCTCTCCAAGCGTTAATTTAAAATTATTATCACCGAATCCTTTTGCGCCTTTCATAGACAAATGGCCTGCTTGTTTAAATAGATCTTCAGAAATTGTCTTTCCTTTCAGGAATTTTTCTGTTTCAGTCAATCTCCATGGTTTATGTGCCACACCTCCCATTGCCAATCTGACATCATTTATGGTATTGTTTTTTATATCTAAAGCCGCAGCAACCGATACCAATGCAAAAGCATAACTCGTTCTGTCACGAACTTTTAGATAATGCACATTTTTAGTAAAATTATTATCTGGAATTTCAACAGCAGTGATCAATTCTCTATTGTCTAGCGTATTGTCTTTTTCTGGTGTATTTCCAGGAAGTCGATGAAAATCAGTAAAATTAATTTCTCGTTTTCCTTTTGGACCTTCTACCAAAACTTTCGCGTCAAGCGCCGCCAAAGCTACACACATATCACTTGGATGAACCGCAATACAACTATCCGAAGTTCCAAAAACAGCTGCCATTCTATTAGAACCGCCAATCGCACCGCATCCGCTTTTTGGAACACGTTTGTTGCAAGGCATATCGGTATTGTAATAATAAGAGCATCTTGTTTTCTGCAACATATTTCCTCCAACTGTGGCCATGTGACGAATTTGCTGAGAAGCTCCAGCTGCTAATGCTAAAGCTAACAAAGGATGTTTTTCTTTTATCGAAGCATCTTCGGCAACCTGGCTGTTTTTTGCCAAAGCACCAATCGAAACTTTCCCTTTTAAGAACTCTATTTTCTTTAAGTCTAATCCGTTAATGTCAACTAATTTGTCTGGAGCCACAATATTCTTCTTCATTAAATCGACCAGATTCGTTCCTCCGGCAATAAACATAGAAGAATTGTCTTTGGCTTTTCCCGTAATTGCCGACGAAGACGACAAAGCTTTAATTATCTGAAAGTTTTTCATATCTCCTTTCCTCCTTCCTTCACTTCGGTTATAGCGTCAACGATATTATGATAAGCACCGCATCTGCAGATGTTACCGCTCATATATTCTCTGATTTCTTCTCTACTGTTGGCGTGCCCTTCTTTGATACAAGCAATTCCAGACATGATTTGTCCCGGTGTGCAATAGCCACACTGAAAACCATCGTGCTTGATAAAAGCTTCCTGCATAGGATGCAGTTTTTTTCCTTTCGAAAGCCCTTCGATTGTTGTGACTTGTGCGTTTTGCTGCATCGTTGCCAAAGACAGACATGACAAAATTCGCGTTCCGTTTACGTGAACCGTACACGCACCACATTGTCCGTGGTCGCATCCTTTTTTGGTTCCAGTAAGCTGTAATTGTTCGCGAAGTAAATCAAGCAACGTAGTTCTTGGTTCAATATTCAAATTGTGTTTTGTGCCATTTACCTCAATAGAAAGCGGTACTGTTTCTAAATATTCCGCTATTTTTTCATCCCATTTCTTTTCTGAAGCCATAACCAATGAAGGTGGCGTCAGGGCAAGAGCGGTAAAAAGTCCTGATTTCTTTATAAAGTCACGACGCGAATTGGAATCTTCGGGTGTTACTTTATTCTGATTTGTTTTTTTAGAAGCCATTCAATCT
>Ga0308157_10007637_pt1 | contig 12541 bp, 14 predicted proteins | sample PhyBR1_FD_201035 | JGI IMG/M metagenome (GOLD analysis project Ga0308157, IMG submission 201035) | Phyllosphere microbial communities from UC Gill Tract Community Farm, Albany, California, United States - DLSLB.R1 | ecosystem: Host-associated > Plants > Phyllosphere > Unclassified | place: USA...
AAACCGGCTTCTCCCTCTACCACGCCGGCCAGGTCCTGCGCGTCGTTCTGTAACCCCAAGCCCCGTCGGGCCCGATCGCGTCCCGACAGATACACCGCACCCACCGCCGACGCGGCTCGCGCCGCTGCTACAGGGGTATCCCAATCCTCCACCGGCGTGGTGAGCCACGAAGACCGCATTCATGGCCGACGCGGTGACGCACGAACACCGTGTCCATGGCCGACGCGGTAATGCATGAATGCCCGATCCCCTGTAGCAGCGGTGCAAGCCGCGTCGGCGGTATCCCCGATTGGCCTGCTGAAACGCAATCATGCTTCTCGCTACACTGCACATCCCCCGTCACGGCTCACTGCGCCGAAGGCCGATACTGCAACGCTTCCGCAACATGCGCCCGCTCGATATCTTTCGCCTGCTCGAGATCCGCCAAGGTGCGGGCCACCTTCAACAACCGATGCGCCGCCCGCAGCGACAACGTCAACCGCTCACACGCGGTTTCCAACCAGCGCTCGTCCTCGGACGACAACCTGCAATGCTCGCGCAACCCTGGCAGATCGAGAAACGCGTTGGCACAACCCTGACGCCGATTCTGCAACTCACGCGCCTCGGCCACCTTGGCGGCGGCACTGGCTGTGTTTTCACCCGCCTGTGGCTCATGACTCAGGGCCGTCGCCTCCCGCGCCACCGTGAGATGCAGATCGATTCGATCCAGCAACGGCCCGGACAGCTTGTTGCGGTACCGCTGGATCTGATCGCTGCCGCACTGGCATTTACCGCTGGGGTCACCCAGATACCCACAGGGGCACGGATTCATCGCCGCCACCAATTGGAACCGCGCAGGAAAACGAATCTTGTCCCGCGCCCGCGCAATCACGATCTCACCGCTCTCCAAGGGTTCGCGCAAGACCTCCAGCACCTTCCTGTCGAACTCCGGCATTAGATTGCTAGGCTACACTGTGGACTATGGAGGTACCCATGAAGCTGCTTTGGCCTGCTCGAATTTCCGGAAGCGCTCTACAGCAGTCGCTTAGTGAAGTACGGCTGCCTGACGCCGCTCATCATTTCCGATCAAAAAAAATTTCCCCCCTGTCGCAGATACCCCTGATGGCCGACGACTCGGGCGTCATCATCAGAGAAGCGCATTATTTCCTTCAGGAAAAATTGTTTTATTCAAAGGCATATCGTACCGATAAAACTGTCAAGACTTATGCGGAATGCTTGGCTACCTGGTTTGATTACGCTGAAGAAAGTAATTTTGACTGGCGGGCTGCGACTCCAAGAAGCATTTTACGATATAGGAATTCATTAAAAAATACTATTAGTGAGAAGACGAATGGTTTGCTCGCGGTGAGCACAATTAATCTTAGGTTGGTGGTTGTTTCAGAATTTTACTTTTTTTATTGGGAGAGACTTTCTTTCCAGTCATCGTTAAATGCTAAGGTTTATCACGATAGTTTGAAGGAGTTGTCAAAATTAAAGCTGCGCCTTAGAGGCGGTGTAAAAAGAAAGAGAAGTATTCCTGTCACCGCTTGCAACGCATTAGTCGCTAATTTGGAAGGTGTGCACAAGCTAATATTTATATGGTCAATAGCGACGGGGTTACGCATTGGAGCGTTGCTAAGCCTCAAGGTGGTGGATTTTGATCAGCTATGTAGTGAATTCTCTGATCGGTTTGTTTCTGTGCTTTCTAAAGGGGGAAAGGTAGCTCAAGCATATGTCCCGTTATCAATCATTGAGAGAACAGCCAGATACGTGGAAATCGATAGGGTCTTAAGTCTTGGGCAAGGAATTAAACTTCACGTTCTGCCGGAAGAGCTTTTCTTGAATCGTGCGGGAGAAGCAGTCTCCTATAGTTGCTATTACTCTGCGTTTAAGCGAGCGTGCTCTGCGATAAATATCAATATCAATCCCCATCAGGCGCGAAATACATTTGCGACTGTGGTGGAGAGGAAGATAGCGACATCTCCATCATGCAAGGATCTGGACTCAATAAAGGTTATGCAAGGATTTCTGAATCACGCTTCTTCAGAAACTACGGAAGATTACCTTGACTCAATAGTTTCCACTAATAGCGATGTGCTTGCGCTCCTCGAAGAGCTGGCTAGCGAAGTTGTGAGGGGCGCATGAACAGCATGCTTATAGCTAAGTTTTACGATCCGGAGCGAAAGCGTTGGGAGATCTACAGCTTTGCTATGGAAGGGCTGGACAACAAGATTGCGAAAGACATTAGCGGCGCATTTATAGAGCTAACAGGGCACTATCATCCTAGAAGCAGGAGGCAGGCTTGGAGGTCGACAAAGCTACTTTGCGCTAGCATTATCGAGCGGAGTCTATCGCTGGATGACGGCTGTAATGATGTGCTTGCGGGGTTTGCTAAGTTTCTGGCAAGTGGTAGCAGGCTAAAGAAAACCAATGGATCACATTATAACTTTTGCCGCCGGCTGATTTGTTGGCTTTCAGAAACTAGTGAATCTGTTTTTTGGGTGCGTCAAATAATTCAGGTATTCGACTTTGCCCGTGAGCGTAACAATAATCGAGATAATGACATTTCGATTGATGAGTTGCAGAAGATAGTCGCAGTCTGCAAGAAGGAGGTTGCGGGTATAAGGCGGGATTTTGCGGTTAGCCGTGCTATCGAGAAAGGTGAGTCTGTATCGCACCCTGAATTGACTGTGGAAGATGTTGAAGTTATATCGTTTCTTATTAGCGCAGCGAGAGAGAATGTCTGGAGTCGAGAAGAGATACGAGCAAAAATTGGTAGAGCCATAAATAGCATCAGTCTACGCGAGTTTCGACGTTTTCGAGAGTTGACTTATAGAGCGGCACTGCCGCTATATATTTTACTTTTGGTAGAGCTAGCTGCAAATCCAGTTGCGATTATGGAGATGAAAATAGACTGTTGTGAGGATGATCCTGTGGACGAGACTAGATTCTTTATTCGATGGACTAAGGGGAGGTCAGGCAGGGAACAGCAACTCTCCTTCTCCAAAGCAGGAAAATACTCGGTCCTAAGCTTGGTTGAATTAATACGCTCTTTAACCGAGCCTTGTAGAGGTCTGGCTCAATTCGGTGATGAGCGCATTTTGTTTTTGACACGTACAGGTCATGTCGCAAGACGATTCTGTGTGCAGTCGCTCCATGATTATCTTTCTGACTTCAGGGAGCAATATGGCTTTTCGTATTTTACGTTCAGTGATTTAAGGAAGGCAGTTTCAAATTTAATTAAAGTTAAAAAGACAGCAGAACATGCCAGAAAACACTTGCAGCATAAGAATTTATCGACCACAAAAAGATTTTATTTGAATGGCAGGCAAACACAGCAGGATAGTTATGAAAAAATAGCCGTTTATCAGGGAGAATTGATTACTGCAGCGCTTGTTAGCGAGACTGAGGGTCAAGAAGAATACTCAACTCTTTTTGGGTTCTCATGCGTTGACGCGAAAGAGGGGAAAGCTCCCAGCTCAGTCAAAGGGACGGAATGTCTCGAATTTCTTTCGTGCGCAACTTGTCCGAATGCTCTAGTAGTTGTGGACGATCCGAAATTTGTTGCTAGGATAATAAAAACCCAGTTGTCACTTGAGAGGATGGAGCGAGAAAGCCAGCTTTCTGCCGATAAAGTCATGCGCTTTGAAGCTGTGTTTCGTCCAGTACTTTCTATCATTTCAGAACAAATAATTCCGCGCATTTCGCGTGCGATACTTGAACGCGCAAAGCAGATTATGGATCAGACTCCAGAATTGCCGATGGTGTACTGAATTGGGAAAAATTAATACGTTATCTCATCAGCATCCTACTGTTACTGAAGGACTGGCAAAATATGGACTCAAGTTTGATGATGATGTTTGGGTGTTTGCAAACCCAAGTCGCGACTCAACCGCTGACAGACCGACGCGATTCAACTGGCCCGATTTGCTAACGGCGCCTTATATGCTTTCTCCACATTACGCACGACTTCTAAAATTAGTGATCGCATGTCTGCTTTCCGGTCTGGCAGGTGTTACGTATTCACCAGCGACGGCAAAGGTGAAACTTCAATCTATACGAAGGTTCTTCTTCTGCGCATTCCAGAGAGGTTTTCCAGCGCTAGCTACGATGACGGCTTTGCAAGCGCAGAAAATAGTAGGTGAGCTATTTCTGTCCAGCGGTGAAGCGATAATTTGTAAAAAAACGGCAGAACAGTATATGTTCATTATAAATCAAGTTCATCGTTTGTCACTCTTTACGGGTGATGGATTTGACTCTGAGCCTTTTCCAAGAAAAGTTCGCAAGAAAGCTTCTTTTGCTTGTCAAGATTTGAGAGCTTGGGATGCTCCGCCTAATCCTGCTTCATTCTATTTGCTCAGGAAAGCTATGAATTTTATTGACTGCTTTTCTGAAAGTGTTATACGGATATATGAGAAGTATATTGATGCAGTTAACCATATGAAATACAAAGGGGTGATAAGCAGAGGTGCCGTAGCGAGGTATGCTGATAAAGCCATTTTAGATGAAGCCTTTGACTGTGGTGCTGGAGCAGATCAGTTCATGCATACCCTGAAAGCCAGTCGACAGCAGGATGTAGCGATACTCTTGGGGCACATTCAGACAGCTTGTTTCATTGTGATCACGTTTACAACCGCCCCGCGCATGAGCGAAGTACGGCGTGCTAAAGTTGGCAGTATAAATAAGAGGAAGCACTATACTGGGAAAGAATACTACTATTATAGTGCGGCTAGATCGAAGAAGAGATACTCGGCAGATCTTGAGAAAAGTGATGGAGATCAAGGCGAGGACGCCCCGTGGGTGCTATCAAGCGCAGCCGTAACGGCTTATCAAACGTTAATTCGATTGTCTTCGCCTGCTCGATTGAGCAGTGGTTTGGACAATCTATGGTTGGTTTCACCTGGGGATAGCCTATGGCCATTCTTCTCGAGCGCCGGTTTCAGCGTTCTTAGTGGTTGTTCACTCAATCTCAGATTGAATAAGTTCGCTAAGTTTATTGGGTTGAGTGAAGCTACTGGCTGGGATGGAAGTTTACATTCGCATATGGGAAGGAAACTGTTCGCTCGATTTGTCGCGATGCGAGATCGATCTGCTTTAGGTGATCTAGCGGTGCAGTACTCCCATACTTCGGCTTATAGCGTCGATATTAGTTATGCCAAACCTGGCGCAGAATTTCGTCGGTTGGTAAAAGATGAGCTTGCGCAGGAAATGGAAGTGGCGATGCTTGATCTTGTAGGGGTTGAAAGCAACATGATTTACACCACCAAGGGTGGAGATCTCAAATCCAAGTCGATCGTGAGGTTTGCGGGTGAGATTAGAAGTACTAAAGACGTTTTGTTGTTGCTAGGGCGTGGAGTGAAATTGATTCCTTGCCAATGGGGTGCCTGTAACTATAAGCAGGAGTTCAGCGCTTGCGAGGGGAGTAAGGAGGAACCCAATCCCGAGAAAAAAACTCCTGAAGTTTGTGGTCGTTGCTCAAATTTCTTGGCAACTCCCAAACACGAGATTTGGTGGCAACAGTATCGTGACGATAGTCTGAAATGGTTGTCTTTATCAGGGCTGCCAGATCAGACGCGTCATGTCTTAAGTGTGAGACTGCAGCAGGCTGAACAAATTTTGAGCGTCATTGCGAGCGGAAGGGATTAGCATGCGAAAAGGTAGCCGCGAGTTAATATTAAAGTCTTTTGAGGCGCTCAAAGCTGAAGGTGGTATAACCATCACTGGGTTGGCCCGATCTGTGAATTTATGTCGATCATCCTTTTATAAGTATTATCCTGATATTGTAGCGCTGATAAAACTTCATAATTCCGGTGCTGACGTACAGCCTAAAAAGCAGCAGGAGCTGAAAGCCCACCTGCTAAGGGCTCAACTTACTCATCAAAAAGAGCTTGTTTCAGCTCTGACTAAGGCATGCTCCGAACTGCTTGTTGAGCTGGAGGATGTGCGGCGAGATTGCGCGGATGAGGTTAGATCCAAAGACTTAATGATAAATTTCCTTGAGCAACAATTGGCAGAATCGAAAATCAAGAGGTTGAAGTCGGTAAAATGAAGTTGGGATAATATGGGGGCTTTGGCTAGAACGCCATGACGCGATGTCTGCGGATCTCAAGGCGCAGACAGACTGGGTATCTCTAGCGGCAGGTGCGCTACGCCTCACCCAAGGCAAGACCCTGGCAATAATGCAGGTATGAGGCGGCTTGCAGTCGTTCAATGTGGTCAGTCAGCTGCGTGTGCATGGGCGCTGGATGTGGATGTTCACCGTTCCGAACCAGTCCTCTGTACGCAAGGCTTATCTGGAGTTCGATAACGTTGGGCGCATGAAGCTTTCGCCGTACAATGATCGCGTGGTGGATGTCATGGAGGACATGGTATGGCTCACCATCATGCTGCGTGACCGCCAGGAATCACTAGTGGACCGCTATTCGGAGCGCAAGGAAAACTTCGAGCACATATCTGCTCGGGTGAACCAGCGATCAATCTGAAGCCATGCCCGGAATGTCCGCAATGGGTGGATAGCAGTTTCATACAACATGAGCGGCATTCTCAGCTGTGCTACAGCCGCAGTAGGTAGATAGTGGCGCCTGTGATCTCATACCATCCACCATCCACCATCCACCATCCACCATCCACCATCCACCATCCACCATCCACCATCCACCATCCACCATCCACCATCCACCATCCACCATCCACCATCCACCATCCACCATCCACCATCCACCGACGCATATCACGTGGCTCAAATTCGTCATGGCGCTCACCAAGGTGCGGATTCGTCAGCAGTGAGGAAGGCGAGGCGGTGAGCTAATGCACCGTGCGCGCAACAACCGGGCGATTTACTAGAACCAAAAATTTATGCAGCCACGCCAGATCCTAAGCCGCCTAGCTGGTCCATTGCAGCTCCGTCAGCGTGATACCAGCGATGGGGTACCGGTCTCTAGACGCCCGGCCTATGCTTGGACCGCCTGATGATCGATCACACGACCAGCATCGACATTGGGCAGCGCTTCACGGGTGAGCCGACCCAGTTCTTCTTTTTGGTCAAGCCGGGCGGACAAGGCTTGTTTCACGATCCAGTTTTTCAAAAGCTCCAAGCACTCGGCGATTTCATCGACGCGTTCGGCCAGCTCGAGCGGGAAGTGCGCAGTGACAGAACGGTCTTTTGCAGGAGTGGCCACAATTATTTCCCCACCTATTTTTATCTGCTTGAAGCGCTTTAAATCGAGGTCAGTCAATCTGATTGTATACGAACCAAAGGTCATCACATAAATCGACTTTAGATAACGACTGAATAAATTCTGTTACCGTTGATAAAATACGCTAGATAAATTTTCTTATTCGGCAAAATCAGTGGTTTAGGGTTTTTCCATTACAGTTGAGGTTTAGCTTTATCAGGAAGAAATGAGGGAGAAGAACCTATTTTCTCTGATCAATACGCAGGGTGGTGCAGCGATCTGGCGCAGCGGCAGGCTTGTGGCGAAGACACGGAGACTAGGCTTTGTACGAAATCCCTTGAAATATCGATTCCGGTAGAATCCGCCGCCATTAACGCTAGGAGGCCACGATGGCAAAGCGGTATGAACTCCCCGATGCAGCCTGGGATCTGGTTGCCGATCTCTTCACTGAGTCCCGCCGCAGCGGGCGCCCGCGTGCTGATGACCGCCTGATGCTCAACGGCGTCCTCTGGGTGCTCTGTTCGGGGGCAGCCTGGCGGGACATGCCGGAGCGTTTCGGCCCTTGGTCAACGGTGTATCAACGGTTTCGCGACTGGCGTAATTGTGGCGCTTTCGATCAGATGCTCAAACGCCTTCATATCCGATTGAACGAGCAAGGCTTGATCGATCTGGAAACCTGGATGATCGACTCCACTGCTGCTCGCGCCACCCGGGCCTCATCAGGCGCCGGAAAAAAAGGGGGCCTGAAGAGCCGCATGACCATGCGCTCGGTCGCAGCCGGGGCGGCCTGACGACCAAGATTCACATGCTGTGCGACGCCAATGGCGTGCCTCTGCGTTTCCTGCTTTCCGGCGGCCAGGCCAGCGACATTACCTATGCCCAACCTCTGCTGGATGAGGCCTACATTCCCAGCCTGCGCGGTCGTCCCCGCAAACGCTGCCGATGGTTGCTGGCCGACAAGGGTTATGACGCTGAAGCTCTGCGTCGCTACTGTGATCGTTATCGGATGCAACCGGTGATTCCGTTGCGCGACATGAAACGTAAACCCAAGCCGGGCTTACCCAGATTGTTTGACCGGCCAAAATACCGCCAGCGCAACATCATTGAGCGCATGTTCGGCTGGCTGAAAGAGAATCGCCGCATCGTGACTCGCTTCGACAAGCTCGCAACAAGTTTTGCGGCGATGGTCTCATTGGCCTGTGCAATGCGGTGTTTGCGACAATACTTTTCGTACAGAGCCTAGATATAGCTGCGGTTATGGATTTGCTAAGCGCATGGATGGGTACGATTTACGTATGTTTGAAGATTTTCTGAGTCCAAAAGGCACCGATAATCGATATCTCGGGCTCCTTCGACGCTTCGCAAGGCTGGGCTTGATGCTTATAGAACCAGTGCGGACAGCCATCCGATCGAACCGCAAACCAAGACGACCAGCCAAGGTGGGGCCTTCCAGAACATTAGGGCAACAAAAGCCATCAGCGCCAATCCGAAGTCTGTGGGTTTTAATATGGCACTTGTCCAGACCGGGTTGTACAAAGCCGCCAAAAGTAGTCCGAGCACTCCCGCGTTGACGCCTACAAGCGCGGCCTGGATGCGAACGCTACTTTTCAGTCGTTCCCAGAATGGCAAAACGCCGAGTATGAGAAGGAATGAAGGCGCGAAAATAGCGATGAGGCATATTGATGCGCCTGTCCAACCTGAGGGCTGGACGTTCATAGACGCACCGAGAAATGCTGCAAAGGTAAAAAGCGGACCAGGTACCGCCTGCGCTACGCCATATCCTGCCAGGAACGCATCGTTGGCTACCCAGCCGTTGGGTACCGTTGCCGCCTGCAGCAACGGCAAAACCACGTGCCCGCCGCCAAATACCAATGAGCCAGCCCGGTAAAAGTCGTTCGACATGGCGAGTGTTTGGGAGGGCAAGGCCTGCAGTAGTAATGGAAGGCCTGCCAATAGGCTGAAAAACAAAGCCAATGAAACCACACCCACTTTCCGGCTGATTGCGATCGGTAGCGATTCTGTAACTAGGCCTTGAACAGGTTTCAAAAACACCAAACCGATTCCAGCCGCACAGACCATCACACCAAGCTGTCCTGTTGCGTTGGGCAACCAAAGCGCCGCGCATGCCGAAAAAGCGGCAATGGTTACGCGGGGCACGTCGGTGCAAAGATTGCGGGCCATACCCCAGACTGCTTGAGCAACGACCGCAACTGCGACGATTTTGAGTCCGCTCAATAGGCCGCTTGGGAAAGTGGTTCCCCACGTGGCCATGCCCTGAGCAAATAAAGCCAGGATGATAGCTGATGGCAATGTGAAACCGGCCCACGCAGCAATGGCACCTGACAAACCGGCACGCGATAGCCCCAACCCTATGCCAACTTGACTGCTCGCAGGTCCTGGAAGAAATTGGCAAAGCGCGACCAGGTCGGCATAGCTGCGATCGCTAAGCCATTGCCGTCGAACAACAAACTCCTCGCGAAAGTACCCTAAATGCGCAATCGGGCCTCCGAAAGACGTAAGTCCCAAGCGTAAGAACACTAGAAACACTGACCAGGCGGAATCAGGTCTTATCGCTTTAGTGCCGTTTTCTGCTGACAATACTCAAGCTCCACTGTAGCTGATGCCATTGGATTACTGAAATCCACCCACTCGGATTTGGAGCAAGCTCAGCACTCAACATTGGGATCGAGATGAGCCCTATCTGGCAAAATGTTTGTCTAGATAGAACGCTGGTTCACCCGTTTGGAAAGGGCCTCGGCGTCTTCCTTGCGTTCCGAATAGCGGTCTACCAGGTAACTCTCTCGACCTCGTACCAACAACGTGAATTTCACCAATTCCTCCATCACGTCCACTACCCGATCGTAGTAGGCAGACGGCTTCATGCGCCCGGCTTCGTCAAATTCAAGGAAGGCTTTGGGTACCGAGGATTGATTCGGGATCGTGACCATACGCATCCAGCGGCCCAGGATACGAAGCTGATTGACCGTATTGAATGACTGGGATCCACCACATACCTGCATCACAGCCAACGTCTTGCCTTGCGAGGGTCGTACTGCGCCCAACGCCAAAGGTATCCAATCGATCTGCGCCTTGAACACGGCCGACATCGACCCATGCCGTTCCGGCGAACACCACACCTGACCCTCGGACCACAGCACCAGGTCACGCAGTTCCTGGACTTTTGGATGTTCCACCGGTGCATCATCAGGTAACGGCAGACCTGAAGGGTCGAAGATGGCCGTCTCTGCGCCCATGAGGTTCAGGAGTTGCGCTGCCTCTTGGGTCAGCAACCGACTGAACGAGCGCTCACGGGTGGATCCATAGAGCAACAGGATGCGAGGCTTGTGGTCGGGCTGCATATCCTGGGCAAGCTTCTCAGGCGTAGGCACATCGAGCAGGGCTAGGTCCAGGCTGGGAAAGTCTTCCGGATATTCGGATGTAGGCTCGATCATTACAGCGCTCCAATCCTGTCCAACGCATGCTTGAGCTCTGTTGAACTGAGCGCATCCAAATCCAAAGCAAAGAAGGCCGTAAATCGGTTCCGGATAGTTGTCACGGTGGCATCAAAGGCTGCCTGCTTCTCCTCGTCGCGGCCAATGACATCCGAGGGGTCAGACAGCCCCCAATGACTCTTGATAGCTGAGCCAAAATAGACGGGGCAGGGCTCGCCTCCAGCCTTGTCACAGACGGTGATCACAACGTCAGGGGGATTATCCTGGAAGCTCTCCGAGCCCTTGCTATGTAGTCCTGACGTATCGATGCCGAGCGCTTGGAGGGTACTGACCGCCTGTGCATTGAGTCGTCCGCTCGGAAAGCTGCCGGAGCTTACTGCTGTGACGCCTTCAGGGGCCAAATGGTTGAACAGCGCTTCAGAAAGCACGCTTCGACAGCTATTGGCGGTACACATGAAAAGGATTTTCATCGGTGGCTCCTAGGCTTGGATGCTGAGCCGCAGGGCGAGTGCGGCCAGGGTAATAAGCAGAACAGGGATGGTCAGCAGGCTGCCAACCTTGAAGTAGTATCCCCACGTGATGCGGATGTGTTTTTGAGCCAGTACGTGGAGCCACAGCAACGTGGCCAGGCTACCGATCGGAGTGATCTTGGGGCCCAAGTCGCAGCCGATGATGTTGGCGTACACCATGGCCTGATGGACCACGCCTGTGGCCTGACTGGCCTGAATTGATAGGGCACCGATAAGCACGCTGGGCATGTTGTTCATAACAGACGACAGCAATGCAGCCATCACGCCGGTACCCATAGTTGCGGTCCACAGGCCCTGTTCAGCGAAGACATTAAGCAGAGACGTGAGAGCGTCCGTGAGCCCTGCGTTGCGCAGCCCATAGACCACCAGGTACATCCCTAGCGAAAACACCACAACCTGCCACGGTGCATTTTTGATAACCGTACGGGTAGAAATAACGCAGCCTTTGCCGGCGATCACCAGAAGGATGAGTGCGCAGCTGGCTGCTACTGCACTGATAGGTACCCCCAACGGCTCTAGTGCAAACAGACCGACAAGCAGCAGCGCCAAGACCCACCAGCCTGCGACAAAGGTAGCCTTGTCACGGATAACAGTCCCAGGCGCATGAAGCTGCTGTGGATCATAGGTAGTGGGTATGTCGCGCCGATAGCACAGCCAGAGCATGAACAAGGTCGCCACTACGCTGATCACGTTCACAGGCCACATGACCGCGGCATATTCAGCAAAGCCAATCTGGAAGAAATCAGCCGACACGATATTGACCAGGTTGGACACCACCATGGGCAGGCTCGCGGTATCAGCGATGAAGCCTGCAGCCATGACAAAGGCCAGAGTAGACGCCGGGCTAAAGCGCAAGGCTGTGAGCATGGCAATGACGATGGGGGTCAGGATCAACGCGGCGCCATCGTTTGCAAACAAAGCTGAAACAGCGGCGCCCAGCAGGATCATCAGGATGAACAACCGGATGCCCTTGCCTTGGCCCAACCGTGCCATGTGCAAGGCAGCCCACTCGAAGAATCCGGCCTCATCCAGTAACAGGCTAATGATGATGACGGCGATAAAAGTGGCAGTTGCATTCCACACGATGGCCCATACCGTAGGTACGTCGCCTAGACCAACCACACCCGTAAGCAAAGCCAGTACTGCGCCGGCAGCGGCGCTCCAGCCTACGCCCAATCCCTTCGGCTGCCAGATGACCAACGCAAGTGTCAGAACGAATATTGTGATTGCAGCAACCATATGGACACTCTCCAGCAAAATCAGCAGCACGCGGCCTGGCGGAGCGGACGATCTTCCATTAATGCAAGACGGCTCGCGTCTTGATCGATCCAGGACTGATTAGCACTGCGTGTTATCTGGAGCACATGCAAAACCCATTCGGGCAACTGTGGATGCAAGCGGTAAT
>Ga0308157_10007639_pt1 | contig 12540 bp, 12 predicted proteins | sample PhyBR1_FD_201035 | JGI IMG/M metagenome (GOLD analysis project Ga0308157, IMG submission 201035) | Phyllosphere microbial communities from UC Gill Tract Community Farm, Albany, California, United States - DLSLB.R1 | ecosystem: Host-associated > Plants > Phyllosphere > Unclassified | place: USA...
GCGCATCGTGCGCATCCAGGCGATGCCGGCTGGCCAGCGCGCTGCGGCGCTGGCGACGGAGCGGCGCTTGCTTGGCCGTTGGGGACAGGCGAGGGCGGATGTCCCGGCCTGGCCCGATCCGCTGCCGCAGGACGCCGGTGCGCAGTGGCGCAAGCGGGTGGCATTGGCCGGCGAGCGTCCTGTGCTGGCGCTGTCGCCGGTGCTGGCGCATGCCATGCTGGTCGAAAAGAAGAGCTTCGAGGAGCTGCATCCGCAGTTGAAGTGCGCGCTGCAGCAGTGGTGGTTGCAGGTGAGCCTGCGGCAGGGTGCGACGCCGGCCGCGGCGCTGAACGCTTTTCGCTACGGCACATTGATCAACCCCGCCGACCGTTTCGGTAATGACGCTGACCGCGCGCCGCCGGATGGCAAGCCGGCGGCCGGGGGTGTTCCCGCCTATCCGGCTATCGCCGCTCGTTTCTATGTCACTGGCACCACCACCATGCGCGCGCGGCTGGACGCCGCCGGCAAGCCCGTGCAGGCCAGTGTCGCCGGCCGCAAGATCGACGTGCCCGGCATCCGGGGCGTGCGGCCCGTGGCCTTCGAAAACGTCTTCGACGCGGCGGCGGTGAAATATGCGCTGGGCGGCTACCGTTATGAGCAGCCGCGCGGCGCCGAGCCGTTCGTGTTCCAGCTGGTGTGGTCCTTGCCGGACGAACCGGCGGACGTTAAGACGACTGGGGGTGGGCAATGAAATTTTCGTCAAGATGCGTGATGCCGGGGGTGATCTGGGCCCTGGCCTGCTGCGCTGTCGCGCCGGCCTTGGCCGATACCGCCGTGTCGCCGATCACCACCGAGGCCGAGCACACGTTCTGGTGGGGCGATTTTGCCGCGCTGGAAAAACAGAACGCCTTGCTCAGGCAGCCCGGCCACATTACCTCCGATGGCTCGTCGGAGATTGAACTGTTCCGTACCGGGCTGAACCGGGTGCTCGACGCCGGCCAGGCCGACCGCGAGGCGTATCTGCGGGAGCTGGAGGCATTGACCCTGCAATGGGCCGGCGAATACCCGCGATCGGCGCTGGCGCATGTGCTGCACGCGCAGGTGCTGAAGGCCCACGCCTGGTCCTATCGCGGCGACGGCTATAGCCATGAGGTGCCGCCACAGGCGTGGGAGGATTTTCAGTCGTATCTGCAGCGCGCGGCCAAATATCTGGCGGACCATGCCGATGTCGCCCTGACCGACAGTTATGCGTACGAAGCGCTGGTGGGGATCGGCATGGGTCTGGAATGGAGTCCCGCGCAACAGCGGGCCATCGCCGAGGAAGGCTTGAAGCGCAATCCCGAGGATGTGGGTTTGTACTTCAGGGTGGTGAATACCTTGCTGCCCAAGTGGGGCGGCAACGCCAAGCTGCTGGACCAATATATCCGCCAGGTGGCGGAAGACACCAAGGCCACGTACGGCACCGGCATGTATGCGCGCCTGTATTCCTACGCGGCCGAAGCGCAGTATGGCCACGCGCTGTTCGAGGCCAGCGCGGCCGATTGGCCGACCATGAAGCGCAGTTATGAAGACATGATGACCCGCTACCCCGACAGCCCCACGCGCCGCAACTATTACGCGTATATGGCTTGCCTGGCTAAGGACCAGGAGACGTTGCGCAGGCTGCTGGAGGAATTGGGCCCGCAGGTTGACGCGTCGAAGTGGGGGCCTAACCCGAAGCGCAGCCTGGAGGGATGCCAGCGCCTCGCGGCCAAGGCCTAGCCTCGGCTCAGGCCAGCGCGTTGCGCATCAGGGTGCGCAGGTTGCAATCGGCCTGCCAGCCGATGCGCTCCTCGCTGCTGACGGACAGCGCGGCCAGTTCGGCGTCGCTCTGCGCGGACTGGGCCAGCACCAGCCGGTGCGCCAGCCCGGCGTCCGGCAGCATGGTGCCGAAGAAGGCCACCAGTTCGTGGTGCTGGATCAGCAGGGTGGGGAAGTTGTCGACGTCAAGGTCGCCCACGACATCGGCATGGTCCTCGATGTCGATCCAGACGAACAGCTTGTCCGGATGGCGCCCGGCCACCTCCTCGAACGTGGCGCGGTAGGACGCGCAGGTGCCGCACCAGGCCGCGCACAGGCAGGCCACGATCCAGCGGTCGCCGGCCAGGGCGGCGGCGATCTCTGCGCGATTGTCGGAATTGAGGGTCAAACTGTGCATGATATGGGTCGGCTAACGGCGGCCTCTGCGCCTAAGGGTCGTATTCTACATCTCCGCGCGGGGTCGCGCCTGCCAGCCCGGCAGGTTAAAATACGCCATGCCTATTATTCTTGCCATTGAAACCTCCTCCGAACTGGCCTCGGTCGCGCTGCTGCGCGGCGAGGGCGTCATCAGCCGCGTGTCCTCGGGCGTGCGCACCCACTCGCAATCGGTGCTGCCGATGATCCAGGAGCTGCTGGCCGAAGCCGGTATCGCCTTGAAAGATTGCGACGCCATCGCCTTCGGCTCCGGCCCCGGATCGTTCACCGGCGTGCGCACCGCTTGCGGGATCGCGCAGGGCCTGGCCTTCGGCGGCAACCTGCCGGTGGTGCCGGTGGTCACGCTCGACGCGATGGCGCTGGCCTGCCATCAGCGCCACGGCGCCGCCGAGGTGCTGGCGGTGCTCGATGCGCGCATGGGCGAGGTGTACTGGGCGCAGTACCGCTTTGTGGACGGCGCGGCGCCGGCGCCGGTGCTGCCGCCCGCGCTGTCGGCGCCCGAGGCCGTGCAGCCGCAGGGCGCGCCGGTCGCTTGCGGCAACGGCTTGTCGGCCTATGCCGAGGCGTTTGCCGGCGGCGGTTTTGCCGAGGTGATGCCGCATGCGGAGCAGATCGCGCAGCTGGCGGCCATCGCGCTGGCGGCCGGCCGGACGGTGACGGCGGCCGAGGCGCAGCCGCTGTATTTGCGGAACAAGATCGCCTACACCCAGGCCGAGCGGCGCGACATGGCGTCCGCCAAGGCCGCCGAGGGTGGCGCATGAAGCAGGTGTGGGATCTGGCGCGGCTCAATTACGAGCCGATGCGGCAGGCCGATTTGCCCGATGTGGTGGCGCTGGAGGAGAGCGTTTATCCGCATCCCTGGAGCATGGCCAACTTCATCGATTCGCTCAACAGCAATTACGAGGCGTGGGTGCTGCGCGACCAGCACGGCGATTTGCTGGGCTATTTCCTGCTGATGGCGATCGTCGACGAGGCGCATTTGCTCAACGTGGCGGTGTCGGCGGAGAAGCAGGGGCAGGGCCTGGGACGCTTCCTGCTGAACCAGGCCGTGGCCTGCGCGCGCGGGCTGGGCATGGAGTCGGTGTTGCTGGAGGTGCGGCCATCGAACACGCGGGCGCTGGAGATTTATGAGCGCTACGGATTTAAACAGATCGGTCGGCGCAAGGGCTACTACCCGGCCGCCAACCAGCAACGCGAGGACGCAATCGTTATGCGGTTCAGTTTATGAGTCAGACGATGGCCAGGAGTGCCGTGTTCCTCGATGAGATGGGCGTGGGCGTGCAATGGAAATTGCGCAATCCGCCCGTGGCCGGCGAGCCAGTGGCGCAGGATGTCCCGGCCGGGGAGCCGATGCCGGTGATGGCTGAAGCGCCGCCTGCGCGCAGCGTCGAGCCGGCGCCTGTGGTTGAGGCGCCACCGCCGCCAGCGCGGGAGCTTGAGCCCGCGCCTATGCCCGCACCGGCCCTTGCGCCATCGCCCGCACCGGCCGTCGTGGCATCGTCCGCGCCGCCCGCCATGCCATCGCATGCTTCGTCCGCGCAGGCCGGCGCGTCATCGTTCCCGCCGGCCGCTGTCGCCGCGCCTGCTCCGACCGTCGCGCCGGATGACGACTCCACCGCCTGGTTCGACGAGGCCCCCGCGCCCGCACGCGCGGAGCCGGTCAGCGACGAGGCCATCGCCGCCATGGACTGGGCCGGATTGAAAGCCGCCGTCGCCACCTGCACCCGCTGCAAGCTGTGCGAGACGCGCCGCAATGCCGTGAACGGCCGCGGCGCCGCCAACGCCACATGGATCGCCATCGCCGCCGCGCCGACCCGCCTGGACGAGAAGGAAAACCAATCCATCGCCGGCGAAGCGGGTCAACTGCTGGACAACATGCTGAAGGCCATCGCGCTCAAGCCGGAGCAGGACGTGTACATCACCCACCTGGTCAAGTGCCGCCCGTCCGACGCCGACGGCGCCGACCGCGCGCCAAGCGGCGAAGAGCTGCTGGCCTGCCGTCCGTTCCTGGATCGCGAGCTGGCACTGACCGGCGCCACGATGGCCATGACCTTCGGCCAGTACGCCGCCAAGGGCCTGATGATGGGGCCGGCCGCGCGCGGCAAGGTGATGCGCTACGGCGCCGGCGAACTGCCGGTGGTGGCGACTTACCACCCGGACGACCTGCTGCGCCGGCCGGAAGACAAGGCCAAGGCCTGGGGCGACCTGTGCCTGGCCAAGGCCGCCCGTGACTAGCCAGCCGCCCGCCGCGCCTGCGAGCCCGTCCCCATCCGGGGCGCTCGCCGGCCACGCGCCGGCGGACAGCTACCAACTCCGCTTCGAACACCGCTGGGGGCACCTGACCCGCCCGCACGTGCGCGCGCTGGCCTGGCTGCTCGACGCGCCGGACCTGCTGGACCCAAGCTCACCGCACTGGCAAGGCCGCATCGCCACGCTGGGTGCCATATCGCCCGAAACGGCCGCCTGGCTGGCCGCGCTCGAGCAGGATCCAATCCCGCTGGACGCCGCCCTGGGCACCCGCCACTACTCGCGCCTCGGCCTGTACGCGGAAAAGCTGATGGCCTTCTACTTCGCCGAGCACGGCAAGCTGGTCGCGCACGGCCTGCAAGTGCGCGCCAGCCGCAACGACACCGTCGGCGAATTCGACTTCCTGCTGCGCGACGGCGACGACCTGGTCCACCTTGAATTCGCCACCAAGTTCTACCTGCTCGACGCCAGCGACGCCGGCGCCGACTTCAACGGCCTGATCGGCCCCAACCTGGCCGACACGCTGGGCGCCAAGATGCGCAAGATCTTCGACAAGCAGCTGTCGCTGGCCAGCCATCCGGCCGCGCAGCCCTTGCTGCCGCAACCGGTGGCGCGCGTGCAGGCGCTGGTCAAGGGCTGGCTGTTCTACCCGGGCGGCGAGGGCGCGGCGCCGATGCCGGGCATCTCGCAGCCGCACTGCAACGGCTTCTGGATCACGCTGCAACAGGCCGCCGGCCTGCAAGGCGACCGCTACGCCATCATGCCGCGCCTGCACTGGCTGGCACCGTTGAAGACACCGCTCGACTCCACCGCGTTGAACAAGGCCGAACTGCTGGCCGCGCTGCACGACCACATGGCGCAAGTATCCGCGCCCGTGATGGTGGCGGAGTTGGAACAGCAAGGGGAATGGCTGGTGGAGCGCAGCCGGGGCTTCGTGGTGCCCGACGATTGGCGCGCCCAAGCCGCGCAGCGCCGCCAGGACGGGGCGCTGCCGGCTTAAGGCAAGGTCAGTGTTTCAGCTCGCCGATCAGCGCGACCGAATCGAACTCGCGCTGGTTGGCCGCATGCTTGCGCATGATGAAGAACATGGTCCCGGCCAGGAACAGGCCGAACAGCACGATGATCACATCCAGGTTCAGGTGGCCGCGCAGCATCAGCGAATACATGGCCAGCATGGTCAGGATGGACAGGTTCTCGTTAAAGTTCTGCACCGCGATCGAATGGCCCGCGCTCATCAGCACGTGGCCGCGGTGCTGCAGCAGCGCGTTCATCGGCACCAGGAAGAAGCCGCCCAGCAGGCCGACCAGGATCAGCAGCGGATAGGCCAGCGCCACCGATTTCACCATCGTCATGCTCATGACGATGATGCCCATGGCGATGCCCATCGGGATCACGGTCAGCGACTTGCGCAGCGAGATGAAGCGCGCCGACAGCACCGCCCCCAGCGCCACGCCGATGGCGACCACGCCGACCAGGCTGGTCGATTGCTCATAGGTCAGCTTGAGGGTGCGGTTGGCCCACTCCAGCACGATGAATTGCAGCGTCTGCGCGGCGCCCCAGAACAGCGTGGTGACGGCCAGCGAAATCTGTCCCAGCTTGTCTTTCCACAGCAGGCCGTAGCAGTTGGCGAAGTCGGTGATCAGTTTGATCGGGTTGCGTTCCTGGTGGCCGTAGACGCAGCCGGTGTCGGGGATGCGGGTGTTGAACAGCGCCGCCAGCATGTAAATGCCGACCACCACGCACAGCGCCGCCTCGGGCGGGGTGTCGATGCCGGTGTCGATCACCGGGAAGTCCAGGCCCAGCAGGAAGGAAGACACCTGTCCGCCAACCAGCTTGCCGCCCATGACGGTGCCGAAAATGATCGACATCACGGTCAGGCCCTCAACCCAGCCGTTTGCGGCAACTAGTTTCTCTGCGGGAAGTAATTCGGTCAGAATGCCATATTTGGCCGGCGAATAGACGGCGGCGCCGAAGCCCACCAGCGCATAAGCGAGCAGCGGATGGACGTGGGCGAAGATCAGCAGACAGCCGGCAACCTTGATCAGGTTGGAGATGAACATGACCTTGCCTTTGGGCATGGAATCGGCGAAAGCGCCGACAAATGCAGCCAACAGCACGTAAAACAGCGTAAAGGAGAGCTTCAGCAGTGGCGTGATCCACGCCGGGGACTTCATGGTGACTAGCAGGTCGATCGCGACAAAGAGCAACGCATTGTCCGCCAATGACGAAAAGAACTGCGCTGCCATGATGGTATAGAAACCACGATTCATTCTGGGATGCCTGAAAACATATCTGGCTTGCTTTATACCATGCTTTGATCGTATCCCCAAGAATTGAGCCATGCGGATCAGCCGCCGCACGGTAAAATACGGCCTTCGCCATTTTGCTCACATTGCTTATGTCCAGGCCTATCGCTGCAACCATCCACGTCGAATCCATGAAGCACAACCTGGCCTGCGCCAAGGCCCAGGCGCCGGGCGCCAAGGCCTGGGGCGTGGTCAAGGCCAACGGCTACGGCCACGGTCTGGAGCGGGCGATGCGCGGCTTCGCCGACGCCGACGGGCTGGCGCTGGTCGAGGTCGACTACGCCGTGCGGCTGCGCGAACTGGGCTGGAAAAAGCCGATCCTGCTATTAGAGGGTTTCTTCGCTCCGGCCGACCTGAACACCATGGCCGGTTACGACCTGCAGGCCGCCGTCCATTGCAACGAGCAACTGGCGTGGCTGGAGGCGGCGCAAGCCGGGCTGGCCGCGCGCGGCATCAAATTTGACCTGCATCTGAAAATGAACAGCGGCATGAACCGGCTCGGCTTCATGCCGGACGCCTACGCCGCCGCGCACGCGCGCCTGGGCGCCATGGCCTGCGTGCGCAGCATCACCATGATCACCCACTTCGCCAACGCCGACGACGCCGAGCATCCGCTGCTGCCGATCGCCGAGCAGGTGCGCCGCTTCGAGCTGGGCACGGCCGGCCTGGCCGGGGCGCGCAGCCTGTCGAATTCGGCCGGCGTGCTGATGCACCAGCAAACCCTGCGCAACGACTGGATCCGTCCCGGCATCATGCTGTACGGCGGCTCGCCGGGCGGCGCCACGGCCGAATCGTTCGGCCTGCAGCCGACCATGACGCTGACCAGCGAGATCATCGGCATCCAGCATATCGTGGCCGGCGACGTGGTCGGCTACGGCAGCCGCTTCCAGGCCGAGGGCCCGATGACCATCGGCGTGGTGGCCTGCGGCTACGCGGACGGCTATCCGCGCAGCGCGCCGATGGGCACGCCGGCGCTGGTGGACGGCGTCCGCACCCGGCTGGTGGGCCGGGTGTCGATGGACATGCTGACCGTGGACCTGACCGGCCTGCCGTCGGCGCGGGTGGGCAGCAAGGTCACGCTGTGGGGCCGCGGCATGCCGATCGACGAGGTGGCCGAGGCCGCCGGCACCATTGGCTATGAGCTGATGTGCGCGCTGGCGCAGCGCGTGCCGGTGCAGGAAGGCTGAACGCATGGCCAAGGCTAAAACCAATTACACCTGCAGCGAGTGCGGCGGCACGGCCACCAAATGGACCGGCCAGTGTTCGTCCTGCCAGCAGTGGAACACGATGGTGGAGACCGTCATCGAGGCGGGCGGCAACAACCGTTACTCGCAGCCGCAGCACTTGTCGCTGGCGCAGACCGCGCCGGTGCTGTCGCTGGCCGACATCGACGCCATCGACGTGCCGCGCTTCGGCACCGGCATCGAGGAGTTCGACCGCGTGCTGGGCGGCGGCCTGGTCGCGGGCGGCGTGGTGCTGATCGGCGGCGATCCGGGCATCGGCAAGTCGACCTTGCTGCTGCAGGCGCTGGCCAATGTGTCGCACCTGAAAAAAGTCCTGTATGTCAGCGGCGAGGAATCCGGCGCGCAGATCGCGCTGCGCGCCAAGCGGCTCAACATCGACGCCCGCGACCTCAAGCTGCAGGCCGAGATCCAGCTGGAGAAAATCCTCGGCACGCTGGCCGACCTGAAGCCGGAAGTGGCGGTGATCGACTCGATCCAGACCGTGTATTCGGACGCGCTCAGCTCCGCGCCCGGCTCGGTGGCGCAGGTGCGCGAGTGCGCGGCGCAGCTGACGCGCATGGCCAAGCAGACCGGCGTCACCATCATCCTGGTCGGCCACGTGACCAAGGAAGGCGCGCTGGCCGGCCCGCGCGTGCTGGAACACATCGTCGACACGGTGCTGTACTTCGAGGGCGACAACCATTCGAGCTTCCGCCTGGTGCGGGCCATCAAGAACCGTTTCGGCGCGGTCAACGAGCTGGGCGTGTTCGCCATGACGGAGAAGGGCTTGAAGGGCGTGTCGAATCCGTCGGCGCTGTTCCTGTCGCAGCACGACAACCAGGTGCCCGGTTCCTGCGTGATGGTGACGCAGGAGGGCACGCGTCCCTTGCTGGTCGAAATCCAGGCGCTGGTGGACGCCAGCCACCTGCCTAACGCGCGCCGGCTGTCGGTCGGTCTGGAGCAAAATAGGCTGGCGATGCTGCTGGCCGTGCTGCACCGGCACGCCGGTATCGCGGCCTTCGACCAGGACGTGTTCATCAACGCCGTGGGCGGCGTGAAGATCACCGAACCGGCGGCCGATTTGGCGGTGCTGCTGGCGATTAATTCGTCGATGCGCAGCAAGCCGCTGCCGCGCGGCTTCGTGGTGTTCGGCGAGGTGGGGCTGGCCGGCGAGATCCGTCCGGCGCCGCGCGGGCAGGAGCGTTTGCGCGAGGCGGCCAAGCTGGGCTTCTCGATGGCGATGATCCCGACCGCCAACGCGCCCAAGCAGCCGATCGAGGGCATGACCATTATCGCGGTCGATCGCATCGACGATGCCTTCAATAAGCTGCGCGAAATCCAATAACGTTGTATTGTTACGTGTTGTAATTGCTAATACTGAATAATAAGTAACTGAATACGCACAAAGGAACAGGATAGTGTCAGTTGATCAAAGGTCGGTCGCGCGCAAGATCGTGCGGGCCAAGGCGGTGGTGGTAATGGACGGCATGCCGCCGATGCAGGGGCGCACCATCGACATCAGCGCCCATGGGTTGTCGCTTAATTTCGAGCATAAGCTGGAGGCCGGGCACATGGGGCAGTTGTCGTTCGAGCTGTTCATCGACGGCAAGCCGCAGGTGCTCACTTGCCGCTCCAAGGTCACGTATTGCATCTTCAGTGGCGATCATTTCAAGATCGGTTTCCAGTTCCTGAACATGGATTCCATCACCACCAGCGCCGTCAACAAGTTCCTGCGATAGGTCCGACATAGCGGGCCCTGGGGCGGATCGGGCGCTGGGCTTGCACCTGTTCGAGTGCATGCGCCAGCCAACCGACGCAGCGGCCCAGCGCGAACAGGATGAAGGGCGCGTCGTCCGGCAGTTCATGGGCGGTGGCCAGCGCGGTCAGCGCGAAATCAATATTCGGCAATTCCCCCGCCTGCGCTTCGGCCGCGGCGGCGAGGGCGGCGTGCGGCTGCAATTCCGGCAATAACTTCAGCAGGGCGCGGGCGCGCGGGTCGCCTTCCGCGTAGAGCTTGTGGCCGAAGGCGGGCAGCGGGCGGCCGCTCTGCAACCAGCTGGCGACCGCCTCGTCGGCGCCGTGCAGGCGGGCGGCGGCGATCAGCTGGGCGAATTCGGCCGAGGCGCCGCCATGCAGCGGGCCGGTCAGCGTGGTGAACCCGGCCAGCACGCCAGCCGCCAGCGAGGCGCCGGTCGAGACGGCGACGCGGGTGGCGAAGGTGGAGGCGTTCAGTTCATGGTCGGCCATCAGCACCAGCGCGCGGCGCAGCAGGTCTTCGGCGGCGGGGCGCTGCCAGGCGCGGGCGAGGCGGGCGCTGATGGTGGTTGGCGCGGCTTGGCCGGCCGGCTCCGGGCCGATCATCGCTCGCGTGAGCGTGGCCAGGATGCTGGCGGCCTCGGCGCGCAGTTCGATGGCCGGGCGGCACAGCGAGGGCGCATCGCTGGCGCTGCGCAGCGCCAGGGCCAGCAGGCCGGCGCCCAGCGCACCGGCGGACGCGGAGCCGGGCGGCGCGGAGGCTGCGGTCTTCGCTGCCTCTATGGCATCCAGTGCCTGGCCGGGTTCGGCTTCCCACAGCAAATCGGCGATGTCTTCCAGCGTGGCGGTGTCGGCCAGCACGGTGGTGTCGAGGCCGCGGTACAGCAGGCGGCCGTCGGCGGCGGTGGAGATGGCGGAAGGCAGCACCGGGTCGCCCCATTGCATGGCCTGCGTGGAGACCGCCTCGATCTTGCGGCGGCCATTGCTGCGCGCGGCCATGCGCAGGATGTCGTCGCGGTGGTAGAGGCTGCGGCGCGGATCGGCCTCGTCTGACTTCGCGCGTATCTTGCCCCGGCTGACGTTGGCGTACAGCGTCTGCGGGAGGACATTCAATACGTGCAGCGCTTCCGTCGCCGTCATCCAGACCATCTTGGTTCCCTATGTTGACACTTCAAGTCAAGATTGACGCCCTTTGTGGGCGCTCCTAAGCTGGAAACAGCATATCAATTACCGGAGCGTTCATGTCTAAAATGTTAGAGGCCATTGTATCCGCGTTGTCGCTGCCATCGCGCGAGTGCGTGACGTTTGCCGGCGCCGGCGAGCTGCCGTCGTGCTACGCGGTGACGGAACTGGCGGCGGCGTCGGTGGGCGCGGCGGCGCTGGCGGTGCGGCAGCTGATCGCGGCGCAGGGCGGGCGGCCGGCGCGGGTGACGGTCGATCGCCGGCTGGCGTCGATGTGGTTCGGCTGGTCCCTGCAGCCGGTGGGCTGGAAGCGTCCGCCGGCATGGGACCCGGTGGCCGGCGACTACCGCACGGCCGACGGCTGGATACGCCTGCACACCAACGCCCCGCATCATCGCGACGCGGCGCTGGCGGTGCTGGGCGCGCCGGCGGAACGCGAGGCGGTGGCGCGGGCGGTGGCCGGCTGGCGCGGCGCCGCGCTGGAGGCGGCGGTGGTGGCGCAGGGCGGCTGCGCGGCGATGATGCGCTCGGGTGCGGAATGGGCGGCGCACGAGCAGGGCCGGGCCGTCGCGGCCGAGCCGCTGGTCGCGTTGACCGCGCGGGAAGGCAGCTTCCACGCCGGCTGGGCGCCGACACCGTCGCGGCCGTTGGCGGGGTTGAAGGTGCTGGACCTGACGCGGGTGCTGGCCGGGCCGGTGGCCACGCGCTTCCTGGCCGGCTACGGGGCCGACGTGCTGCGCATCGATCCACCGTCGTGGGACGAGCCGGGCGTGATCCCTGAGGTCACGTTGGGCAAGCGCTGCGCGCGCTTGGACCTGCATCTGGCGAGAGACCGGGACGTATTCGAAACCCTGCTGACGCAGGCGGATGTGCTGGTACACGGCTATCGGCCGGCCGCGCTGGAGGGGCTGGGATTTAGCGAGGAAGTCCGGCGGCGCCTGAATCCCGGGCTGGTCGACGTAGCGCTCGATGCATACGGCTGGACCGGACCATTGAGCGGACGTCGCGGCTTCGACAGCCTGGTGCAGATGAGCGCGGGCATTGCCGAGCGCGGCATGCGCTGGCGGAACGCGGACCAGCCGGTGCCGTTGCCGGTGCAGGCGCTCGATCACGCGACGGGATATCTGATAGCGGCGGCGGCGGTGCGCGGGCTGGTGCACCGGCTGGAGGAAGGGCGGGCCACGCAAGCGCGCCTATCGCTGGCGCGCACCGCGCTGTTATTGATCGGCTTGTCGCCGTCCGAAAAGGCGACCACGCAACCGCTGGCGCCGGCCACCGAAGCGGACCTGGCGCCAGAACTGGAACAGACCGCGTGGGGACCAGCGCGGCGCTACCTGCCGCCAGTAGCCATCGACGGCGCGCCAATGACCTGGGACCGGCCCGCCACCAAGCTGGGATCGTCGCCACCAAAATGGGGTCAAGTCTGGCATTCGGACACGAGCTCTGCCGCAAAATGGGGTCAAGTCTGACATTCGGACACGAGCTCCGCCGTAACCCGCGTGGGGTCAAGTCTGGCATTCGGACACGGCCTCTGCCGTAGTGGCTGCTACAGCAGAGGCCGTGTCCGAATGTCAGACTTGACCCCAATTGTTCGGTAGAGCTCGTGTCCGAAT
>Ga0308157_10007640_pt1 | contig 12539 bp, 10 predicted proteins | sample PhyBR1_FD_201035 | JGI IMG/M metagenome (GOLD analysis project Ga0308157, IMG submission 201035) | Phyllosphere microbial communities from UC Gill Tract Community Farm, Albany, California, United States - DLSLB.R1 | ecosystem: Host-associated > Plants > Phyllosphere > Unclassified | place: USA...
ATTCTTCACCAGGAACGGGATCAGCTATTCGGGCGGCTATGTCGGCGCCCCCATGCTCGCCGACGGACGCATCGTCACCTTCACTGACAATTACAACATCGGCGACGCCTTGCCGCTGGCGGCGTTCACACTGAACAACGACAGGCCGCTTTGGCGCTCGAGCTACAGCTACACCGGCCAGCCCGCCGCGCATGGCGGCAGACTCTACGCGGTCCGCTCCTCCAGCACGATCGTTGACGTGATCGACGCGACGACCGGGCTGGTGTCGGCGTCGATCAACGTCGGGGGTAGCGAGAACCTCAAGAGCAACGTCGTGATCTCGGATAGCCACTTGTTCGTCGCGAGCGCCGCCACAACTTTCGCAGTGGATTTGGGCGGCGCCGCCTATCCGGTGGCATGGAAGACCTCTTATGGCGGCAATCTGGCGATCACGCCCGACGGCTATCTAATTATCGCCACCAAGACGGGTTTGCACGGGGTCAAGCTGACGTGACCGCCGCGCGGCACCAACGCCTCTGCCAACGCAGACAGGCTTCAGTTTCGAAAAGACTTGTAGCAGTGTTGCAAAAAGAACCCCTTTTGCGACGCAACGGACGCTGCCTTCGGCCACTTACTGTCGCAAAACCAGCGACTTTCGAGACGTCCGAAACTCAGAATTTTCGCGACAGCGCTCTGGCAGCCCTCGGTCACTGAGGGGCATCGCTGTGGAGGTGATCAGCTTGTGATTGGCGGGGTTGCCGCTTCGGCAATCCCTATAGCGCTTTGCTTCCGAAGGCCTTCAGCAACGGCCTGCGAAACTTCGTGGATGTCTATCTCTATCACTTGCCCCACCTTAATCCTTACGATGTGGCCGCTGCGGTTCTGGTAGGCCGACCAGTCCGGCGGTTGGCCGGTTGCCGACCAACGAACGATGATTACTGTGTCGTGCGGCATTCCCTTTACCCAGACATCCTCGACAGTGAGCGTGAGATGCTCGCCCAATCTACCGCCGACATGCTGCGCCTGTGGCAGAGCCATGAGCAGGCAAGCGGTTTCCTCAGCTGATATCGCTCACTGAACGGCAGGAGTGCTCAACGTCATGTTGACGGCACATGCTAAGCGATAGGAGAATAGCTGGGTTTCGATGCGAGAGCTTATCTGCATTTGACCTACGTTGCATGATCGTAGAGGGGAGGGGCATGTTTCGTCTGATCACACTCCCAATCATGGTTCTTGGCGTCGCGGGCTGCGCTGCAGGATCGCTAACTCCCGGCACGCTGCCAAAGGGAGCCGTAAGCGGGGTTTATACGGCGGTGGATCCTCAAACCGTCGCTGCGTGCATTGCTACTGCAGTCGGAAGCACGGTGCAGCCGATGGGCGATCGGCTGATCGTTACATCGGCCCGGTATCCTAACTTGAGCTACAGCGTAGCGCCGAATGCTGATGAGAGTGTTTATCCAACGCAGATCGCGGTCATGGGGCGGGAATCCGATCCAGAGGAAGAAAAGCGTGTTAACGGCTGCGTCGTGTCGCAGACGCCCGGTTGATGGCACCTCGGCTAGTGGTTGCGTCTGTAATGCTTCTGAGTGCGGGGCCCATCGTTGCGGCGCCTGCGCCGGCCGCTTTCGTGTATTGCAAGGCACCTAGTACGAGTCCGCGCGGCTTGGGACTTATTGTTACTGGAATTTTTCGGTCGCGATTGGACCTGAACTTCGTCAGGACTGCCTTCACGAACTATCTTACAAATTCCTATGCGCCTTATGGGAACGGATGGATTTTTCCTCAGGCGGGTACAGCCTGTAACAGTTTCGTCTATCGGCGCGACGCTGAAATTCAGCGTAGCCTGGATATCTCTCGCGTTCCGCAGCCGACCCAGTTGATTTTCAACGTCACTTTCCAAATAGAGTGACTGATCAACGGGGTCAGTGGCACTGTTTCAGTGGCCGTCGACCGCGTTCAGGATAGCGCGACCGTAATTTGTCTTCTTAAACTTCTCGCCCGCTTCGCGGGCCTGATCAGCGGTGATGAAGCCCTGATGGAGCGCGATCTCCTCCAGGCATGCGACCTGGATGCCTTGACGATGCTGGATGGTACGCACGAATTCGCTAGCTTCAAGTAGGCTGTCATGCGTGCCAGTGTCGAGCCAGGCGTAGCCGCGGCCCATCTGTTCGACGAACAGGTCGCCCGCCTCCATGTAGATGCGATTGAGATCGGTTATCTCAAGCTCGCCGCGTGCTGATGGCTTAAGGTCGCGCGCGAACTGGACGACGCGGTTGTCGTAGAAATATAGGCCGGTGACCGCATGGTGCGACTTGGGCTTTGCGGGCTTTTCCTCGAGGCTCACCGCCTTGCCGGCCTCGCCGAACTCGACGACGCCGTAGCGCTCGGGATCGTCGACGCGGTAGGAGAAGACCGTCGCGCTGCCCTTGCGCGCAACCGCGCTCGCCAGAAGGTCGGTCAGGTGCGCGCCGAAGAAGATGTTGTCGCCGAGCACGAGCGCGACATCGTCGTCGCCGATGAAGTCCGCGCCGATCGTGAACGCCTGGGCGAGGCCCTCGGGCCTGGGCTGTTCGGCATATGAGATCGCCAGGCCGAACGCCGAGCCGTCCTCGAACAGGCGACGGTAATTGTCGATATATTCGGGGCTCGAGATGATCAGGATGTCGCGGATGCCCGCGAGCATCAGCACTGACAGCGGGTAATAGATCATCGGCTTGTCATAGACCGGCAGCAGCTGCTTGTTCACGGCGAGCGTCGCCGGATGAAGCCGCGTGCCCGAACCGCCGGCGAGAATAATGCCCTTCATTGGGAAATGTCCTTGTTGGGGGCCCCGAGCAGTTCGTCGAGGATGTTGCCGAGCGCGGTCTGCCACGCGGGCGGATGGATACCGTAGTCGCGCGTGATCGCGTCATGGCTGAGCAGCGAGTTGGCCGGGCGCGTCGCAGGCGTCGGATAGTCGCTGGTCGGAATGCCATCGACCTCGGCGTTCGCCCCGCCCCGCGCGGCGCTCTGTGCGAAGATCTCGCGCGCGAAGTCAGCCCAGGTGACCGCGCCGGCGTTGCTGAAGTGATAGACGCCGGTGGGGGCGGCGGGATCCTCGACGAGCCGCATCGCGATCGTCGCGAGCGCCGCGGCGAGATCGGCCGCGGACGTCGGGCTGCCATGCTGGTCGTCGACCACGCGCAGGCGCGGGTTGGTCGCGCCGACGCGCAGCATCGTCTTCACGAAATTGTTGCCGTGTGCGCTGACCACCCAGGCGGTCCGGACGATCGCGTGGCGTGCGCTCGAGGTCCGCACCGCGAGCTCGCCAGCAAGCTTGGATGCGCCGTACACGCCGAGCGGCGCGACCGGATCGGTTACCTCCCACGCGCCGTCGCGTGCGCCGTCGAAGACGTAATCGGTCGAGACCTGGACGATTGGGATGCCGGCCTTGGCGCAGGCTTCGGCGAAGGCCGCGGGGGCCATCGCGTTGACCGCCCAGGCGGTAACTATGTCGCCTTCCGCCTTGTCGACCGCGGTATAGGCGCCCGCCGAGATCACTGCGGCCCAGGGCTGGCCGTCATGGCCGCCCGCGACCATTTTTGCGATTGCCGCAGTGTCGCGCAGGTCGAGTTCGTCGATGTCGATCGCGGTGACCGCCCAGCCCTCGGGCCAGGCATAGCGCTTGAGCTCGGTACCGAGCTGGCCGTTGCCGCCGGTGACGAGGATCCGCTCCATACCGCCAGCTGTGGAATCATCGCTCATACCGAAAGCCCGCGACGCTGGTCGGCCTCGTGCTCGGCGACGATCGCCTGCCACCAGTCCTGATTGTCGAGATACCAGGCGACGGTCTTCTCGATGCCCGTCTCGAACGTCTCGGCGGGCTCCCAGCCGAGCTCGTCCTTGATCCGGGTCGCGTCGATTGCATAGCGCTTGTCGTGGCCGGGGCGGTCGGCGACATAGGTGATCTGCGTCGCATAAGGCTGGCCATCGACGCGCGGGCGGAGGCGATCGAGGATCGTGCAGACGGTCTTCACGACCTCGAGATTTTGCTTCTCGTTGTTTCCGCCAACATTGTAGGTCCGGCCGGGCTCGCCCTTTTCGAACACCGCGTGCAGGGCGCGGACATGATCCTCGACATACAGCCAGTCGCGGACCTGGTCGCCCTTGCCGTAGACGGGCAGGTCGGCGCCCGCGAGCGCCTTGACGATCATCAGCGGGATGAGCTTTTCGGGGAAGTGATACGGCCCGTAATTGTTCGAGCAGTTGGTGATCAGCACCGGCAGGCCAAAGGTGTGGCCCCAGGCACTGACGAGATGGTCCGACCCCGCCTTCGACGCCGAATAAGGCGAACGCGGATCATAGGGGGTCTCTTCGGTGAACAGCCCTGTTTCGCCGAGCGATCCGTAAACCTCGTCGGTCGAGATGTGGTGGAAGCGGAACGCCGCCTTCGCCGCATCGCCGAGCGACAGCCAGTAGGCGCGTGCCTCGCTCAGCATCGTGAAGGTGCCAACGACGTTGGTCTGGACGAACGCGCCCGGGCCGTCGATCGAGCGGTCGACATGGCTCTCGGCGGCGAGATGCGTGATCACGTCGGGCTTGAACTCGGCGATCACCGCGCGGACCGCATCCGCATCGCAGATGTCGCCCTGGACGAAGCGGTAGCGGTTCGAACTCGCGACGCGCTCGACCGTCGTCAGCGTGCCCGCATAGGTCAGCTTGTCGAAGTTGAGAACTTCATGATCGGTGTTTTCGATCAGGTGACGGACGAGCGTCGAACCGATGAAACCGGCCCCGCCGGTAACGAAAATACGCATGGGTCTGTCCTTCAGGCGAGCGGCGCGAGTGGGCGGCCGTCATAGGGAAAGGGGCTGTCGAAACCGGCCAGCAGCGGCTGCGCCGCATCCTTCGCCGACAGCTCAGGTACGGCACCAGCGGGCATCGGCCACTCGATTCCGATCGCGGAATCATCCCACCGGATGCCACCATCGCTCTCAGGCGCGTAGGTGTCCGAGCATTTGTACGTGACTTCGCAATTATCCTCGAGCGTCACGAAGCCGTGCGCGAAGCCAATCGGAATAAATAGCTGATGGCCGTTCTCGGCTGAGAGTTCGGCCCCGACCCAATCGCCATAGGTGGGCGAACCCTTGCGAATGTCGACGGCGACGTCGAAGATCGCGCCGCGGATGCAGCGCACCAGCTTGTCCTGGCCGCGTGGCGGGGTCTGAAAGTGTAGACCCCTGAGCGTAAACGCGGGCACCGACAACGAGTGGTTGTCCTGCACGAAAGTGCAGGGAATGCCGAGCTTTTCAAAGGCCGGCACTGAATAGACCTCTGTGAACCATCCGCGTGCATCACCGAAGCGCTTCGGGCGGATGAGCCGAACGGGGGCAGGAGTGTCAGTCATGTATGCGAGACGTTCCGGTATCGGGCGTATGGGCAAGCCAACAGCACAGGATGGTGAATACGGCTGCTATCAAGGGGGCCCTAAGCGGATAATCTGTGAGACTGGCGAGCAGAACGATTAAGATGCCGAAGGCCGATGCTCGCTGCAAGGCACGCCAAGGGGGTGGCGCGCTCGTCGAAATGGTGCGCCAGCTTGCGCGGACCCACCAAACAAAGAAACCCAAAAAGACGAGCAGGGCCGGCATGCCGCCAGTGATAACAAGTTCAATTAGATCGTTATGGGCGTTGTTAAAATAGCTGGTCTTCAACAGCGCATCGGGCTCGTAAGTCGCATAAACGGGAACAAACGATCCGAAGCCGGTTCCTAATAACCATGTCTTACCAATGATTTGCATAAGCGTCGGCAGGGCAGCCAAGCGGCCCTCGGTACTAAGGTCGTCGTCCACTAGCCGACCGATCGCTACTGCGCGGTCGGTGCTCAATGCGATAATCAGGATCGCTGCGATACCGCTGACCAAGCCGCCAGCTATTATCCAGCGCTTTCGCGTCGAGACCCGGGTCGTCCCAATAGAAGGCTTGACGAGGAACGCACTTATCAGGCCGACCAATAGCAGCGCGAGACCAGCACGCGAACCCAGTACGAGCAGGTAAAGTACGGTCGCAGCCCCGACTGCAAGCCCCACCATGACACGGGTACGGGAAGAACGGCGACGTGCAACGGGAAATAGGGACCATGCGCGCAATAAAGGCAGCGCCAGCGCAAGCAATGCCGCTTGATGGTTGCGATTGGCAAGTAAGCCGATCAACTGTCCGCGACCGCTGACTTTGTACCAGTAAAGCGGGGACGACGTACCGCTAGCGATCTGCAATACGCCGAGCACCATGCTGAAGACAACGATACCTAGCACGGGCCATAGCAGCAGGCGTCGTTGACGATCGTCGAGCGCCGCAAAGCCGATAATGGTACCTAACGGCGTTAGAAGGGCTACTAGGCTATTCCACGTACGGTCGGGCGATACACTGAGGGGATGCCAGAGCTTGGTACCACCTAAAAGCCGTGCCACGGCGTCATAGCTCTCCCGACCATCGAGGCCGTACCAGAGCGCGGGCGGCAGTGGCACGAGTTGGATAGCAACGGTCGCAGCAAATAGAGCAAGCAGAGCCGAGACTGGCCCTACACTGCGCCAATTGACGGGTCCTGCCAACAGCATGGCGACAATACACAGTACGGACGCTGGCCGTAGCACGAGCGCCCAGCCGATATGTGGACGCGATGATCCGCCGGTCAATGCGACGAAGGCTGCAAAGGTGGCGAACGCTAAGATTACTGCAGACGGACGGGCAAACCTACCAATCGTCGGCACACGGCGAGACCGTTTTTGCAAGCGAGCATGAGTTGGAGGCACGTACTTATTCCGTTTTATAAGAGACGTTTTCACGCCTTGGCATTCATTTGGGACTGATGGCAGATCCCTAAGCACCTTTGCTGCATGCACCAAACAACATTTGAGAGTGTGGCGTCAGAATGCGTTGCGGTGCGTCAGCACACGGAAGGTCTGGAAAATTAGCATTACGTCGCGCCATACCGACCAGGATTCGAGATAGGCGAGATCGGCCTGCAAGCGGTTGATCAGGTCGTTGCCAGTTTCCGTATTGCCGCGAAATCCACGGACCTGAGCAAGACCAGTAAGGCCCGGCTTGACCGCATGACGACTCCAATATTCCGAAGAAACTTCCCAGTATAACTCCTTTCCTGCCAGTGCACCTATTGCATGCGGGCGCGGTCCGACGATGCTCATGTCACCGCGGAGCACATTGAAAAGTTGCGGCAATTCATCAAGACTAGTCTTGCGAATTATGTTACCAACACGGGTAACGCGTGCGTCATTGCGGGTGGTAAGCTTGCTTGCGTTGTAATCAAGCAAGTCGGTCCGCATGCTGCGAAACTTAAACATGCGAAATAACCGGTTGCTCTTTCCAATACGCAATTGGCTGAAGAGAGCTGGTCCAGGCGAGTCTAACCTTACAAGAATGGCAATTACAATAAGGGCCGGGGAAAGCACAATCAGCGCTGGTACTGCAATTGCAATATCAAACAGTCTTTTGATCGTCCGATCCACGGCATTAAGTTGGCCGGTTGCTATTAGGGTAGTCGCAATATCATAATACCGTGTTGTGCTGATAGCTCCAATCGCATCAAGCTCAGGTGTCAGCACTTCAACATTAACGCCGGCACCCTTGAGCGCGAGAGCCCATGCCGCACGCCGTTCCGGCGGACACGCCACGATGACCCGGTCGGTTTCATGAATGATGCTGCCAAGCCGATCAAGCATCGTGGGATCGTTGATGTCTGGCTTGAGGCCAAGTTGCCGAAGATCGATCTTAAAAGCAGTGCATCCAGCAGGGGTGGCAAAATCATCGATCAAAACGACTTCGCTTTCAGGGCGCCCATCCAGTGCGGCATAGGCATATTTTGCGAAAACATAACGACCGAAGATCAGCAAGCCACAGCTAGTGAGCGTGCCTCCGATCGCGATACCGCGTGAAACCGCATCGGAGGATTTAATGACGAAGGTAATGCTGATAACGATCAGAACGGCTGTTAACAGAGACAGGGAGGCGCGCCGCGTGCTGCGGGATGCACGCATCACGTTTGTCAGGCGGTAAGCCTGCTGCCTGATCCCGGCCATGTAATAAATAGGCAACACGAGAGGCAGGAAGGTCAGCAACCGATCGTGCATGGCCTGACCGAGGTACAACCATGACATGGTCATGAGTCCACTGCATATCATGATCAAATCGAGGCCGGCGACGAGCGTGAGCAGTCGCATCCGTACGCCATGCTTCGAAATCAGGGCATGATTGTCAAAGCCTTTGCCGGCCGACGATGCTGGCCGGTGGGCATCGACAGTGAAAAGCGGCTCGTTCAGCATGTCAGTCAAGGTAAAGCTATCTGCACTCTATGGGTGTTGCCGTACGTTAGACCTTTTACGCGGTGTTGGAAACCGAGGCAAATTGAAGTGTTTTTCAGCTTCGCGACGACCCAGGCAGGGCGGGTATAGCATGCTATTTGCAGCGCACAGGGAGAAGCAGGTTTCCTACGGAGCAAACAAAAGGCATGGGCGGGGGGGGCGCACAACATGCAACTCTGCTGCCAGGCAGCCAGCCTGCGGAGGGTTGCAACTTTGTCAGGCGCCGGCTAACCCCGCGGTGCCCGAAAGGGCCTGCATTTGGCAAGGTCTCAATGAATAGTAGTGTTTTTTCTTGCAGCGTGCTGATGGTTGCGCTGGCCCTTTCCGCATGCGGCTCTCCGCGTTTCGAGGGGCGTCCTGGCCTGACGGTATTCGACAACAAGCCGTTGCCGGAGCCGGTCCGGCAAGATCTTGTTATTCCCTCGCGACCTTATGTCATTGGACCGTCCGATCAGTTAACAGTTGAAGTCTTTGGCATCGACGAACTTAGCAAGAACGTGACGGTCGACCTTACCGGGCAGATCGCGCTTCCGCTTGTCGGCTCGCTTAAAGTGTCTGGCATGACCGCTGATGAGCTGACCACCAATCTCGTCGGACGGTTCCGTACGGCTCATGTGCGCAATCCGCAGGTTACCGTAAATATCGTTACCGCGGCTAGCCAGGTCATTACCGTCGATGGCTCGGTAACGACGCCTGGCATTTTTCCTTTGCTTGGGCGTATGTCGTTGATGCGCGCGATTGCACGTGCTTCCGGTACGTCCGAGTTCGCTCGCGAGAATTACGTTGTCGTGTTCCGCAACGTGGCGAATAAGCGCTATGCTGCCCTATACGATCTGCGCGCCATCCGACAGGGTATGTACGAAGATCCGGAAATCTTCTCGAACGACGTCATCTATGTTGGCGACGATCAGGCTAGGCGCGTATTCCGTGATGTGGTGGCGGCTGCGCCATTACTGTCTGCGCCGTTGCTCTATATTGTCTCCCAGTAATTTAAGCCAGAGTTAGACACAAACTTATGCAGTACGACCGTGCTCTGGACGTCATGAGAGATGGTGATCGCCCGCTTGCCGATCTGGGAATGCCGAACGAGACGCGTTTTAACTTTTCGTTAGCACAAGTTCTGGCGATTCTGAAGAAGCGTAAATGGCTGATCATCGGTGTGGTTGTTGCCGCATTGGCTCTTGGTCTTATCCTGACGTTGCTGACGACGCCGCAATACACGTCCAATTCGGTTCTGGAAATCCAGCGTGAAACGCGGAACTTTACGAATGTCGATGGCGTAGACTCTCGCGCGCCTAGCACGGTCGACGCTGAATTCTATGAGACTCAGGCAGGACTTCTGCGTTCGGTTGCTCTTGCTGACAGTGTTGCGACAGCCAACCGGCTGCAGGACGACGCCAAATTTTTCGATATGTTTAAGTCCCGCAAGGCCAAGAAATGGTTTGAAGGCGGTCGTATGATATCGGGTGCATCCACTCGGGCTGAGCGCGTGCGCGAAGCTAGCGATATTCTGCTAGATCATCTAGAGGTCGTCATTCAGAAGCAGTCGCGACTTGCTACGGTCAGTTTCACCAGTCCAGATGCGGGATTTTCGAAGAAAGTCGTTGATTCCTGGGCTACCGAGTTCGTTCAGGGGACACTCGACCGGCGGTATGCCGCAACTGCCTATGCGCGCAAGTTCCTCGAAGATCGGCTTGGTCAGTTGCGCACACGGATCGATCAGGCTGAGCGTCAGCTCGTCGATTATGCCGCACGTCAGGGCATTGTAAATCTTCCCAGTGATACTGCATCTGTCCCTGGGTCTGGTACGAACCCTGAGCGGTCGTTGGTCGCCGAGGATCTGGTTGCGCTAAACAAGGAATTAGCGGCTGCGATCGGCCAGCGAATTGAAGCCGAAAGCCGGCTGGGCGCCACCGGTGGCGATGTCGCCGAAGCATTGTCAAATTCGGGCATTTCGCAGATGCGTCTGAAACGTGCAGACCTGTCGTCAGAATATGCCGAGATTATTCAAAAGTTTGATCCGGCCTATCCACCCGCTCGCGCATTGCGGGCACAGATTACAACTCTGGATCAGTCTATCAGCCGTGAGGAAGGCCGGGTTCGCTCAACCTTGCAGCAGACCTATGAATCTGCTCGTAAGCGCGAAACCGCACTTTCGACCCAGGTTGAAAAGCTCAAGACAGGCATGTTTGATCTGCGGCGCCGCAGTACCCAGTACAATATTCTGATGCGCGAGGTTGATACAAACCGTCAGCTGTATGACGCATTGCTGCAGCGCTATAAGGAGATCGGTGTTGCGGGTGGTGTAGGTGCCAATAACATTGCCGTTGTCGATACAGGCGATCTGCCAGATAAGCCGTCGAGCCCCAAGCTGTTGCTCAATTTGGGTCTTGCGATGGTTGCGGGTTTGCTCGTCGGCGTGTCCTTGGCCTTTAGCCTGGAACAGCTCGAAGACGCGCTGTCTGACCCGGCAGAAGTAGTCGAACTCCTTCATATTCCGTTGATTGGTGTTGTTCCGAAGGTTGCCGACGATCCGATGCGTTCGCTATTGGATGCTAAATCCCCGCTAAGCGAAGCATATTTCTCGGTACAGACTTCACTGGCGTTAGCGACGACGCATGGTTTCCCGCGCACCACGGTTGTTACCAGTTCGCGAGCTGGCGAAGGCAAGTCGCTGACGTCTCTCGGTTTGGCTAAGACGCTGGCGGCTCGGGGACGCCGCGTCGTACTGATCGATGCCGACATGCGTTCGCCGAGCGTTCATCATATGCTAGATCTGCGCGGCACGCCGGGATTTAGTAGCCTTTTGAGCAGCGCTGCGTCGGTAAAGGAGGTTGTGCAAGACACCAATATTGCCAATCTTGCAATAATTGCAGCAGGTCCACCGCCACCCAGTGCCGCAGAGTTGCTCGCGGGCGACCGGCTGCAAGCCGTGTTCGAAACACTGTTGGCTACCTTCGATAACATTGTTGTTGATGCTCCACCGGTAATGGGCTTTGCCGATGTGCCTTTGCTCGCCAGCCAAGTCGAAGGCGTCTGTTTCGTGATCGAGGCACATGGCACTAACAAGGCTAGTGCCCGTACGGCTATTTCGCGCTTACGTAGCGCTGATACCACGCTGTTTGGCGCAATCGTGACTAAGTTCGATTCCAAGCGGGCATTCAGCGGCTATGGCTATGATTATGGCTACGGCTATGGTTATGGCGAAGATTCATCTAAGTCCTCGCAATAGGGGTTAGGATCGCACCGTGACAAAGAGTCTCGCTGTCATCCGCGTGACTGCGATCCTGATGGGTGGCGTGATCGCCCTCTGGGTCGCAGTGGGCGTCACCTTGAACTTTACCGTTGCTAGGCAGACTCCTGCGTTCGTTGAAGCTTGGTGGCCGGCCGGCTCGATGGCAAAGGTCGCAGAGGGTCGGCAGCAACTGACTTCTCTTTCGAAGTTGCCGAAGGCGGCAGGAGATCGAATGATCGCTAAATTGCGCGACGCGGCGTTGCGCGATCCGACCGATACTAATGCGTTGAGCACATTGGCTGCGTTCGAGGAAAATCGAACCGGCGCGAACCGCGCCCGTCAGTTATTTCGGGCATCAGAAGCAGTTTCGCGACGCAATACCCTGACCGAAATGTGGCTGATCGAGGACGGGGTCCGGCGGGGTGAAATAGATGATGTTATTAAACACTATAACCGGGCGATGCTCGTCTCGAACGACGCACGCGCGCTCATTATTCCAGTACTAGGAAAAGCATCTTCAAATCCGGTTATTCTCAAGGAGCTGTTGCCGGTCCTCACTCGCCGACCGCTATGGTGGAAGGAGTACATTCTTGAGCTTGGTAAAAGCGGCGATAGTGCGGCGACGATGGTGGCAGTGCTTCGCGTTACCCGACCAGATATGCGCAACCCCGAAGAGGCATCGCTAGCGCAGCTTGTTTTACGCCGCATGGTCGCACTTAAGGCCGCGTCTGCCGCGGTTCTCGCTGCCAATCGTCTGGAGGGACTATCAGGACCGGTACGGTCCTTACGAGACGGCGGGTTTGAGGAACCAGGTAACGCCCTTCCTTTTGCTTGGTGGTTACGTGACGAGGTCAGCATCCGTGCGTACCGTGACACCGTGCCAACCGGCAGTACCGGGCTTCGCCTGTCCACGAGTTCGGGATCGGGCGGCGGTGTAGCTCAACAGCTTATCGGCTTGCGTCCAGGCC
>Ga0308157_10007642_pt1 | contig 12534 bp, 13 predicted proteins | sample PhyBR1_FD_201035 | JGI IMG/M metagenome (GOLD analysis project Ga0308157, IMG submission 201035) | Phyllosphere microbial communities from UC Gill Tract Community Farm, Albany, California, United States - DLSLB.R1 | ecosystem: Host-associated > Plants > Phyllosphere > Unclassified | place: USA...
GCGTAGTCGTAGAACATGCGCGGCACGCGGCGCTTGGCGATGACGCGCAGGTCTTCGATGCAGGTGATTTTGGAGAGGTCGGCCAAGGGGAATGCTCCTGGTTTTTTTCTGAAAGCCGCGCCCCTGCGACGAAGGGAATGCGGCGCTCGGGCATCGTAGCGGCAGCCCTCCCGCCCGGGGCTGAAGACTTTTCCCCGGGGGTTGAGAATTTTTGACGGCCGGCGCCCCGCGGCAGGGTGGCGCGAGCGGCCTGTCGCCCCTGTCGCCCCTGTCGCCCCTATCGCCTTCGCGCCAGCGCCACGCCCAGGATGGCGACCACGAAGCCCACGATCTGCAGCCCGGTGAGCGTTTCGCCGAAGATGAACCACGCCTGCATCGCCGACAGCGGCGGCACGGCCAGCACCAGCGCGGCGGTGCGCGTGGCCTCGCCGTGGCGCATGAGCCAGATCAGCAGCGTGGCGCCGCCGATGGACAGCACCAGCACCGCGTAGGCCAGGTAGCCCCACAACAGGGGCGAGCCGTCCCAGCGCGGTTCGCCGAACATCAGCGCCATCAGCACCAGCACCGCGATGGCGCCCACGTTCTGCACCGCACTGGCGCTGCGCAGGTCGCCGGCCGCCAGCGGCGACTTCTGCACCATCGAGCCCACGGTCAGCGCCAGAATGCTGCCCGCCGCGGCCAGCAGCACGGGCAGAGACAGGCCCGCCGCCCCGGCGCTGACGGCCAGGCGCGGCCACAGCACCATCGCCACGCCGCTGAAGCCCAGCGTCAGGCCCGCCCAGGTGCCAGGCCCCAGCCGGCCGCGCAGCAGCGTGACGGCGATGAGCGCCGTGAACAGCGGCTGCAGCGCCCCGATGAGCGCCATCACGCCCGAGGGCAGGCCCTGCGCCATAGCCCACCAGCTCGGCCCCACGTACAGGCCGCTCATGAGCGCGCCCGCAACCAGGTGCAGGGCGATGCGCCGCGGCCCGCGCGGCCATTCCACGCGCGCCCAGAGCGCCGCCGCGCCAAACAGCACCGCCACGCCGACGAAGCGTGCTGCGAGGAACCAGAACGGATCGGCGTGCGCGGAAACGCCCCGGCCCACGAGAAAGCCGGTGGACCAGATCACGACGAAGAGCAGCGGCGCGATGGCGGTCATGTGGCGCTCCGGGGAGCGGCAGTCAACGTCTGACGGCGCTGTGCGCCACGGCCGGAGGGGAGCGCGATGGGGGCACCGCGCGCGAAGCATCGTTTCATTTTTTCAGTCCTGCGCCCCGCACTTCGAGGCTGATCGTATCGAGCACCTGCCCGCCCGCATCCACCAGTTCCACCCGGTGCCGCCCGGGCCAGGGCAGCCACGCCCACTGCACGCCCCGGCCCTGCACACGGCCATCGATGCGCCAGCGCAAATCGGCACGCGCCTCGGAAGGCGTCGCCGCGAACTGCAGGCGCTGGCGGTCGGGCGGAATGTCGGGGTCCAGCGCCACGATGGTGCCGGGCGCCGGGGCCAGGATGCGGGCGCTGGGCGCCTGCAGGCCGTCGTCGGGCGCTGCGGGCACGGGGCGCGCCGGGTTGGGACGATTTTGCCGTGCTGCCGCCGTCTTGATTGGCTGATCAGCTACGTTATCGATAGCAAAAATGGGTTGTTGCGTGCCGGCGATGAACCACTCCTGCCGCACGCTTTCAAGCAGGCGGGTGCCACCGGGCTCGGGGCCGAAACGCACGGCGGCCTGCAGCATGCCGGCGGGCGGCGCGGGCGGGTTGCTGCGCGCGCCCGCGCCGGAGCGGTGCAGCCAGCCCATGATCTCGGCCCAGATGGGCGCGGCGCCGCTGGTGCCGCTCACGTCGTGCATGGGAGCGCCGCTGGCGTTGCCCACCCACACACCCACGGTGTAGCGGCGCGACCAGCCCATCGCCCAGTTGTCGCGCATGTCCTTGCTGGTGCCGGTTTTCACGGCGGTCCAGAAGCGGGTGGCCAGCACGCTGTCGGTGCCGAAAGTGCGTGCGCGGGCGTTGCCGTCGGACAGGATGTCGCCCACCAGGAAGGCGGCACGCGGGTCGATGGTGGGCGTGCCGGTCGATACAGCCGCCGCGGGCGCAGCCATGGTGGCCGCAGCGGTGACCCGCACAGGCGCCCTCGCCGCGCTGCTCGCTGCCGCTGCGGGCGCCACGGCCACGGGACCGTATCGCCCGCCGTTGGCCAGCGCGCGGTAGGCATTGGTCAGCTGCAGCAGCGGCACCTCGGCACTGCCGAGCGCCAGGCTGTAGCCAAAATAGTCGCCGGTCTCGCGCAGCGGCAGGCCCAGCGCGCGCAACTGCCGAAAGAACGCGTCGGGCGACACCATCACCAGCGTGCGCACCGCCGGCACGTTGAGCGACGCGGCCAGCGCCGTGCGCGCGGACACCCAGCCTTTGAACTGGCGGTCGTAGTTCTGCGGGATATACAGGCCGCTGGCGGTCGGGATGTGCGCGCTCGAATCTTCGATGAGCGAAGCCGCCGTGAGCCGCTGCTCGGCAAACGCCTGGGCATACAGAAACGGCTTGAGCGTGGAGCCGGGCTGGCGCAGGGCCAGCACGCCATCGACCTCGCCTGCCTGGCTGAGCATGCCGGACGACCCGACCCACGCCAGCACCTCGCCGGTGGCGTTGTCCAGCACCACGACGGCCCCGTCTTCCACATTGCGCCCGCGCAGTTCGCGCAGGTGCTGGTGCAGCGTCTGCACCGCAAAGCGCTGCAGCGGCGCGCTCAGGGTGGAGGCGACACGCTCGCGGCGCCGGGGCGCTTCTTCGGCCGGGGCTGCGCCGGGCGATGGGGCCAGCTCGGGCTGGCGCAGCAGATAGCGCGCGAAGTGCGGTGCCACGCCATCGGTTCCGTCGAACGCACGGCGCTGCAGCGCGGCGGTGGTGAACAGGTCGAGCGCGTCGCACGATGGCACCACGGGCTTTTGCATTTCGCGCAGCACGCCGCAGGCCCGCTGCGCCACCACCGCAGGCCGGGCGTTCGGTGCGCGCACCAGCGCGGCGGCCACGGCGGCTTCGCGCTCGTCCAGGCCGTGCGCGGCCTTGCCGAACAGCGTGCGCGAGAGTGCGTCGATGCCCACGATCTCGCCGCGGAACGGCACCAGGTTCAGGTACGCCTCCAGCACTTGGTCCTTGCGCCAGCGCCGCTCCAGCACCTGGGCCGCCACGGTCTGGCCGAGCTTTTGCACGACGGTGCGCCCGCCCGGCCCCTGGCGCCAGTCGCCGTCGAGCAGCCCGGCCAACTGCATGGTGAGCGTGCTCGCGCCCCGCGTGCGCTGGTTCCAAAGGTTGCCCCAGGCAGCCGCCGAAACCGCGCGCCAGTCCACGCCGCTGTGCTCGTAAAACCGCTTGTCCTCGCTGAGCACCAGCGCCGTGCGCAGCGCGTGCGAAACCTCGGCCAGGGGCACCCATTGGCCGCGCCGCACCGTGGCGTCGGTGCGCAGGCGCTGCAGCACCTCGCCCTCGCGCGAGAGCACCAGTGTGTCGGAGGGGCGATAGTCCGCGCGCACTTCATTGAAGGTGGGCAAGGCCCACGCGGCCGGGGCGGCGATGCCGGCCAGGGCCAGCGCGAGCAGCGCACGGGCCACGGCCACCGCGGCTGCGCCGTGGCGAACAGTGGCGGTGCCGATACCGGAGGAGCCCTCGCGGCGGCAAAGCGCATGGCGCCGCGAGGTGGCGATGCTGCGCACTGCCGCGAGAAAGTCCAGGGCCATGGGAAGAAGGGATGGGTCGGAAAAATGAAAACGGTGGCCGGCCCGCAAGACCGGCGGCGACCGGGGATTGTCGCCCCTACCGGCGATATCTTTCACCCAGGCATTGCACCGGGGATGGCCGCACCCCGGATTGCAGACGCAGGGCGGGCCCTTCCGATTCTCGCGCAGGCATCGCCGCGCACTGCCGGAGGACCTGCACGGACCCTGGGGACTTTCGCCGATCGCGCCGCACCCTCGTGTAACCTTTGGCGCAACGCCACTTCGCTCCGGCATTGGTCACGGAGCTAGCTGGCGGGTCCTCTCCGGCGGGCCTTGGTGCCATGCCCCAGGGGACTTCCCGCTTTCTCGCTCGCCGTGATCCGGGGCGCAGCCTGCGCTGCGCTCCCGGGCCATTCATGCGCCCCTGTGCCCTTGCGCCCTTGCGCCCATGGCGGCGCACGCCGCGCCCCTGCGCACCACTCCATCGAAAGGCCACTGCCTTGCCTTGCTTTTCCGCACCCCGCTTCCTGGCCGCCGCCGTGGCCACCACCGCCTGCCTGGCAGGCAGCGCCGCGTTCGCCCAGGACATGAAGCCGCGCCTGTCGGCCCCGCTGCCCACTACGCAGAACGCGATGATCAACAACACCCAGATCACGACGGAGGATTTTCGGCAGGCCTACGTCAGCCAGTCGCCGCAAGTGCGGCAGCAGGCCGAGCTGTATCTCACGGGCGTGCTCGACGCCACCGAGGGGCGCGCGTGGTGCGACTACCGCACGCTCAAGACCATCACGATCGATGAGCGCCTGTTCACCGAGCTGAAGAAGGTCGATGGCCCTGCCCTGCAGCAGCGCGCCTCCAAAACCCTGATCGCCATCCTGTCGAAGCAATTCCCCTGCCGGAGCCCCCGTTGACCAAGCCGATCTTCGAGAACCTCAAGTCCAATCACTATTCTTCCGACCGCATGCAGCCAGCCCGCTTCCTGGATGGCGCCAGCGTGTACCGTGAAATCGGCTACGACATGGACCAGTTGAAGCGGCAGAACGCCGGCTATGAAAACACCTGCGCGGTCCGCATGAGCCTGGCGCTGCTGAAATCGGGCACCGGCATCACGGGCCGCTTGAAGATCAAGGAAGGCCCGCTCAAAGGCCGGTTCGTGGAGTCGGGTGCCAAGCTGCTGGCCGATCAGCTCGTGCAGCGCGGCGTGCTGGGCTATCCGCAGATCCTCACGGCCGACAACGTGCAGGCAAAAATCCAGGGCAAGCGCGGCGTGATCTTCTTCTGGAAGATGGCCAGCTACAGCGGCGGCCACATCGATCTGGTGGAGTCCACCAACGCGGCGTCCGTCTGCAGTTCGGCCTGCTACTTCGATTCCAAGGAAATCTGGTTCTGGCCGCTGGACTGACGCACAGCGGTGCGGACCGTGCTGCCGGTAGCGGCAGCGTCAGTTCTTGGTGGCAGGGTCCCAATGCTCGGCGATCTTGCCGTTCTCGATGCGGAACATGTCGAACCAGGTCGTCGTGTATTTCTTGGTCGGGTCCTGCGGGTCCGTCATCTCTCGAACGAAGCTGAGGATCACCTTGTCACCCTCGGCCGTGATGGCGACCAGCGGGGCCTTCACGCGTGGCTCGATCGGCTGGGGTGGCACGAACTGCGAGAAGAATTCGATGAATGCTGCACGGCCTGTGGCCACCGTGGGGTTGTGCTGGATGTAGTCCTCCGCCATGTACTTGGGCGCCAGGTCCATGCGGCCCGCTTCGAACACCTCGCGCCAGAAGTTGTAGACCAGCCGCTTGTTCCACGCCAGCCGCCAGTCGTAGCTCTTGAGCAATTGCTCATGGTCCGGCTGCTCCACCACGGGCACCTGGGCATGGGCCGCCACCGGCAGGATGACGGCCACCGCAAGAACGCATTGCGCGAACAGTTTCTTCATAAACCCCCCTTTTGAAAATCGATGAACACCGGGCGATTTATAGCCCTGTGCAGCCACGTTCAGGGAGGTGCATCGATGTTTGTGGTGAGCCGATGTTTCAATCCTCAAATTTGCTCAACGCGAGAAAAAAACAGGCTTTTGCGAGGTAGGCGCATCACCACAAAGCAGCGCCGCCGGACACCCGGCCCGGCAGCACTGCCTGGCCGACCGACCGGCCGACCGAAGCAGTTTCAGGATTCGATGTCGAGGATGCGCCGGCGCGGCCTGCGGACCGTGGCGGCACGGCGCCAGACGCGCAACACATGGCGGGCCGCACGCGCCAGCGCGCCGTCGAGCGCCGTGCGCCAGTCCTTGGCCACCGATGACACCACCACCGGGCCCGCGCCATCGGTGCGCAGTTCGATCTGGCAGCGCTTGTCCACCCCGCCACGGGGGCCGTTCACATCGACGAGTTGAACGTCGGCGCGGGGTACCTGCTCGCTCAGGCGCCGAAGGACGAATCGCACCCGGCGATCGACGATGTCGCGCATCAAGGCTGCTTCGGGATGGCGGGATTTGAAAAAGATCTGCATCAGCGTTCTCCTTGGTTTGAGTCCGCACCTTAGCCCGTGGCCTGTGGGTGGCCCAGCAGATTTTTTCTGCCGAAAGCCTCTGATAAACCTGCTGCGTCCAGCAGCGGCTTGAGCAGACCGCCGGTTCGGCCCAGCCGATGTAGGGATCAGATAAATCCTGCTTCTGACCTTGCCGTCCTGGCCCCACATTCGAGGCTCACCCACAAAAGGAACGCATTCCATGAAAACACTGTCTTCCCTTGCTGCCTCGCTCGTCACCGCTCTGCGCGACAACGCACGGCAACTGCGCTGGACCGTGGCGCAAGCCAGCCAGGCGTTGCGGTCACCCGCACTGGTGCCCGTGCGGATCGATGCGACCCGCCGTGAACAGCCCGCACGCCGGCACCGCTACCGCGACTGACCCCTCCAGCACCTTCCAACAAACCGAAAACTAACGAAAGAAACAAGATGCGCAGCTACCCCACCAACAGCCCGGAAGCGGCGGCCCGGATCGTCGCCCTGCTGCTGATCTCGGACGGCCACGTGAGCCGCTCGGAAATGGAGGCCCTCGACGGCCTCCACGTCGAACGTGAACTCGGCCTGGCGCCCGGCGATTTCGCCGGGGTGCTGCACTCGCTCTGCGAAGACCTGCTAATGGGTGCGCGCGAGCGCCGCTTGCTGACCGGCAGCATCGACCAGGCCACCCTGTCCGCGCTGCTGGCAGAGGTGACCGATGCGGAGTTGCAGAACCGGGTGCTGCACTTCGCCGACACCGCAGCAACGGCAGACCGCCATGTGGCGGCAGCGGAGGCGTGGATCATGGCATCGGCACTGAAACAGTGGCGGGCCAGCGAATTGCCAACGCAGCACTGAGGCATGGCTGATCAACGTTGCGCACCGCGCCAGAACGAAAAGGCAGGGCCATTGGCGCCCTGCGCCGCGAGGCCGGGGGTATTGATCCCCTCGCCGCCGCCTCTGCCCTCAACCCTTAGTCATTCCGCCTGTGCAGCGCCTTTGCTATCCCGCGCCGAATCCACCAGTTGCCGCACCAGCGGGTGATGCTGGCCGCGGCGCGACCAGATCGCATGCACTTCCTCGCTGATGTCGGGGCAGTCGCCCAGCAGGCGCAGGCCGCGCACCAGTCCGACGTCCTGCGCGCCCAGTTGGCTGACGGGAAACACGCCGAGCCCACGGGCCGCAAACACCGCCAGCAGGGCGCTGTCTTCGAACTCGCCCACGATCCGAGGGCGCACGCCGATGTCCTGAAACCAATGGTCCAGCGTGGATCGCAGCGGCGAGTGGAACGTCGGCAGCAGCACGGGAAGATCTTGCAGCGATTCCGGGAACCGGTCTCGCGCCGGCTTTCTGACGAGCGAGGCCGGGCCGTACCATTGCACGGAAGAGCGGGCGATCCGCTCGCTGGTCAGGCGCTGGTTGGGGTTTCGGGGTGCTGCCTGCCCGGCCAGCACCACGTCGAGTTGGTGCAGGGCCAGCTCCGACAGCAGCTGGTCGAACTCGCCCTCGTGGCACACGAGCCGCAGGTGCGGCGTTGCGAGCACCGGCTCCAGCAATGCATGCGCCGCCAGCTTGGAGATGCCGTCGGAGAGCCCCACCGTCAACCGCGCGACCTTGGCGCTGGCGGCCTCTCGCACTTCTTCGGCAATGCCCTGCCCCAGCTGGAAGATTTCCTCGGCCCGCGCATAGGCGGCCTGGCCCGCCTCGGTCAGCACCATGCCGCGGCCCGATGGCTTGAGCAACTGATGGCCCAGCGCCTTCTCCAGGTCGCGAACCTGCGCGCTGATGGTCTGCACCGCCATTTCCAGGCGGTCCGCCGCGCGGGCGAAGCCGCCCTCCTTAGTGACCATCCAGAAATAGTAGAGATGCCGGTAGTTCAACATGCAGTCGCCCGTTCGAGAAAACCGAATACTAAGTTCGGCTGAACCTGGTGTCCATGAAGAGCCACCTTGACCATACTGGACTTGTTATTTTGAAAGGATGACATCGATGTTCTACGCAATCAGTTGGTTTCTCTCGTTCATGGTGCTGGGCTTGTGGTCGCTGACCTGCTGGGGTCTGAATGCGTTGACGGTCTGGGCCGTGACGAGTGCAGGGGCTTTGACAGGCGGCGCTTCGGCCGCGAACGTGGCCCTGTTGCCGGATTGGGTCCGGGGCTGGATACCGCCCGAACTGGCTCGGGAGTTCGGCGCCATGATCGCCTCCACCGGCCCCATCGTTCAGGGGGCACTGGACGCCATGCCGGCCTTGGCCGGAACCGCCACGGTGCTGGCCTGGGCCATCTGGGGACTGGGCACGATCATCATCCTGGCGCTGGCCATTGGCGCCCATCTGTTGATCGCGTTTTTCAAGCGCCGCCGCAGCGAACCCGGCCTGCCGCAGGCCACGGTGGCCCGGTAACGCGGCATCGCGGCATAGCGGCATCACGACATTCAGGCATTGCGGCATCGCCTGAAGCCGCGTTGAGTGGAACCCGTACGTCCCTGGGCGCATGCGCTCAGGGACGTATCGCTTTCACTGGTTGGAGATGATGGTGAGCAGATCGCCGCGCACCTCGGGGTTGTCCGTGTATTTTTTGTACAGCGGCGCCATGCGGCGCACATAGGGCGAGAAGTCGGACACGGTCACGAACTGCACGCCCTCCTTCGCGACATTGGCCCGCGCCGAGACCACGCGCTTTTCCCACAGGCTGCGCATCAGCACGGCGGATTCCTTGCCCGCTTTTTGAAACGCCTGCTTGTCCTCGGCGCTCAACTGGTTCCACAGCTTGGTGGACACCACCAGTGCCTCGGGCGAGATCATGTGCTGGTCCAGCAGCATGTACTTGGCGACCTTGTAGTGCCCGGTCGATTCGTACGAAACGAGGTTGCCCTCCGCGCAATCGATGGTGCCGCTGCGAAAGCCTTCCAGCACTTCCTTGTACGGAACGACGACCGGCGTAGCGCCGAGCAGCTTGACCATTTCGATGTACGTGTCCGACTGCTGCACGCGGACCCGTTGCCCGTTGAGGTCTTCGCGCCGGGCGATGGGCTTGTTGGCGCAGTAGAACGAGCGCGAGCCACCGTTGTACCAGCCCAGCACGACGAAGCCGGAGGCCTTGAGCTTCTCGGACAGGCGCTCGCCCATGCTGCCATCGAGGTAGCGGAACATGTGCGAGGCATCGGTGAACAGAAAAGGCAGATTGAAGGCCTGCAGGCCCGGTGCTGCCTCGGCCAGCGGCCCCAGGTTGAACTCGGCCACGTCGATCTCGCCGGCCTTGAGCATGGTCACCGCCTTGGCCTGGTCGCCCAGCACGGCATCGGAAAAGAGCTTGATGGAATAGCGGCCCTTGGTGGATGCCTCGACTTCGCTGATGAAGCTTTTCATGGCTTCGGTGACCGGGTAGCCGTCCGGGTGGGTGTTCCAGGCCCGAAGCGGGGTCTGTGCCCACGCAGGTGCCGCCACCCCCATCGCCGTCCCAATCGCCATCACCGATGCAAGCACCGGAAAAATCATCTTGCGCATCCGCTCTCCCCGAAGTGTTTGAAAAATTCTGCTCCGCCGCCACCGCCCCCCGCGCGTGAAACACGGTACTGGGGCGCGCTGGCATGGCCTGCGCATTCTCCAAGGGGTGCTCAGCCGTAGCAAGCGGTTCGCGCTGGCGATGCGACGGCCAAACCACAGCCCGCCATCCACCCCAATTGGCGAGCGGTGCGGGATGTGATAGCCGTGGGGCCGCTCAGGCGACGGCCTTCACTTGCAGTTCAGCGTGAGCGTCTTTTTCGCGTCGATGCGGTAATCGCAACGCTCCACCTTCTTGGGCAGCGGGACATCGACCGTGCGCCCATCGGCGTAATGGCAGCGCAGGTTCACGCTCCGGCCAGCGGCGTACACATAGCCCAGTTGCCAGTGGCCGACGCGCTCCTTGGCGCTGTCGGGGACCAAGATCGCAAGGTCCTCGACCGGGCCGTCGAAGACATCCACGCTCCGCAAAGGTTGCCCAGTCTGCGCGGGGCACACCTCGGCCGCCTGGACGGTCACTCCGCCGCAGCCAGAAGCCACGGCGATAAGGAGAGCCAGCAGGGGCCTAGTCGACCACATAGAACTTGTCTCCATTGTTCGAATTCCCATGGGCGCCCCAACGCAGGGTCCTCGGGCCAATGGCCTTGGGACTCGGAGGCGTGACGTACTGGTCGTACACGCTGATGCCCGCCGGGCTCTGACCGACGTAGATCGCAGCGTGCCCGTGGTAGTTGCCACTGGCATCAAAGGTCGCGATGACGGTACCCGGCATCAACTTGGTGTTGCCCTTCACGGCCGCGCCTTTCTTCCAGGCGCCAGTGGAAGGAAGAGTCGGGCAAACACGCTTCACATAGGAAACGCATTGGCCACAAAGCTCCGTGCCTTTGGTGTCGCTGCCCGACGGCGCCGTTTCGAAAGGCTCTTTCGACGAGGTCGGAGCGCATGTCCACTTGCCGACGGGCGCATCCGCATTTTTCGCGTAGTTCGCAGAGATATAAGCCATGAAACCCGTTCGTGAGAAATAAAGGAATCGCTGCAGTCAGCGGTCAGCGGGCTGCCGCTTCCACCTTCACCCGGGCGTTCGGCATTTCGCCGAACATCTCGGGCGCGTACATGGCTTCCACGCGGCTCGGAGGGAGTGCGAAGTCGCCCACGTTGTTCAGCCGTACGGTGTATTCCGCTTTGATCGTTCCTTTCGGCAGGTACTCGTAGTAGCTGCGGTACGCCTCGAAGCTGCGCTCTTCGAAGGCGGGCCAGCCGCTGCCTTCGCGCTTTTCGCCCTGGGTCGCGATCTCGGAATCGCGGCCCAGGCCGCTGCCGAGGATGGTGGCGCCGCCAGGGATCGGGTCGGTCAGCGCGACCCAGGTCATGTCGGCGCTGGCGTTCACCTCCAGCGTCACGCGCAGCACGTCGCCGCGGGTGTACTTGCCGGGCACGGCTTGCTCCACCGGCGTGATGGTCTTCTTGATGGCGTAGCCGGCCGCGAACGGCGCCTTGAGCTGGACGGCCGCGACCGACTGCAGCGTGAGCCACGGCTTGCCCGTTCCCTGGTGGGTGACCGCCAGGTTTTCCTTGCCGCCCGTGGACGACCAGGGCAGGAACATGCCGTTGTTCTTGAAGTTGCCGGGCGATGCGGGCGCGCCGAACCAGGTGGTCTGGTGCGCGGCGCCTGTGGCATCGGTCGTCTTCACGCGTTCGACCTTGACCCAGTCCACGCTGGCGGTGTTGGCGCCCATGGCGGCGCGGGTCGTGCCGGCAACGGGCGTGGCTTCGAACTTGGCGCTGAATTTCTCCAGTGCCAGGCCGCCCCACAGGTTGGCGGTGGTGGTGTGCCATGCGCCGTTTTGCTGGCGGCTGATGAAGCCGTTCGCCAGGCGGCCCATGTCGTCCTTCCAGGCCGGGTCGTCCATCACCGCGAGCATGAGGCGGGCGGTGTTGACGTCGCCGTTCTGCATCAGCCACCACCAGTAGTCGTCCCGCTCGGTGCTGAAGATGAGCTTGGTGCCCTGGTAGCTCAGGCGGGCCTTCAAGACCTGCGTGGCCTCGGCCAGGCGCTGGTCGCGCTGCGGCACATCGTTCACGCGCTTGAGCACGTTCAGCCAGTCGATCACGGTGTGGGTCGGCCACTGGTTCGGCGCGATGGTGACGCTGCCCAGCATGCGGCCCGTGGCCTTGCCGTAGCGCGAGAGCGCTTCGATGGCGGCGATCTTGCGCATGTCCAGGTCCTTGCGCGGGCTCCAGAACTCGCGCTGGATGCGCCCTTCCACGAACGCGGTCAGCCCGCGCTCCATCGCAGCCCGGGATTCATCGGGCAAGGCGAACTCTGGGTACAGGCTCGAGGCCTCGTGCGCGGCCGAGAGCAGGTACGCGGTGAGCGTGTCGCTGCCCCGGTTGGCGCTGCCGGCCTGGGGCGGGAAGTAGTTGGCCAGCCCGTCGCCGTCCAGGTAAGTGGGCAGCTGCGCCATCATGGTCTGCCAGAGTTTGCCGTCGCGCAGGCCCACCGACTTGCTGGTCTTTTGCTCCAGGCAGGCGAAGGGGTAGTTGGCGAACCAGTCGCGCACGCCAGGCAGGCCCTCGGCCAGTTTGGGCTGCAGCGACATCTTCAGCCCACCGCGGCCCGGCAGCGCATCGGCTGGCGGATTCACGTCGATGTTGAAGCTGCCGTCCACCTGCACCAGCGTGGCCTGCTGCACCGTGAGCGGCACGGCGGGAATGATCCGCTGCGTGGCCTTGAGCGCATCGCGCGCGCCGTTGGCGCCGGCCGTGTCGCGGGCCTCGATCTCCCACAGGATGGCCTCGGTGCGGGTTTGCGCCAACTGGGCCGGGGCCGTCACGGTCCACG
>Ga0308157_10007643_pt1 | contig 12533 bp, 9 predicted proteins | sample PhyBR1_FD_201035 | JGI IMG/M metagenome (GOLD analysis project Ga0308157, IMG submission 201035) | Phyllosphere microbial communities from UC Gill Tract Community Farm, Albany, California, United States - DLSLB.R1 | ecosystem: Host-associated > Plants > Phyllosphere > Unclassified | place: USA...
CTAGACTGAGCGTGCTCTACAAAGGAGGCGTGTGATGAACCCTTGGGACACCCACGAAGTTCACAATCAGGTCGATGAGCTGATCGATGTGAACCTGCTCAACGCCGATCCCGCGCTGCGCGCAGCCTTAGAACGTGCAGGTGCTCAGGCGTGGCTGCCGCAACTGCAATCTTATGCCCAGCAGCTGGGTGCACGGCATACCTGGGAGCTGGCCCGTTTGGCCAATCAGCATGGACCTGCTTTGCAGCGTTTTGATGCCCGCGGGCGTGTGATCGATGCTGTGGAGTTTCACCCGGCGTGGCATGCACTGATGGCCATGTACCGAGCGCAGGGGCTGATCAGCCTGCCGTTTGATAACGAGCAGCCGGGCCGCTGGAGTGCCTGGGCCGGTGGTTTTTATCTGCATGGACAAGTCGAGCAGGGCACGTTGTGCCCGGCAACGATGACCACCGCGGCCATTCCCCTGCTGCGCAGAGAAGCGGCGTTGTGGCACGCACTGCAAGCGCCGTTGTTCAGCCATTCCTATGACGCAGCCGATGCCCCGATTGCGGGGAAAAAATCTGTCTGGCTGGGGATGGGCATGACCGAGAAACAAGGCGGCTCTGACGTGCGCGCCAACACCACCATGGCAACGCCCATTGGAGCGGGTGGGCGTGGTGCGGCGTACCTGCTGCGTGGGCACAAATGGTTTTTTTCTGCGCCCACCAGTGACGCACATCTGGTGGTGGCCCGCGTGGGCGAAGAAGGTGGTCATGCCTGCTTTTGGGTCCCTCGCTGGCGGCCCGATGGCACGCACAACGCGGTGCGCATTCAGCGCCTCAAAGAAAAACTGGGCAACTGCAGCAATGCCAGCAGTGAGGTGGAGTTTGAAGACGCCTACGCTGTGCTCATGGGGGAAGAGGGGCGTGGCATTGCGACCATTATTGAAATGGCGAGCATGACCCGGCTTAACTGCGTGCTGGGCAGTGCAGCCATCTTGCGCACGGCCACCGTGCAGGCACTGTCTTATGCGCGCCAGCGGCAGGCATTTGGCAAAGCTCTGGCGCAGCAGCCTTTGATGCGCAGCGTGCTGGTAGATCTGGCACTGGAGAGTGAAGCGGCCATGCAGCTTGGCATGCGTTTGGCACAGGCTTTCGAGCTGGAAAGTGATCCGTTGCAACGCGCGTGGAAACGCATCCTTACGCCAGCGGCCAAGTTCTGGGTGTGCAAGCGTGCGGTGGCATGCACGGCAGAAGCCATGGAAGTGCTGGGTGGCAATGGCTATGTAGAAAGCAGCGTGCTGGCGCGCTTGCTGCGCGAAGCGCCCGTCAACTCCATCTGGGAGGGCTCGGGCAACATCATGTGTCTGGACGTGCTGCGTGCCATGGCCAAAGAGCCTGAAGCGGCGGCCCTGCTTTTGCAGGACCTGCACCAGCAAGCATCGCAAGCGCCGCTGCTGCAAAAAGCTTTGCAGGATTTGACGCAGATGCTGCGCCAGCCTCCTGCGCTGCAAGAAGCCCACGCGCGCCATACCGTACAGCAACTGGTGCTGGTGGCCCAGGCGTGCTTGCTGCGCAGCCATGCGCCCCAGGAAGTGGCCGATGCATTCATTGCCACACGGCTGGGCACAGCGGCTTCAGGCTGGGTGGTCGGAGCCATTGCTGTACCACCGGCAGACATTCAGGTCATTTTGGAGCGTGCGCTGCCGACAGTGAAAAGTACGTAGCAACCCACGCACAGACGACAAGCAATACGCATGGGGCAGGCATGGAAATGCAGCATTCAAAGGTGCAAGGCGCTCGGCGAAGCTGAAAAGAATTTTGCAGCGGCATGGGCTGGGGCTTTGAAACATTGGGACAGAATGTGCACACCATGCTGAGCTACTCCGATATCCAAGCCGCCGCCACCCGCCTGCGCGACCACGTGTTGCACACGCCCTGCGTGGCATCGCAAACCCTGTCCGACATTGTTGGTGCACAGGTGTTTTTAAAGTTTGAAAACCTGCAGTTCACGGCCTCGTTCAAAGAGCGTGGTGCTTGCAACCGGCTGCAGCTGCTGACGGAGCAAGAAAAGGCCCGAGGTGTGATCGCCATGAGCGCGGGCAACCACGCCCAGGGGCTGGCCTACCACGCGCAGCGCATGGGCGTGCGTGCGGTGATCGTCATGCCGCGTTTTACGCCCGGTGTGAAGGTAGAGCGCACCCGTGGATTTGGCGCAGAAGTGGTGCTGCACGGTGACACGCTGGAAGCCGCACGCCAGCATGCTTACCAACTGGCGCAAGAACAAAACCTGATTTTTGTTCACCCGTTTGACGATGAAGCCGTGGCAGCAGGACAGGGCACGCTGGCCATGGAAATGCTGGCCGAGCAACCCGATCTGGACACCCTGGTGGTGGCCATTGGCGGTGGTGGCCTGATTGCCGGCATTGCCACGGCAGCCAAGGCGCTCAAGCCCGGCATGCGTGTGGTGGGGGTGCAGACCGAGCGTTTCCCGTCCATGCTCAATGCCGTGCACGGCAGCCATTTGCCCATGGGCACTTCCACCATTGCCGAAGGCATTGCAGTCGCTACTGCGGGGCAGATCACCCAGCAAGTGGTGCGCGAGCGGGTGGATGAGCTGTTGCTGGTGGATGAGGGGGATATTGAGCAGGCGGTGCTCATGCTGCTGGAGATTGAAAAGACGCTGGTAGAAGGTGCTGGCGCTGTAGGACTGGCAGCCCTGATCCGCCACCGAGACAAATTTAAGGGCCAGAAGGTGGGCCTGGTGCTTTCGGGCGGCAATATCGACCCCCTGCTGCTGGCTGCCATCATCGAGCGCGGCATGGCGCGATCCGGGCGGCTGGCGCGCATCCGCGTGAGCGCACGCGATATACCCGGTGTGCTGGCCAAGATCACCGCCACCGTGGCTGAGGCGGGGGCCAACATTGAAGAGGTGCACCACCAGCGCGCCTTCACCATGCTGGCGGCTCAAAATGTTGAAATCGATTTTGTCCTGCAAACCCGCAACACGCAGCACATTGAGCAGGTGCTCAAAGCCCTGCGCGATGCGGGCATGGAAGCCGTGCGCGTGTAAAGCGGCTGTCCCTTAAGTGCTGCTGCAGGCATCTGCTGGTCTGACAGCAGTCTCAGGGTTTGCCTGTGGCGAAGTACGCAGTGTGCTGCCTAGAATGAATTGCCAGCCGTGGTGTCTGAGACACCCGGTCTTTGTGTAACCCGCTTGCTGTAAGGAGGTCTTGTTGATGAATCAATCCCACGATCCTGCTGTGACACAGCCGCCCGAAGATGCTGTGGAAGCCGTAGTGCACGTGATGCCTGTGGTGCTGCCTCTGGTTGGGGCCGCCATGATGTTTCTGCTGGCCTTTATTGCGGTGAAGATGGCCTAAAGGGGGCGCTGAGCGAAAAGTTTTTTTCAACGGCGCAAAGTTCAACCCATAAAAAAGCCAACTGCAAAGCAGTTGGCTTTTTTCGTGACCGTTGAGCCACCGAAGGAGGCCAATCAGGGCACGTAGCGTGCCCGCAGCATCAAGCGCGCATGTCGCCTGTGTCGACAAAGCGCTGGTGCCAGCTCAGTGCCTCGGTCAGGATGTGAGGGGTGTGCTGTGCGCCCTGACTGCGTGCACGGTCAAAGTAATCGTGCAGCATGGGGCGGTAGTCCGGATGGGCGCATTTGTCGATGATGACTTTGGCGCGCTGCTTGGGCGAGAGGCCGCGCAAATCGGCCAGACCTTGCTCGGTGACGATGATCTGCGTGTCGTGTTCCGTGTGGTCAACGTGCGAGCACATCGGCACGATGCAGCTGACCTTGCCGTCCTTGGCTACGGAAGGTGTCACAAAGAACGACAGGTAGCCGTTGCGCGCAAAGTCGCCCGAACCTCCGATGCCGTTCATCATGCCCGTGCCCATGACGTGGGTGGAGTTGATGTTGCCGTAAATGTCGGCTTCGATCATCGAATTCATCGCAATGATGCCCAGGCGGCGCACCAGCTCGGGGTGGTTGGAGATTTCCTGCGGGCGCAAGATGATGCGTTCGCGATAGAAGTCGATGTTGTCCTCAAAGTCCTTGCAGGCTGCAGCGCCCAGCGAAATGGAGGTGGCAGAGGCCTTGCTCATTTTCCCGGTGCGCAGCAACTCCAGCATGCCGTCTTGCAGCACTTCGGTAAAGCCCAGCAAGTTTTCAAACGGGCTGTGCTGCAGGCCTGCCAGCACGGCGTTGGCGACGTTGCCCACCCCCGACTGAATCGGCAGCATTTCCTTGGGCAGGCGGCCCATCTTCATCTCGTGCGCCAGAAAGTCGATGATCGAAGAGGCAATGGTGTTGGAGTTGGCGTCGGGTGCGGCAAACACGTTGTCGCGGTCGCCCTTGTGCGTTTCCACAATCGCAATGACCTTGGCCGGATCTACCTTCAGGTAAGGCTCGCCAATGCGGTCATCGGCATGCGTCATGTTGATGGGCATGCGGCGCGGAGGAATGGCCGTGCCGTAGTAGATGTCGTGCATACCTTCCATCTTGGCGGGCGGCTTGGTGTTCACTTCCAAAATGACCTTGTCGGCAATTTCCAGCCAGGTCTTGTTGTTGCCCACTGCGGTGGAGGGAATCAGCAGGCCATCGGCGGTTACGCCCAGCACTTCCACCACGGCCACGCTCATGGGGCCCAGAAAACCAAACCATGCATGCTGCGCCACGTGCGACAGGTGCATGTCGATGAAATCAATTTCACCAGCATTGATGGCCTTGCGCGCTGTCGGGTCGGTGTTGAAGGGCAGGCGCTGACCCAGTGCGTGCGCATCGGCCATGACGCCATCGCATTCGGCGGCGGTGGAGGCCCCGGTCCACACATTGATTTTGTAAGGCTTGCCAGCGGCGTGCTCAGCTTTGGCACGTGCTGCAATGGCTTGGGGCAGCGCTTTGGGGTAGCCCGCACCGGTGAAGCCGCTCATGCCAACGTTGACGCCATGCGGAATCAGGGCGGCGGCGGCTTCGGCCGACATGATGCGATTGTGAAATTGTGGGTAGCGGACGCGGTCTGCCAGGCTCATCGAGGTTTCTCCAACTTTGCAAAAACAAGCCACCTGCTGGGGCGGCTTTTCTAGGATGCGAGAGATGCGCAGGGGGGTGTGTATCCACCCCAATGCGGGCACGCAATAGTGCGCCTGTTGTGGTTCTGCATGCATCTCTGCAAGTCCCAATCTCCGAGGGCGATGGTATCAGTGTTAACCCTTTGCTACAGAATAGCGTGGCAGTGATTGAGCGTCTCTAACCCTTTGGAATTAATGACAGCGCAGAGAAGTGCTTGCTCACACCAATTGATTAAGGGTAAACACCTAGATTGCGACAAAGAGGCACAACGTGTTTTCAGCACATAAAAAAACCGGCCCGTTCAAGGGCCGGTTGCACACCAGATGCTGCTGTACAGCGCGGTGATCAGTGGGTCTTGGCGCGGCTGAGCAGGGCGTACATGATGATGGCGCCAAATGTGGCGCAGCCAATGCCGCCCAGAGCGAAGTCGCCAAACTTCAGGGTGAACTCGCCGGTGCCCAGAATCAGGGTAATAGCGGCAACGATCAGGTTCTTGGTGTCGGAGAAGTCCACCTTGTTGTCCACCCAGATCTTGGCACCCGCAATGGCGATCAGGCCAAAGACGACGATGGACACACCACCCATCACAGGCAGCGGAATGGCCTGAATCAGCGCGCCAAACTTGGGCGAAAAGCCCAGCAGCACCGCCAGTATTGCAGCCACCATAAACACGGCGGTGGAGTAGATGCGGGTAGCAGCCATCACGCCGATGTTTTCTGCATAAGTGGTCACACCGGTGCCGCCAGCCGAGCCAGAGACCATGGTGGCCACACCGTCACCGATGAATGCGCGGCCCATGTACTTGTCCATGTCCTTGCCGGTCATGGCTGTGACGGCCTTGATGTGGCCCAGGTTTTCTGCCACCAAGATGATGACCACAGGCACGATCAGCAGCATGGCATTGGCTTCAAACACCGGGCTGTGGAAGGTGGGCAGGCCCACCCAGGCGGCGTTGGCAATGCCGCTGACATCGATGGGTTTGCCCAGACCCATGCCGTTGGTCAGCACGGCGTAGATGATGCTGGCCACAATCAGGCCAATCAAGATCAGCAGGCGCTGCAGCATGCCCTTGGTGAACACGGCCACCAGTGCTACGGATACAAAGGTCACAGCCTGCATCCACGCATCGAAGTTGCTGGCCGCCATGTTCTTGACGGGAATAGCTGCCAGGTTCAGGCCAATCACGGCCACCACGGCGCCAGTGACAACAGGTGGCATGAAGCGCTCAATCCAGCCTGTGCCAATGATGTGCACCAGCACCCCGATCAGCGTGTAGACCAGGCCGCACATGATGATGCCGCCCAGCGCCACACCAATGTTGCCGTTGGCACCCTGGCCGGCAAAGCCGGTAGCGGCAATGACCACACCGATGAAGGCGAACGAGGAGCCCAGATAGCTGGGCACTTTGCCGCCTGTGATCAGAAAGAAGATCAGGGTGCCGATACCGCTCATCAGCACGGCCACGTTGGGGTCAAAGCCCATGAGGATGGGTGCCAGCACGGTCGAGCCAAACATGGCGATCACGTGCTGAATGCCCATCAGGCTGGTCTGGCCCCAGGGCAGACGTTCGTCTGGCCCGATAACACCGCCGTTTTGCAGCACGGCGGAGGACTTTTCAGTCCAGGAAAACATTCCCATTTTTATTGCTCCGTAAAAATTGCTGGCGCGATGTTAGAGGCTTTCCTCCGTGCGCGACATGACCATGCAGCGCACACGTGCCTGCCTGTCAGCTAAGGGATAGCAGACAACGTGCCAGCGTGATTTTTACGAAACTCTATTTTTAGGAGCTACTGACGCCTGTGTGTGCTTGACTTCAATATGAAGAGTATTTGAAAACAAGCGTACATGGGTGTAAGCCACTCATATCTTTGACGGTGGTTTTTTCAGCGGCTGTTGCGCGGAAAAAACGGCGGGCGCGGCAACTGGCGGCTGATCAGTGCCCAGGGGCTGCGCCCGGTGAGCTGCGCCACGATGGCAGCCTTGACGGGCGGCATGCGGCGCGAGACCTGAATGAGCGCCTGGCGCACCAGGCGGGGCACAGGCCGGGCATCGGTAAACAGTTTGACCACCGTATTGGTGCCCTGAAAGATGGGCCATGCGTGGCGGTGGTGGCCTTGGGCATAAGGTGCCAGCACGCTGGCCTTGCCCCAGTCTTGCCCGGCAGCGTGTGCCGCGACGATGACTGCCGTCAGTCGCTCTACGCCAGACAGTCCCAGATTAAAGCCGTGCGCTGTGACCGGGTGCATGCCTACGGCAGCGTCACCCAGCAGGGCAAAGCGTTCGCCGCTGAAATGGTGGGCGTAAGTGGCCACCAAGGGGTAAATGTGGCGCTCGCCCACCAGCTGCATGTTGCCCAGGCGGTGCTGAAAGTGCTGCTGCACGTGGGCCGCAAAGTCCTCGGGCGACAGCTGCATGAGCTGCTGCGCATCGGCCGAGTCGGTGGTGACCACGGCAGAGCACAGCAGCTCGCCGGTCTCAGGGTCGGGCTGCACCGGCAAGATGGCCAGGGTGCGGTCGTAGCCAAAGCACTCATGGGCCTTGTCTTCGTGCGGCTGGGTGTGGCTCAGACGGCAGACGATGACGCTGCGGCCAAAGTCCGTCATCTGCGCGCCCACGCCCAGCATGCGGCGCACGGCAGAGTAGCGGCTGTCTGCGGCCACAACCAGCGGAGCAATCAATGGTGCGGCATCGACGCGTGCACCCTTATCCTCTGTGGTGTAGTGCACTTCGGCGTGGGTGCTGCAGGTGTTGACCTTGGTGACGCGTGCACCAGTAATCAGCTTGATCCCGGCGGTGCTGCTGGCCACGTCCCAGGCCGTGCGGCGCAGGGCGTGGTTGGGCACGATGCGGCCCAGATAATCGGTGCCGCTGCCTTCAGAGACGATGTCCAGCGTCGTGCGCTGGCCCACGGGGCCGTCGTGCACGATGGCTTCGCGGATGGAGCCAATCTCGTGGTCGTGCAGGCGCGCCCAGGTGCCCAGGCGCTGCAAGGTCTGCACGCTGGGGTGGGTCAGGGCGATTTCGCGCCCATCGGGGGCGGGGTTGGCCAGTTGAGCTTCGTCTTGCAGTTCCAGAACCGTGGCTTGCAAGCCCGCATGGGCCAGAGAGATGGCGAGCGAAAGGCCGGCAGGACCTGCGCCCACGATGAGGACATCGGTGTTCATGGACATGTGTGCAATCACTGTGGAAGTGGGCCTATTGTGGCCCGGTCGGAGGGCTGTCTTTGTCAGTGCTGACGGCGCATTGTGCGTCGATTTGACTGGCTGGTGGCTTGCACTGCATCAATGGCATGGCATGGGTGCGACTTCTTGAGAAACCGGATCAGCGGTAGAAAGCTTGCCGTTTGTCAATCCGTGGCGCTGGCATGGTGCGCTACCAGACACCCCGCTAGGCTGTAGGCATGCCTACATCTACACCGACTGAAATCCGCCGCATTCCCATGATTCGCCGCTACCAGACGTGGCTGGAGCAGCAGCGTGGCCTGCGTTTTGACAGCTATGACGCGCTGTGGCAATGGTCGGTGACCGATCTGGATGCTTTCTGGCAAAGCGTGTGGGATTACTTTGAGATGCAGTCACCCACGCCGCACAGTGCCGCCTTGGGCCGCAATGTGATGCCGGGGGCGCAGTGGTTTCCGGGGGCGCAGGTGAACTACGCGCAGCAGGTGCTGCGCCATGTGGATGCCGCGCATGCGGCAGGCATGCCTGCTGTGGTGATTGAAAATGAGCTGGCACAGGTCAGCGAGCTGTCGTGGCCCGAGCTGCGCCGTCAGGTGGCTTCGCTGGCCTTGCACCTGCAGGCGCAAGGTGTGCAGCCCGGTGATCGTGTGGCTGCGTATTTGCCCAACATTGCGCAAACGATTGTGGCTTTCCTGGCCGTGGCCAGCGTGGGCGGTGTGTGGAGCGTGTGCTCGCCCGACATGGGCACCGCTGCGGTGCTCGATCGTTTCAAGCAGATTGCACCCAAGGTGCTGATTGCGGTAGATGGCGTGTACTACGCAGGCAAAGCCATGGACCGCGGCCAGATTGCCAGTGAGCTGCGGGCACAGCTGCCCACCGTAGAGCACATGCTGGTGTTGCACACGCCCTTTGCGACGCAGCCTGTGGCCGATTGCGCCAGCTGGAGAGATGCCGTGGCCCGCGACGATGCCGCGGTGGCTGCGTTCACCCCGCAATGGCTGCCGTTTGATCACCCCCTGTGGATTGTGTATTCCAGCGGTACGACGGGCCTGCCCAAACCCATCGTGCACGGCCACGGCGGCATTGTGCTGGTGGCGCTGGCCATGAAAGCCCTGCACAACGATGTGGGCTGCAGCTACGACCCGGCCAGTTGGGGCGAGCGCTTTCACTGGTACAGCTCGACCGGCTGGGTGATGTGGAACTCTCAGGTAGCAGGCTTGCTGGGCGGCACCACCTGCGTGATTTTTGACGGCAGCCCCGGGGGCAGCAAAGACCAGCCGGACTGGGGTGTGTTGTGGCGCTTTGCCGCGCGCCATCGGGTGACCAGCTTTGGTGCGGGCGCTGCCTTTTATGCCAACTGCATGAAAGCCGGGCTGGATCTGGCTGCCTGTGGTGACCTCAGCCGCATCACGGGCCTGGGGAGCACGGGCTCGCCTTTATCGCCCGATGTTCAGGCGTGGGGGACGGAGCAGTTTGCGCGCATGGGCACCCCTGATATTTGGTGGAACAACCTGTCTGGAGGTACCGACTTCTGCGGTGCCTTCATTGGCGGCAACCGCGAACTGCCCCTGCACGTGGGAGAAATGCAATGCCGCATGCTGGGCGCGGCAGTGCAGGCATGGAACGAGGCGGGAGAACCCGTGAGCGAGGCCGTGGGCGAGCTGGTGTGTACCCAGCCTATTCCGTCAATGCCTTTGTATTTTTGGGGTGACCAGGGCAACCAGCGTTATCTGAGCAGCTACTTTGACATGTACCCGGCAGGCCATGGCCGCCAGCCCGGCGGTGGAGATGGCGCGCCAGAGATGGGCGGCGTATGGCGCCACGGTGACTGGCTCAAGGTCAGCCGCGATGGCGGCTGCACCATCTATGGCCGCAGTGATGCCACCATCAACCGCCATGGCCTGCGCATGGGGACCAGCGAAATCTACAGTGCGGTAGAAGCTTTGCCCGAGGTGCTGGACAGCATGGTGGTGGACCTGGAATACCTGGGGCGCGAGAGCTTTATGCCCATGTTTGTGGTGCTGCGAGAGGGTTTGCTGCTGGATGATGCCTTGCGCGCCAGACTGGCGGCCGCCATCCGGCAGGCCTTGTCACCGCGGTTCGTGCCCGATGAAATTGTTCAGGTGGCAGAGATTCCACGCACGCTCACTGGTAAAAAGCAGGAGCTGCCGATCAAGAAGCTGCTGCTGGGCCAGCCGCTGGCCAAAGTGGTGAACCAGGACACCATGGCCAACCCCGGCAGCCTGGGGTGGTTTGTGGACTATGCACAGCAGAAAAAACAGGCCCATGCAGCCCCTGCCTGAAAAAGGTGGGCATGCACCTTGTGGTATGGCACCGATGGTGCCGTATTGGCTGTATAAGCTTGCGGGGTACACTTCGTACGTTTTGAGTTCGCGCCCCTTCTTCTAACCGCACTCCTCACCATGGCCGTTGACTCGCAGGGCGTAGCCCGATCCAGCTTTGATCTTAAAAGTGCACAGCTTGCCGTGATGGCCGTGGCATTGCGGGACACCCAAGTCTCGGTGCTGGCAACGGATCTGGCGCAGCGCTTGGCAGACGATCCCGATTTCTTCGACAACGACCCTGTGTTGATCGACTTGCAGCATGTGCGTGACAGCACAGATGCCATTGATTTCCCCAAACTGATCAAGCTGCTCAAGCGCCACCGCACGGTGCCGGTGGCGGTGTGCAATGGCTCGGTCGAGCAAATGGCGGCAGCCCATGCCGCAGGCCTCATGCCCGCTCCAGACGCGCACCCGGTGCGCACCAAGGAAGTGGTGCGTGAGGTGGAGGTGATCCGTGAGGTAGAAGTGCTGCGCGAAGTGCCAGCCCCCGCGCCCAATGCCATGATTGTGGACAAGCCCCTGCGCTCGGGCCAGCAGGTCTATGCACGAGGCTGCGATCTGGTCGTGATGGCGGTGGTGAGCTATGGTGCCGAAGTGATTGCTGACGGCAATGTGCACATCTATGCCCCTTTGCGTGGGCGTGCAGTGGCGGGGGCGCGTGGCAATACCGAGGCCCGTATTTTCAGCACCTGCATGGAGCCGCAACTGCTGTCGATTGCAGGCAATTACCGGGCGCTGGAAGACGACTTGCCCAAAAACATTGCGGGCAAGCCTGCACAAGCCCGTCTAGAGGGTGAAAAATTGGTGATTGAGCCCATGCGTTTAGCATGAGGCCTCAGCCGCAGTCCCCTCTGAACCGTATTTTTACAAGATGCTTCTTTAAGGAATCCCGCAAACATGGCCAAAATTGTCGTAGTGACCTCTGGTAAAGGTGGCGTTGGCAAAACCACCACAAGCGCAAGTTTTGCTTCTGGCCTTGCTTTGCGCGGCCACAAGACCGCCGTGATTGACTTTGACGTCGGTCTGCGCAATCTGGATCTGATCATGGGCTGCGAGCGGCGCGTGGTGTATGACCTGATCAACGTGATTCAGGGTGAGGCCAACCTCAACCAGGCGCTGATCAAAGACAAGCAGTGCGACAACCTGTTTGTACTGGCTGCTTCGCAAACCCGCGACAAAGATGCACTCACCCAAGAAGGGGTGAAGAAGGTGCTGGATGATTTGTCGGCCATGGGCTTTGAGTTCATCGTGTGCGACTCTCCAGCAGGCATTGAAAGCGGCGCGCTGCTGGCCATGCATTTTGCCGATGAGGCGCTGGTGACCACCAACCCCGAAGTGTCTTCCGTACGTGACTCGGACCGCATTTTGGGCATGCTCGGCTCCAAGACCGACAAGGCGATGAATGGGCACAGCGTGAAAGAGCATTTGCTGATCACACGCTACAACCCCAACCGTGTGGAAGACGGCCAGATGCTGTCGATCCAGGACATCGAAGACATTCTGCGTATCCCGCTGATTGGCGTGATCCCGGAGTCAGAAACGGTGCTGCAGGCCTCTAACCAGGGCGTGCCAGCTATTCACATGGATGAATCCGATGTGTCTGAAGCCTATAAGGACGTGATTTCTCGCTTTCTGGGAGAGGACAAGCCCATGCGCTTTACCGAGGCCCACAAGCCCGGGTTTTTTAAACGCATCTTTGGCGGGAGGTAAGTAGCTATGTCCATTATTTCCATGCTCTTGGGTGAGAAGAAAAAAACCGCGTCGGTGGCCAAGGAACGTCTGCAAATCATCTTGGCGCGCGAACGCGTCGGCGGCTCAGGTTTTCAGCCCGACTACCTGCCGGCCTTGCAGCGCGAGCTGATGGCGGTGATCTCCAAATACGTGTCCATCAACCCCGAAGACATCAAAGTACAGCTGGAACGCCAGGAAAACCTGGAAGTGCTGGAAGTGAAAA
>Ga0308157_10007645_pt1 | contig 12531 bp, 11 predicted proteins | sample PhyBR1_FD_201035 | JGI IMG/M metagenome (GOLD analysis project Ga0308157, IMG submission 201035) | Phyllosphere microbial communities from UC Gill Tract Community Farm, Albany, California, United States - DLSLB.R1 | ecosystem: Host-associated > Plants > Phyllosphere > Unclassified | place: USA...
GCCGCGGCGCGCGCGACGCCCTCGCGGCGCGGCACGATCACGGTGAGCGGGCCGGGCCAGAAGGCGTCCATCAGCCGCTGGGCGAAGGGCGGCACGCTGGCCGCGTAGTCGTGTGCCTGCGCCGCGTGCGCGACGTGCACGATCAGCGGGTGGTCGGCCGGCCGGCCCTTGGCGGCAAAGATGCCGGCCACGGCGGCGTCGCTGGACGCGTCGGCGCCCAGGCCGTAGACGGTCTCGGTCGGAAAGCCGACCAGCGCGCCGGCGCGGATGCGGGCGGCGGCCTCGTCAATGGCCTGCGGGTCGGTGCCGGGGCGGATCATTTCTCAAGCCCCTTCCAGGCCGGGCAGGCCCAGGATGGCCGCCGCCTGGCGGGCCGTGGCCTGCACGCCGGCCACATCCGGGCCGGTGATCGTGAGGTGGCCCATCTTGCGCCCCGGCCGGGCCTCGGTTTTGCCGTACAGGTGCAGGTGCGCGCCGGGCAGCGCCAGCACTTGTTGCCAGTCGGGCGTGCGCGGCTGGCCGCCGGCGTCGAACCACACGTCGCCCAGCAGGTTGAGCATGACGGCCGGCGAGTGCTGGCGCGGCTGGGGCAGCGGCAGGCCGGCCATCGCGTGCACCTGCAGGTCGAACTGCGAGACGTCGCAGGCGTCCAGCGTGTGGTGGCCGCTGTTGTGCGGGCGCGGCGCCATCTCGTTGACCACCAGCGCGCCGCCCTCGCTGCCGTCGTCGATGACGAAGAACTCGACGCACAGCACGCCGACGTAGCCGATGTGCTGCGCTATGGATTTGGTAGCAGCCTGGGCACGCGCGGCAAGGGCTGCGGGCATGTTTCCTTCAAAAGCCTCGGTCACGGCCAGGATGCCGTCCACGTGCACGTTGCGCTGCGGCGCGAACGACACGATGGCGCCGTCCCAGCCGCGCGCGACGATCACCGAGCATTCGGCTTTCAGCGCCAGGCGCTTTTCCAGCACGCAGGCCACCTGCCGCAGTTCGGCCCAGGCCGCGGCCAGCCCGGCCCGGTCGGCCACGCGCACCTGGCCCTTGCCGTCGTAGCCCATGCGCGCGGTTTTCAGGATGCCGGGCAGCAGGCCGTCGGGCACGGCCTGCAGGTCGTCCAGCGTCTCGATGACCGCGTAGGGCGCGCAGGCGACGCCGGACGCCGCCGCGCTGGCGGTGAAGTGCGACTTTTCCTGGATGCGGTCCTGCGCGATGGCCACGGCGGCGGCGCCGGGCGCCACCGGGCGGCTGGCGGCCAGGGCCTGCAGCGCACTGGCCGGCACGTTCTCGAACTCGGTGGTGACGGCGTCGCACAGCGCGGCCAGCCGCGCCAGGGCCTGCGCGTCGCTGTAGCCGGCCTGCAGGTGGTGGTGGCTCACGCGGCCGGCCGGGCTGTGCGCGTCGGGGTCGAGCACGGCGGTGAAGTAGCCCAGGCGCTGCGCGGCGTGCACGAACATGCGGCCGAGCTGGCCGCCGCCCATCACGCCCAGCGTGGCCGGGCGGCCGTCGGCGTCCTGCGTGCCGGGAAGGATGGGCCGCTGGGGGATGGCGTTCATGGCGGTCACAGCGGGGGCAGCGTCATGGCGCGCGCGGCGGCGGTCTGCTCAAGGCGAAAGGCCTGCAGCTTGTCGGCCAGCGCCGCGTCGTGCAGTGCCAGCATGGCCACGGCGAACAGCGCCGCGTTGGCCGCGCCGGCGTTGCCGATGGCGAACGTGGCCACCGGCACGCCCTTGGGCATCTGCACGATGGAGTGCAGCGAATCCACACCCTGCAAATGCTTGCTTGCCACCGGCACGCCCAGCACCGGCACGCAGGTCTTGGCCGCCAGCATGCCCGGCAGGTGCGCCGCGCCGCCCGCGCCGGCGATGATCGCCTGCAGGCCGCGCCCGGCGGCCGCTTCAGCGTAGGCGAACAGGTCGTCGGGCATGCGGTGCGCCGAGACCACGCGCGCGTCGTGCGCCACGCCGAACTGCTCCAGGATCTGCACCGCGTGCTGCATCGTCTCCCAGTCGCTGCTGGAGCCCATGACCACGCCCACCAGGGGGGTTGCCGGATTGTTGGTTGTCGTCATAAGGAGAAAGCCTGAAGTGCTGAGGGTTGGGGCGGTGCGCCGGGAAGGGCCGATTTTACCGGCTGGCGCCCGCAGCCCGCCAGGCGGCGCAGCATGCGGCCGGCGGCGCGCCTGCATGCTATCGTCGGGCCTTTCGCGCCGGCCGGCCCGCCCGCGCCCGGGCTTGAAACCCTTTGTCCAACCCTTACCTGCCCCACACCATGATCGACGTCACCATTGCCAATTTCCAGGAAGAAGTCATCGACGCTTCCATGACCACGCCCGTGCTAATCGACTTCTGGGCGCCGTGGTGCGGCCCGTGCAAGTCGCTCGGGCCCGTGCTCGAAAAGGTCGAGGCCGACTACGCCGGGCGCTTCAGGCTGGTCAAGGTCGATTCCGACCAGGAGCAGCAGATCGGCGCGGCCTTCGGCATCCGCAGCATCCCGACCTGCATCCTGCTGATGAACGGCCAGCCGGTGGACGGCTTCACCGGCGCGCTGCCCGAGGGCAAGGTCAAGGAGTTCCTGGACAAGCACCTGCCGCCGGCCGCCGAAGAAACGCCGGCTGAGGAAGAACTGGCCCTGCCGGGCGAAACCAACCCCGAGGCGCTGCTCGAGCGCCTGCAGGCAGCCGTCGCCACCAACCCGGCCGACGACAACGCCCGCTTCGACTACGTCAAGCACCTGCTGGCGCTGGGCCGCGAGGACGATGCCAAGGTCGCCTTTGCGCCGGTGATTGCACAGACCGGCACGGTGCGCCGCTTCGATTCGCTCAAGCGCTGGATGGATGCTATTGATTTTGTAGCTGCCAGCCCAGACCCAGCCAGCGCCGGCGCCGCTTTTGACGAGAAGATTGCCGCCAACAAGCGCGATTTCGACGCGCGCCTGGACAAGGCGCGCTGGCTGATGGCGCAGCAGCGCTGGACCGAGGCGCTGGACGAGCTGCTGGAAATCCTGATGCGCGACAAGGCCTGGCAGGACGGCCTGGCGCGCAAGACCTACATCGCCATCCTGGACATCATGGAGGCGCCCAAGCCCAAGGTCGCCGACGGCCAGATTCCGCCCGAAGACGCGACGGTGGCGACCTACCGCCGCCGCCTGAGCAGCGTGGTGCTGAGCTGAACTGAACTGAACTGAACTGATTTGAACCGGACCGGCCGCAGGGCCGGACGCGCTGGCCTCAGGCCGTCAGCCGCGCCATCGCCTCCTGGTACTTGGCGGCGGTCTTGGCGATCACGTCGGGCGGCAGGTGCGGCGAGGGCGGGGTCTTGTCCCAGGGCTTGCCGTTGATGCGCACGGCCTCCAGCCAGTCGCGCACGAACTGCTTGTCGTAGCTCGGCGGGTTCTGGCCCGCGGCAAAGGCGGCCTCGTAGCCTTCGACCGGCCAGTAGCGCGACGAGTCGGGCGTGAGCACCTCGTCCATCAGCGTGAGCGTGCCGTCCTGGTCCAGGCCGAACTCGAACTTGGTGTCGGCAATGATGATGCCCTTGGTCAGCGCGAAGGCGGCGGCGGTCTCGTAGATCTCGATGCTGAGCTTTTTGATCTGCGCGGCCAGCTCGGGGCCGACGATCTTTTCGACCTGCGCGTAGCTGATGTTCTCGTCGTGCTCGCCCACTTCGGCCTTGGCGGCGGGCGTGAAGATCGGCGCGGGCAGCTTGCTGGCGTTTTGCAGGCCCTCGGGCAACGCGACGCCGCAGACCGATTGCGTTTCCTGGTATTCCTTCCAGCCGCTGCCGGCCAGGTAGCCGCGCACCACGGCCTCGACCGGGATGGGCTTGAGGCGCTTGACCAGCATCGAGCGGCCCGCGACCTGCGGGACTTCATCCTTTGTCACCACGCTCTCGGGCGCCTCGCCCGTCAGGTGGTTGGGGCAGATGGCGCCCAGCTTGTCGAACCAGAACAGCGCCATCTGCGTGAGCAGCGCGCCCTTGCCCGGAATCGGCTCGCCCAGGATCACGTCGAAGGCGCTCAGCCGGTCGCTGGCGACCATCAGCAGGCGGTCCTTGCCGACGGCGTAGTTGTCGCGCACCTTGCCGCGCGCAAGCAAAGGCAGGGAGGTCAGGGCCGAGGTGTGGAGTGCGGGGTTCGTGGTGGTCATGCGGATGGTGCGGGGTTGAACAGTGAAAAAGCCCGTGCGACGCGGGTCATGCACGGGCTTTGAATTATCGCCAATCCGGGCCTGGCCGATGGCGCGGGGCGGGCGTTACTGGACGACCTGCGCCAGCTCGCCCCGGGCGTACTTGGCGGCCACGACCGAGAGGCTCTCGCCCTTGATCTTGCCGGCCTGGCCTTCGCAGCCGAACTCCATGTAGCGCTGCTTGCACACCGCCTTGGCCGCCTCGCGGGCGGGCTTGAGCCACTCGCGCGCGTCGAACTTGTCGGGGTTTTCGGCCAGGAACTTGCGCACCGCGCCGGTCATGGCCAGGCGGATGTCGGTGTCGATGTTGATCTTGCGCACACCGAACTTGATGGCTTCCTGGATTTCCTCGACCGGCACGCCGTAGGTTTCCTTCATCTTGCCGCCGTACTGGTTGATCAGGGCCAGCAGGTCCTGCGGCACGCTCGACGAGCCGTGCATCACCAGGTGGGTGTTGGGGATGCGGGCGTGGATTTCCTTGACGCGCGAGATGGCCAGGATGTCGCCGGTGGGCTTGCGGCTGAACTTGTAGGCGCCGTGGCTGGTGCCGATGGCAATGGCCAGCGCGTCCAGGCCGGTGGCCTTGACGAACTGCGCGGCTTCTTCCGGGTCGGTGAGCATCTGGCTGTGGTCGAGCTTGCCTTCGGCACCAATGCCGTCTTCCTCGCCGGCTTCGCCGGTTTCCAGGTTGCCCAGGCAGCCGAGTTCGCCCTCGACCGACACGCCGGTGGCGTGCGCCATGTCCACGACCTTGCGGGTCACGTCCACGTTGTACTCGAACGAAGCCGGCGTCTTGCCGTCCTCGCGCAGCGAGCCGTCCATCATCACCGAGGAAAAGCCCAGGTCGATGGCGCCCTGGCAGATGGACGGGCTCTGGCCGTGGTCCTGGTGCATGACCAGCGGAATGTGCGGGTAGGCCTCGACGGCCGCCAGGATCAGGTGCTTGATGAAGGCTTCGCCCGCGTACTTGCGCGCGCCGGCGCTGGCCTGCAGGATGACGGGCGCGCCGACCTCGTCGGCGGCGGCCATCACGGCCTGGACCTGCTCCAGGTTGTTGACATTGAAGGCTGGAATGCCGTAGCCGTTGGCGGCGGCGTGGTCCAGCAGCTCGCGCATCGAAACGAGTGCCATGGTGTTGATTCCCTGAAATGAAGTTGGAAAGCTCTGGTGAAACCGGGGCCGGCGCGGACCGCGCCACGCGTGCCGGCCCGTTTGCCGGCCAGCCGTACCCAGTCTGTAACCTTAACGTTCATTCTACTGTCTGCCAATAGTCCGTTGGGTCAGTCCGGGGCGGCAAAGCACAGCCGGTAGCAGCGGGCAAACGGCGCCGGCGCCCCGGGCTGCACGAGGCGCCCGCCGTGCATCGCCATGACGCGGCGCACGATCTTGTGGCCCAGGCCGAGCCGCTCGCTGGCGTTGGCCGCCCGCGCCGGCCCGGCCGCGCCCGGGCCGTCGTCGCACACCTGCAGCCACGGCCGGCCCGCCGCCTCGCCCCACTGCACGCACACCGCCGTGCCCGGCGGCGTGTGCTGCAGGGCGTTGTCGACCAGGTTGCGCAGGGCCAGCTCCAGCAGCAGCGCATGCCCTCGCACTTCGAGCGGCTCGTCGGTTTCCTGCACGCTGAGCCGGTGGCCGCCCTCCCAGGCGGCCTGCGCGCAGTCGGCGGCCACCTGCCGGGCCAGCGCCGCCAGGTCCACCGGCGCCGAGGCCTCGGGCAGGCCGGCCGGCCCGGTGCGCGCCAGCGCCAGGAGCTGGCTGATGACGTGGCCGGCGCGCAGCGCGTCGGCGCCGATCTGCGCCAGCGCGGCCGCCTGCGCCTGCGGCGCCAGCGGGCCCTTGAGCGCGGCGGCCTGCAGCGCAATGGAGGCCAGCGGCGTGCGCAGCTCGTGCGCGATCTCGCCGGCCAGCTGGCGCTCGCGCGCCAGCGCGGCCTGCTGCTGGCCCAGCAGCTTGTTGATCGAGCCGACCACCGAGTTGAACTCGCGGTACGGGTGCCGCGCCTCCAGCCGCCCGGCCGTGCCGGCCTCCAGCCCGTGCACGTCGCGCGAGAGCGACTGCAGCGGCTGCAGGCCGCGCAGCACGGCCATGCCCAGCGCCAGGGCCACCACCGGCAGCAGCCACAGGCCGGGCTCGCCCAGCTGCGCGGCCACGTCGTCGGCCAGCTCCTCGCGCTCCTCGGCCTTGACCAGCACCGTCACCTGCCGGCTGCGCGCCGCGTCCCACTGCGAAAAGGCGCGCCACAGCACCGCCGGTGCGCCCAGGCGCAGGTCGGCAAAGCCGTCTTGCTGGACGAAGGGCGCCAGCGGCGCCTCGCCGGCGCGCGACAGCACATGGCCGGCGGCGTCGCGCACCAGCACGCTGAGCGAGAACTGGTAGTCGTGGCGCTTGAGGGCCGAGAGGGCCGGCCGCACCACGGCCAGGTTGGACTGGCGCGTGGGCTGGGCGTCGTCCTGGGCAAAGGGCGGCAGGTCCAGCGTGAGCAGCAGCGCGGCCGTGCCCGCCAGGTGGCCGTCGGTCAGCTCGTCGGCCTCGTGGATGGCGGTGCGCCAGCCCACCAGCGCAAAGGCCGCCCACACCAGCAGCAGCGCCGCCAGCACGGCCAGCACCAGGCGGCGCGTGAGCGAGGCCTGGCGCGCCGCGGCCCGCCTCATGGCCGGTCGTCCCGGGGAATGAAGTAGCCCACGCCGCGCAGCGTCTGGATCAGGCCTTCGCCGAGCTTGCGCCGCAGGTGGTGCACATGCACCTCGACCGCGTTGCTGCCCACCGCGTCCTGCCAGTTGTACAGCCGCGCTTCGAGCTGCTGGCGCGACAGCACGCGGCCGCGCGACTCCAGCAGCACCTGCAGCAGGGTGAATTCGCGCGGGGTGAGCTCCACCGCCTGGCCGGCGCGCAGCACGCTGTGCGCGGCCGGGTCCAGCACCAGGTCGCCGTGGCGCAGCAGCGGATGGGCGCGGCCGGCCGCGCGGCGCAGCAGCGCGCGCATGCGCGCCTCCAGCTCGTCCAGGTCAAAGGGCTTGACCAGGTAGTCGTCGGCCCCCAGGTCCAGCCCCGAGATGCGGTCGGCCACCCGGTCGCGCGCGGTCATGATGAGCACCGGCGTCAACGGGTCGGGCAGGCCGCCCGGGGCCGCGGCCGAATGCCGGATGCGCTGCAGCAGCTGCCCGCCGTCGCCGTCGGGCAGCCCCAGGTCGAGCAGCACCAGGTCAAAGCGCTCGCTGCGCAGCGCCGCCCAGGCGTCCTCCAGCAGGGCGCAGCCGTCCACCGCATAGCCGCGCTGCTGCAGGTTGCTGCGCAGGCCGGCGGCAATGCCCGCATCGTCTTCCACCACCAGGATTCTCATGCGCCGATTGTCGTGCGCGGCGCGCTCTTTGGGGTGCCATCGGCGCGGCTTTAAGACGGGCTTAAGCGGCCGCCGTTAACTTCGCGCCAGTTTTCCAACGCCCCACGCGCCATGCCCCCTGCCCAGCCCGCCGCCTTTCCTTCCGCCACCGCCTCGGCCGTTGTGGCCGCCTCGCGCACCTGGCGCTGGACCCTGGCCGGCCTGCTGGCCCTGCTGGTGTGGGACGCGTCCGGGCTGGACCTGGTGCTGGCGCGCTGGTTCGGCACGGCCAGCGGCTTTGCGCTGGAGAACCACTGGCTCTGGCGCGGGCTGCTGCACGACGACCTGCGGCCCTGGCCGTGGGCGATGGAGCTGGGGCTCTTGCTGGCGGTGTTCATGCCCGTGGGCGCGTTCAGGCACCTGCCGATGGCCCGGCGCGCGCAGCTGGCCCTGGGCACGCTGGCGGCCCTGCTGGTGGTCTCCAGCCTCAAGCTGCACAGCCACACCAGCTGCCCGTGGGAGCTGCGGGAGTTCGGCGGCGTGGCCGCGTATGTGTCGCACTGGGCCTGGGACGTGGCCGATGGCGGGCACGGCGGCTGCTTTCCGGGCGGCCACGCCTCGGCTGGCTTTGCATTCCTGGGCGGGTTCTTTGCCTTTCGCCACTTCCTGCCGGCCACCGCGCGGCGCTGGCTGGCCGGCGCCCTGGCGGCCGGGCTGGTGCTGGGCCTGGCGCAGCAGGTGCGCGGCGCCCACTACATGAGCCACACCTTCTGGACCGCCTGGCTGTGCTGGACGGTGACCGCCGCCATCGACGCCGCCGTCAGCCGCCAGCTGGCGCGAGGCCGCGCACGCGCCGCGGCCGTGGCGCCAGGCCTGGCGGCGCTGGCGCCCCCGGCGCCGGCCAAGTGAGCGCGCCGCGCCTGCGGCTTTCAAGGGGCGGCCGGGCGCCGGCGGCCTTCAGGCCACGCGGCAGATTTTGAGCATGTTGGTGCCGCCGGGCGCGCCCATCGGCTCGCCGCAGGTGATGGCGTAGACGTCGCCGCTTTGCACGATGTCCAGGCGCAGCAGGTGGCCCTCGGCCTGGTGCAGCGCGGTGTCGCGGTCGGCGCTGCTGTCCATCAGGATGGCGCGCACGTTGCGGTACAGCGCCATCTTGCGCTGGGTTTCCAGGCGCGGCGTGAGCGCGTAGATCGGCACGTGGATGTCGTGGCGGCTCATCCACAGCGCGGTCGAGCCGCTGTCGGTCAGCGCGACGATGGCCTTGGCGCCCAGGTGGCTGGCCGTGAACAGCGCGCCCATGGCGATCGATTGGTCGATGCGGTTGAAGGTCTTGCCCGAAAAGTCGCCGCTCAGCTCCTTGTACTCGGCTTTTTCGGCCTCCTCGCAGATCTTGGCCATCTCCTCGACCGTCTCCAGCGGAAAGCGGCCGGCGGCGGTCTCGGCGCTGAGCATCACCGCGTCGGTGCCGTCGAGCACCGCGTTGGCCACGTCGCTCACCTCGGCGCGGGTGGGCACCGGGTTCAGGATCATGCTCTCCATCATCTGCGTGGCGGTGATGACCACCTTGTCGGCGGCCCGGGCCATTTTGATCATGCGTTTTTGCAGCGCCGGCACGGCGGCGTTGCCCACTTCCACGGCCAGGTCGCCGCGCGCGACCATGATGCCGTCGCTGACCTTGAGGATCTCCTCGAGCTTGGGGATCGCCTCGGCGCGCTCGATCTTGGCGATCAGGCCGGGCTTGTGCCGGTAGGGGCCGGCGGCCACGTTGCACAGCTGGCGCGCCATTTCCATGTCGGTGGCGTTTTTCGGAAAGCTCACGGCCACGTAGTCCGCCTGAAAGCTCATGGCGGTCTTGATGTCCTCCATGTCCTTGGCGGTGAGCGCCGGCGCGGTCAGGCCGCCGCCCTGCTTGTTGATGCCTTTGTTGTTGGACAGCTCGCCGCCGAGCTTGACGGTGGTGTGCACCTCCTCGCCGCGCACCGCGTCCACCGTCAGCACGATCAGGCCGTCGTTGAGCAGCAGCACGTCGCGCGGCTTGACGTCGCGCGGCAACTCCTTGTAGTCCAGGCCGACGGCGCGCACGTCGCCCGGCTCGGTGCGCGAGGCGTCCAGGATGAACTTCTCGCCCGGTACCAAGGTCACCTTGCCGTCGGCAAACTTGCCCACGCGGATCTTGGGGCCCTGCAGGTCGGCCATGATGGCCACCTCCCGGCCGGTGCGCTGCGCCACCTCGCGCACCAGGGCGGCCAGGTTGATGTGGTCCTGCGCCTTGCCGTGGCTGAAGTTCAGGCGCACCACGTTCACGCCGGCGCGGATGATTTTTTCCAACAGCACCGGGTCGCTGGAGGCGGGGCCGAGGGTGGCAACGATCTTGGTGGCGCGAAGCGTCATGGGGCGGTCTCCTTGTAATTTAGTTTCCGGTTTATACACGAAACCTGTTACAAAAAGGGTACCAACCCGCCCCCCAGCCGGCAGGGGCTTTGCACGCCGGCGCCAAACCGGCGGCCGTGGCGCGCGCCCGGCTTTTCAAGCCAAACAGCCCGCCCGTCCAGTCGGTGCCTGGGCTGTGCGCTATCAAAAAAGGAGCAAAGGCCTCAGCCTTCGGCGCGCTTTTGCAAAATCTCGAAGGCCGGCAGCGTCTTGCCTTCGAGCACTTCGAGGAAGGCGCCGCCGCCGGTGGAGATGTAGCCGACGTCTTTTTCGATGCCGTACTTGGCAATGGCCGCCAGCGTGTCGCCGCCGCCGGCGATGGAAAACGCGCTGGACTCGGCAATGGCGCGGGCGATGCCCTCGGTGCCCTTGGAGAACGCGTCGAACTCGAACACGCCCACGGGGCCGTTCCAGACGATGGTGCCGGCGTTTTTCAGCTGCGCGGCCAGGCGGGCGGTGGTCTCGGGGCCGATGTCCAGGATCAGGTCGTCGTCCTCCACATCACTGGCGGCCTTGACGGTGGCTGGCGCGTCAGCCGCGAAGGCCTTGGCGGTGACGACATCGGTCGGAATCGGCACCTCGGCGCCGCGCGCCTTCATCGCCTCAATGACGGCCCGGGCCTCGGCCAGCAGGTCGGCCTCGGCCAGGCTCTTGCCGATCTTCAGGCCGGCGGCCAGCATGAAGGTGTTGGCAATGCCGCCGCCCACGATCAGCTGGTCCACGTTGGCCGCCAGCGCCTTGAGGATGGTCAGCTTGGTCGAGACCTTGCTGCCGGCCACGATGGCCACCAGCGGCCGGCGCGGGCTGGCCAGGGCCTTGGCGATGGCGTCCATCTCGGCGGCCAGCAGCGGGCCGGCGCAGGCCACGGGCGCGTACTGCGCGATGCCGTAGGTCGAGGCCTCGGCGCGGTGCGCGGTGCCGAAGGCGTCGTGCACGAAGATGTCGCACAGGCCGGCCATCTGCCGGGCCAGCGCCTCGCTGTTCTTCTTCTCGCCCTTGTTCAGGCGGCAGTTCTCCAGCATCACCAGTTGGCCGGGCGCCACGTCAACGCCCTCGGTCCAGTGTGCCACCACCGGCACCTCGCGCCCCATCAGTTCGCCCAGCCGCTTGGCCACCGGCGCCAGCGAGTCGGCCGGCTTGAATTCGCCTTCCGTCGGGCGGCCCAGGTGCGAGGTGACCATCACCGCCGCGCCGGCGTCCAGCGCCATCTGCAGGCACGGCGTTGATGCGCGGATGCGCGTGTCCTCGGTGATGGCGCCGCTGGCGTCCTGCGGCACGTTCAGGTCGGCGCGGATGAACACGCGCTTGCCGGCCACCTGGCCGCTGGCGCACAAATCGGAAAAACGGATGAAATTCATGAAGCAACTCGCAAAGTACGGAGGGTTGAAAAACCGCCGGCAGGCGGCTGGCCGAAAGAATTGTAGGGGCCACCTCAGGGTAGGAAGCTACCCATGGCCCCGTATCTTTCAGCCAGGGCCGCGGAACCGGCTTTGCCGGGCCGCAGGCGCAACGGCCCCCTCGGGGGGCAGCGAACCACGCGAAGCGGGGAGCGTGGGGGACATATTCACCAGCCCAGGCCGATGTGCAGCGGCAGGTACACCGCCATGCCGACCACGATGGTGCCCAGCACCGCCTGGCCGGCGCCGCGGCGCCAGAAGTAAAACGCCGCGCCGGCCAGCGCGCCGAAGAGGCGTGCGTCCTGCCAGGACGTGATGAGCTGGCCCTGCACCATCACCAGCTCGGGGCCGATCACGGCGGTGAGCGCGGCGATCGGCGCGTACTGCAGGCCGCGCTGCGCCCAGCGCGGCAGCTGCCAGGGCCGGCTGGAGAGAAAGAAAAAGCAGCGCGTGAGCACCGTGACCAGCGCCATGCCCACGATCACGCCCAGCGTCCACCAGTCGGTGCCGGCGTGGCTCATGGCGCGGCCTCGCCTTCGGCCGGCAGGTGGCGCTCGAGCAGCAGGCACAGCGCCACGGCCACGGCAATGGCCACGACGATGTTGAGCTTGTAGGGCAGCGCGTAGGCCGCCACCGCCGCCGCGCCGGCCACGCCGGCCGAGACGCGGCGCATGCGGCTGGACGCCAGCGAGCAGCCCACGCCGATCAGCGCCAGGATGCCGGCAAAGCCCAGCCCCCAGGTGGCCGGCACCCACTGTGCCAAGGCGATGCCGGCCAGGCTGGCGGCCTGCCAGCTCACCCAGTTCACCGCGCAGCTGCCGGAAAAATACGCCAGCTCGGCCTGGCGCTGCACGGGCTCCAGCGCCGGCTTGGCAAAGCGGCGCACGAACAGCACGTAGCTCATGTCGGTGCACAGGTAGCCGGCCAGCAGGCGCGCCGGCCGCGCCAGGTGCATCAGGTAGGGCCGCAGGTGGGCGCTGAAGACGACAAAGCGCAGGTTGACGCAAAAGCTGGTGGCCATGATGACCCAGACCGGCGCGCCGGCGGCAATCAAGGGAATGGCGGCCAGCTGCGAGCTGCCGGCAAACACCAGCATCGTCATCGCCACCGCCTCCAGCGCCGACATGCCCGAGTTGACCATGGCCACGCCGGTCATCAGGCCCCAGGCGGCCATGCCCGGCGCCACGTCGGCGACCTCGCGC
>Ga0308157_10007646_pt1 | contig 12530 bp, 10 predicted proteins | sample PhyBR1_FD_201035 | JGI IMG/M metagenome (GOLD analysis project Ga0308157, IMG submission 201035) | Phyllosphere microbial communities from UC Gill Tract Community Farm, Albany, California, United States - DLSLB.R1 | ecosystem: Host-associated > Plants > Phyllosphere > Unclassified | place: USA...
TGGGGCGACAACACCCCGGGCCGGCCCGCCGACATCGACTGGGATGCGACGCTCGCGTTCCGCCGCAACGTGTACTCCTGGGGTCTGGGCGTCGCGGATGCCATGGACACGGCGCAGCGGAACATGGGCCTGAATGCCGCCGCGACCCGCGAGCTCATCTCGCGCAGCGCCCAGGTGGCGCGTGAGGAGGGCGGCTCGGTCGTCGTCGGCGTCAACACCGACCATGTTCTGGAGGACCGGATCACCCTCGACCAGGTGATCGCCGCCTACCGCTCGCAGCTGGAGTTCACCGAGGAGCAGGGCGCGGGGCCGGTGCTGATGGCATCCCGCCATCTCGCCCGCGCAGCGAACGACGCCGACGACTACCGGCGCGTGTACCGCGAGGTGCTGCAGTCGGCGACCGTCCCGGTCGTGCTGCACTGGCTGGGCACCGCGTTCGACCCCGAGCTGGAGGGCTACTTCGGCGCGACGGACTGGCAGACGGCATCCGCGGTGCTGCTGGACATCATCGCCGAGAACCCCGGCAAGGTCGCGGGCGTGAAGATGAGCCTGCTGAACGCCGAGAGCGAGATCTCCGTGCGTTCCCGGCTGCCGGAGAACGTCCGGATGTTCACCGGCGACGACTTCAACTACGTCTCGCTGATCGGGGACTCCGGCGAGGGGGAGCGGTCGTACTCCGACGCTCTCCTCGGCGCGTTCGCGGCGATCACACCGGTGGCATCCGCCGCCATCCAGGCGCTGGATGCCGGCGACGCGGACGCGTACCAGCGCATCCTCGGTCCGACCGAGGAGCTGAGCCGTCAGGTGTTCGCCGCGCCCACGTTCTACTACAAGACCGGTGTCGCGTTCCTGGCCTGGCTGAACGGCCACCAGCCCGCGTTCCAGATGGTCGGCGGCCTGCACTCCGCGCGCAGCCTGCCGCACCTGTCCCGGATCGTCGAGCTGGCCAACGCCTCGCTCGCCCTGGAGAACCCCGAGCTCGCGCGCGAGCGCTGGCACGGGATGCTGCGACTGAACGGACTCGACGCATGAGCGCACAGGTGAGCACGCCGAACGTCCCGAACGCCCCACAGATGTCGGCGCAGACGACGGATGTCGGACGAGAAGCCGCCGAATCCGCCGACATCCGTCGTCCGGACCGACAGGTGTCGCCGGACCCGCGTCTGTCCATCAACCAGGCGACGATCAAGTACGCCGATCTCGCGACCGCGCTGAAGGCCACGGCGGATGCCGGCGTGCAGTCGATCGGACTGTGGCGCGAGCCCGTGAACGAGGTCGGCCTCGACGTCGCCGCACGGATGCTGGCCGACTCCGGCCTGCGCTTCTCGACGCACTGCCGCGGCGGCTTCTTCACCCTGCCGGTCGGACCGGAGCGGGATGCCGCCCTCGACGAGAACCGCCGGGCGATCGAGGAGACCGCGACGCTCGCCGCAGCGGGCGCCGCGGGCTCCACCGCCGTGCTCGTGCTCGTGGCCGGCGGACTGCCCGCGGGATCGCGCGACCTGATCGGCGCCCGCGAGCGCGTGCGCGATGCGATCGGCGCGCTGGCCGGCGACGCGAAGGCGGCCGGTGTGACGCTGGCGATCGAGCCGCTGCATCCGATGTACGCGTCCGACCGGGCCGTCGTCTCGACCCTCGGCCAGGCGCTGGACATCGCCGCCGACTTCGAACCGGAGGTCGTGGGCGCGGCCGTCGACACGTTCCACATCTGGTGGGACCCGCAGGTGCTCGAGCAGATCGCCCGCGCCGGCCGCGAGGGGCGCATCGCCACCTACCAGGTGTGCGACTGGAAGACCCCGCTCGCCGAGGACGTGCTGCTGAGCCGGCACTACATGGACGAGGGCGTGATCGACTTCGGCTCGCTCACCCGGGCCGTGATCGACACGGGCTACGACCGCGACATCGAGGTCGAGCTGTTCAACGCCGAGATCTGGGCCGACGACCCGGCGCACGTCGTGGCGCGCAGCGTGGAGTCCTTCGGCACCGCGGTATCGCCGCACCTCCGCTGAGAGCGGCACGGCGCGGCGACGAGGCGGGCAGGATGAGGGGATGACGATGCGACCAGGGCTGTGCTCCGTGACGTTCCGGCAGCTCGCGCCCGAGCAGATCGTCGGGCACGCCGCGGATGCCGGGCTCCAGGTGATCGAGTGGGGCGGTGACGTGCACGTGCCGCCCGGCGACCCGGAGCGCGCCGCTCAGGTCGCGCAGGCGACGACGGATGCCGGGCTCGCGGTCTGCTCGTACGGCTCGTACTTCCGTGCCGACGCCGACGAGGCCCTCACGCCGATCCTCGACAGCGCCGAGGCGCTCGGCGCCGACCGGGTGCGCATCTGGGCGGGTCGGGTCGACTCCGCGGATGCCGCGCCCGAGCAGTACGCGCAGATCGTGGCCCGGCTGCGGGACGCCGCCGCCGAGGCATTCGAGCGCGGCATCGGCCTCGCCCTGGAGTACCACCGCGGCACGGTCGCCGACCATCCGGATGCCGTGCTGCGTCTGCTCGCCGATGTCGCGAGCCCCGCGCTGTCGACCTACTGGCAGCCATCGGTCGGGGCAGAGGATGCCGTCGCGCTGGCCGAGTTCGATGCACTCGCCGCGCGGACCAGCGCCGTGCACGTGTTCTCGTGGTGGCCCGGCACCGAGCGACTGCGGCTGCACGAGCGCGGTGCGCTGTGGCAGGCGCTGTTCACCGCGGCATCCGCCGTGCCCGCCCCGCCGCGCGACGCCCTGCTGGAATTCGTCCCGGACGACGACCCCGCGCTGCTCTCCGCCGAGGCGGCGACCCTGCGCGGCTGGCTCGCCTGATGTCCGGGTCGCCCGCTGACCGGGCCGGCCGACGTCCAGGTCGCACCGGATGCCGCCATTCATGGTCTGAAGCGGCAACCGCTGCGACCCGGACGGGTCCGTCGACATCGGTAGGCTCATCGCATGACTGCTGAAGCCACGCGCGCGAGCGCACCGACGCTGCATGACGTCGCCCGGGTCGCGGGGGTGTCCTTGGCGACCGCCTCGCGGGTGCTCAACGGATCCGACCGCAAGGTGGCGGAATCGTTCCGCGAGAAGGTCGAGCACGCCGCCGCGGAGCTGGGCTACATCCCCAACGTCTCGGCGCAGGCCATCGCCCGTGGCACCTCGCAGGTCATCGCGCTGCTCGTCGCCGACATCGCCGACCCGTTCTTCGGACTGATCGCCTCGGGCGTCGCGCGCGGCGCCGACGAGGACGGGCTGATCGTCACGGTCGCCATCACCGAGCGCGAAGCCCAGCGCGAGGCCCGGGTGCTGCACGCGCTGCGCGGCCAGCGACCGCGGGGAGTGATCCTCGCGGCGTCGCGCGCCGGTGCCGGCGACCCCGCGATCGAGGAGGAGCTGAGCGCGTTCCGCGCGCTCGGCAGCCGCACGGTCACCTTCGGAGACGGCGGCGACCGCAGCATCCGCATCGACAACCGCGGCGGCGCCGAGGAGCTGGGCGCCGCGATGGCGCGGCTCGGCTACCGGCGGGCGATCGCGATCGGCGCGGCCGAGGGCGTGCGCACCTCCGACGACCGCCTCGCCGGCTTCACCGCGGGGTTCGCCGCGGGCGGCGGCACGATCTCCCGCGTGTACCGCGGCACCTTCGAGCGCGAATCCGGCGCGGAGTCGATGACCACAGCCCTCGAGGACGGCGTCGACGAGGGCACACTGGTGTTCGCGCTCAGCGACGTGGTGGCGATCGGTGCGATGACCGCGATCCGGGATGCCGGGCGCACCGTCGGCGCCGACATCGCGGTGTGCGGATTCGACGATGTGCCGGTCAGTCGGGACGTCACGCCGCAGCTCTCGACCGTGCACGTGCCGCTCAGCGATCTCGGCTACCAGGCGTTCCGCGCGACCGTCGATGCCGAGTGGACGCAGCCGGCGACCGGGCTCGAGGTGCTCCTGCGCGCCAGCACGCCCGGCGTGTCCGCGTGACGATGCCCTGACACTCGGTCGTCGACCTGCGCGAGGTTCTCGTCGAGAGGCGGCGCTCGCGGCTCCGGGATGTCAGCGGGCCGGGGGCGCGCCCGTCGAGTCGCGAATGATGAGCTCGACCGGCAGCCTCTGCAGCGACGGCGTGCGATTGCGCTCGGGATCGAGCAGGATCGTCATCGCAGATGATCCGAGTTCACGCAGGGGAGTCTTCACCGTCGTGAGGGCCGGTGTCGAGAGAGCGGCGCTGAAGATGTCGTCGAACCCGACGAGGCTGAACGCATCCGGCACCTGCAGACCCTGTGCGTGGGCGGCTTGAAGCACGCCGTGGGCGACGAGGTCGTTGTAGGCGATCACCGCCGTGGCGGAGCTGGCCAGGACACGGGGGAGGGCATCGGCCCCGCCGGCGACGGTGGGGGCAGCGGTCGGGATCTCCACGATCGACATGCCGAGCCCGGTGGCGATGGCGAACAGCAGTTCCCACTTGCGGTGGTTGATGTCGAACGCCTGGACGCCGACGTACGCGATGGAACGATGTCCCAGAGCGTGCAGGTGCGCCATGGTCTCGCTCATCGCCGATTCGATGCTGGCGACGACCGAGGGCAGCCCGGGGGCGACCGAGTTGACCGCGACCACCGGTGTCAGCGTGGCCAGCGCGGTCAGATCGTCAGGCGCGAGCCGCGAGGCGACGACGAGGATGCCGTCGACGGCCGGCTGAAGCGAGATGATCGCTTCGCGCTCCTGGTCGGCGAGCCCCTGAGACTCCGAGATCGCCAGCGTGCGGCCATGGGCGCGACTGACCTGTTCCACACCCCGGATCAGGTCGAAGTGCACGGGATTGGTGATGTCGGGCAGGACGAGCGCGTAGGTGCCCGTCGTTCCCGTCGGAAGCGCACGGGCAGCGGGATTCACCCGGAACCCGAGTTCCGCGGCGACCGCCTGCACACGGGCCGCGGTCTCGGCGTTTATCCGGCCGGGCTTGTTGAGCGCCCGCGAGACGGTCGATGGATTGAGCCCGACGCGCTCGGCGATGTCGTAGATCGTCGGACGCCGCGTCGTCGGGAGTGCTCGCGGCGCCGTGGCCTCGTCGCTGGTGTGGTCCATCGAGAGTCACTGTATCCGGTTTCCGCATCGACGCGGTGCGGACGCATCATACAGGCGGCGGGATCAGTGCGCGACGGCCGATGTCGCGTGGGCGATGAGGGACGCGGCGAGACGATCGGGAGCCATCACCTGGGCCATGTGGGCGACCCCGTCGAAGATCTCGAGTCGAGCATCCGGGAGCAGCCGGGTCATCTCCTCGCCGTGAGCGCGCGGTACGGCCGGGTCCTCGGCGCCGATGACCACCAGCGCAGGGGCAGACACTTCGCCGAGCCCGCCGCTGAGGTCGAGCCCGGCGAGCACCGCGGCATACGCCGCGTAGCCCCGGTCCGTGCACTCCAGGATCATCCGCTCGTAGTCGGCGACGACGTCCGGGTGCTCCTTGCGGAAGGAGGGAGTGAACCAGCGTTCGAGCAGTCCCGCGGCCAACGCCTGAGTTCCCCACTCCGACACCCATCGTTCACGGTCACGCCACAGGCCCTCGTCCATGCGCAGCGCAGCGCAGATGGCGGCCACCGAGAGCACGCGTTCGGGTGCGGCGGCGGCCACGCGGAGCGCGGCCATTCCGCCGATGGACACGCCGGCGACATGCGCCCGGTCGATGCCGAGCCCGTCGAGCAGAGCGAGCACCAGCGCAGCAATGCCGTCGATGTCCGTCGGCAGCTCTCGGGCCGGGGAGCCGCCGTGCCCGGGAAGGTCGACGCGCAGGACGTCGAGGCGCTCGAGCAGTGCGGGCAGCACGGGGTTCCAGACATCGGTCGTCGTCCCGAGCGGGTTCAGGAGGACCAGGCAGCCGAGCGAGCGTGCGGCTCGGGACGGAGTGAAGTCGAAGTGCAGGTCGGGCAGGTTCATGTGCGCTCCTTGGCGTCGTCGCGGGGTCGATGCCTGCGGGGATACGCGGATCGAGACACGAGTGTAGTCGAGATCGAGAGTATGGCAACCGATTGCAGAATCGCTTGCCACACGATAGAGTCAACGGCGGCCGACCTGGCCGGAACGCGTCCACGACCGCAGGTCGGCGAGAGGATGATCGATGAGGATTGCCCGGTTTCTGCACGAGGGCGAAGCGCGGTACGGACGCCTGGACGGTGATGTCGTCGTCGTGCTCCAGGGCAACCCGATCCGCGATGGTGCCATCGAGACCGGCGAGACTCTCGCCCTCGGACGGGCACGACTTCTTCCGCCGGTCGAGCCGTCGGCCACCATCATCGGGATCGGCATGAACTATCCGCCGCGGCCCGACGGCCCGCAGTTCCCGCTGCCGGACGAGCCCAAGATGTTCCTCAAGGCGACCGCAAGTGCCATCGCGCCCGGGCAGGCCATCGAGCTGCCACCCGTCGATGGCGAGGTGATTCACGAGGGCGAGCTCGCGGTCGTGATCGGCCGCACCGTGAAGCGGGTCTCACGGGAGGACGCCCTCGACGCCGTCTTCGGATACACGATCGCGAACGACGTCACCGCACGTGATCAGATGCTGAAGGACGGGTTGTGGGCGCGGGCGAAGAGCTACGACACGTTCTGTCCACTCGGGCCCGCCATCGACACGGAGATCGACCCCGCGGGCGCGGAGATCGCGACGTACGTGAACGGTGAGCTGCGTTCCTCGGGCAACACCAGTGACCTGCTCTTCGACGTCGCGCACCTCGTCTCTCACGTCTCCCACGTGTTCACCCTGCAACCCGGTGACGTGATCCTGACCGGGGCGCCAGGGGGGACGCGCACAATCGTCCCCGGGGACGACGTCGAGATCGTGATCAGCGGTCTGGGCACGCTGCAGAGTCCGGTCATCGCGCGTCCGTGACAACCACCACGAGCGCGAGGAGGCGCCCATGAAAATCGTCAGCATCGAATCCTTCAACAGATCGTCACTCATCGGAGTCGTACGCGTACGCACCGACGACGGGGCAGAGGGGTGGGGGCAGATGGCACCGTACTACGCGGACCAGTCGGCCAACGTCCTCCACGCGATGGTCGCGCCGTACTTCATCGGCAAGGATCCGTGGGATTGGGAGGCGCTCGTCGCGCAGTTCACGCGCAAGAGCCACAAGCACTGGGGCGGGCTGCTCTGGCGGGCGCTCGCGGGCGTGGACACCGCCGTCTACGATCTGCTCGGAAAGGTCACGGACCGCCCCGTCTATCAGCTTCTCGGCGGCGCAGTGCGCACCGAGATCCCCGTATACGGATCGGCGATGAGCCGCAGGACGACGGCCGAAGAAGAGGCCGACCGCATGGAACGGCTGCGCGACGAACGCGGCTTCCGCGCGTTCAAGGTCCGCATCGCCGATGTCATGGGCAAAGACGTCGACGTGTGGCCCGGGCGGTCCGAACAGGTCGTGACGACCGTGCGCGAGCGGCTCGGCGACGATGTCGTGCTGCATGCCGACGCGAACGGCGGGTACTCCGAACCCGAGGCGATCCGCATGGGCCGCCTGCTCGAGGAGCTGCGCTTCGGTCACTTCGAAGAACCGTGCCCGTACGACGACATCGAATCGATCTCGCGCGTGTCCGCGGCGCTCGACATCCCCATCGCCGGCGGTGAGCAGGATTCCTCGCTGACGCACATCCATCGCGTGATCAACACGCACGTCGTCGACATCATCCAGCCCGACATCGGATACATCGGCGGCATGGCGAGGGCGCGGAAGGCGATGCAGATGGCGGAGGCCGCCGGCATGACGGCGACGCCCCACTGCGCCAACATGTCGATGCTGCAGGTCTTCACCCTGCATCTTGCCGCCTCGCAGCCGTCGGCAACCGCGTTCCAGGAATGGTCGATCGAGGAGCGCGGCTACTTCGACGGGATCTACTCGCCGTTGCCCGAGGTGATCGACGGCAAGGTTCAGGTCGGCGATGCGCCGGGGTGGGGCGTGGAGATCCTGCCCGAGTTCTTGGCGTCGGCAGAGCGTGCCGTGACGACCACGGGGCGCTGATCCCACGCGGGGGCGGGACGACCGCAGGCGTGCCGGTGCGCGTCGAGAATCCCGGTTCCCACCCGCTTTCGGCAGATTGCGGCAATCGCTTGCCAAAAGATGTCGAAGATGCTTGACTGAAGCCCACCACAGCGATTACCGCCACGTCGGCGGACGCTCACACAGATGACGAAGGGGTCATTCCGATGACACGCAACACGGTTTCCCGAGGCCGTTCGCGCTGGATCGCAGCTGCTGCCATGGCAGCCTCCGGTGCGCTGCTCCTCAGCGGGTGCGGAGCAGGATCCGCGCCGAGCAAGGGTGGAAGCAGCGGAAGCGCCGAGGACCTCGAGCTGGTGCTCTCCGTCTTCGCGGCTCCCCGTTCGCTCGACCCGGCGCAGCTCGACGGCGGCACGCAGGCGTACGTCTGGGGCGCGATCTACGACACGCTCCTGTTCCGTGACGAGGACGGCGAGTTCCAGCCGAACGCGGCGGAGTCGTGGGAGGTCAGCGATGACGCTCTCACCATCACGTTCAAGATCCGCAAGGGCATGACGTTCAGCAACGGTGAGCCCGTCGACGCGGCCGCGGTCAAGAGCAACATGGACCGCAACGCCGCCACCCCCGGCCAGGAGCAGGAGAAGTTCGTCAACGTCTCGTCGGTGGAGGCACCCGACGACCACACCGTCGTCGTGAACTTCTCGGCACCCGATCCGGCCTTCCTCTACAACATGGCTGTCGATGGCGGTGTGATCTCCGATCCCTCGACCGTCGACGCGGAGCGCACGCCGACGGATCCGGTCGGATCCGGACCGTACGTGTTGAACACCGACAAGACGGTGAACGGCTCGACCTACGTGCTCGAGCGCCGCGACGACTACTGGAATGTCGACGCGTACCCCTTCGAGACGATCGAGGTCAAGGTCCTCGCCGACCGCACGGCCGGGCTCAACGCGCTGATGTCGGGACAGGTCGACTTCGCCTCGGTGCAGGCCAATGAGTTGAATCAGGTCGAGTCCTCGGGTCGATTCAATGTCGTCGAGGTGCAGGGAACCAGTACGGCCTATCTGAACCTGGCGGACCGCGACGGCACCAAGATCCCGGCTCTGGGCGATGTCCGCGTCCGTCGCGCGATCAACTACGCCTTCGATCGGGAGGGCATCGTGGAGAAGCTGATGTTCGGATCGGGAGTGCCGGCGGTGCAGCCGTTCTCTCTGAAGAGCGACGGCTACAACCCCGATCTCGAAGGTGCATACACCTACGACCCCGAGAAGGCACGTGAGCTGCTCGCCGAAGCCGGTTACGCGGACGGCTTCACGGTGACGATGCCGAGCACCGTCGCATCGCAGTCGTTCGAGCCGACGATCACGCAGTCGCTCGGCGACATCGGGATCACCGTCGAGTGGGTGCCCGTCCCCGCGCAGAACACCACAGCGGCGTTCGCGAACGGCGACTATCCGATGTACTGGTTCACGATGGGGTCGAACCCCACGCCGCGCGACGTCGACAACTTCCTCAACAGCGCGACGCAGAACCCGTTCGGGTGGAGCTCGCCGGAGCTGGAAGCGCTGCTCGCGGAGGCGGATGTGACGATCGACGAGGACGAGCGCGCCGGTGTCTACCAGGAGCTCAGCGCGTACATGGTCGATCAGGCGCTCTTCGCGCCGGTGTTCTACATCAACACGAACAACGTCACGGCGGAGGACGTGAAGTTCATCGGCGACGGCACGAACAACTTCACGTCGATCAGAAACTTCGTCCCCGCCGGTTGACGTGCGCGGGCCCGGGCCGTCGTGCCCGGGCCCGACACCCCGACCCCTCCCACGAAATCACAGCAGAGGTCACATGCTCACCTATATCCTGCGCAGGCTCGGAATCGGGATCCTGCTCGCAGTGCTCGTCACCTTCATCACCTTCTGGATGCTCAGCTTCTCGTTCGACGGCATCGCCGGCGGAATCCTGGGCCCGGCGTCGTCGCCGGAGCGCATCGATGCGCTGCAGGAGGAGATGGGACTCAACCGCCCGATCCTCCTCCAGTACGGCGAGTGGCTGTTCCACGCCGTCCAGGGCGACTTCGGCATCTCCTACTTCACCAGTGAGCCGGTCGTCAGCGCCGTGCTCGACCGCCTGTCGGTCACGCTGTCGATCGTGCTCGTCGCGCTCCTGCTCAGCGTGATCGTCAGCGTCGTCCTCGGCGTCCTCGCCGCGTCACGCGCGGGGGTCATCGACAAGACCGCGCAGGGCATCGCGCTGCTGGGCCTGATCTTCCCGAATCTCCTCATCGCCATCGTGCTCGTGCTCGTGCTCTCGTTGAACCTCAAGCTGCTGCCGGCGACCGGGTTCGTCCCCTTCGCGGAAGATCCGCTGGGATGGGTGCGAAGCATCACCATTCCCGTCATCGTCCTCGTCATCAACGGCATCTCGAACATGATGGCGCAGGTGCGCGGCACCATGGTCGGCGAACTGCAGTCCGATTACATCCGCACGCTCCGCTCGCGCGGCATCCCGACAGGCGCGATCGTCTACAAGCATGCGCTGCGCAATGCGGCGGCGCCCGCGCTCATCGTCCTGTCGCTCGAGTTCATTCAGATGTTCGGCGGCGCGCTGATCATCGAGAACGTGTTCGCCCTTCCCGGCTTCGGCTCGTTCGCGTTCAACTCCGCGCTGCAGGGCGACATCCCGGTCATCATGGGCGTCACCGTCTTCAGCACGCTGCTGGTCGTCAGCGTGAACCTCGTCACCGATCTCATCAACGGTTGGCTCAACCCGAAAGCGAGAATCTATTGAGCATCGCAGTCCCCCTCATCGAAGAGGAGAAGCCCACGGCGCCGCGTCGATCCGCCTTTCGCCGAGTCATCTCCGACCCGCAGGCCGTCATCACGGGTGCGATCCTCATCATCGTCTCGCTCCTCGGGGTCCTCGCTCCGCTGATCGCCGGGCACGGTCCGAACGACGCGTCACTCGAGGTCGTCAATGCTCCGGTCGGTACGCCGGACTACCTCCTGGGTGGCGATCAGAGCGGTCGCGACATCCTGTCCCGCCTGTTCTTCTCCATCAGAACGGCGCTCGAGTCCGGGTTGATCGGCGCCGGCGTCGCCATCGTCGTCGGGATGACCGCCGGCCTGGTCGGCGGCTATTTCGGCCCCCGCATCCGCGCGGTCATCGAACAGGTCTTCAACCTGATCATGACCTTCCCCGGCCTGCTGCTGCTCATCGTGCTCATGCCCCTCACGCGCGGTGACCACCGGATCACGATGCTCATCTTCGGTGTCATGCTGTCGCCGGGCATCTACCGCATCGTCCGCAACGTCACGATCGCCGTGCGCAACGAGCTCTACGTGGACGCCGCTCTCGTCTCGGGCGTCTCCACGATCCGCATCCTCGGGCGCCATGTCATGCCGGTGGTCATCGGCCCGGTCATCATCCAGGCGGCGTTCCTCATGGGTGGCGCCATCAACGTGCAGTCGGGCCTCGCCTTCCTCGGCGTCGGTTCGGCCGAGATCCCCAGCTTCGGGTCCATGATCTCCAGCGGTTTCCAGAACCTCTATGTGGAGCCCTTCCAGTTCGCGTGGCCTGCGCTTCTGCTCGGCGTCTTCACCGCCTGTCTCGTGCTGCTCGGCAACGCCCTGCGCGACGCTCTGGAAGGCGCGCGGCCCAAGCCGACGAAGGTCGGCAAGCTCCTCCGTGCGGCGGATGCCGCGTCGGCCGGTGTGCAGGCGGAGGTGACGTGCCTGCTCGAGGTGCGCAACCTGAAGCTCGCCTACCCGTCGCCGACGGGCGAACTGAACGAAGTGCTCTCCGGTGTCTCGTTCACCCTCAGCGAGGGCGAGACGCTGGGGCTGGTGGGCGAGTCGGGATCCGGCAAGACGCAGACGGCGTTCTCGGTGCTCGGGCTCCTCCCGGGCGAGGCCGTCGTCACCGGCGGCTCGATCTTCTTCGACGGGCGCGATCTGCTCTCGCTCTCCGAGAACGAGCTGCGCAAGATCCGCGGACGCGAGATCGCCTATGTGCCGCAGGAGCCGATGTCGAATCTCGACCCGTCGGCGACGGTCGGTGCGCAGCTCGTCGAGGGCATCCGCGCCTCCACCGGCGCCGCGAAGCCCGAAGCGAAGCGGCGGGCCCTCGAACTGCTCGAGCGCGTCGGCATCCCGGACCCGAACCGCATCTTCGGGCAGTATGCGCACGAGATCTCGGGCGGCATGGCTCAGCGCGTGCTCATCGCGGGCGCCGTGGCGAGTCGTCCTCGCATCCTCATCGCCGACGAGCCGACGACAGCGCTCGACGTCACCATTCAGGCGGAGATCCTCGACCTGCTGCGTGATCTGCAGGAAGAGATGGGGATGGCGATCATCCTCGTCACCCACAACTTCGGAGTCGTCGCCGACATCTGCTCGAAGATCGCGGTGATGAAGACCGGCGAGATCGTCGAGGCCGGTGAGGTTCTCGACGTATTCCGCAACCCGCAGCACGAATACACGAACATGCTGCTCGACTCGATCCTGGATGAGGGCGCGCTCCGCGACGATCCTCCCGTCACCGCCACGAAGCAGCTGAACGAGGTGTCACGATGACCGATCC
>Ga0308157_10007650_pt1 | contig 12524 bp, 14 predicted proteins | sample PhyBR1_FD_201035 | JGI IMG/M metagenome (GOLD analysis project Ga0308157, IMG submission 201035) | Phyllosphere microbial communities from UC Gill Tract Community Farm, Albany, California, United States - DLSLB.R1 | ecosystem: Host-associated > Plants > Phyllosphere > Unclassified | place: USA...
GAAGTGTTTGACTAGTTTTGGGCAAACTGACACCTGACCACTAATCCCTGATCACTCTACTACAACCCATCCAAAGCCTCATCTTCCGTCAAAAACTGATTGATCGCTTCCACATCTCCATCAAAAACATGCAGCTGCACGCCACTAATCGAAATATCAAAAACCGGATAAACCAAAGCGGCATTTTCTCCTGTAAGGAAGCAATTAAAACCAGCATCTAGCAAACGGCTTTTAACAATATTCGCTTCCATCGGATTTTCAAACGTTTTATAAACTACTATTTTACTCTCATCCATGATATACTAATTAAACTCGTGACCACATTTATAGCAGTGGTAGCATTTATTCACTTTAAACGGATAAACCATTAATAACAGAGAGAGAATAGCAACCCACCAACTATGTTTGTTCTTAGTTGCAATACCATAGCTTACATTTGTAGACCCACACTGTTCACACGGCACTGTATTTTCACTTTGCACTTCCTCCATTTCCGGCACCTCTAGCGACAAGTCATCAACTAGTAAAGCATCAATTTCAGCTACATTCTTCTCAAAAACATTTAGTTTTACTCCGCCTATCGCCTGATTAAATAGAGGTTGTATGGTTGCAACATTTTCATCTGTTAGAAAACAAGGAATACCAGAATCTTCCAATTTAGCTTTAATGATATTTGCTTCAATAGGATTATAGAAAGTCCGGTAAACAATAATTTTATCGCCCATGTCCTTAAATATAAGGATTTACTTCGATAAAAATTCTTGCCACCAATAACCAGATTGTTTGATGGTACGCTGTTGCGTTTTGAAATCGTTATGCACCAAGCCAAAGCGAGCGAGATAGCCTTCTGCCCATTCAAAATTATCCATCAAGGTCCATGCTAAATAGCCTGTAATGTTTACGCCTTCATTTTTAGCTTTCAACATCGCCGCGAGGTAAGCTTTAAAATAGTCAATCCTTGCCTGGTCATTAATTTTACCATCTACCAAGTGGTCTTGAAAATACGCACCGTTCTCCGTAACCATGATATTTTTGACCTGCGGATAAGCCGCAAATTGCTTGATGATACGATAAAAGCTATCGGCATTAACTTCCCAGCCCATTGCAGTGTGAGGTGCTCGCCTATTTTTAGCCTTCACTTCCCAAGCTTGTACCACGGGAATAAAAGCATTGTATTTAATTACCAACGGAAAATAATTTTGTACACCAATAAAGTCGAAATCGAATTTCATTCGTTCTTGATGCCGCCATGTAGAGTGGCTAATGGCAAATTTTTCCAGCACATCCCAATCTGCGGTAGGAAAACCCATGCCCAAAGCTGGCTCTAAAAACAAACGGTTCATCAATACGTCTACTCGTTTGGCGGCCGTTAAATCTTGTGGAGAGTGCGTGTAAGGCACAATTTCTGAGCATGAAAAAGCAGTGCCGATAACAGCATTTTTCACTTCAGCCCTTAAAATCCTGCCACCATCGGCTTGGGCAATTGCGGTGTGTAGCGCAGCCTCAAAAAAGTTGCTCACCCCATTTAGCCCAGGTGCATGCACACCCAACATATACCCCAACGATGTAAAGCCGAAAGGTTCGTTAATTACAATCCAATGTTTTACCTTATCGCCATATTCTTTTGCACAAAATTGTGCATACTCATTAAAATGACTGTTAATCGCAAAAGCAGTCCAACCGCCTTCTTTAGATAAAGCTTCGGGCAAATCCCAATGGTACAAGGTAATCATAGGTGTAATGTCCTGTACCAAACATTGGTCTATCACTTTATGATAAAATGCGACACCTTCTTTATTTAGATTACCTCGCCCTAACGGAAATATACGCGACCAAGCAATGGAAAACCTGAAGACTTTAAAACCTAACGTTTTTACTAATGCGATATCTTCGATGTAGCGATGGTAGAAATCGCAGGCTACCTCGGGCCTATGTCCTTTTTTAATTTTACCTGTTCGTTTAGAAAAGGTATCCCAAATACTTGGCCCCTTACCATGGCTATTTGCAGCACCTTCTATTTGTGCAGCAGCAGTTGCTACACCCCATAAAAAGTCTTCTCCAAAATCGCCGCGATACATTACATCAAATAAAATGAATAATTTGGAAGATGAGATTAAATTAAAGTTAAGTTATTCTCTTTAATTAACCACCGATATTACATTTCACCACCCAAGATCTCCTAGCGCATTTAGTCGAATAGATAAATAAAGCGACATGCCCCTATACGAACTTATATGCCTTATATGGTCTATCTTATAATTACCATATAAGTAAATTTTAGAATAAAATCACCAAACGGCATAAACGACCATAAAACTTAGTTGTTCTACGATGTCTAAGGTGGTAAACCCATACTAGCCCAAACCTATCTGTTTCAACAAAATAGCGGCGTTAAACTTAGTACAAGGGCCATGTTTAATTAAATAATCGAACTCCATTTCATTACCTATCAATTGAATATCAAAATGAAAATTACGTACAGAAGCATGAACTTGTTCTAATTCAGAAAGCTGCAAATCATGCGTAGCGAAAAGTGTAGGTGTTTTAATGGCCAACAGTTTTTCTATGAAAGCTTTTGAGCCATCAAACTTATCCTTACTGTTAGTTCCACGTAGCATTTCATCTATCAATACAAAAGCATTTGGATGTTGTTCTACCTCACTCAAAATCATTTTCAAACGGTTCAATTCTGCTTTAAATGTAGAAGTACTTTCTATTAAATTATCTTTGATACGCATGTAAGTAAGCAACCTAAAAATCGACAATTGCATCCGCTTTGCGCAAACGGGTGCACCAGCATAAGCCAAAACCATATTTATACCAACGGTGCGCAAAAATGTACTTTTACCTGCCATATTAGAACCTGTGATGATATCTACAGTAGCATTTTCTCTAAGCTTGTAATCATTATTTACCCGCTTATCTTGCGGAATTAACGGATGTCCTAAATCTTCTGCAGTTAAAGAAAACTCTCGTTCGATCATTGGAAATACCCAACTTGGCTGATTGTACTGTAGTGTAGCAAAGGAAATCAGTTCTTCAAAATAGCCAATCCTATCTAAACCAGCAGCTACCTTATCGCCTACATTTCTACTCCAATCGCCCAGTTTAATACAGCATTTTAAATCCCACAGCAAAAAGAAATTAAGGATAGCGTACAACAAGAAATTCAGCCTAGCATCAAATTCTACAATTATTTTAGCTAAATTTTTAATATGATTGCTTACTTTTTCGTCGGTATGAAATAAGTTTTTGATGTAATTACTCTTCCAATCGTGTTGCTCGGTCCATGCAATTGCATCGGCATAACTATTCAACAAATTAGAACTGCCGCTAAAACCGTAATAAACCGTAGTGGTTTGTTTCGAATAAAAATAAGTGAGTATAGCATTGGCGAAAGCAACCACGCCAAAAATACTCCAGAAAACACCTCCAAAAACTAATGCTACTAAAAAAAGCACCAGCATTAAATAGGGAACAGCTTTTACATAGGCTCTTAAAATTTTATTGGTAGTAAACTCAACTTGCTTTAACAGCTGATTGCCCAGCTTGCGTTTAATCTCTGCTATTTTATCAACCTCGTGTCCTTTTAAGTTTGCTCTAAAAGCAAAAGTACTCTCTACATGGTTACGTAACTCTGCTATTGCTTGTTGACGCTCTAAAATAGTTTCGGCACTGCTGGCCGTTGCCAAATGTTTAGCTAATTCTTCTACGCCAATTTTTGTGGCACTTCTGTTCACCAGCGCATATAATGATGACTTGCCAAAAATATCTAAATCTGAAACATAGGGATGGTTCTCGTCTTCAAAGGCAGTTCCATCATCATATCCGTTTGATTTTCCATTAAGCAAACCAATTTCATTTTCGAACACCCAGAGCAAATTTTGATGAAACTTAAATTCCTTCTCAAGTACACCCTGTTTTTTAACCACTGCCACAAATACAGCAATTGGCACCAGCAAAAGTACCGACCAAATGACAATTGCTAAATCACTATCTGCGCTTACCAAACCCACAAAAAAACCAATCTCTACCAGCAAAAGTGCTACACGCACAAAAGATAATTTATCAATTTTAGCTTTGCGGTCAGAAATTTGCGCTTTTTGTTCAGCGGCTAATTGTTGGTACTGCGTTAATCTATCTTGCTCGGTATTTAACATTATATTTGAGGAATTTTATTAGGTTTTGTAATCTCCAAGGGCGGTCGTCATTTCGACCTTAGGGAGAAATCTTTTTTCAGGACTATCCATCTCGAAGATTTCTCCATTACGCTTTGCTCCAGTCGAAATGACGGAAAGGCGCCTATTAGATTTACATTTACGACGGTAAAGATAAAAAATGAAAGCATATACATGAAGATTACCTTAATTGCTATTGGCAAAACAGAAGATAAGTATTTAATAGAAGGGATTGACAAGTACCTAAACAGACTAAAGCACTATATTAACTTTAATTTGGTAATTATACCCGATGTAAAAAATACCAAAAACCTAACCGAAGCACAGCAGAAGACAAAAGAAGGCGAATTGATTTCAAAACAACTGAACAATAGCGATATTGTAGTGTTATTAGATGAGAAAGGCAAGAAATTTAGTTCTGTTCAGTTTTCAGCTTACATTAACAAGCAAATGGTTGGCAGCGTACAACATTTGGTATTCATTATTGGAGGCCCTTATGGATTCGATGAAAGCATTTACAAAAGAGCCAATAGCAGTATTTCGCTGTCAGATATGACTTTTTCACACCAAATGGTACGTTTATTTTTTGTAGAGCAACTTTACCGAGCTTTTACTATCTTGAAAAACGAACCCTATCATCATGAGTAATGAAAGTGCCATGATGTTATGGAAAATAACTAATTTAATCATCCATTATAAAAAGGAGGAATTATGAAACTACCTGGCGATTATAAAAGAAACTACAGATTTAGAAGTGACACTTCAAAAGAACAAAGATATTTAACCTTGATTATAGTAGCGGTTATTCTTATCGCAATATTAATGTATTTCCTATAAAACGCAAAAAGCACCAGCTAAAACTGGTGCTTTCAACATAATTATAATACGTAATCTATGCTCCTTTCTTAGAAGGCATAGTTGCTTTTTTAGCTGGTGCAGCTGTTTTAGCCGTTGGCGCTTTAGCCGATTTTGCCTTCGGTGCCGCTTTTGGCTTAGCTTCAGTTTTACCGTCTACTTTGGGTGCATCATCTTCAGTACCCGGAGCTGCCTCAGTAAACAATGGCATATCTTTTAGCAAGTTGTACCAAGTTAAAATCTTCTTCATATCCGAAGCATAAACTTTTTCCTGATCGTGTCCTGGCGCTACCTCTACAAAGAACTTTCTCAAGTTATTGCCATCAGCTTTAACATCAGGAACAGCAGTTTTAGTTGCTGCAATGTTGGCCAATACATCAATTAACTTCAATTCTTCGTCTTCGCCATAAATAGTGATATCTTCCAAAGAAGCCAATTTAGTGTTCGTAAGATTAGCAATAATTTTCAGCTTTTGCTCGTCAAGACTTTCTAATACATAACCAGCTTTATTTTGTCCAATTAATTTGAACAATCCCGGTCTACCAGAAACAGATACAATTCCTCTTAAATTCATATTTTTTTTGAGATGTGAGAAATGAGATGTGAGATTGAGAGAAAATATCTCAATCCTGATGACCCAAATCCAGTGTCTAACTATTTTAAAAGAGAAAGAGCATATAGAAGGAGATCAAGTCTCAAATCTAATGTCTCAAATCTCAAACTATTAATTAATCTTCAATTACTTCTATTGTCGTTATTTTATCGCCTTGGCGGATATCGTCAACAATATCAACATTTTCTACAACCTTACCAAAACAAGTGTGGTTACGGTCTAAGTGTGCTGTGTTTTCTCTGCTGTGGCAAATAAAGAATTGTGAACCCCCAGTATTTCTACCTGCGTGAGCCATAGAAAGCACACCTCTATCGTGATATTGGTTTTCGCCATCTAATTCGCAATCAATTTTGTAACCAGGACCACCAGTACCAGCCATACCAGATGCACCATCTTTTGAGTTTGGACAACCGCCCTGAACCATAAAATTTGGAATTACACGGTGAAAAGCCACACCATCATAAAATCCTTCTTTAGCTAGTTTCTTAAAGTTAGCAACAGCTTTAGGAGCATCTTTTTCGTAGAACTCCACGGTCATATCGCCTTTTACCGTTTTTATAATTGCTTTACCCATTTTCTATTTTTTTATAAGGATGCAAATTTACACAAATTAATTAAAATGCGATGATTGGTCAATTTGATGATACGATAATTTATTTGAAAATGTATGTAATTGCTAATCGGTTGCGCTAGTCCCGCTTTTCGTTATAATCTTTTTGTTTCTAGCCAACCAGTTTTTTCAAGGAACGAGGAATCTATTTCTAATGTGCATGATTGCAAAGACGTGATAAGAAACACAAAAAGTATTTACACTTTAATCGGGTTTAATGAACTACAACCTGTACTAACCTTTGCCTCCTTTGCGGATTTCTTATTTTTCTGCGTCAAAAATTTAACCGCAAAGGTTCGGAAGTTTTCGCAAAGTAACGCAAAGACAAAACGTTAAAATTTTACTTTAATCATCCACCATTCTTACTTACATACTATTCCATACTTCTTAAGTGACTTTCACGTTTATATTCTTAAATCGAGCTAAATAAATTACATTCGTAATATGCAAGGCAAAAAGTTCATCTTACTGGTTTTATTTCTGCTGTTTCAGGTAGCGGCTAAAGCTGCCTCCATCCTTATTTATATGGACGAAGGACAAAAAAACCATCTTAAAGCCTACGGAATTGCCTATTGGTGCATTAAACAACAAACCGAAGTAGATTGGCTGCTGAATTATCGCGGTGGTAGTTTTTTGGTTAAGCAAACAAAAACAATAGAAGACGAACTCAAAATTAGAGGGGTTTCTTACGAAGTGCTGGCTGACGGAAAAGTGAGTGCCATCCTCAATGAAATTAGTGACCCCGCCGTTAACATGGAGATGGTGAAGCTAGAAAAAACTCCGAAAATCGCTGTATATTCTCCAAAAAGCAAATTACCATGGGACGATGCCGTAACCCTAGTGCTTACTTATGCAGAAATCCCTTATGATGTAATTTACGACGACGAAATACTGAAAGACAAATTAACCACTTACGATTGGCTGCACTTGCACCATGAAGATTTCACAGGGCAGTACGGCAGGTTTTGGTCGTCTTTTAGAAACGTTGCGTGGTACCAAGAAGATGTAAAAAATCAAGAAACGGCAGCAAAACGTAACGGTTTTAAAAAAGTTTCTGATATGAAATTAACGGTAGCTAAGCGCATTAAAGAATTTTGTGTGGGTGGTGGTTTCTTATTTGCCATGTGCTCTGGAACCGACAGTTTTGATATTGCACTTGCCGCCGAAGGCATAGATATTTTAGAAAGTATGTTCGACGGTGACGGCATGGATGCAAACGCACAAGCTAAATTAGATTACGAGAAAAGTGTAGCCTTTGGCAACTTTAAGCTAGACATGAACCCTTACAACTACGAATTCTCGGATATTGATGTTACGCAAACTCGCACCGGCTTCGACAAAAGCAATGACTTTTTCACCCTGTTTGATTTTTCCGCAAAATGGGATTTAGTGCCAACCATGCTTACCCAAAACCATGAAAAAGCCATCAAAGGTTTTATGGGACAAACCACGGCATTTCGTAAGAGCTTGGTGAAACCTAGCATTACTGTACTTGGCGAAAACAAGGCTGCCTCAGAAGTACGTTATTTACATGGCGAAATTGGCAAAGGGCAATTCAGTTTTTACGGCGGACATGACCCCGAAGATTACCAGCACCAAGTAAACGACCCTCCAACAGATTTAAGTTTACACCCAACTTCGCCCGGCTATCGTTTGATATTAAACAATGTGCTGTTTCCTGCGGCCAAGAAAAAACCGCAGAAAACTTAAAGTAAATTTTTCTTTCGTAATTCATGGTCTATAAACTGACCCTGGAATAAATTTGCTTCGCAGCTACTTCGTAGTTAGGGTGACGTTGTAAAGATGCTCCGTCATGCTGAATTTTTCAGTTGCTTCTATTGATTTTTGCCGTCAAGAGAGCTTCGCTGTTTAGTTCAGCATCAGTTAAATGATATAACCACTTCACTTAGCAACTATAACATCAAACATCTTTTCCTTATATTTGCAGCAGTAAAAATTAAAACCCCACCACATGTAAGATTTATTTTCTTTCCATTCATTAAAGACCGCAAGGGCATTCCCCTCGCATATCTATTCATCTTTAAAGAAAGAAATTATGCTTACCCTACAAAATATATCCTACATACATCCCAATAAGGATTTACTGTTTGACAATGTCAACCTTACCGTAAATTCACAAGAAAAAATAGCACTGATTGGCAACAATGGCGTTGGCAAATCTACCTTGCTCAAAATTATTGCGCAAGAATTAACACCATCTACCGGTCAATTAAGTGCAGATGCTACAATTTACTACGTGCCGCAAATTTTCGGACAGTTTAATCATCTTAGTGTAGCCCAAGCTTTAAAAATTGATGGCAAACTAAATGCACTTCATCAAATATTAAAAGGTAATGCTACGGAAGAAAACTTCACTTTGCTTAACGATGATTGGACTATTGAAGACCGTTGCAATGAGGCATTAAAACATTGGCACCTGGAAGATCTAGATTTTTCACAGCCTCTAGAAACGCTAAGTGGTGGACAAAAAACCAAAGTATTTTTAGCAGGAATTGATATTCATCAGCCTGAGCTGGTGCTGTTAGACGAGCCAAGTAATCATTTAGACGTATCTGCAAGAGAAATTCTATACCATTTTATAAAGGATACAAAAAGCACATTAATTGCAGTTAGTCATGACAGAACACTCTCAAACTTGCTAAATACCACTTGCGAATTGAGCAAACGAGGCATCACCGTTTATGGTGGCAATTATGAATTTTATACTGAACAAAAGCAACTAGCCAATAATGCATTAATTCATGATATACAAAGCAGGGAAAAAACCCTGCGAAAAGCGAAAGAAAAAGAACGGGAAACACAAGAGCGGCAACAAAAACAAGATGCTCGTGGTAAAAAGAAACAGGAAAAAGCTGGCGTAGCCCGTATCATGATGAATACCTTACGCAACAATGCAGAAAATAGCACTTCTAAGCTGAAGAACGTTCATGCCGAAAAAATTGATGGGATTTCTCAAGAACTACGTGATTTACGAACAAACATTTCCGATGTAGATAAAATGAAGTTTGGATTTAAACATGCTGCGCTGCACAATGGGAAAATACTAGTTACCGCGAACAATCTAAATTACAAATATGGTGATACCCTACTTTGGAAGGAAAACCTCAATTTTCAAATCAGCAGCGGCGAACGTATTGCATTAAAAGGCAAAAACGGCGCTGGTAAAACCACGTTAATTAAACTCATAAAAGAAGAATTATCGGCTAAACAAGGTATTTTATCTACCGCCAGTTTTAAATCAATTTATATAGACCAAGATTATTCATTGTTGATGAATGAGTTTACAGTTTATGAGCAGGCAGAACTTTACAATTCTGGTGCTTTACAAGAACATGAAATTAAAATAAGACTTAACCGTTTCCTTTTCTCGAAAACCGATTGGGACAAACCATGCAGTGCTTTAAGTGGTGGCGAGCGTATGCGGTTAATGTTGTGCTGCCTTACTATTGCCAGCGAAGCTCCAGATATGATTATCTTAGACGAACCGACGAATAATTTAGATCTACAAAATATTGAAATTTTAACCGCTGCAATTAACGAATATCAAGGCACACTTCTGGTGATATCACATGACGCCTATTTTCTTACTCAAATTAACATTGAAAAAGAAATTCATGTAGTCTAAACACTAATTTCTGAGATGTCATACAAAAATGTCTGCTTTTGTAAACACCCTGTTACAATCAAAGCTAGATGAAATGCACTTCATTAGAATAGGCTTTTAAGACTATTAGAAGCCTGTTTTACCGGGTGTTTTTTAGTTTAGCAATAGCTTACTGGCATAGCTTTTGGAGTTTAGCGATTGTTGAAGATAGTTTCAACCAAAAAATGAAAAAGCTATGAAAAAGATATTATTATTAGGAAGCGCTCTATTATTTTCTGCCTCTGCAACGTTTGCACAAAGCACAACAGTAATGACTGGTAAAGATGCTCGTATTGGAGTTAAAGCCGGAGTGAATTTATCTAAATACCGTTTTTCTGGCAAAAGCGAAAATCAGGAAACTGTAGATGCACTCAACAAAAACCAAGAAAGTAATGTTGGATTTAACGTTACAGTTTTCGGGGACTTCGGAATAGCAAAGAACTTTGCTCTGCAACCTGGAGTATCTTTACAAAACAAGGGTACAAAATTTAAAGATGTTGACGGAGAAAGTGGTATTGAGGCAACACAAAGCACCATGTGGATTGATGTGCCGATCAATGCAGTCTACAACATTCCTACTGGTAATGCGGGAGCAATTCAGTTAAGTGCTGGTCCGTACTTGGGATTTGGAATTTCTGGGAAAAACAAATTTAATAACGTAACACCCACTGAAGACCAAGCAGAATTTAAATTTGGTGACGATGCTTTGCCTATAACTGGTAGCGCTGGTATGGATTATGGTGCAAACTTTGGTTTAGGGTTTAGAGCAAATAGCGGATTTACCGTTGGAGCAAACTATGGTCTAGGTATGGCTAACTTGTTTCCAAAAGATGCAAGACCAGACTTAAATGATGCTAAACAAAAAAATAGAGTATTAGGATTTACAGTTGGATACTCTTTCTAATAAAAAAATAACACCAATAATAAGCCAGTCTCTATAAGGGACTGGCTTTTTTTATGGAATTAACTTTTGGATGATATTTGTTTTAAATTTGAATATGGACATTTTAAAAATTGATGAAAGAATAGCCGAAATAGTAGCTAACGATTTAGTGATTAAAAATATTGAAGACGGAATTGATTTAATTGGAAACGTATATTATCAGGGCTATGATCATATGATAGTATCTGAAAAAAACATCACCTCAGATTTTTTCGATTTAAGCACCAAAATGGCCGGCGAAATTTTACAAAAATTCTCTAACTATAAAATGCGTTTAGCCATTGTAGGCGATTTCTCAAACTATCAAAGCCAGAGCTTCAAAGATTTTGTTTACGAAAGCAACAAACATGGTCAAATCAATTTTGTAAATTCAAAGACTGAGGCAATTAGCGTACTCTCTAAAAAGTAAACCAATACAAAATTATGAACCCAATTTTAAAAAATATTTTAGCCGTAATTGCCGGAATAGTATTTGGCAGCTTGGTAAATGGTGCTATCATTATGGTAAGTGGAAGTATTGTGCCGCCCCCAAACGGGGTAGATATGACCACCGAAGAAGGGTTAAAAGCCGGTATGCAATTGCTAGAGCCAAAGCATTTTATCTTCCCATTTTTAGCGCATGCCGTGGGTACTTTTGTAGGTGCCTATATTGCCGCCAGAATTGCCACCAAGAAAATATTTTTTGCGATGGCCATTGGTTTTATTTTCCTGATCGGAGGAATTTGGATGATCATCATTGTTCCGTCTCCAATGTGGTTTACTATTGTAGATTTAGTTGGCGCCTACTTGCCAGTGGCGTACTTTGCGGGTCAAATTGCCAGAGGCCCGAAAGAAATAATTTTAGAAAGTGGCTATAATTAAGGTTAATATGAAAATACATACCACCAATTATCAGAATACTTTAATTGCGATCGCAGATGATTGTACCGTTACTAAAGGAGAAATACCTGCCGAAAAAGGCGGCAACAAAACTGCGGCTGGCCTACAGTTTGAAATGATTAGCAAAAATCCTTACAAATACACCTCAGATGATGTGCTATTTGCTGTTTTTGCGCAACGCCATGAGCTTACTGAGGAGGAGTTAGAAGAGGCCAAAACCAATTTTTTCTCTAAAGGTCAGGCTTGTATGCGAGCTTCTGCTTTGGGAAAACGTTACGGCTGGGGCGTACACCACAACGGTGAAGGCAAAATAGCATTGTATGGCTGCGATACTCCAGCATATCAAGATTACCTAGAACAGATAAACATTAAGGTAGTTAAAGCAATGAAGTCCAAAAGATAAGCATATCTTCAAATTATTTTATTTCTCGAAGAGCAATAGCAGCACATTTTCAATAATCCAGTCCCGCTTTCATTCCAAGTACGCACGTTTTACCAAGTAAACCGTTTGTGGGCTTTCCATTTCAATCAGGTCTATTTAATTTGTTGAGGGGTACTATTTCCGTTTCTTAGCAAAAGCCTAAGTAAAATAAACCCGACATAAGTGAATGCCCAATTTCAGATTTTTATCTGAAATGGCAGCAACGTTGGCGGGACTACCGAAAGATAGCTGCACTAGATTTGCTTTCTAAAAAGAAATAAACTTAATGTTTTCTGCAAAAAGACAAAACTCGGCTAGCGTAATAAGCAATAGATCTCTAATCGTAAAAATTCCAAGTTAG
>Ga0308157_10007651_pt1 | contig 12523 bp, 14 predicted proteins | sample PhyBR1_FD_201035 | JGI IMG/M metagenome (GOLD analysis project Ga0308157, IMG submission 201035) | Phyllosphere microbial communities from UC Gill Tract Community Farm, Albany, California, United States - DLSLB.R1 | ecosystem: Host-associated > Plants > Phyllosphere > Unclassified | place: USA...
CCGTAATCTTCGCCAATTTCCTGCTGATCTCTTAATTTATATAACTCTTTGGCTGCTCCTTCCGAAAAAGTAACTGGTGCAAATGCTGTATCAACTGTTGTGCTCATGTTATTTAAATTTTATCTGTCACAAATATAAATAATAATGCACATTTTTGCTTTTAACGGTCAGCTAATATTACCGTATTTAAACAATACTTATGAATATCCAACAGATTTTAATTGATGTAGTGATTTTATTTGCAGGCGTTTTTGCTGCGCTAATTGCTGTTTATTATATTTTAAAAGGCGATATCCAGCGTTTCTTTAACTTAAAAACCATAGAGTTGAATAAAGAAACCAGGTCGCATATTTTACCCTTAAGGTTGCAGGCACATGAGCGGTTAATCATTTTTGTTGACCGGATTAACCCGGCAAACCTGTTGGTCCGCCTGCATCAGCAAGGTATTGATTTAGCTACTTTGCAGGCAGGTGTTTTAAGTGAAATCCGTGCAGAGTACCAGCACAACATTACCCAACAGTTATATGTAGATCCGGTAACCTGGGGTGTTGTGCGTAAATTAAAAGATGATACCATTGCGATGATTAACAATGCCGTTCAGGGTTTGCCTGCCGGATCGAATGGAATTGAACTGAGCAAAGCCATTCTGCAGCATATGGCCACTATTGATGAGAACCCTTATGATTTAACATTAGAGTTGATCAAGAAAGATATTAGCCGGTTGTTTTAAAAATGGGTAACTGATTAATCGGTTAACCGTTAATCATTATGCAGTTTCTGCTTACCAGTACACCAATGGCTAATGAACAATTGAACTAACCAATCAAATATATGAGTACGAAGAAACACACCACTACATCAGGCATTGAAATAAAAGCGTTGTATACTTCGGCCAGACCAATGGAAGAGCAGCCCGGGCAATATCCATTTACCCGGGGCATACAAAAAGACATGTATCGTGGCCGCTTATGGACCATGCGGCAGTATGCAGGTTTTTCTACTGCGGAGGAATCCAATAAGCGTTATCATTATTTATTGGCTCAGGGAACAACAGGCTTATCAGTGGCATTTGATTTGCCTACGCAGATTGGTTATGATTCTGATCATGAAATGGCTGATGGAGAAGTTGGAAAAGTGGGCGTGGCTATTGATTCGCTTCAGGATATCGAAATTTTGTTTGAAGGTATTAAGCTGCAAGATATCACCACTTCGATGACCATTAATGCCACTGCATCTATTTTATTGGCCATGTACATTGCCCTGGCTAAAAAGCAGGGCGCAGATTTAAAGCAAATTTCGGGGACCATACAGAATGATATTTTAAAAGAGTACGCTGCCAGGGGGACTTATATTTATCCGCCTAAACAATCGATGCGCTTAATAACCGATATTTTTGAGTTTTGCAGCAAAGAGATTCCAAAATGGAATACCATTTCTATATCGGGTTACCATATTCGCGAGGCAGGGTCGACAGCTGTGCAGGAACTGGCTTTTACACTCGCAAATGGTAAAACTTATTTAAAGGCAGCTTTAAATAAAGGCTTAGATATCAATGTTTTTGCGAAAAGGCTATCTTTCTTTTTTAATTGCCACAATAATTTCTTCGAAGAAATTGCAAAATTCAGGGCTGCGAGACGCATGTGGGCAAAAATCACCAAAGATTTAGGTGCTACCGACGAAAAGGCGCAGATGCTCAGATTTCATACTCAAACCGGGGGCTCTACCTTAACTGCGCAACAGCCTTTAAATAATGTAATCAGGGTGAGTAACCAGGCCATGGCTGCAGTTTTGGGTGGCACACAATCACTGCATACCAACGGTTACGATGAGGCACTTTCGCTTCCAACCGAATCGGCAGCTAAAATCGCCCTCCGTACCCAGCAGATTATCGCTTTTGAAAGCGGGGTTACCGATACAGTTGATCCACTAGCAGGTTCATTCTTTGTAGAAAACTTAACCGATGAAGTTGAAGCGGCGGCCTGGGTATATATTGAGCGTATTGATGCAATGGGTGGTTCAGTTAATGCCATTGAAAGCAATTATATGCAAAATGAAATTGCGGATGCAGCTTACCAGTATCAAAAAGAGATTGAAAGCGGCGGGCGGATTTCGGTAGGGGTAAATAAATTTACGCAGGAAGAAGAAGATTTAACCGAAGTTTTTAATATCGACGATGCTATCCGTAAACTACAAAGCGAAAAGCTGGAGTGCCTAAGGGCTACACGTGATCAGGTGGCGGTAGATGAAGCGCTACATCTACTAAAAGAAGCTGCCAGTGGCGAGACTAATTTAATGCCTTTCATTATTGATGCTGTTGAAAAGTATGCAACACTTGGAGAGATTGCAGATGTGTTGCGCGATATCTTTGGCGTTTACTAAAATCGCATTTCATGATGTTGATAATAAGCTGGGCTGACGGATGATAGCAGGCCAGTTGTTTGATTCAAAATGATCAGCTCACTGTCGGATAATAGCTACAAAAAAAGTATAACAGTGTTTAATTAGCCGGTAGCCCGAAGTGTGTATTTAAACTACATATTATTTATACTTTGTAGCGCTTTGATTATCAGTGTTTTCGTATGCTGGGTGGTGTGCTGTTTGCAAACGAAGCCTAAAATGGCTTGGAATTTGCTTTTTAAAAGCGATTTGAAATTAACGGGAGACAATCGCGTTAAATAATTGTAAATGTGGAAAACCAGTGTTAATAAATAGTTATTAACATAAAAAATTGAGGTTAAGGAGTCTACTTTATTCCTTATCAGTGGGTTACGATTTATTTAAAATTTTTGTTTAAAATGTTGATAATTTTCTCAATATTCGTAGTCCCGAAACGGACCATCCCTTTATATCGAATCGGAACTGAAAACCAATAAATTATAGAAATCGCAATGGAAAAAACTTGTACAGAAGTATGGAAGAACTGTCTCCAAATTATTAAGGATAACATCCCGAACCAAAGTTTCAAAACCTGGTTCGAGCCAATAACTGCCCTTAAATTGGAAGGTAAGGTTCTAACTATACAGGTGCCAAGTTTGTTCTTTTACGAATGGCTTGAAGAACACTATGTAGGCTTGCTACGCAAGACGGTAAAAAAGCAACTTGGAGAGGATGGCAGGTTGGAATATAATATCGTTGTAGATAAATCATCGAACAGCGGTAATCCTTATACGACCAATATGCCCTCAAATGGAAATGGAGCGGAGGCTAAGGTACAATCGATGCCGATTCCGGTTTCCATTAATAAGGATATTAAAAATCCGTTTATTATCCCTGGATTAAAGAAATTAAATGTTGATCCACAATTAAACTCAAACTACACTTTCGAAAATTATATTGAGGGAGACTGTAACCGTTTGGCGCGTTCGGCAGGTTACGCTGTTGCAGCAAAACCAGGAGGTACATCTTTTAACCCTTTAATGATTTATGGTGGGGTAGGCTTGGGTAAAACCCACCTGGCACAGGCAATCGGAAACGAGATTAAACGCAGCATGCCAGATAAGCTGGTAATTTATGTGAGTTGTGAGAAATTTTGCCAGCAGTTTGTTGATTCATTAAAGAACAACACCATTAACGATTTCGTTAACTTTTACCAGGCTATGGATGTAATCATCATGGATGACGTGCACAACTTTGCCGGAAAAGAAAAAACGCAGGATATTTTCTTCCATATCTTTAACCACTTACATCAATCGGGCAAACAGGTAATCTTAACTTCTGATAAGGCACCAAAAGATTTAGCTGGCTTAGAAGAACGTTTATTAAGCCGTTTTAAATGGGGCTTATCTGCCGATCTGCAAATCCCGGATCTTGAAACACGTATTGCTATTCTAAGAAAGAAAATGTATGCCGATGGTATTGAATTACCTGGTGAGGTGGTAGAGTATGTAGCACACAACATTGATAATAATGTGCGTGAGCTGGAAGGTGCTATGGTATCGTTGCTGGCACAAGCTACTTTGAACAAAAAAGAAATCGATTTAGCATTGGCAAAACAAATGCTGAAGAACTTCATCAAAAATACTTCGAAAGAAATATCAATGGAGTATATCCAGAAACTGGTTTGCGAGTATTTCGAAGTTCCGGTTGATATGGTTAAGTCGCAAACACGTAAACGCGAAATTGTGCAGGCACGTCAGATTTCGATGTACCTTTCTAAGAGTCACACCAAATCATCACTAAAAACAATTGGTGCTTTCTTTGGTGGCCGGGATCACAGTACTGTTATTTATGCCTGCCAAACGGTAGAAGATCTGATCGATACTGATAAAAAGTTCAAAGCTTACGTACACGATATCCAGAAGAAACTAAAGATGAGCTAAGCTTTTACAGGTTTATTGTTCAATAAAAAAGCAGCCAGATATTCAAAATCTGGCTGCTTTTTTTGGCTGTAATTTTTGAGATAGGAATCAGGGGGCTGTCTCAGATTTGATTAACCTTTGGCTATTTCTTCCAAACCATAAAACAAAGCTGCGACATGTAAGGCCTGAGCAATTTTATTTTCTTTAATCAGTTGTTTTACTTCCTCTACAGTATATTCTTCCACATTTAAAATTTCGTGCTCATCCAGGTGTTGCTCATGGGTTTTAATGCCCCCGGTTAAGAGATAAGTAAATGTCAGGTTGTTGGATGTAGCCGGATTAGGATAAAGCTCAGCAATTAACTTACAGGTTTTAAAGCTGTACCCCGTTTCTTCTAAAAGCTCGCGTTTGATGGCAAATTCAGGTGCTTCGTCGCCATCAATAACACCACCAGGCACTTCGAGCGAAACTATATCGGCGGCATGACGATACTGGCGTACCATAATTATTTTTCCTTCATCGGTCAAGGCAATAGCATTTACCCAGTTGGGATACTCTAAAACGTAGTAATCGTCTTTAATAATGCCATCAGGTAATTTAACCTCGTCTACTCTTAAAGTAGCCCATTTTTCTTGTACTAAATATTTAGAGGCAATTTTCTGCCACTTTTCTATAATCATTTATTCTTATGTTAATTGAATTTACTCCAGACTAAAAATTACCCGTTCTTAACCGAGATACTGTTGTATTGTTTTCTGGCGGTGCAGGTTAACCAAATGTACAATCTTATGCCTGTCCGATAAAAATTGATATACCAAATTTAATTTTGGTGCAATATTTAAATTTCTTTCGGCGCTAATTCCCAGTTCGTAATAAAGAAATTCGCTAAGCGAGTCTAATTTTTCGGGGGCAAGGTCACTTTCTTTAAGCCAGTTTTCAAAAGCCACTAAATCCTGTCCTTCTAAAAGCTTAACCGGAAGAACGAAACTTTTCTCCATGCTTTCATTAAAAAGCGACTGGGCCTCTTTAAACTTCCCTTCCAGTTTTAAGCCCATAATGCGTGCGAGTACTTCGGCCAGTTTTTGTATTTCTGCTGTAATTAAATCTTTTCTGTACATTTTTCTAAGGTTATAAGCTGCTGTAAGTTGAAAAGTTCCTGTCTATGAACAATTGAAACTGATGTGCCTACCAGCTCCCGCTAGAGCCGCCTCCGCCAAAGCTTCCGCCTCCAAATCCACCGAAGCCTCCGCCTCCGCCCGAAGATCCTCCACCCCAGCCGCTATCGCCGCCGCGGCCACCGCCACCACTACCAAAAAGCATGGCCCAGAATAAAGCATTAGAAGCACCACGACCTCCAATTACTTCACTACCACCGCCACCGCCTTTTCTCATGATAATCAGGATTACGATAATGATAATAATCACGATAATGATGCTGCCACCACCGCCGCTCTTCCTGCTCGCTACCCTGGGGTTATCGTTTTTGTACTCACCTTTGGTATATTGAATAATGGAACTAGTTGCGGCGTCCAGTCCTGCATAATAATTTCCTGCTCTGAACTCCGGCTTAATGTCATTATCGATAATCCGTCTGGCATAAACATCGGGTAGTGCACCTTCAACCCCGTAACCGGTTTGAATGGAAATTTTCCTGTCGCCAACAGCAACAACAATCATAATACCGTTGTTCTTGCCACTTTGGCCAACACCCCATTTCCTGCCCAGGTTTACTGCATATTCATTAATGTCGTAATCGCCAACCGATTTTAATATCGCGATGGCAATTTGTGTGGATGAAGAATCATCGAAAGCTACCAGCTTACTTTCAAGGGCCTGCTTCTGTTCTGCGGATAAAACACCCGAGTAATCGTTAACCAGGGTATTGGGTTTCTCAGGAAAATCCTGCGCAAAAGCAAAGTTGAATAATAAAGCCAGTAACGATAAAAGAAATATTTTTTTCATTACTTATTTTCTTGATGATCCATAAAAACAATATCGTTAGGCAATTCATTAATGTCGCCTTTTTCCGGTGGGAAAAACAAAGCCAGCTTTTCTCCTGCCAAAGTTACACCAGCAATAATACCAGCAGCTAAGTCCCCTTTGGCAAAATGTGCCGTCATGGCAATTTTGGTAGTTTCCCAAAAATCATCAGGCACCAGTTGGTTGATTCCTATATCACCAATAATGGCAAATTTATGGTCAGCGTGCGCCAGATAAATCAGTACACCATTCCTTCTGGCTGTTTTATCCATATCCAGTTTAACAAAGTATTCAATGGCCTTTTCATACGGATCAGCCTCACAATGTTTATCAATAGCAATTCTGATTTCGCCTGATGTAGCTTTTTCTGCATCAGCAATAGCACTGGCTATTTTTTCCTTTTCAATATCCGAAAATAACGACATGTGTTTAATTTTTCGTGAAGTAAAAAGGGTAGTAAATGTTTATTTGAACATTTACTACCCTTAAATGTTATGGTTAAAAAGATTAAAACTCTACTTTAGGTGCATCTTTGGCAGTTGCATCAGCTTCGAAATAACCTTTAGGTTTAAAGCCAAACATTCCGGCGGTTAAGTTGGTCGGGAACGATCTGATTTTGCCATTGTACTCCTGCACGGCATCGTTAAAATCTTTACGGGCAACTGTAATCCTGTTTTCCGTGCTTTCTAACTGAGCAGATAAATCACTAAATTGTTGGGTAGCTCTTAATTCAGGGTAATTCTCGGTAATCGATAATAATTTACCCAAAGCCTGGCTCAACTGACCTTGTGCTGCCTGGTATTTTTGAATGTTTTCGGGCGTTAATTCATCAGCCTTAACGGTCATTTGTGTAGCTTTAGCACGTGCTTCGGTTACAGCTGTTAAGGTTCCTTGCTCAAATTTGGCAGCGCCTTTTACCGTTGCTACCAGGTTCGGAATTAAATCTGCTCTCCGTTGATATTGGGTTTGTACCGTTCCCCATTTCGATTTTACATTCTCATCGAGTTTAACCATGCTGTTATACCCGCAAGAGCTTAAAGTGCTTACTGCAATAACTGCAGCTAAAATTCCAAATATTAATCTTTTCATTTTATGGTTTTTGTTGTCTTAATTCAATTGATTTTGCTCAATTTACGAATTAGATATCAAATTGCATGCCTTTGTTACAGTTAACATCATTATCTGACAGGTTGGCAAGCTCATTTAGTCACATTTCGAAATCGCCAAATATGCGGCCAGATGTTTATCTTTGTAGCGATTCGGGATAAAAACCCGACATGATATGCAAAAAGACATCGAAATTACTTTGCTCCCAAACGAGGTAGAGCAAGCAGAAGTGATTAAGCAAAGGCTTGCTGAGGCACTAAAACTACCCGCATCGCGAATTAAGGGTTACGAAATACTGAAAAGATCGATAGATGCCCGTTCCCGTAAAGTTATTTTCAGGCTGCAGGTAAGGGTCTTTGTTGATGAAGAAGCCATTCCACAAATTTATACGGTTAATTATCCCAATGTTGCATCGGCCAGACCTGTTATTATTATCGGTGCGGGGCCTGCTGGTTTGTTTGCAGCTTTGCAATGTATCGAAAACGGATTAAAACCTATTATTGTAGAGCGTGGCAAAGATGTTAAGCAGCGCCGTAGAGATTTGGCTGCCATCAACAAACAAGGGGTGGTAAATACAGAATCCAATTATTGTTATGGTGAGGGTGGCGCCGGAACTTACTCTGACGGTAAATTATATACCCGCTCTAACAAAAGAGGTGATATTAATAAAGTGCTTCAGGTTTTTGTAAGCCATGGGGCAGAACCCGATATTGCTATTGACGCCCGGCCACACATTGGTACCAATAAATTACCGCACATTATCACCGCTATAAAAGAAACCATCTTAAATGCAGGCGGTGAGGTCATGTTCGATAGCCAGATGACCGATATTTTAACCGAACACGGGCAGGTAAAGGGTATCGAAATTAATTTTCAGGATAAACTTTTTGCCGGTCACGTTATTCTGGCAACAGGTCATTCGGCTCGTGATGTGTACGAATTGCTGAACAGGAAAAATATCCTGATCGAAGCAAAGCCTTTTGCTTTAGGCGTTCGCATAGAGCATCCGCAAGAAATTATCGATTCGGCCCAGTATCATTGCGATATAAGGTCAGAATTTTTACCACCAGCTTATTATAGTCTGGTAGAGCAGGTGGGCAGCCGGGGTGTATTTTCTTTTTGTATGTGCCCGGGAGGCATAATAGCACCGTGTGCCACTGGCGAAAACGAAATTGTGGTGAATGGCTGGTCGCCATCTAAACGAAATAATCCTTACGCTAACTCAGGTACAGTAGTTCAGGTTACTTTAAATGATGTTCAGGGCTACGATCCGTTGCGGATGCTTAATTTCCAATCGGAAATAGAAAAAACTGCCTTTGAGGCTGGCGGTGGTAACCTGGTTGCACCCGCGCAACGCATGGTCGATTTTGTAAACAATAAATTGTCGGTCGATTTGCCAAAAAATTCATACTTACCTGGCACTAAAAGTTCAATGCTCGATAATATTCTGCCTGATTTTGTATCTGATAGTCTGCGTGCAGCATTGCCTTTATTTGGAAAAAAAATCAGGGGATACTATACTAACGAAGCCATTCTGGTTGGGGTAGAGAGCAGAACTTCTTCTCCGGTACGTATTCCGAGAGATAAGGAAACCTATCAGCATCCGCAAATTAAAGGGCTTTATCCGTGTGCTGAAGGTGCCGGTTATGCCGGTGGAATTGTTTCAGCTGCAATTGATGGCATTAACTGCGCAAATGCAATATTGACAGCATCTTAACAAACTTTATAGGTAGCCCGGTTGTTGTTTAATTATGTTTAATGTTACGAACGAAATTAAAAAGGCTTTTAATGGCGATGCCTGGCATGGTAACCATGTGATGCAGACCTTAAATAATGTTAATCCTGAAAAGGCATTTAAGCATTTTATAGTGGGCGCACATTCTATAGCCGAAATTGCCCTGCATTTAACTGCATGGACGGAGGAGGTGACTTCCAGGTTAACCGGTAAGCCGGCTGGCGAGCCAGAAAGAGGCGACTGGCCATTGCCGGAAAGTAAAACATCTCAGGCCTGGGAACGGATTATCTTTAATTTTAAAATAGCTAATGAAGAATTGATCCGCATTGCCGACAACATGAAAGCCAGTCAATGGGATGATGAAGTGAAGGATGAAAGAAATCCGGCTTTAGGAACAGGGGTAACCAATACTGAGCTTTTAAGTGGTTTAGCTCAGCATCATGCCTACCATTCAGGACAAATTGCATTGCTTTCTAAATTCTAATCCATTTATTAGATCAAATACTTTACTAATTAATCTGATCGACATGCATAAAACACTCATTATAGGCGCATCGCCAAATCCATCACGTTATTCGTATAAAGCCGCACATATGCTTAAGCGATTTAATCACGAGATTGTTAATGTGGGCATTAAAGAAGGATCAGTTGCAGGTGTCGAAATAGAAAAACCCGGCCACATTCACTCTGATATTGATACGATCACTTTATATATCGGGCGGCCTTTACAAGCGCAGTATCGCGAGTATATCCTGGCAACTAAGCCTAAGCGGGTTATTTTTAATCCGGGTACCGAGAATGCTGAATTGGAAGAATTATTGATTCAGCACAGCATCGAACCTGTTGAAGCTTGTACCCTGGTGCTGTTGAGCACCGGGCAATATTAAAAGCGGTAAACTACGCCCCAGTTTACATAATCGGCCTGGGCAAAGTGCATATAGGTTTTTGCTTGTAAACCGATATGCGGAGTAAGGTTAAAAGTAGGGCCAAATGTCCAATACCAGGTTGCTTTATTCATTAACCTGTTGTAGTGGATGTATTTGCCAATTTGGGCAGCCACGGTAACGCGCCATAAGTTAATATCGGCTCCAATACTTAAGCCCGTACGCCATCTATCATAAGAAGTCCCATAATTCTGGTAGGTTTCACCATTGCGATTTGGATCATACACGGTAAAATAATAAACCGCATCAGCACCGGCCTTTAGCGACATAATATCATTTAAATAGAAATTATAACCGGCGTACAATCCGCTTTTATAAAGGCTTTTGGCATTGTTTTCAAATACGCCTCTGGCACCCAAACCCGCGCTAAGCTCGATAGAGTTGCGTTGTAAGGTCGTATAAGTACTTTTTCTTTCAGCAGTTAGTTGCTTTGGATTGCTTAGTTTCAGTCCGATGTAAACATTTCCGGTGTTTAACCCGCCATTAGGTACTGTAGCGCCACCGTTTGATACATGCAGGAAGCCAAAACCAGCCATTAAATCAGAGTATTTACCCAATGGTAGTTCCATACCCAGGTCGGCTTTAATCGTTTCATTAATTGGGCTGCCCAGAAAACGGTTTTTGGTATTGTTGAAGTAGTATTTGTTGGTATAGCCCAAACCTACTCCCGGTGTAAAGTTAAATTTAGCCTTTCCGATTTTGAATAACTGGAAATCGAGCTGTAATACCGCACCATAAACCTGCCCGAATGCATGAGCTGAAGTATCTTTAGTTCCCTTCAGTTTACTCAGGTCTCTGAAAATAAAACCAATGCCATACGATTTAGCCCCGCTAAAGCCAATCCATTTATCACTGTTTTGACTAATGTCTTTAAAATAAGCCGCATCAAATCCTGTAAGCTGGTCTTGAAACAAATGTCCCTGATCATTATTTACATGCGTACCAAATATGGGTTTAATAATAATGGAATGGTTTTCGGGCGCGATTTGTGCCTTACTAATTGATAGGCCGGTAAATAATAGGCAGAAAGAAAGTAACTGTTTTTTCATATTAGCTTTTACTAAAACGGTAAGCAAGACTGTAAAAAGCATACCGGTATCCTGTAGCGCTGTTTTTAACCTCGTTAGAAGTAAATGTAGCTGTGTAATTGGCGGTCCATCGGGCAATGGCAAAGGTTAAACCAACCTGTGTGGTAAAAACCATAGGTTTCGGTTTAAAGGTAACGGGGCCTTTATTGCTTAAAAACAGACCTCCCTGTAAGCTCGAATCAAATGCTACGGCATGTAATTGTGGTGCAATCGAAAGGAAAAGCTCATATTTACGTTTAGCATTGTTTTTGTTGTGATTGCTTACCAGGCTATTAAAGGCAGCCGAACCATCCATTTCGTTAAATTTCCCTAATCTGAGTAAGGCGCCAACATTTGCCTTGGTTATTACATTACCAACAGCTGCAGAAGCGGTTCCTGTAACATCAAATATTTCATTTGGGGTAGCCAGCAGGCGTTTATTGTATTCGATCCCCAGGTTTAAAGTTGGCTCACTGTTTAATCCGTATTCCCAGCCCTCAATTTGGTTTTGACCAGCAAATTTATGGTAGGCCTTCTGGAATTCTTCACCCAGTGCATCCTTACCTGTAAGACCAACCTGTGCTGTAACTCTTAATAACTGTTTGTTTTCATAAAACCTGTTGTAATTGACCTCACCGTAAAGATAAGCAGTAAAGGGACGGTCGTGCAGGGCAGGGTTGGGCGCAAAACTATAATACGGATTGTATATTTTCTGACCCAATTCGAAACCAATCACTTCTTTGCTTCGCCCGGATTTCAGGTTTTCGCCATTTAAAGCATGCCTGTATTTAATAAAAAAACCATTAGTATAATACCGGTCGCTGGTAATATCTATATAAGCATCGTTCTCTGTAATAACCACCAGTTCGTTTTTATAGTTCTGAGCCTGGCTAAGCTTTGCAATAAAGATAAGAAGCAAAGGTAAATATGTTTTAAGCGCAATTTTCATTAGTAATAAGGATGATTTTTTAATGCGGTAAAAGTATTAATTATTGTTCAATATCCCGATAGTTACGCCATTTACTAAATATACTCAACTTTTTTCAGCAAAGCAGGTTCCTGTGCTTTGTCCGGCCGATAGCTCCATTTATCCAAAACATTAGCCTTTGCTTCAGGCAGCCGGTGCAATTTACCGCTTAAATGCATTTTAAATTAAATGGGAATCCGCTTTAAACCTTAATGTCCTTAACCCCATAGTGGTGAAAAACTCTTGCGCTTTAACTTGAAAAGTTCGGTAAAACACCTGAAAGCGGCAATTGTTTTGCTTGTTGTGTTATTATTTTCTGCTGTAAACCATTTAGTTAGCCTGGAATGCGTTTGAATTCGATACAAATGCTTTGTGTGTATTGTAATTTTTTCTACCTTTGCAACCCGCTCGGAAGGAGAGGGCAA
>Ga0308157_10007652_pt1 | contig 12516 bp, 13 predicted proteins | sample PhyBR1_FD_201035 | JGI IMG/M metagenome (GOLD analysis project Ga0308157, IMG submission 201035) | Phyllosphere microbial communities from UC Gill Tract Community Farm, Albany, California, United States - DLSLB.R1 | ecosystem: Host-associated > Plants > Phyllosphere > Unclassified | place: USA...
AAGGTTTACTTAAAGGAGAAGAATTAACTGCTTTTGTAAAACGAAATTTCGAAAGTATTAAATAACAATCTAAAAATCCTGAAACTAACGTTTCGGGATTTTTTGTTTTAATTTTGTAATTAATTTTAATCACAACATTTTGAATTCAACATTAAAAGGAATATTGTTTGTAGCCTTGGGAGCCAGCAGTTACGGTATGCTGGCATCGTTTGTAAAAATGGCTTACAAACAAGGCTTTACAACTGCCGAAGTTACCGTATCGCAATATGTTTTTGCTATAATCTGTCTGCTTACAATAAATTTCTTCATTAAAAACACACAAACCGCAACTAAGAAAAATATTTTTATACTGATATTAAGCGGAACATCAATGGGTTTTACGAGTGTTTTGTATTACCTGTGTGTAAAATATATCAACGCATCAATTGCTGTGGTTTTGTTAATGCAATCGGTTTGGATTGGTGTTTTAATTGAAGCTTTTGTCAGTAAAAAAGTTCCATCGATTGCAAAACTGGCAGCTGTTGGTTTTGTTTTATTGGGAACTTTATTGGCAACGAATATATTCAGCGACGTTATAACGTACGATTTTAAAGGATTTTTATTCGGATTTCTTGCAGCCGTATCATTTTCTATAACCTTATATAGTACCAACAGTGTAGCAAAAGATTTGAACGCCTACAAGCGCAGTCTGTTTATGCTTTTTGGTGGCGGAATCATTGTGTTGATTTTCAGTTTACTTACTCAATTACTACCAACCTATTTTGATATGCATTTGATTGGCGAAGAATTTATTTCGATAAAAACCTTTGATACTTCCATTTTATATACTTGGGGAATTTTACTTTCGGTTTTTGGAACAGTCTTACCTCCTATCCTTTTAAACAAAGGATTCCCTTTAACGGGCGTTGGCTTAGGCAGCATTGTTTCGGCAGTAGAACTTCCTGTTTCGGTAACATTTGCATTCATCTTTTTACAAGAACAGGTATTGTTTTCACAATGGATTGGAATTGTAATAATTCTTGCCGCGGTGTTATTAATCAATTGGAATTTAATCAGTAGAAAGTAAAAGCCAACTTACAATAAGTATCTGAACTTTTATACATGTTTTGCTTTAGTTTCAGTTATCTATGTCAAGCTGAACTTGTTTAACTTCGTTCTGTTTGCAAGCTCGGGTCAGCTTCTCACTAGAATAATTCTCACATGCGATTCCGTGGCAAGCACGGAATGACAAGTATTACGTGAAATGAATACATTATCCAACATTACAAGTGATCATTTAATAATATTAAACTAAAATCCATCAAAATAAAATTGATGGATTTTCTATTCCACAAAAACTAAATTTTATTTATATTTGAATTAACAAAATTAAACTATATTTTAATTTTATTCAAATGAAAGCAAAATTACCAACTCAGTGTCCCAGTTGCGAAACCTTATTAAGTGTTTCGCAACTTAGCTGCGAAACTTGCCAAACTGTGGTTCAAGGAAATTACCCGTTGCCTGTGTTTTTAAAACTGTCGCCCAAAGAGCAGGAATTTATCTTGCAGTTTTTTTTAACTAGCGGCAGTTTAAAAGAAATGGCATCGCAATTGGGAATAAGCTACCCAACGGTTCGCAACCAGTTAGACGATATGATCCAGCACATTAAAGACCTTAATATTTAACGTATGAAGAGACTATTACAATTTATAAAAAATCCGTTCGAAATAAGTAGCGATAAAAGTCTAACAACAACAGGTATAATCCTTTTTATAATAGGTATTATTTTGGCTTATTTTTTTCAGATACAACTTCAAATTTTAAGAGTAAATCCATTAGTAAAACTTACTATTACAGATATTATCATCGGGCATCTAATTATTTTGTCGGCATTAACAATTGTGTACTTTATTCTTGGAAAAATCATTAATCGTAAAACACGTTTGTTAGACATTTTAAATATGGTACTTATATCGTTAGCTCCTTTGTATCTAATTTTTTTCGAAAATATCAATGGATATATGTATGAAGAAATTCATCAAATGGAAGAAGCTATTAAATCAGGTGGCATCTTGAATATTAAAACTTCTATTTTCTCTGTAATTATATCTGTTCTAAGTATTTCAATTACTATCTATTTTATTTATCTGCTTTTCATTGGATTCAAAACGGCTACAAATGCAAAAAAAATATGGCATTATGTACTATTTTTTGCAATCCTTTTTATAACAGATCTACTATGTTCTGGTTTAATCAACTCAATTTAACTTTTATGAAAAACTTTATTCTATTTTTTGCCCTATTATTCAGCTTTACTTCGTTTGCTCAAATCGAAGGAACATGGAACGGAAACATTGAAATTCCCAATCAAAAGCTACCTTTTGTAATTCATATCAGTAAAGCTAATAACCAATGGAAAGCTATGGGTGAAAGTCCTATTCAAACCAATGAAAAATTTCCACTTGAAAAAATTACGTTTCAAAACGATACATTAAAAATTTCTGATTCTAAATTGGGAATGAATTATACTGGTGTTTTAAAGAACGCTAAATACATTGAGGGAAAATTTAGTCAAGGTGGTATGTCATTTTCTTTAAATTTAGAAAAAGGAGAATTCAAATTAAATCGCCCACAAGAACCTCAACCACCATTCAGCTATAAAAATGAAGATGTTACTTTTGAAAACAAAGAAGCTCAAATTAAATTAGCCGGAACGTTGACTATGCCAAACGGTAAAGGTAAATTCCCTGCTGTTGTTTTAGTTTCAGGAAGTGGTCCACAAAATAGAAACGAAGAAGTTTTGGGACACAAACCTTTTTTGCTTATTGCAGATTATTTGACCAAAAACGGATATGCCGTTCTAAGGTTTGACGATCGTGGTGTTGCAGCATCTGAAGGTGATTTTACAAAAGCTACCGTATTTGATTTCGCAAGCGATGCCAAAGCCGCTATCAAATATCTTAAAACCATCAAAGATATTGACAGTAAAAAGATAGGGATTTTAGGTCACAGTGAAGGTGGAGAAGTTGCACAGATTATCGCTTCGCAAGACGCTACGGTAAACTTTATTGTTCTAATGGCTAGCCCAGGAATTAAAGGTAGCGAAGGTCTTGTACTTCAAAATGATGCTTTTTCAAAAGCAATGGATATTCCAGAACTTACTCGTGCTTTAAATAAAAAACTAAACGAGAAAACTTACGAGATCATCATGAGCAATGATTCAAAAGAAAAAGCCGAGAAAGAACTAAAAGAGTATTATAAAACAACCGTTCACTTTAAAAACTTAACCAATGAAGAATTAGATAATCAAATTAAGGGTTTATACTCAGACCATATTCGCCAATTGTTACTATTTAATCCTATGGATTATTTACCAAAAATCAATTGCAAAGTTTTAGCACTAAACGGCACAAAAGATTTACAGGTAACTAGTTTAGAGAATTTAGCTGCTATTGAGAAAGGTCTTTCTCACAATAAAAAACTAAAAATTATTTCTTATGAAGGTTTAAATCATTTATTTCAACCAGCTACAACAGGTTTGGATACCGAGTATGCTGAAATTGAAACAACTATTGAACCTGTTGTTTTAGAAGACATTACCAAATGGTTGAACGAAAACGTAAAGTAATATGAAACCACTATTCACAGAAAAACAACGCTTTAACCAATGGTGGCTTTGGTTGTTGCTTGCAGTATGTTCAGCAACACCTATCATTATTTTTTATAAAGAATATACTAACAATACGGTATCATCAAATAATTTATGGGCATTAATTATAATATTTTTGGCTAGTATACTCTTTGCAGTATTACGAATGAAAACAGTTGTCACCGAAGAAAACATACAACTAACCCAATATCCATTTGTATGGAAAACCATTCATTTGTCTGATATCAACACAATGAAAGTAATTAATTACGGATTTGTTGGTGGTTGGGGAATCCGTTTATGGACAAAGTACGGAACGGTTTACAATGTTCGGGGTAACAAAGGTTTACACATAAAGCTTAAAAACGGAAAACAGTTTGTTATTGGCACACAAAAACCACAAGAATTAGAAAAAGTAGTAGAACTATTAAACACCAAATAATGTACGCAGGTTTTATAATTGCTTTTATTATGGCGCTTATTGCCAGTGTTTTGAACGAAGAAAATGCCGGTAGTTTGCTTGCCGGCTACAATACAATGGCTGAAGATAAAAAGAAAAATGTTGATTTTAAAGCCATTGTAAAACTGCATCATATTATTTTTTACACGATTGCTGCCATTTTAGCTGTTTCTAATCTTTCCATATTTTTTATTGATAACGAAAAAACAGTCCCGCTTTCTATAATACTGACTATAAGTTGGGGATTGATTCCATTATTCATTCTCGGAAAAAAGCACGATAAAAATGAGTATAAAAGTTGGCAAAAATGGTTTCAACTATTTGTAATAGCTTTATTGTTTTTTGGCGGATTACTTTTAAGCTATTTCATTTGGACAACACCCGTAAACGAATTAAATCTGTAAGTTGAATAATACTATTAAATAAAATTGCAAAAAACTTTTAGTTCTGTAAAACCTCACAGGTTTTTAAAACCTGTGAGGTTAAAAATTAATATCCTATATTGAAAATTTCATTAATGAACAAACACCCAAAAATAAAGATTAATCACACAAAAAATGATCTATTTACAGAAGCTATCGCTTTTCTTTTGCTGATCTTTTTTTGGATAATCAGTATTTTATCACTTGAGTATTTACCTGATGAGATTCCTACACATTATGATGGTTCAGGGCAGGTTGATGCTTTTGGAGGTAAAGAAACTATTCTATTTTTACCTTTTATTGCTACGTTACTTGTAATAATGATGAGCGTACTTTCAAAATTCCCACACACTTTTAATTATAGTGTAGAAATCACTGCAGAAAATGCAGAAAAACAATATAGAAATGCAATTGGTTTTATTCGTTTATTAAAAATTGCAGTTCTGTTACTTTTTATTTTTATAAATTACCAAACCATGCAAATTGCTTTAGAAAAGAATGAAAGCCTAGGTATGTGGTTTTTACCAGTTACTATACTTTTTTTCATTACTTTGGTAGGATACAATCTTTACAAAACATATAAAATCAATCAAGAATCAAAATTATAAAACTATGAACACTATTTTAGAATATTGCAACCAAATGTTACTGTGCGTAGGCATTGTTTTTATACTTGCAGGAATAATATTGTATGTTTTTCCTCCAAAAAAGATCAATGGTTTATATGGATATAGAACACAAACATCAATGCAAAGTCAGCAAAAATGGGATTTTGCTCAAACATACAGTGGCAAAATAATGATACTAACTGGATTGATCTTTACTTTGATCGCTCCCTCAAAAGGATTCTTTCAAACCAATGCAACCGTAGATATGGCAATAGGAATGTTTTGTATGATTATCGGTAGTATTTTAATGATTGTTGCTGTTGAAAAGGCTTTAAGAAAGATTGAGTAAGTGAATCTACATAACGTTTGTCATTCCGTAGGAATCTAAAAGATGCTTACTGCATGACAAACATATTGATCAAAATCATCAAGTTTCTTATTCACAAATGAGAAGCTTCTTTTTATGCAACGAGAAGCTTCTCGTTTTCGATATATAAAATCTACACGATCAACAAACCAAAATCGCGTAATTGTTCACCTTGTTTTGAGAAAATAAAAGGTTCAAAATCTTCGTTGGTTTGTTCTTCAAAACTGGTTTTCATTTGCTGAAAAGACAATGTTCCTTTTGGGCTTACTTTTAAATCGTTATAAAACTGTACAAACCACTCGCCCGCTTCTTTATCAACCTCAACCTGCAGCAAATCGTTTTTAGAATGTACACTTATTCGTGCTTTTTCAAATGTTCTGCCTTTTTTCGATTTGGTAAAATGTTCCAACACAGGCTTTGTTCCTAACCAAACTACTTTTTGGTTTGATTTAAAAACAGGGAAAGCTTCATTTTCTAAAACAGATACAATATAATCGTGTGGAATTTTGGTGCGTGGAATTTTAAAATCGAACCATTCCTGCAGCTCAAAATCAAAACATAAACCGTGCATATAATTAAAGAGAGATTTTTTTAATCCGAACGAAAACTTGTCGTGAACCGCGCCCGATTTTTCTTTATGAACCAAATCGTTATTCGCAAACGTTCCTATTTCTTTTGAAAGATTGATCACATCGAACGCTTCAGGTTCTAAACCAACGGGACTGTGAGCCGTCATAGCAAACTGATGCCAAAAGCCCGACTGCATAATGCCGACTTCAAACATTTGTCGAACCATTTCAAGCGAATCAATCGTTTCTTGTGCCGTTTGCGTTGGGAAACCATACATTAAATACGCATGCACCATGATTCCTGCCTCGGTAAAATTACGGTTTACTCGCGCCACTTGTTCAACGGTTACGCCTTTGTCAATCAATTGCAACAATCTGTCCGAAGCTACTTCCAATCCGCCCGAAACCGCAATACAACCCGAAGCTTTTAATAATCGACATAAATCTAACGTGAAACTTTTTTCAAACCGAATATTCGTCCACCACGAAACCGAAAGTTTGCGCTTTATAATTTCCAACGCTACTTCGCGCATCAATGCCGGCGGTGCAGCTTCATCTACAAAATGAAAACCGCTGTGACCCGTTGTGGCAATTAATTGTTCCATTCGGTCAACAATTTCCTTGGCGGCAATGGGTTCGTAAATCTTTATATAATCTAACGAAATATCACAAAACGTACATTTTCCCCAGTAACAACCGTGCGCCATCGTCAGTTTGTTCCAACGACCATCGCTCCATAAACGATGCATTGGGTTTACCACTTCGATCACAGAAATATATTGCGATAAATCAATATCGGTATAATCGGGACAACCAACCTGACTTTGTTTGTAATCGTGAATAAGCGGGTTGTTCATATACGCAACTTCGCCATTTTGCAACAAAAAAGTACGCTTTAATTCGTTTGCAGAAATTTCTCCGTTTACAAAACGAATCAGTTGTTCGGTTGGTGCTTCGCCATCGTCTAAATTAATAAAATCGAAGAATTGAAACACGCGGACATCAGATACAGAGCGCAATTCGGTATTTGGAAAACCACCGCCCATAACAATTTTTATCTGCGGATAATTTTGTTTGATGAACTGCGCACAACGAAACGCACTGTACAAATTTCCTGGAAATGGAACCGAAAACCCCACGATTTTAGGATTTGTCTTTTCTATTAAATCATGCAGGCTTTTAAGGGTAATCTGGTCGATATAAGTTGGTTCGCTGTGCAACTTTTCGTACAATTCATCAAACGAATTGGCAGATCTTCCCAAACGTTCGGCATATCGACTGAAACCAAAATTTTCATCGGTTGTTTCAATGATGAAATCCGATAAATCTTCTAAATAAAGCGTTGCAAAATGCTTGGCTTTGTCTTGAAAACCCATTGATCCAAAAGCCCAATCCAACTCATCTAACTGCGAAAACCTGCTTGCCTGCGGCAAAAAATCGTCTTGAACAATGGCGTTTGCCAATGTAGGATTTTTCCCTTGAAGAAACGAAATTACCGAATCTACCGTATGAATATAATCATCTTTTAAAGCGTAAATCCGTTGGGAATTCTCGCCTAAAACCGGATCAGATTTATCTATAAAATCAAACAAATCAATTAATCCCTGTTTGGAAAACAACTTCAAAATAACGGCTATTCCCAAATCGGACTGATAGGAAGAAATGTTCTTTGTATTTAAAAATCCCTTTAGGTAAACCGTGCCCGGATAAGGCGTATTAAGTTGCGTAAAAGGCGGTGTAACTAATAAAATCTGTGTTTCCAAACAATGAAAATTTAGGCAAAAATACAATTTAGTTGTCGGTTTTCGGTAAGATTTTCGTTTAATGTAGCGCACTAATTTTACCAATAATTTATAGTTTATATGGTGCAACGGTTTTAGTATTTTATTAAATTTGAAAAAAATCAGATAAATGTTCCAAATTCCATACGAACAAACCGGCTATTTCTCTAAATTAATGATTGATTATCTTTGTAAAAGCAATCAGTTAAGCACTTTATACAACCGTTTTCCTTCCATAGAAAATTTTAAAGACCAGATTTCAGAGAAACAGGTTAATTTTCCTTCAGCAAACAGACAGATACTTGCAGACAGCCTGCAAAATCAATATAAAAACTTTTCGGTAACAGCTGCCACTCAAACCAACATCAACAACCTTAAAAACAACAATACGTTTACTGTTGTTACGGGACATCAGCTGAATTTGTTCACGGGACCGCTTTATTTTTTGTACAAAATTGTTTCTACGATTAATTTGTGTAAAGAATTGAAAAAGACGCACCCTGAATACGATTTTGTGCCTGTTTATTGGATGGCAACGGAAGATCATGATTTTGATGAGATTAACTATTTTAACTTTAACCGAAAGAAATTTCAATGGAATAAGGAAGTTTTGGGTCCGGTTGGAAGATTGAATACAGATGGACTACAAGCCGTTTTTGATCAATTCAAGAAGCATTTACCTTTAGGAAACAATGCCGACGAACTTACCCTTTTGTTTGAAAACGCTTATTTAAAACACAACAATTTAGCCGATGCTACCCGATTTTTAGCTAATGAATTGTTTGGCAACGAAGGTTTGGTTATTGTTGATGGTGATGATGTGGCTTTAAAACAGCTTTTTATTCCGCATATTAAGGAAGAATTGAACAATTTGTCGTCTTTTAAAGAAGTCGAGAAAAGTTATGATATTTTAAAGGATTACATTATTCAGGTAAATCCGCGCGAAATTAATCTGTTTTTTATTGAAGACGGTTTGCGTGAGCGTATTGTTTTTGAAGATGATTTTTACAAAGTTTTAAATACCGAAATACAGTTTACAAAAGATGAATTGTTGCATTTGGTTGATACCAAACCAGAGAAATTCAGTCCAAATGTGATTCTGCGTCCGTTGTATCAGGAAGTTATTTTACCTAATTTGTGTTACATTGGCGGTGGTGGTGAACTAGCTTACTGGTTAGAACTGAAAGAAGTTTTTACGTTGCACAACATAACGTTCCCAATGCTTTTGTTGAGGAATTCTGTTTTACTGGCAACCGAAAAACAAAATCAAAAACGAGAAAAATTAAATCTTTCGTGGGAAGAATTATTTTTAAAAACCGATGATTTCCTTCAGAAGAAAACAAAAGATTTTGCTCAACATGTATTTGATTTTGAACAGCAAAAACAGTTTTTAAAAGAACAGTTTACAGCTTTAAAAGAAGTTACACTGCAAACAGACAAATCGTTTATTGGTGCGGTAAATGCACAAGAAGCTAAACAAATTAAAGGTTTAGAAAATTTAGAAAAACGTTATTTTAAAGCCGAACGTTTAAAAAATCAGGATCAGTTAGACAGAATGCTTGATTTAAAAATTGCATTGTTTCCAAACAATAGTCTACAGGAACGTGTAGATAATTTTTCAACTATATATATAGATTATGGTAAAGAAATGATTGATACTTTGTTGGAAAAGCTAAATCCGTTAGATCAGAATTATGCGATAATTACTTTAATAGATTTACAAAGACTTATTGTATTTAGATAAGCGTCACTTCGAGTAGCGCAACGTAGTGAAGCGTATCGAGAAGTTAGTTCTCGACAGGCTCGAACTGACGAATCCTGTATATTCTCTTTGGTTCAAGCTTTTCGATAAAGATTGTAATTTTATTATCTGTTTATCTGTGTAAAAAAATAAATCTATTGCAAAATAAATATTATGCACGCATACTTTTTTGTATATTTACCTATCAACCAAATAGTAAAGTATGGATTATTCTCAGAAAATGTTACGCGACGATGCGTTAAACGATAAAGTTATTATTGTAACTGGCGGTGGCAGTGGTTTGGGTAAAGCCATGACCACATACTTTTTAGAGTTAGGAGCCAAAGTTGCCATTACTTCTCGCGATATTGAAAAACTACAAAATACCGCAAAAGAATTAGAAGAAAAAACCGGCGGAACATGTTTACCAATTGCTTGCGATGTTCGTCATTACGATCAGGTGGAAAGTATGTTGCAGCAAGTGTTATCGGCGTTTGGTAAAGTTGATGTTTTATTAAACAATGCAGCGGGAAACTTTATCTCGCCTACCGAACGTTTATCGGCAAATGCGTTTGATACCATTATAGATATTGTTTTAAAAGGCAGCAAAAACTGTACGCTTGCTTTAGGAAAACATTGGATTGACAAAGGCGAAAAAAACAAAACCGTTTTAAATATTGTTACCACTTATGCTTGGACAGGTTCGGGTTATGTAGTGCCAAGTGCAACTGCAAAAGCCGGTGTGCTGGCAATGACCCGAAGTTTGGCGGTTGAATGGGCAAAATACGGAATACGTATGAATGCCATTGCTCCGGGACCTTTCCCTACAAAAGGTGCTTGGGACAGATTATTACCGGGCGAATTAAAAGATCAGTTTGATATTACCAAACAAGTTCCTTTACGACGTGTAGGCGATCATCAGGAACTGGCAAATTTAGCTGCTTATCTGGTTTCCGATTTTTCGCAATACATAAACGGAGAAGTTGTTACCATTGATGGTGGTGAATGGTTACAAGGTGCGGGCGAATTTAATATGTTGGAAAACATCCCGAAAGAATTATGGGATATGCTGGAACAAATGATAAAAGCAAAAGGGAGTAAATAAGAAAACAGCCAAAAAAATCAGTTTTCAGCAACTTAAAAAACTACAGCTTAAAAATGAGAATTTATATATTGACAATTTTAACCTTAACTATATTCGCTTGTTCGACAAACAACAAAACGACAGAAGAAATTTCAAATAATATGCTTAAACTTTATAAATTAACTAATAACCAGCTTCACTATTGGGAGACTTGGGAGAAAGATGAAAAAACTGCAATTGTCCATTGAGGAATTGTTGGGCAACATGGACAAGATAAGGAAGTTAAAAGCGGACTTTTTTCAAATTTTCGTAAAACTGTTCTAAAAGAAATTGACGATAAACTAAAAGAAGGTTATTCAGAATTTAACGAAGACAATCTTGCTGTTTTAGAGATTGAATATAAAATTGACGGTTTTGGAACGGATCAAGATCTTGATAAGCGACACAATCTCGAAGAACACTTAAACGAACTTTTAGGTTGGACAGGACTTGGCAACGTTGATGGGTGGAAGTATTGGAAGTGGTACAATGGAAGTCGGTTGTAGGGTCGTGGACTTCGAAATTGCTAAAAAAGTAATTCAAGACAACTTGAAAGGAACTGAATTTGGTGACTATTCAAGAATTCATCAAATAGACAATGAATAAACAAACTTTTGTTAAAATTTAGATTTCTTCGGAATGACAAACTAAACCAAAAAATATTCTTTTAAAAAGTCCCAATTAAACCAACACCATTACCAGTAACAGAAAAATTCCATGTAATGTGTTTCTTTTGGTATTTCTCCCACGGATTTTCGTATTTGGTTTGTTCAAAACGCTTCATAACCGTTTTTGTACAAAAATAAGCCAGAATTACACCAAAAGCCACATCGCTTACCCAATGGGCGTTTGCGTACATTCTGCTTGCCATAGTTACGGCAGCACCCGTGTAAAAAAGTCCTTTTAACCAAGGCTGTTCTACCCTTTCTGCCAAAACAAATGCCGTTACAAAAGCAATTTGCGAATGCCCTGAAGGAAACGAACTGAAAGCAGGATCGTTTTTAAAAGGTCTGAATTCGTAATTTCCTAAGCCTTCCGTTGGTCGGGCTCTACCCACAATTTTTTTCATAGCAGTTTGCAGCACGCCCGATGTTGCGTAAGCCGCTGTTAATATCGCTGCCGTTTCCTTTGTCCATTCGTCATTAATAATCCAGCCTGTGGCATAGAATCCGCCTGCAACAATAACTGCTGCGTAAGGTTTTCCGTTTCGGTATCCAAAATCGCCTAATTTATTGACAAATTTTCCTTGATCTCTAAACATAAATTCGTTCATAGGCTTGTCTGCAAGCGATAATAATGCCGTTCCGCCTAAAGTTGCTCCAAAAGTCAGCAAATCGTCTTTCTGCCAGCGAACGGGCGACGAAAGCGTGTAAAAAAAAGCATCGGTAATACGTACAATGTCTGGTGTCTTCTTAGGCATTGTATGTAACGAATCGGCAAAAACTTCGGTAACCGTTAAAGTATCATTCTGTGGATCATCTATTTCAAAAGAATTTCTTTCGGCTGCCAATGAATCTGTTTGTGCAAAACTGCATGTTCCGCAAACAAATAACACAATAAAAATCAATCTTTTAAAATACATTTTCTTTTTTTAAAGGTGCAAATATATAAATTGAAACCGTTGTTGTAAGAATCAGCGGCAACCTATTAATGTTAATTTAACGTGAACTTAAACTATTTAGTGTGTTATGATAAATTGAATTTAAACCAGATACAAAAAGCTTAACAAAAATAGTTTCTAAAAGAAATGATAAAATAAAATAAGCATTTTTAGTTAAGATAATTAATTGTATTTTTACACTTCAAATTTTTGT